>Ga0209216_1000157_pt1 | contig 12702 bp, 13 predicted proteins | sample TexAe_OM2H0_O2_FD_187940 | JGI IMG/M metagenome (GOLD analysis project Ga0209216, IMG submission 187940) | Forest soil microbial communities from Davy Crockett National Forest, Groveton, Texas, USA - Texas A ecozone_OM2H0_O2 (SPAdes) (version 2) | ecosystem: Environmental > Terrestrial > Soil >... | reverse complement strand
CGTCCATGAAGGCCCGGGCACGCTGCCCACGGCGACACCGCTGTTCACCGGCCTGTTGATCTTCGTGATCATCGTCGTCGGCGGTCTCACCTTCCTGCCGGCCCTCGCGCTCGGACCCATCGTCGAACATCTTTTGATGTCGGCGGGCACCACTTTCTGAGGACTTGCACATGGTTGAGCTCACATCGAATCCTCCGTCCGGTGGGCGGAGCCATGCCGGCCTGGTCCGGCCCGTCCTGGTCTCGTCGCTTCTCTTCATGCTGGTGACCGGCCTTGCCTACCCACTGGCGACGACAGGCGTGGCGAACCTGCTGTTTCCCACGCAGGCCGGCGGCAACCTGATCGCGTCCCACGGGAAAGCCGTGGGCTCCGAGGTCATAGGCCAGGACTTCCAGCGACCGGACTATTTCCACCCGCGTCCCAGCGCGACGCTCGGTGCCGATCCCGCCGCACCCGACAAGACCATCGACCAGCCGTACAACGCGGCATCGAGCGGCGCGAGCAATCTCGGCCCGACCAGCAAGAAGCTGGTCGACCAGGTCACGGCGCGCGTCGCGGCGTATCGCCACGACAACGCACTGGCCACCGACGCGCCAGTTCCTGTCGACGCGGTGACCGCGTCAGGTTCGGGCCTGGACCCGGACATCTCCGTCGCCAACGCGCGCTTGCAGGCCGCACGCGTCGCGCGCCTCCGGAAGCTGCCGCTCGAGCGCGTGCAACAGCTGGTCGCGAGCCAGACCACGCCGCGACAGCTTGGTCTGCTGGGCGAGCCGCGCGTGAACGTACTGCGCCTCAATCTTGCCCTGGACGCGCTGTCGTCCCCGGCATCCACCACACGTTGAATCGAGACAGATAGCCATGACCGCGTTCGAGCCCACCGTACCCGAGAACCGCACGCCACCGTTGGCCGCGACGCCCGGGTGGGCGTCCGTGATCCGGGACGCCTTCCTCAAGCTGTCGCCGCGAACACAGTGGCAGAACCCGGTGATGTTCGTCGTCTACCTCGGCAGCATCGTCACGACGATCCTCGGCATCCAGGCGCTACGCGGACACGCCGATGCGCCGGCCGGCTTCATCTTCGCCATCGCCGTCTGGCTGTGGTTCACCGTGCTCTTCGCCAATGGCGCCGAAGCCCTGGCCGAGGGTCGCGGCAAGGCGCAGGCGGCCGCACTGCGCGCGGCGAAGCAGCGCGTGCATGCCAAGGTGCTGAGGGAGCCGCGCAAGGATTCGCACTGGCATGTCGCCTCGAGCGAAGAACTCGTCGCCGGCGCCTTCGTGCTGGTCGAGGCTGGCGAGATGATCCCCGCCGACGGTGAGGTGCTCGAAGGCGTCGCATCGGTCGACGAATCGGCGATCACCGGCGAATCGGCACCCATGGTCCGCGAAGCGGGCGGCGACTTTTCATCGGTCACCGGCGGCACGCGTGTCCTGTCGGACTGGATCGTCATGAAGGTCACGGCGAATCCCGGCGAGGCCTTCCTCGACCGCATGATCGCGATGGTGGAAGGGGCTCGCCGTGGCAAGACGCCGAACGAGATCGCCCTCACGATCCTGCTCGTCGCCCTCACGATCATCTTCCTGATGGTTTGCGCGACGCTGCTGCCGTTCTCCAGCCTCAGCGCCGTGCTGAGCGGCGGTGGCGGCACGGTGAGCCTCACCGTGCTCATCGCTCTGCTGATCTGCCTCATCCCGACCACGATCGGCGCGCTGCTCTCGGCCATCGGCATCGCCGGCATGAGCCGCATGCTCAAGGCGAACGTCATCGCGATCTCCGGCCGCGCGATCGAAGCGGCGGGCGACGTCGACGTGCTTCTGCTGGACAAGACCGGCACGATCACGCTCGGCAACCGCGAAGCGACCCGCTTCATCGCCGCCGAAGGCATCGAGCAGACCGAACTGGCCGAAGTGGCGCAGATGGCATCGCTGGCGGACGAGACGCCCGAAGGCCGTTCGATCGTGGTGTTGGCGAAGACGGCGTTCGGCCTGCGCGGCCGTGAATGGCACGACGCCCGCCCGGTCCCCTTCAGTGCGCATACCCGCATGAGCGGCGTGGACATCGGCGACCGCGCGATCCGCAAGGGTGCCGCCTCGGCGATCCGCGCCCACGTGCAGGCCCTCGGCGGCATTTTCCCCGACGACGTCGCCCGTGTCGTGGACCAGGTGGCGTCGCGCGGCGCGACACCCCTGGTGGTGGCCGACGGAAGGCGCGTGCTCGGTGTCATCGAACTCAAGGACATCGTGAAGGGCGGCATCAAGGAACAGTTCGCCCGGTTGCGCACGATGGGCATCAAGACCGTCATGATCACCGGCGACAACCGCCTGACGGCGGCGGCCATCGCCGCGGAAGCCGGCGTGGACGACTTCCTGGCGGAAGCGACGCCGGAGGAAAAGATGAACCTGATCCGGCGTTACCAGTCGGAAGGCCATCTCGTGGCGATGACCGGCGACGGCACCAACGACGCGCCGGCACTCGCCCAGGCCGATGTCGCCGTGGCGATGAACAGCGGTACGCAGGCGGCGAAGGAAGCCGGCAACATGGTCGACCTGGACTCGAATCCGACCAAGCTGCTGCAGGTCGTCGAGGTAGGCAAGCAGATGATCATGACGCGTGGCGCGCTGACCACCTTCAGCGTCGCCAACGACCTGGCGAAGTATTTCGCGATCATCCCGGCCGCGTTTGTCGCGACGTATCCATCGCTGGGCGCGCTCAACGTCATGCACCTGCACAGCCCGACCTCGGCGATCCTCTCGGCGGTGATCTTCAACGCCCTGATCATCGTCGCGCTGATCCCGCTGGCCCTGCGCGGCGTGCGCTATCGCCCGGCTTCGGCGCAGCGGCTGCTGTCGCGCAACCTGCTGGTATATGGCGTGGGTGGCCTCATTGCGCCGTTCATCGGCATCAAGCTGATCGATGTCCTGCTGGCATCCATGATGTGACGTACCGCGCGTATCATGTGCCATCCTCGACGTAGATCGGTGGCACGACGATGAATGGTGACAGGTCGCGTGGCGGCTCCCGCGCCGCCGCGCTCATGTTGGCGACACTCGCCTGTGCATTGACCACCGCGGTGGCCTCGCTGCTGCTGCGCGTGTTCGACCTGTCGAACGTCGTGATGTTGTTCCTGCTCACGGTGGTGCTCGTCGCGCTGCGCTGGGGGCGTGCCGCCGGCGCACTGGCGGCGCTGCTCAGCGTCGCCAGCTTCGACTTCTTCTTCGTGCCGCCGGTGATGTCCTTCCACGTCTCCGACACGCAGTACATCTTCACCTTTGCGTTGATGCTCGTCGTCGCCCTGGTCACGGGCCAGCTCGCCGCGCGCCTGCGTGCGGAGGCGGTCACGGCGACGGCCGGCGAGCGCCGCGCAACCACCCTGGCGCGCATCGCGCGCGACCTTTCGGCAGCCACCGTGCACGAACATATCGATACCTTGTGCGTATCCACCATCGCGCCGCTTTTCGCGGCGCGCGGCGCACTGGTGCTGCCCAATGCCACCGATCGGGTGATCGCGGACGACACCGGCTTCGTCGATGCCAGCGTGGCGCAATGGGTCTACGACAACGCGGAAGGCGCGGGCCCCGGAACAGCGACGCTCTCGGCAAGTGGCGCTTGCTACCTTCCGCTGGTCGCGCCGCTGCGCACGCGTGGCGTGCTCGTATTGCTGCCGGCGGCGAACACGCACTGGGAGCCGGACGAACGGCGCTTGCTCGACGCGTGTTGCGCACTCGTCGCCCTCGCGCTGGAGCGCATCCACTTCGTGGACGTGGCACGTGAAACGCAGGTGCGGATGGAAGGCGAGCACTTGCGCAATGCCTTGCTGGCCGCGGTGTCGCACGATCTGAAAACACCGCTGACCGCGATCAGCGGCTTGGCGGAAACCCTGGAATCAGGCAATGGCCTCGCGGCCGCCGAGCGCGACGTGGTGGCACGGGCCATCCGGCACCAGATCCAGCAACTGCAGCAACTGGTCAGCAACCTGCTGGACCAGGCGCGCATGCAGAACGACGGCGTGCGACTCGACCGCCAGTGGCACTCGCTCGACGAGATCGTCGGCAGCGCCCTGGTGAGCGCGCATTCGTCGATCGGGGATCGCGTCGTGAACACCGATATCGCGCCCACGCTACCGCTCGTCGAGCTGGACGCGATCCTGTTCGAACGCGTGCTCGTGAACCTGCTCGACAATGCCGCGAAGTACACGCCCTCCGATGCCGTGATCTGGATCCGTGCGGCGGCCATGGGTTCGACCCTGTATGTGTGGATGGACGATGAAGGCCCGGGGCTGCCAGCCGACATCGCGTCCGGCGCCTTGTTCGAGCCCTTCACGCGCGGCACGACGGAATCGACGATCAGCGGCGTCGGTCTTGGACTGGCGCTGTGTCGAAGCATCGTCGTCGCCCATGGCGGAACCATCTGGGCGAGCCAGCGCGCGCCCCACGGTGCCCGTTTCGAGATCCGGCTGCCGCTGGGCACTCCCCCTGTTATCGAAAGCGAACCACTGATATGAACAAGCCACGCATCCTGGTCGTCGAGGACGAGACGGACATCCGTCACTTCATCCGGCTGGCTCTCGAGCGCGAAGAGATGACCGTATTCGAGGCGGGCAACGTGCAGCAGGCCCGCATCGACGCGGCCAGCCGCCAACCCAGCCTGATCATCGTCGACCTGGGTCTGCCCGATGGCGACGGCAAGGACCTGATCCGCGATGTGCGTGGATGGTCGCAGGCCCCGGTCATCGTGCTGTCGGCCCGCGACCGCGAACAGGAAAAGGTGGATGCCCTGGAAGCGGGTGCGGACGACTACCTGGTCAAGCCGTTCGGCGTGCCGGAACTGGTGGCTCGCGTGCGCGCCTTGCTTCGCCGCTCGAACCTCGTGGCGCGCGAAGGGGCGGAGGCATCCGTGGCCAGCTTCGGCGCGGTGCGCGTGGACCTGGCGACGTACGAGGTGAGCCGCCATGGCGAGCCCGTGCACCTGACGCCGATCGAATTCCGGCTGGTCGCGGCATTGATCCGCGGGCAGGGCAAGGTGATGACGTATCGACAGCTGTTGCTGGACGTCTGGGGGCCGGGATACATCGACCGGCCGCACTACGTGCGTGTCTACATGGCGAACCTGCGGCAAAAGCTGGAGGAGGATCCGACCCGCCCGCGCCATCTGGTCACGGAGTTGCAGGTCGGATACCGCCTCGCGGGGCTTGCCTAGAACGTCGCCTTGATCGAGGCGACGGTATGGGCGTGGTAGATGTCGCCCGCATCGTGCGCGTTGGTGTTCCAGTAGCGAAGATCGAGCGACACGTGGTCGTTGATCGCATACGTCACGCCCGCGTTCCACGTGCGGTAGTTGAAGTCGCGACGCGCGCCGTTCTCGTCGACCAGGGCCTTCGATTCCGCCTGGCGGCCACCGGCGGCGGACACGCTCCACGACGAATCGAGGGCGATGGCGATGTTCGCTTCCTCGTAATGCGCGCGGCGGGTCACGCCCGGAAAGTCCGGTGAGCGGTACGTGGCGACGCCCAGCGTGACCGGCCCGAACGTGCGCGACACCTTCAGGTAACCCTCGGCATACGACTCGCGAAGATCGTGGGGCTGGTGGCTGTAGCCGTAGTAGATGTAACCGATGTCGAAGGTGAAACCGGCGAGCACCGGCCGCCATCCGCCATACAGGTCGACTTCCTGCCGGGTGGAGGGATCGCCCGACGGGCTGAAGTCCACGTTCGAGGTCCAGGCACCGACGTACAGCTGGTTCAGGTACGTGGCATCGACACCCGCGAAGCCCGAGCTGCCGCGGTCGGTCTGGCTGATGCCGCGGAAGATATAGTCGGACTGGGCGCCGACGTTATAGGTGACTTGCAGGTCGGGTGCCGGCGTGGAGGCTTCTTCGGCATGGGCAATGGTGATGCAGCCGACGGCCGCCAGGGTGGCCAGCAGGTAGGGGTAGCGCGCTTTCATGCTTTTCTTCCGCAGTTGAAGGTAGGCCGGCAGCACGCATGGCTGCCGATCTGGAACACCTGCAAATGCTAGGAATCGCGGTTTAAAGACGGCGCTGTGTTTCGCGCTGGTATCTCAAGATGCGATCAAGGGCCCGGACACGCACCCTCGGAAACCCCCATGCAGCACCGATTGCCGCACCGCGCCTTGGCCCCCCGGCCGGGCACGCTAGAATTGGCCAACCCCGTGGGGGTGCAGCCAGCCCATGAAGATGCCCAGCGCCACCATGGCGATGAGCAGCAGGGACAGGCCGATGCGCCGGGTGAGGGCCCAGACCGTACGTTTGCTCTGGCCCTTGTCGGTCATCATGAAGAACAGCGCCTGCCCGAGGTTGAACAGCACCACCAGAAGCAGGATCACCAGCGCGTATTTGTAAATGGTTTCCACGTGACCGTTCCGCCCCATTTCGACAATCCGAGTATAGCGGTCACTGCGCAGGGTCTTGCATGACCTTTCTGCGCCGTCCGACGTGGTTCGCTGTCGCACTGACCGTGGTGGGCGTGCTGGCCTTCGTGCGCCTGGGCATCTGGCAGCTGGACAGGGCGAACGAGAAGGACGAGTTGCTGCGGCGCTTCGCCGCATCCGCGGTCGCCAGCGTGGAGGATTTCGGCATGGTGGCCGAGATGCCGCCGGAAGACCGCTATCCGCGCCTCGAGGTGCGCGGCGTGTTCGTGCCGGATCACTACTACCTGCTGGATGACCAGACTCACTCGGGGCAGGTCGGCGTGCATGTGTACGCGCCGTTTTCGCCGCATGGCCGCGATCCGTACCTGTTGGTGGACCTGGGCTTCCTCCCGAAGGAGTCGGGGGCGAATCCGCGCCTGCCGCCACTCCCCCCCGGGGAAACGACCGTTCACGGCCTGTACGTCCCGCCGCCGGGCGTGGGCATTCGTATGGGCGGTGACCGCCTGCCCCTGCAAAAGGGTGCGGAGAAGACCGTCGTCTACATGGATCTCAAGGAAATCGGCGCCGACCTGGGCCGCTCGCTGTATCCTCGCGTGCTCCTGCTGGATGCCGATCCGGCGAGCATCTACGCGCGCGACTGGACGCCGGGATTCATGCCGCCGGCCCGCCACCGCGCGTACGCCTTCCAGTGGTTCACCTTCGCCTTCGCGGCGCTGGTGATCTTTGTCCTCCTGCACCGCAAGCGACGCTAAGAAGCGGCCCGAGAGCTCATGACCGATCCCAACGTCCCGACCCCCAGACCGCGCAGCGGCCGCCTGAAACTGGTGCTGATCATGCTGGTGTTCCTGGCACCGATCATCGCTGCTGGACTGCTCACGCTGTCCGGCTGGCAGCCGCAGGGCAAGGGCAATGGCCAGCCCATCGTCCCGCAGCGCAGCGTGGCGGACGTGCGCGTGGACGTGGATGGCAAGCCCTGGGCCTGGCGCGATGTCGAGCCGCGCCTCACCCTGGTGGCCCTGCCGGGTCCCGATTGCGCGTCGCGCTGCCTGCAGACCCTGGCTCTGATGCGCAACGCACGCATCGTGCTCAATCGCAACGCCGATCGCCTTCGCCTGGTGTATCTCGGCACGGCGCCGACGTCGGCGGGCGCCGAGGGCGTCATGGTCGACTACAAGCTGGGCAACGACCCGGCGAACGCGTTCGGCGAATTCCGTCCCACCGAGCCGGACAGTGTCGCCGCCGTGCTCATTGAATCCAACGCCACCGCGCTCGCCTACTACCCGGCTGGCTTCGATCCGAGCGGCCTGCGCAAGGACCTGCAGAAGGTGATCCGCTGATGCCGCCGCGCACCGTGAAGATCCTGCGTACGCTAGCGCTGCTGGCCGCGCTGTTCGCCTTCTGCGTCGTGATGTTCGGGGCTTTCGTCCGGCTCTCCAACGCGGGCCTGTCCTGCCCCGACTGGCCGACCTGCTATGGCAAGGCCACCTGGCCGGGGCATGCGCAGGACATCGCCCAGGCGAACGAAGCCTTCCCCGATCGTCCCTATGAAACGCACAAGGCGTGGCGCGAACAGGTGCACCGTTTCCTTGCCGGCAGCCTGGGCGTGATGGTGCTGGCGATCGCGCTGATGGCTGCCTGGCGTCGCCGTTTCGCGACGGTCGCGGTGCTGCTGGCGGCCGTGTTCGCCGCCGTGGGCGTCGTCATGTACATGCGGGGCGAGCACGTCGTCTCGTCGTTCCTCTCCGCTCTGGCCATCGCGTTGCCGCTCGTGGCCGCGGCGACGCTCGATCGTCCGGGCGCGTGGAAGGTCGGCGTGGCGGCACTGGCCGTCATCATCTTCCAGGCCATGCTCGGCATGTGGACGGTGACCCTGCTGCTGAAGCCCATCGTGGTCATGGGCCATCTGCTGGGTGGCCTCGCGACCTTCGCCCTGCTGGCCTGGGTGGCGCTGCGCTGGTGGCGAGTGGGTACGCTTGACGATCGTTTCGCCGCGTTGCGCGTGCCGGTCGCAATCGGCATCGTCGTGCTGGTCTGCCAGATCGCCCTGGGCGGCTGGACGAGTTCGAACTATGCCGCGCTGGCCTGCGGCACCGATTTCCCGAAGTGCCTCGGCCAGTGGTGGCCGGCGACCGATTTCCCGCAGGCCTTCGTGCTCTGGCGCGGCATCGGCGTCAATTATGAAGGCGGCGTGCTCGACATGGCCGCGCGCAGCGCGATCCAGATCGCCCATCGCATCGGTGCGCTGGTGACCTTCTGCTATCTCGGCTGGCTGTCGCATCGGCTGGCCCGTGCCGGCCTGCGCAAGGCCGGTATCGCCGTCGCGGTGGTGCTGGTGGCGCAGGTGCTGCTCGGCATCGGCAACGTGCACCTCGGTCTGCCTTTGCCGGTAGCGACGGCGCACAATGGCGTCGCGGCGCTGCTGCTGTTCACCCTGTTGGTCGCATTGGCAAGCACGCAGCGCCTGCCTGCGACGGAGTCCCCGTGAGCATCCTCGGTCAATACCTCGAACTGACCAAGCCGCGCGTCGTCGCGCTGCTGGTTTTCTGCGCCGTCATCGGCATGTTCCTCGCCGTGGACACGAACGGTCAGCGCATGCTGCCCGGCTGGCACGCCGTGGTCTTCGGCACGCTGGGCATCTGGCTGGCGTCGGCCTCGGCGGCCGCGTTCAACCACCTGATCGACCAGCGCATCGACAAGCTGATGGCGCGCACCTCGCATCGTCCTCTGGCCACGGGCCAGCTCACGCCGATGCAGGTGTTCGTCTTCGCGATGGCCCTCGGCATCGTCTCGATGCTGGTCCTGGTGTTCCTGGTGAACATGCTCACCGCGGTGCTGACGTTCTTCTCGCTGATCGGTTATGCGGTGATCTACACGGCATACCTCAAGCGCGCGACGCCGCAGAACATCGTCATCGGCGGCATCGCCGGTGCCGCGCCGCCGATGCTCGGCTGGACGGCCGTGACCGATTCGCTGCACCCCTACGCGCTGCAGCTGCTGCTCATCATCTTCGTGTGGACGCCACCGCATTTCTGGGCGCTGGCGATCTTCCGCGTGGAGGACTATTCGCGTGCGCAGGTGCCGATGCTGCCGGTGACGCACGGCGTGACCTACACGCGCTGGCACATCCTGTTCTACACGATCCTGCTGTTCATCGTGACCTTGCTTCCGTTCTTCACCGGCATGAGTGGCTTGATCTACCTGTTCGGCGCGGTGGTGCTCGGCGCGGGATTCCTCTGGTATGCGATCCGCATGCTCAATCCGCCCGACGATCTCTTCGCGATGAAGATGTTCAACTATTCCATCGTCTACCTGATGGTGTTGTTCGCCTTCCTGCTCGCCGACCACTGGCTGGTCGATCCGGTGATCCAGACAGGCTTCCGCTTCGACCCGGTCGCCTGAGCGCGCACGGCGCGTTCCTACAACGCCGCCTGCAACCAGTGTGCGACGGCGGCGGGGTGTTCCAGGTGCAGATGATGGCCGCCGTCCATGTGCGTAACGCGGATGTCGTCGACGCAGTCGATGCGCACCTGCATGGCCTCGGGTTCGAGGTAGGGCGGATGCGGGCGCGCCAGAAGCAGCGACGTCGGTGCCGCGAGCCCCAGCAGTAGCGCCATCACCTGCGTTTCCGCGAGGCGGATCGCCGTGGGGCGGGACAGACGCGGATCGCTACGCCAGCTGTAACCGCCATCCACCTCGCGCAAACCGCGCTCGACGATAGGACGTGCCAGCGCGGCGTCCAGGCCGCTCGCGAGCGCGCGGGCGCGGGCCGCGTCGTCAATCTCGGGAAACACACGCAGCGGGCGATTGCCCACGGCCTTCACCGCCATGGCTTCGCGGAAGCGGTCGAGCGTGCGCGACCCGTCGTCGCCCAGCGGGCCAAGGCCCTCGATGAGCGCGAGGCCACGGATGCGTTCCGGCGCCGCGATCGCCACCAGGGTCGCCACCCCGGCACCCAGCGAATGGCCGAGCAGGTGAAAGCGGGGCAGGGCCAGCGCGTCGACGGCCGCGATGACGACGCGCGCGTAATCGACGTGTTGGTAGATGGTGCCCTCGGGAAGGTGCTGCGAATGCCCATGGCCAGGAAGGTCGAGCGCGATCACCTGGTAGCGGTCGGCCAACCGGGGTGCGAGCAACGCGAAGCTGGCGGCGTTGTCGAGCCACCCGTGCAGCATCAGCAGCGGCGGTGCATCCGGCTCACCCCAACTCAGCGCCGCCAACTCCAGCCCCGGGATGGAAATCTTCAGCTCACGCATCGCCTGCCGCCTTTCGCGCCCGTTCGCGCGCGGCGGCCAGGCGGGCCGATTCGGCGGCGGCGTCGTAGTCCGGCGAGCATTCCGGCCAGCCCTGCGCGTGTCGCAGCAGGAGGCTGGCGAGCGCGTCGACATGGGCCGGTGTCGCGTTGAGGCAGGGGATGTAGCTCAGCGACTCGCCGCCGGCTTCGCGGAAGAAATCGGCATTCTGCATGGCGATTTCCTCGAGGGTTTCCAGGCAGTCCACGGCGAAGCCCGGGCTGATCACGTCGATCCGCCGGATGCCGCTCGCGCCGAAGGCTTTCACCGTCTCGTCGGTGTACGGATGCAACCAGCGTTCGCGGCCCACGCGGGACTGGAAGCTGATCGGCGCCTCGTCCTCGGACAGGCCGAGCGCCTCGCGCAGGAGGCGCGCCGTGGCGTGGCACTGGCAGAAATACGGATCGCCCGCACGCACATAGCGCTCCGGGATGCCATGGAAGCTCATCAACAGCTTTTCACCGCGCCCGTTGGCTGCCCAGTGGGCGCGGACGCTTTCCGCCAGCGCCGCGATATACGCGGGATCGTCGTGATAATCGTTGATCTGGCGCAGTTCCGGCGGCCAGCGCAGCGTCTTGATCGTGTCGGCGACGGCATCGAAGACGCTGCCGGTCGACGTGGCCGAGTACTGCGGATACAGGGGTAGCACGATCAGGCGGCGAACGCCCTCACGTTGCAGGGCCGCGATGGTGCCGGCGACGTCCGGCTTGCCATAGCGCATCGCCAGTGCGACGCGGATCGGGCCGGGGGCCCGGGCCGACAGCGCCATCTGCAGCGCCGCGGTCAGCGCCTCGCTTCCCACGCGCAGGGGCGAGCCCCCGGCGGTCCAGATGCGCGCGTACGCATGGGCGGAACGCTTGGGCCGGATGCGCAGGATCACGCCATGCAGGATCGCCATCCATAACAGTCGCGGGTACTCGATGACGCGGGGGTCGCCGAGGAACTGGGCCAGATACGGCCGCACGGCGGCGGCAGTGGGCGCTTCAGGTGTACCGAGATTAACCAGCAGCACCGCTGCCTTGGGCAAGGTGTCGTGGGAATGACCGGCAAGGCCGGTATAGTTTGGCGTACCTGGCATCGGCGTCCAGCGCTCGCGGGGATCGTTGCAGTCTGCCATAGGGCGGCGCAGCGGGGCTCGCATGCGTTGACGCAGCCGATACCTCCCCGCGCCTGAAAGGAGCCACCCGATGTCCCCACGCCTGTCCCGTTTGCTTGCCCTCGGACTTCTCACCCTGCTGCCGTCCATGGCCGCACAGGCAGCGGACCCGCCGAAGAAGCAGGCCCGTGAGGCGGTCCGGGTGCTCTCCGAAATGATCGACGACGCGCCGGACAAGTCCCTGCCCGCCGACCTCCTGAAGAACGCGCGCGCCATTGCGGTTATCCCGGGCATGGTCAAGGGCGGTTTCGTCTTCTCGGGTGCAAAGGGCGAAGGTCTCATTTCCATCAAGACCCGCGACGGCACCTGGTCCAACCCGAACTTCATCTCCATGGCCGCCGCTGGCGTGGGCTTCCAGGCCGGCATCCAGTCCACGGATGTGATCCTCGTCTTTCGGACCGACCGGGGGGTGAACAGCATCATCGACGGCAAATGGACGATGGGCGCCAATGCCTCCGCGGCCGCCGGTCCCGTGGGCCGCTCGGCCACCGCTGCCACGGATGGCCAGATGAAGGCCGAGATCTACACCTATTCGCGGGCCAAGGGCCTGTTCGCCGGGGTCGCGCTGGATGGGGCCCATTTCAGCATCGACGATGATTCCAATGAGGAAATCTACGGTCCCGGCATCACGGCCCGGCGCATCTTTGATGGCGGCGTGACGAATGTTCCAAGCGAGGTGGTGGAATTCAGGGATAAACTGGAGGAGTACACTAACCGCTGATCGTTCCCGGCGCTCCCAGGCGCCGGCCCGTCCCACCGGCGCCGATGAGGGCGCCCTCGAGGTTTCCATGAGCATTACCCATATCGTCCTCCTGCTGCTCGTCGTCGTGCTGATCTTTGGCACGAAGAAGCTGCGCAACATCGGCTCGGACC
>Ga0209216_1000155_pt1 | contig 12851 bp, 8 predicted proteins | sample TexAe_OM2H0_O2_FD_187940 | JGI IMG/M metagenome (GOLD analysis project Ga0209216, IMG submission 187940) | Forest soil microbial communities from Davy Crockett National Forest, Groveton, Texas, USA - Texas A ecozone_OM2H0_O2 (SPAdes) (version 2) | ecosystem: Environmental > Terrestrial > Soil >... | reverse complement strand
TGGATCAAGACCGTTCCCGGCAAGGGCTGGTTTGTGTACTTCCGCGTCTACGGACCCGAGGAAGCGGCCTTTAACGGAAGCTGGAAGCCTGGCGATTTCCAGCTCGTGAAATGAGGCGGGGTGGAAGCTCCTTGATGACGGAATTTGCAGGCGAGTCGATCAGAAGCTGAGGCCCAGTGGCTTGTTGCATTCGTACTTTTCGTTTATCGCCTTGAGCTCGCCGGGCGAAATATGCCGTGCGATCCGTTCCTCCGCCGTAAGGTGTTCCCACACCTCGACATCCATGCAATGGCTGTCCGTGATGCCAAAGAGACGTTGTGTCTTGTGCATGACGGCGCCGACTCCCTGGTTCCTCGGATCGGTCAACTGGATGCCGGGCGCGACGCGCCTGTCCGAGCCAGGAATGCCATGGACATTGCCTTGTTGGGCATGGCGTAGCCGCTCCTGGAAGCCGCCGTCGTTGGCGAGGGATTCGCTGCCTGTGCCTTGGGACGAGAGCGGCGCTGGGATCGGCGGGGCAGGGTTGGGCGCTGGCGCAGCTGCGGCGGTGGCGGCCGTTTCGTCTCGCGTTGGAAGCAGGCGCGTTGCCTCCCGGGCAGGCAGTGGTACCAGCCGGCTCTTCGCCGGCTTCTGGTGGTCATCAGAACGCGCAGCGACTGGCTGGCGCAACGTTGGCACCGTTTGAGCAATGATTTTCCGCGTGGGCGGGACGAAGCGCACTTCGAGCGCGCGTGCGCCGCTGGTGGCGACCGACGGCGTATTTCGGTGGTAGGTCGCGGGTCGCAGCATCACGACGAACAAGCCGAGATGACAACCAAGGGCCACCGTGATCGCCACAATCCGGCGCGGCGATAGCCGACGGTTGCTGCCGCTTATCCATTCCATGCTCATGACCCCCTCCTTCTCGCGAAGAAGGGGACCGTGCCGCATGCCGAAAGTTCAGTGAAGGAGCGGGGCTACAGCACCTTCAGGGGCTCGTATGTCGCCTTGTAGCTGCGCGGCGTGATGAATGGCATGAGCAACGTGCGGAGCCAATGGGGCAGGCGTGCCGCCTTCGAAAGGCGGTCTGTCATTGCCTGTACGTGCGCGACGCGCGACTGGCGTCGCTCGCCGAAGCGTCGCCCGATTTCCGCGATATCGTCTGTCCCGGCGACGATCTCGGCCAGTACCAGGGCGTCCTCCATGGCGAGTGCGGCGCCCTCCGCCCAGACCGGTGCCGTGGCGTGTGCCGCGTCACCCAGGAGGATCACGCGGTCCGCGCACCAGCTAGCCAGCCGCACTTCCTCGATCAGCGAGTAGTAGATCGATTCCGGGTGCTCCAGTGCCCATCCGAGCGCTTTTCGCACGCGCTCGGGGAATCCCTTGAAGACCTGGTCCAGGCCGCCGCCATTGGCCCGGACAGCTGCCTGCGATGTGACAGAAATCCATCCGTAAACCGTCGTATCGTCGACGGGAAGGAGCAGCATCATGCCGCGTTCGCCGGTCCACAATGTCCAGCCATCGACGCCGGGATTGGGTGCCATGAAACGCCAGCTGGCGGGGGCCAACTGGGCAGGCACGGCTTGCGAAGAGCTCATGACCGCCTGGCGCACCGTGGAGCGCACGCCGTCGGCACCCACCAGCAGACGGCCGTCCAGCTCGTCCCCGTTGCCGAGTCCGACGTGGACAGCGGAGGCGCTCTGCCGGATGGCCGTGATCGGACTTCCAAGCCGGATGGCCGACGTGTCCATGCCCGTTGCCAGCATCGCCGTGAGGTCCGAGCGGCGAACGGCGCGGGGACGCATCGCGTCGCCCCAGAACGCGTCCTCATCGATGGCGGCCAGGAGACGGTCGTCACGCGTGCGGTACTCGCGCTTGCGGACCGGATGGCCAAGGCGCTGGATCTCGCCAGCCAGACCGAGCCGGTCAAGCGCGGCGATGGCGTTGCCGGGGAGGTTGATGGCCAGGCCGCCCTCGGCGGCTTGCGGGCCGCGTTCGACGATCAACGAGTCGATGCCTTGCTGCTTCAGGGCGCGCCATGTCGCCAGGCCGGCGATGCCGCCACCCGCAATGACGATGCGCTGCGATTCCTGTGAGGCCATGCGTAACTGCTTGTGACAAAAGGACCCGCGATTCTGCCTGAGGGGAGCCGGGCGTGTAATGAACGATTGAAGCGCGTGCTCAAACTGAGACGCGGATCGCAAGATATGATGGTCGTACGGAAAATCTACCCATCTAACGACCCATGACCGGCCACCGGTGGCTGGGTATGGTCGGCGGGCGCTCCCGCTCCCTTCAAGGTCTCCCTGGTATGCGAAACACCGTCCTGCTCGGCGTCAGCCTGGCGTTGAGCACCGTCGCCTGCACTCCGTCGGCTCCGCCGGCACCACCGCCGCTCACTGACCTCACCCGCAACTCCGGCGCGACCCGCACTCCCGAGCAGTTGGCGGTGACGTTCGAGCACGCCGACCTGGGTATCCGCGTCGATCCGGTCCGGCATTGGATAGAAGGTGATGCCAGGCTCACCTTCGCTTTGACTGCGCCGCTGCAGCGGATCGTGCTCGACCTCGACCGGAACCTTCCGATCGATGCCGTCGAAGTCGATGGCAAGCCGTTGCCGCAGAGTGCCTACCGCAATCCGGAAGGCCGGCTGCAGATCGATCTGCCGCATCGCCTCGAAACCGGAGCACGCACGACCGTTCGCGTGACGTATCACGGCAGTCCGCATGCCGCCGTCCATGCGCCGTGGGATGGTGGTTTCGTATGGGCCACCACGCCCGACGGCAAGCCCTGGGTCGCCACGGCCGTCGAAGGCGAGGGCTGTGACATCTTCTGGCCGTGCATCGATCACCCGATGGGACGTCCGAAACTCGTCGATGAGCACATCACGGTGCCGGCACCGCTGGTGGCCGTCGGTAACGGCGTCGCCAAGGGCATGGACGAGGCGAACGGCATGCGCACGTATCACTGGCAGAGCCATGACGTGAGCACCTATGGCGTCGCGCTGAACATTGGTCCTTACCGTGAGCTCTCGGGTTCTTACAAGAGCCGCTTTGGCAATGTGATCCCGCTTCATTACTGGTACGTCGACGACGAAAAGCAGGCGAAGGTTCTCTTCGCTGAATTCCCCGCCATGCTCGACTTCCTCGAGAGCGCCGTCGGCCCGTATCCCTTCGGCGCGGAAAAAATGGGCGTCGCCGAAACACCCTTCAAGGGCATGGAACACCAGACCATCAACGCATACGGCAACCAGTACGCGAAGACGCCGTTTGGCTACGACGACCTCTTGCAGCACGAGCTGTCGCACGAGTGGTTCGGCAACCAGATGACCAATGCCAACTGGGACGACATGTGGTTGCACGAGGCCTTCGCGACCTACATGCAGCCGTTGTATGCCGAGTCCTTCGGTGGAAAGCAGGCGTATTTCGCCAGCCTCATGCAGCTGCGCAGCAGGATCGCCAACCGCCATCCGATCGTCTCCGGCAAGCCCAAGCGGGAGGAAGACGTCTACGACGAGAAGCTGGGTCCGGGCCAGGATATCTACGACAAGGGTGCCTTGATGCTGCACACCCTGCGCGGTCTGATGGGTGACGAGGCCTTCTACCGCTCGCTTCGCTTCCTGGTGTACGGCACCGATCATCCGGTGCCGGGCAACTTCTCTCCGCGATACGGCACTACCACCGAGTTCATCGACACCGTCAACAAGGTCACCGGCAAGGACATGCGCTGGTTCTTCAACGTCTACCTTTACCAGTCCGCCTTGCCGGACCTGAAGGTGACGCGTGACGGCCAGGTGCTGCACCTGGCCTGGTCGGTTCCTGGCAATGGCCCGTTCCCGATGCCGGTCGACGTTCGTGTCGGCGACCATGTCGTGACCTTGCCGATGGCCGAAGGTCGCGGTGACGTCACGCTCCCGGACGGCGCCGCGTATACGCTGGACCCGGATTCGAAGCTGCTCCGTCGCGATGTTGGCATCGAGGCGTTCAGGGAATACATGGAGAAGCGCAAACCCAAGGGGCGGTAACCGCGGTCGGTCGGAAAGATCATCCGCTACGTCTGCTGCGGGACGCCCACGGGTCCTGAGTCAGTCTGCGTGAAGGCAACCGGCAAGGACGCCGGTTGCCTCAGGAAACGCCAACGGGTCGCATGTCCCGTTGGTGGTCAGTGGGCGTCGGCGGCATCCGCGGGGCCATAGCCGACGATGCGCGTGACCGGCCGGTAACCCATGCGCTCATAGACCGCGTATCCGGCTTGCGTCGCGTGAAGGGAGGTCTGGCGACATCCCGTCGCATCGTGCGCCGCCTTCAGCGCTTCGCGCATGGTGGCCTCGGCCAGCCCACGTCGCTGCGCCTCCGGGAGTGTCGCGACAAGAGCGACGTAAAGAGAGCCGTCTTCTTCGACCACCGACGCCGTCGATACGGGCTTGTCGTTCTGGTATGCGACGTAGCAGAAGGCACGCTCGTTCCAGTGGGTCGCCTTATCCAGGCCATCACGCATCCATTCGACCGGAAGGCTGTAGGCGTCGCTATTGATATCGGCGCACTGACGCAGGCCCTCCGCACCCGTGACTCGTTCAAAGCGGGTATCCGTGGGCGCGGCGTAATCACCGAAAGACGATAGATCGCCCGCCATGCCGAACGTCTCCATCAAGGTCGTGAGTCCGGCTTGCTCGAGGGCGGCGTCGAATTGAGCCCTGGCCGTTCCATTGATGTAGTCATCGCATACGAGGAACAGGCCCGGCTGGGTTTTCGAGCGCATGTAACCCGAAGCGTTCTGAAGCTTCCAGCTGAGTTCGACGGGATCGGATACCTGGTCCCGGAGATACAGCAGGTTGAAGAACATGGCGGGGCTGTTGCCCCAGTAGGTGGCGATACCGTCCTGGTCGAGCAACTCCGCGCCCGGCCGTCCTGTAACCAGGAGCTTGCCGAAGGAAATGAACTCGTTCTGGGATCGAATGACGTCAGGCTGGAGCATGTGGAATTTCCGGATCAAGGACGATGGAAGGGCGAATGGGGTAGCGCCAGTGAAAGTTCAGGCTGGATCGAGGGCGGTCGACCGAGAAGTCTTGAATCGCGCGACAAAGACCCAGTAGCCGATCAGTCCGAGCACCAACCAGCTCACACCAAGCATCCAGGCCGAAGGATCCATGTAGTAGAGGACATACGCCAGGATGGCGAAGCCGACTGTCGGGCATACGAGGTGTCGGATGTACGCACGGGAACGTTTGCGGACGATGAAATGGAATACCACCGTCACATGAAGGATGAGGAATCCCGTCAGTGCGCCAAAGTTGACCAGGACGCCGATCAGGCCGAAATGGTTCAGGAATGCCATGGCGATGACGATGGACGCGGCGGCCACGAACAGGACGGCCCTGTGAGGCGTCCGGAACCTGGGGTGTACCGCTGCCATGAACGAAGGCATGCGGCCTTCCCGGGCCATCGCGTAGAGCAGCCGGGCAATGGAACCTTGTACGACGGTGGCGGACGAGAGTCCGAACACCACGGCACTGACGAAGGCGGTGACGATGCTGAAGGTCTTGCCGCCCGCTACCGCCGCGATCTCATAGAACGCCGTGTCCGGCGAGGCGAACGTCATTCCGTTCGCGAGATCGGCCGCGATCCACGTCTGCACGACGAACAGGATGGCCGCCAGGAACAGGGAGGCGAGGGTGGCCCGGCCGATGAGCTGCTTGCTGTCGCCCTTGGTTTCCTCGGCGAGCATGGAGATCGCATCGAATCCGAGGAACGACACGGCCGATAGCGAAACGGACGCGAAGACCAATCCGACGCTGAAAACGTGCGGCTGGTACAAGGGCGCCAACGTGAGGTGCCCCGCGCCGCCGCCGTGATACAGCGCGTACAACCCGAATGCCACGAACAGCACGAGGAGGACGAGTTCCGCCGCCACGATCAGCTTGTTGACCACGGCCGTGACCTGCACGCCCACGTAGTTGACGATCGTTCCGATGACAACAAAGCCCATGACCAGGGCCCAGCGCGGGAGAGATACCACGATCTCATGGAGCGCATTCGCGGCGGCGAGATACACGGCGGCAGGCACCAGGATGTAATCGAGCACCAGCATCCAGCCAGCCACGAAACCCGTCTTCTCACCAATGGCCCGTCGTGCGTAGATGAAGACGGAACCGGCGAGTGGATAGTCCGCCGAAAGCAGCTTATAGCTGTAGGCGGTAAAGAACATGGCGATCGCACCGACGATGTACGCAAGCGCGACCATTCCCTTGGAAGTGGCACTGACGTACCCGTAGAACGCGAAGGGTGCGATGGGGCCAATGAACACCAGTCCGTGGATGATCAAGTCGGTGAGTGAGAGTGAGCGATTGAGTTGGGGTTGCGTAGCGGCGGCGTCGTTCTGGGGCATGGCGAACTCAAGGGAAAGAAAATGCGAGGGCTCATGCGCGACGCATAAGTTCCGGGTCCGCATCCTCCGCGCCGACGCACGAACTGGTCTTGTCGATATGACGCACGCCGTCGCGGGCAACGGCAGCTAAACCCATTGAATCTCAAGGATGACTTTCGCCGAACGGAAACCTTGGCGAAAGACTGGTATGCCCGAAACGCACTCTTGGGGCGTTTTGGCACAACGGCGCGGGCCGCCGGTGTGATTCTTTGGATAATTCATTCGAGCGTGAGACGCCGGGGCGGTGTTTTCGATGACCGCCATGGCATTATTCTTTACGTCGAATTTGCTGGCTGCCCAGGGGCTTCACTTGATTAATGCTGTCTCGCTGCGATTTTTGCGCGCCTTCGTGCTCACGGGGATTGTCACGGCGACCGGCTGCGGCACCGTTCCGCCTTCGGCGAAGCCTGACAACGCGCCGCACCGGGAGGGCGCGGTCACTTATTCGAAGCTCGCGACACGTCCGGACCAGGCATACAAGCTGACTCAAACCGAGCACGCGTTCGGGGCGCAGCCCATCACGAATGAAGCGCCGGCGTATCCCGAATCATTGGTAGGGAAGGCACTGCCACCCACCACGATCCGGGTAAAGGCGATCGTGGATGACGCAGGACATGTAAGCGACGTCAGGGATCTCGATGCATCCTCCGACCCCGATCACCAGGCGCTCTTCGCCGCTTGCAAGGCCGCGGTGATGAGGTGGACCTATTCGCCCATGACCATCGTGCAGGAATCAGACGACGGGCGCGGCAACATTTCGCAGGTGCGGAAAAACGCGGCCTTCAGTCTCGACTATGCATTTCAGTTCGAGATCGTCGATGGACGGCCGCGCGTGACGACCTCGAAATAGACCATCGACGGATCAACCCTGGATGCCGCTGAACTGCGCCGGACTTTCGTCGATGCCGATGAGCATGAGGTTCTTCAGCCGATCGATCTGGCGCGGAAGGTTGGAGGTATCGTTCTTCGACGCCTGAAGCGGAGCGCTTGATGAGGCGACGAGGCGCAAGCCGTCACAAAGCGTCAAGGTAAGCATCAAGGGTGCGCGGATGTCGACCTTGGTGTCCGCCGGGCCTTGCGTCGAACAATAGCTTCCGTCCCGTGGCGCGGCGTCATCGCCTATTTCGACAATAAGCCGGGCACCTTCATGGGTTTCAGGCGAAACGGCGTGAGGTATCGCGCGAACCACGTCTTCGTTCGTCGTGCCAGGCAGGTGGCCGCGAACGTCCACGGGTAGCGTCGGTAGTGCGTGCTGCCAGCGATATACCGTGTCGTCTCGGGTCGCCCATTGGGCGTCGACGGTTGTCTGGCAGCCAGCCAGGGCGACGGCGGTGATAACCGCGCAAGCGCGAAGCAGGGTGGGGAAAGGACTCTGGGTTGAGGGTTTCATGGCTAGTCACCACGGAAGTTGCGTTGCCGCAGTGTCTTCCGCTCACAGCCATGGATAAACCACCCCAGGCGACCTTCATCCGGGACTACCGATCCCCAATGTCATGCTCCCATGGAGCACCGGATTCCCAGCGTTGCGCAAGCAGGTCGATGAATCCGCGCGTGCGAGGCGCGAGGTGCCGTCGGCTTGGATAGACGAGTCGAATGGGATCCGGTGGTGGGCGATGCGCGCGCAGCACTTCCACCAGCGTTCCTGCGCGAAGTTCGTCGCCGACGATGTAGTTCGGCAGGTAAGTCAGGCCGAACCCTGCGACGGCCGATTCGCGCATGACTTCGTAGCTGTCGATGTCCAGGCGCCCCGGGGCGTCGTGCAGGTAGGGCGTTCCGTCGGTCTGCAAGCGCCATGGACGCGGCTGCTCCGCAATCAGGTACATGATCGTGTCATGTCCGGCGAGGTCTTGAGGCGTCCGCGGAACGCCTCGTCGCGCCAGGTACTCGGGCGAGGCACTCACGACGTACTGCTGATGTGCGACCGTGCGCGTGAGCATGAGGGAGTCTTCCCTCGGTTCACCGATTCGAACCGCCAGGTCGAAGCCATGCTCGATGAGGTCGACGAAGCGGTCCGCGAACCATAGCTCGGCCCGGAGCGCAGGCCATGCGTCGAGATAGGCATTCAGTACAGGGAGGATGTGCCGGCGACCGAACGAGGGAGGCATCAGGAACTTGAACGTGCCCGTGGGTTCGGTGCGACGCTGCGCCATGGCGGCGTCCACGTCTTCCAGTTCGTCGAGGATCTGCCGCCAGCGCTCGAAGACCGCTGCGCCTTCATCGGTCAGGCTCAGCCTTCGGGTGGTTCGGTTGAGCAGCCGCAAACCGAGTTGCGTTTCGAGGCGCACGATGCTCTTGCCGACCGCAGAGCGGGTGAGTCCGAGTGAATTCGTTGCGGCCGTGAGGCTTCCCGCCTTCGCGACGGCGACGAACGCCGCGATATCGCCAAGTCTGTGAGGTTTCACGATCGAACCCTGCGCCTGGGGCATACGCGGCTAAAGTACCAGTCTTCCTGGCCGCCCGCTGCCGGTCACGCCCCCATAACGGCCGGTATGCGAAGAATGGCGATTAAGGAGTTCACCATCATGCCCGCTTCAAGGATCCCGCTCGTCCAGGATAGAAACACCACGACCTGGATACGGTTGCCTGCGTGAACCCGTTTCGCCGAAGGCGATTCCGGGAAGCGGCCCGTGCCGAGCGCGAGCCCGCGCTACGTGCCGAACTCTTCAATACCGAACAACTGGAAGCCCACGGCCTCGTGCTTGCACGGCGGCACGCGTTGGCGACATCGCGCACGCCCGAGTGGCTCTTGCCCCGGCTGGCCGACAACGAGCGTGTGATTCTCGAAGCCTGCCGCACGCTGGTGGCGGCCGGACGGAGGGGCGAGGGCACCACCCCCGCGGGTGAGTGGCTTCTCGACAACCTGTACCTGATCGAAGAACACATTCGCATCGCGAACAAGGACTTTCCGAAAGGCTACAGCCGTGAACTCGCGCAGCTGGAAGATGGGCCCTCGAAAGGCCTTCCGCGCGTCTACGACATCGCCCTTGAAGTGATCTCGCACGGGGATGGCCGCATCGACGCGCTCGGCCTCGCACGATTCCTCGATGCCTACCAGTCCGCCGTACCGCTCAATCTCGGCGAGTTGTGGGCCGTGCCGATCATGCTGCGTCTGGCATTGATCGAGAACCTGAGGCGCATCGCCGTACGGGTGACCCTGGACAGGAACCGCCGCCGTCGTGCCACGCGCTGGGCCGACGCCATGACGCGGATGGCGGCAGAGGATCCGAAGAACGTTGTCCTTGTCGTGGCCGACATGGCGCGCTCGTCACCGGTGATGAGCGCCCCGTTCGTCGCCGAGCTGGTACGCCGGCTGCAAGGCCAAGGGCCTGCCCTGGCGATGCCGCTGGGTTGGGTGGAACAGCGTCTCGCGGAATCGGGGCGCAGCATCGACTACCTCGTGCAGATCGAATCGCAGCAGCAGGCTGCCCAGCAGGTGTCGGTCGGCAACACGATCGGAAGCCTGCGTGCGCTGGCGACGATCGACTGGCGCGACTTCGTGGAGCACGCGAGCCTGGTCGAAGCGGCCCTGCGCGAGGATCCGGCAGGCGTCTACGCTGCCATGGACTTCGCCAGCCGTGATCGCTATCGCCATGCGGTGGAGCGGTTGGCACGGCGTGGTTCGGGTGATGAAGTGACGACGGCAAAGACCGTCCTCCAAGCATGCCGTCGCGAGGGACCGGTTCTTCCCGGCGACCTTTCGCGTCATGTGGGATATCACCTGGTGGGTGCCGGACTGCCGGCGCTGGAGCGGAGCCTCGGCGTACGGCGGCGCCCAGGCGCGCAATTCCGTGCGGCCTTCGACCGGGCACCCTTCGCGTTCTCGCTGTCCATATTCACGGTCGTCACGGTCGCGCTCACCCTTAGCCTGCTCGCCACGTCGTCCCTTGCCGTGATTCCGCTATGGGCCGAGGTGTTGCTGACGGTGGCTTCGTTGGTCGTGGCGAGCCAGCTCGCCCTCAGCCTGCTGAATCTCGTCGCGGCGCTTGCCGCCACCCCCGATCGCTTGCCCCGCATGGACTATGCGGACGGCATGCCCGCGACGGCTCGCAGCCTCGTGGTGGTGCCGACCATGCTCGGTAGTACGGAAGACGTCGACGACGTGGTCGAGGCGCTCGAGGTGCGGTTCCTCGCCAACCGCGACGACATGCTCCACTTCGGACTGCTGACCGACTTCACGGACGCCGACGAGGCCACGCTGCCGGGCGACGCCGCGATCCTCGAGCATGCGCGCCTCAGCATCGACGCGCTCAATGCCCGGTATCCCTCGGCGGTGGTGGACAGGTTCTACCTGTTCCACCGGCCAAGGGAATGGAGCCAGACCGAAGGACGCTGGATTGGCGCGGACCGCAAACGAGGCAAGCTTGGAGCACTGAACGCCGCACTTCGTGGGCACGGCGTCGACGATTTCGTACTGGTCGTCGGCCGCTTGGCCAATCTACCGCCGGTGCGCTACGTCATCACGCTGGACACCGACACGCATCTGCCGCGCGACACGGCGCACCTGTTGGTCGGTGCCATGGATCACCCCCTGAACCGCCCGGTATTCGACGAGGCGAAGGGCGTGGTGGTGTCGGGTTACGGCATCATGCAGCCGCGCGTGGGCATCGCGTTGCCAGCGCAGGCACGTTCGTCCTATGCGAGGCTTTACGGTGCGGATGCAGGTATCGACCCGTATACGCGCGCCGTGTCCGATGTATACCAGGACCTCTTCCACGAAGGGTCCTTCATCGGCAAGGGCATCTACGACGTGGACGCCTTCGAGCGCGCGCTGGCAGGCCGACTGAAGCCCGAACGCGTGCTCAGCCACGATCTGATCGAAGGTTGCTTCGCGCGATCCGCGCTGCTCAGCGACGTTCTTGTGTTCGAAGAGATACCGGAACGCTACGCCGACGACAGCCTCCGTCGCCATCGCTGGATGCGTGGCGACTGGCAGCTGCTGCCCTGGCTGCTTCCCTCGGCGCCCACGGCGCATGGCTGGCGGCGCAACGACCTGAGCGGGCTGTCACGCTGGAAGATCTTCGACAACCTGCGCCGTAGCCTCCTGCCGCCGGCTGCGCTGGGCCTGTTGATCGCAGGGTGGTTGTCGGTCTTGCCCGTGCTCACGTGGACGCTTGCCGTGCTCTCGATGACCGTGGTTCCCGTGGTCTTGAACGCGCTGATGGATGCCGCGCGCAAGCCTCGCGATATCGCCTGGCGGGAACATGCCCGGATTTCCTTGTACGCCGCCGGCCAGCATGCCGCGCGGCTCGCATTGTCGTTCGCCTGGATGCCACACGACGCGAGAATGAGCGTGGACGCCATCGTCCGTTCGCTCTGGCGGATGATGGTGACTCGCAAGCATCTGCTGCAGTGGCGTCCCTCGAGCGACGTCGAGCGACAGGGACGCGGCGACCATCATGTTCCATGGCGCGCCCTGAGCGCCGGTCCCGTGATCGCCGTTGCCACGGCGGTCGCCCTTGTGATCGCGCGTCCCGCCGCGCTGGGCGTGGCTGCGCCATTGCTCTCGCTCTGGTTCGTTTCACCCCTGCTTGCATGGTGGGTGAGTCGCGGCGAGTCCGGCGAAGTGTTCGAGCCCCGCGAAGCGGAACGTGCTTTCCTGAGGCAACTTGCACGGCGCACGTGGTCGTTCTTCGAGGTGCATGTGGGCCCCGACGACCATTGGCTCCCGCCGGACAACGTGCAGATGGTGCCGCAACCCACCGTGGCGCGCCGTACGTCGCCTACCAACATGGGCCTCGGTCTCCTGGCCACCCTGGCAGGATATGACTTCGGATACCTGGGAACGGGGCGGCTGATCGAGCGGACGGCCGCCACGCTGGCGACCATGCGTTCGCTCGACCGTTATCGCGGGCACTTCTACAACTGGTACGACACCACGGCGCTCGTTCCCTTGCGCCCGCTTTACGTATCCAGCGTGGATAGCGGCAATCTCGCCGGGCACCTCCTGACGCTTCAGCACGGCGTGCTCCACCTCGCTGGCGACGCGGTATTCCGGGTGACCTCGATCGACGGATTGCGCGACACGCTGGGTGTGCTCGAGGGCCAGTTGGGCGGGTCGATGCGAAGCGATGTCAAGGCATGGTCCGACGAACTGCTCGAAGCCATCGCACAACCGCCGCATACGATGGGCGAAGTGCACGCCTTCGCGAGGTCGCAGCACGAGCGGGCCACCGGGATGGCAAGCGCGATCGTGCCCGATACGGACGGGGAGGTCGTCTTCTGGATCGAGCGGCTCACGGTCCAATGCAAGGATCTCTTCGACGAAGCGGCGCTCTGGCACGGAACCGACGAGGAAGGCATTCCTTCGCTCGCCGCTATGGCGAGCGACGAGACGAATGGTGAAAGAGCGGCAGCGGCACGCGAGCGGCTTCGTCAACTGACCGAGGCAGCAGCGCTGGCCGCGGAGTTGACCCGCATGGACCACGCGTTCCTCTACGACGAAAGCAGGC
>Ga0209216_1000154_pt1 | contig 12869 bp, 6 predicted proteins | sample TexAe_OM2H0_O2_FD_187940 | JGI IMG/M metagenome (GOLD analysis project Ga0209216, IMG submission 187940) | Forest soil microbial communities from Davy Crockett National Forest, Groveton, Texas, USA - Texas A ecozone_OM2H0_O2 (SPAdes) (version 2) | ecosystem: Environmental > Terrestrial > Soil >... | reverse complement strand
CGTGTGATCCTTCCCGGGCGGGCCCACCTCGGCCACATCCTGGGCTATGTCGGACGTCCGCTCGTCTGGCTGCTGGGCTGGGACGTGATCGTGACGGCCGTCTGGTATTTCACGCCGATACGCTGGATCGAGGCCTTCCCGGAGTTGCCGATCACCCTGCTCGGCTCCGCCGTGGCCGTCTACCTGAGCTTCCGCAACACCACGGCGTATGCGCGATGGTGGGAGGCGCGGACCTTGTGGGGCGCGATGGTCAACGCCTCGCGCACCCTGGCCCGCGACGCGCTGACGCTGCTTCCGGATCGTGACATCGCCACTACCATCGCGCACCGGCAGATCGCCTATGTCCATGCGTTGCGTCTCCATCTGCGCCGGCAGCCGCCGTGGGATGAACTGGCCGGGCGGATTCCCGACGACGAGATCGCCGCGCTGCGGCGCGTCACCAACGTGCCCAACGCCATCCATGGACGTACCGCGGCTATCATCGCGGCCGCCAGGCCCGATCCCATCCTGCTGACCACGTTCGCGCGCGCCTCGTCCGACCTGACGAACGCCCAGGGCGGCATGGAACGGATCAAGAACACCCCGCTGCCGCAGCAGTACGCGACCTATCCCGTAATCTTCACCCACGGCTTCTGCGTGCTCCTGCCCATCGGATTGGTCGAGACACTGGGCCTCTACACGCCGCTGGGTTCCACGGTGGCCGGCTTCCTGTTCCTCGCGCTTCTGCAGATCGGCAACGACATCCAGAACCCCTTCGAAAACCTTGAAGACGACGTCCCGATGACCGCGCTCACCCGCAGCATCGAGATCGACCTGCGCGACGCCCTCGGCGAGCCGCACGACCTGGAACAGGTCAAACCGGCCGACGGCGTCCTCTGGTAACCCACAAACCCTCCGTTTAGCTTCCTGGAACCCATCCTGTGTGGGAGCCGCTTCAGCGGCGATCCCGCGGCAGCGGGCCAGGGTGAGGTACCCCTATCGCCGCTGAAGCGGCTCCCACAAAAGTCCTGCCGATGTGCGGCAACGTGACCCTTGGCACGGGACGGGACCTCCTATAACGATTTCAATCGAGATAAGTCCCGGTCCTCTGGAGGTTCACCCTTGCGCGCCATTCGCCCGATCGCCCTCGCCGCCGCCCTCCTTCCTGCCCTCGCGGCTGCCGCCTCCGGTCCTGCCGCGCTGGTGAATCCGCTCATCGGCACCACCAACGGCGGCAACGTCTTCCCGGGGGCGGTCGTCCCCTTCGGCATGCTGCAATTCAGCCCGGAGGCCTCACCGCTGCCCGGCAAGAAGTCGCCTATCGCCGCGCCGGGCGGCTACGAATACCGCGCCGACGCGATACGCGGATTCAGCCTCACCAATGTCGAAGGCTGGGGTTGCGCGGGCGGCTCGGGCGACGTGCCGATCATGCCGGTTACCGAGGACATCACGACCTCACCATCGACAGACTTCCGCCACGCCTACGCGTCGAAGTTTTCGCACGCGAATGAAACCGCTAAGGCCGGCCATTACCACGTGACGCTCGACAACGGCGTGGCGACGGATCTGACCGCGGCGCTGCATTCCGGCGCAGCGCGCTTTGCCTTTCCCGCGGGCAAGCCGGTGAACGTGCTCATACGCTCCTCCGACTCTGAGGCCGGATCGGAAAACGCCAAGGTCACCATCGACAAAGCCAACCAGCGCGTCACTGGCGAAGTGACCAGTGGAAACTTCTGCGGCTACATCAATGAAGCCGACCGTCATAGCTATTACACGCTGTATTTCGTCGCCGAGTTCGACCAGCCTTTCGCTTCCACCGGTGCGTGGAAGGACACGTCCGTCACACCGGGCGGAACGCATGCCGAAGGCGGCACCGGTTACGGACCGAAGGGCTTCGCCGAAGCGGGAACCGGTTCGGGCGCGTGGGTAGGCTTCGCGAAGGGTACGGGCACGGTGAACGTTCGCGTCGGCATCTCCTATGTCAGCGCCGCGAATGCACAGGCGAACCTCGACGCGGAGAATCCCAAAGGAACGACGTTCGAAGCCCTGCGTGACAAGGCCGTCGATGCCTGGAACGCGCGCCTTTCGCACATCGGGATCGAGGGCGGCACGGCGGACCAGCGCACGGCGTTCTACACCGCGCTTTACCACGCGTTGATGCATCCGAACGTCTTCAGCGACGTCAACGGCGAATACCGTGGCTTCGACAATCAGGTGCATCGCGTCAGCGGCAACCAGAAGGCGCAGTACGCCAACTTCTCCGGCTGGGACGTCTACCGTTCGCAGCTGCCGCTGGTCGCGTGGCTGGAACCGAAGACCGCCAGCGACATCGCGCAGAGTCTCTACAACCAGGCCCAGCAGAACCACGGTGTGTGGGACCGCTGGACGCACAACAACGGCGGCACGCACGTGATGAACGGCGACCCGGCCGCAGCGTCGATCGCCGGCGTCTACGCCTTCGGCGCGCGCGACTTCGATGCGAAAGGTGCCCTCGCCTCGCTGGTTCACGCCGCGGACAACCCGACCGCGCTCGACACATCGCACGATGGCTGCGAAGTGGAATGCGTCGGCCAGCGTCCAGGCCTCGATGCGTGGCTGAAGCTGCATTACATCCCCGTAGGCGCCCCAGCGTGGGGACCTGCCGCCGATACGCTTGAGACCGTCGCCGCCGAGTTCGGCATCAGCGCGCTTGCCGGTCGCCTTGGTGATCAGGCCACTTCCGCGCGCTTCCTCGAACGCGCGCAGTACTGGCGCAACCTGTTCGATCCGAAGGCCACGCCGGAAGGCGGCTATATCCGCAACCGCAACGCCGATGGCAGTTGGGCACTGGTCCAGGACAACGAGAAGGAGAAGCCGCATGCCTTCACGCCGTCCACGGAAGACGGCTTCGTCGAAGGCAGCGCCGCGCAGTACGTCTGGATGGTGCCGTTCAACGTCGGCGGCCTGTTCGACGCGATGGGCGGACGCGATAAGGCACGCAAGCGTCTCGACGCTTTCTTCTACCAACCCGACGGCGCCTTCGCCGTAACCAAGTCCGGCCCGCTGCACGCCGAGCTCGACAACGAACCGTCCATCGGTACACCCTGGCTCTACAACTACGCGGGCCAGCCGTGGAAGACGCAGGAACTGGTCCGCCGCGTGCTGGACACCATCTGGGTCAACGCGCCGAATGGCATTCCCGGCAACGACGACCTCGGCGAGATGTCGTCCTGGTACGTGTTCGCGGCACTGGGTATTTATCCGGCCATCCCCGGACGCGCGGAAATGGTGGTCGGAAGCCCCTTGTTCACCAAAGCCGTCATCCATCGCGAGAACGGCGACGTGACCATCGAAGCGCCCAACGCCGGCGCAGGCAAACCCTATGTCACGGCGTTGAAGGTGGACGGCAAGGCGTCGGCCCGTTCATGGTTGCCAGAATCCTTCGCGTTGAAGGGCGGCAAGCTTGAATTCGATCTGTCGGACAAGCCGAACAAGAACTGGGCGAACAAGGCATCGGACGCCCCGCCGTCCTTTGATACCAAGAAACACTAAGCCCAAGCCTGTCACCGTCACGTAGGAGCGCTCCCTCCGCGCTCCTACGTGACGCGTTACTTACCCCGCGTCAGCGGAAGAACCCTCTCGCGCAGCACCTTGTACTCCGCGTCGACCACTTCCTGGTTCGGGTCGTGGCCGGAGTGCTCCAGCAACACCCAGCCCTTCTCCGGTGCCTTGATGCTTTCGTAATACTGCCGGGCGAGCTCTGGTGGTGCGAGCAGGTCGTGCTTACCCTCGACAAAGAACACGGGAATGGCGAAATCCGTGCCGAGCTTCGGCAGGTCGACCTGGGACAGCATCCCATCGCCATGCATGCCCACGAAGTTCATGAAGGAATAATCTTCGCCGTCGGCATAGTCCGCCTCCGCCTTGGCGGTCGTGTAGGCCGGTGCGCGCTTCCAGCTATCCGGTGGCGGCAGCGTGACCTTGGCTTCGTACTTGCGAATGATCCGGCGTACTTTCCCGAAGCTGCGTGGGTCGGTCCAGGGTGGCGATCCGACCTGGTTGAGCACGGCCAGTGAATCCTTGTCGTTTGCTGCCGTGGCGAGCTCCAGCAGCTTTTTATAGCTGACGGTTTGCGTCCCCACCGAATTGACGACCTGCGACGTACCCACGTACGCGTAGAACAACTCCGGGTGCGCCTTGGCCATGTGCACCGCGAGGATCGAACCCCACGAGCTACCCCACAAGATGACCTTCCGCTTGCCATACCGTTTGGCGAGATAGGCGGCCAGTTCGTTGCCGTCCCGGGCCATCCGTTCGATCGTCAGTTTTTCACCCGGGGCCGGAGGACTGCGACCATAGGTCATGCCGGAGCCCCGCTGGTCCCACTGCACCACGATGAAATCGCGCTGGCCCGCGCCGTAGATGCTGTCGGAAAGGCCACTCAGCGGATTACCCGGGCCACCGCTGATGAACAGGATGATGGGGTTGGCGCAACTGTCTCCCTTGGCCGTCACCCACTGCTCGATGCCGCCGATGGTGACGAAACCCGCATCGTCGACCTTGGCCTGCTTGCCCGTGCAGGAAGGTGAAAGACCCACATCCCCCTTCGAAACCGAAGCGTCAGCCGCCATTGAAAAAGGCCCGCACACAACCGCTGCCAGCCCGAAGGCCAGCGCAACCCATCGCCTCATGTTCGTTTCCCCTGTGATGACTAACGCGTGCCTTTGTCCGAAGTGATACCCAACGTCTTCCGAAAGAACAAGAGTGCACGTTCGTTGATGGCCTGATGAACCACGACGCGATCCACACCCGGTGGATCCTGGCAAAGCTCCGGCGCGTCCTTGGTCAACGACGGCGAGCACGGCGCGAGGAACACGTAATGGCCCGCCTTCGGAATCATTTCTTTCCCGGCGAGTGTCTTTATCAGCGGCGCGATGTGCAGGATGTTTTCCTGCGGCAGCAACACCTGGTCGTCCTGGCCGTAGTAGAGGAACACCGGGATATCGACATGGGAAAAACTCGCCTTGTCGAAAACCAGACTCAGCGGCGCCATGGCGAACACGGCTTTCACACGGGGATCGGCGGGCTTGCCCCAACGGTCGACACTGGATTGCAGTTCGGCGAGGGCCGCTGTCGCGGTGCCATTGGCCTGGAGCTTCTGCAGCATTCCGCAGTCCGGATCCTTCGGGTGCCTTTGGCAATAACCCACGAACAAATCGAACTTCGGGACCGCACCCGACACCATCAGAGCGGCGTAACCGCCGGCGGAAAAACCCGCCACGCCGATCTTCCGCGGATCGATGAGCGACTTCCATTGGGGATCATCGAGCAGCGCGCTGATGGTCGCCTTTATCTGGATCGGCCGCCCATCGAGCACCGCCGCGGTCCCGACACCGCTCGCATCGTGAAAATTGTCCTTGGGATGCTCGACGGTCGCTACCACGAAGCCATGGCTCGCCAGGTACACGGCGAGATCGTGATGGCCAAGGTTCGATCCGGCGTGGCCATGCGAGATGACCACGAGCGGTTTGGCACCGGCGATCGGCGCTGCATCGGGTGTGGCATGCAGTTCATACGGCCCCCGTGGGGTCACCTTCGACGGCTGTGCAGACGGGTAGAAGACGAAACCCGGCGTCGTGCCACCGTTGACAGGGTCGTTGACCGTAATGGCCTTGAACCCCACCCCCGTCACGGACTGACCCATGACGATGACCGGCAGCAGAAGCAGCGCCAGGATGAACATGCGACCTGCCAGGACACAGCGCGAGCGAATAGCCATGCGTTCCACCTGCCACGAGGGAGGCCGCAGTGTAAGGCGGGACCGATGCCCGTCGATAGCCGTCCTCTCGTGGGGGTGGCGCAGGCGTCGTCACCGCTGCATGCTAGCGCCCGAGTCGGAGTACGTGGCTTTCGGGAGTCGTATGCGAGTACGTGTAGAACACGATGCGGTCGTGCTTGCCGCAGGCGGAAGCATGGGGCTGGAGAAGCCCCGGCAACTGCTGACCATATCGGGAGAAACGCTGCTTCAGCGTGCGGTCCGCCTCGCCAAGGAGACGAACCCAAAGCACTTGCTGGTCGTACTGGGCGCGCATGCCGAACAGCTGGCGCCGCTCGTCGTGCGTACGGCCATCGTGTTCGATCCCACGTGGGAGAGCGGCATAGGTTCATCGCTGGCCCGCGCGGCGGCGGCCCTCGCCGGCCGTCCTTACCCCGTGCTCGTCACTGTCTTTGACCAGCCTTGCCTCACGCCTGATCACCTCGAAAAACTGCTTGTCGCCTACGATGGCAGCTGCGACGCCGTGTCCGCCTATGGCGACGCGCTAGGGCCGCCCGCCTTGCTCCGGCCGGAAACCATGGCGCTCGCCGCCACGCTTCCTTCGGGAGCGGCGTTCAGGCGGCTGTGGACCGGCGCCCATCCTGCCGCCATACGCTGCGATGCGCTGGGCCGGGCGCTGGACACGCCGGACGACGTGGCCGACGCGGGCACGGCCGGTTTGCTGGATGAACCACGCCGGGCGTAATCCGCCGCGCGAACCTGCACCGTGCGCGCGCGTGCATGAAAGTGTGTCGCCCCTCGCAAATCCGGAGTGACTTTCACCGGATCGCCTTATGTTTTTGCGGTGCAGCGTGACAGTCCGTCACTTCGGCGTCTTAATTGCCCCGGGGATTTAGATCGATCCAAGCTGAACGTGATTCAGGTCGTGCCGCGACCATGAGGAACCGGGGAGCTTGGACTGGGGTGGGAGGGCCGAGGAGGTGCGCGTCCAGCGCCGCCCCTGGGTGCTGTTGTCTCCCGCGAGGCCTGCTGAGGGAAATGGGGAGCCGCCACATGAAACAGAGCATCGCCCGTACTTCGACAACGCGACATCCGCGCACCACTCGCGTGCCCATGTTCGCGAGCCTCGCCGCGCCCAGCGGCAGGTCATCGCCGTAACCCACTCCCTTTTGTGACGCATACATCGCCGACGCCCACGGGCTTCGGCGGCCTGAATTTTCAATCGATCCAATCGTTGAAAGGAGGACGCATGTCGCACTGACACGCAGGTTGCAGTGATCGAACGGGGGATCACCGCGCCGGAGGGCGCACATCATTTCGGGGAATAAACAAGTAATGACTTACCTGCCTCACCTGTTTAAGCGCAAGCCACTCTACGCTGCGCTCGCTTCGGCGACCTTGTCGCTCGCCGGCTACCTGGGGGCACCCAGCGCAGCCTTTGCGCAGACCACCGCGCCCGCCGCGACGACATCACCCACGCCGGCATCCACGCCCGATGGCGCGACGGCAAAGAAGGACGACAAGGACAAGAAGGCAGAGAAGGAGAAGAACGGCAGTCCGACCAACCTCGAAACGGTCGTCGTCACCAGCTATCGCCAGTCGATCGACCAGAACGTGTTGGACAAGCGCGAAGCCAACTCCATCGTCGAGGTCATCAACGCGCAGAACATCGCGCAGTTCCCCGCCAAGAACATCGCCGACGCCCTTGCGCACGTGCCGGGTGTCGTCATCAGCCGCGAATCCGGCGAAGGCAAGACCGTCAGCATCCGTGGCCTTGCCCCCGAACTGACGCTGACGCAATTGAACGGCAATTACGTGGCATCGGCCGATACGTCGGCCGACCTGACGCGATCGTTCAACTACACGCTGTTCCCCGCCAACATGTTCTCGGACATCAAGCTCTACAAGAGTCTTGAAGCGCGCCTCGATGAAGGCGGCATCGGCGGCAACGTGGACCTGCGCACGCGCCGCCCGCTCGAAATGGCGGCGAACGAAGGCTTCGTCACCGGCACCGCCGCGAGCTCGGATACCAGTGCGAAGACGGAACCGCAGGGCGCGGCGCTCTGGTCGTGGAAGAACAAGGACGAAACCTTCGGTGTTCTCGTCGCCGGCGCTTACCAGAAGCGCCAGGCCACCACGTACGAGGCGGACGCCTCCAGCTGGCACTGGTGGTCGGACGCCTGCAAGGCTCACGAAACCTGTACCCAGCCGCCGGTGGACATCCACGGCAACCCGTACAACTCCGCGGTCAGCAACAACATCGACCTGTGGGGCAACGGCGTCGTCGACCAGGCCGGAAACATCTCCAATGGCTTCTGGGCGCCACAGCAGTTCGCGACAAGTCGTAACGACCTGACCCTGAAGACCAAGGGTGCCCAGGCCACGATGCAGTTCAAGCCAAGTGATCACTTCCTGCTGACCGGTAACTACTTCCGGTTCGAGCGTCAGCAGACCCAGATCACCAACACGCTCGAAGTCCCCGAGTGGGGTCTGCCGAACAACACCAACTACGCCGACCAGAACGGCCGCCTGCTTGCGCCGAACGGCCTGACCTTCGACAAGTCGGGCACCATCGTCACGGGTGCGAATTATGTGCTGCCGCCCGCCGGCGTCGGTTGCAATTCCACGGTGAACCCGGCCACGGGCGCCACCCGCCAGGCAGTGGACGTGTGCTCCACGGAAATCCCGTGGCTCAACGGCAACTACTCCGTCGAGAAGGCCACCTCGCAGACCCTCAACCTGGAAGGCGAATGGGATAACGGAGGCGACCTCAGCGGCTCGTTCAACGTCGGCCGAACCTGGGCGAAGGGTGGTCCCTCGATCGAACTGGGCATGGCCGCCAAGCCGCGCAACTTCGTGAATGGCCAGTGGGTGGACGGCAGCACCGGTGCCGCCTGGAACCTCAGTGGCAAGCCGGGCATCTCGGCCGATCCGTCCGTGCTGCAGAACATGCAGAATGGCGCCGGCCAGGTCGACCTGGGCTCGACCGGCTCCAACATGGTGAACACACGCACCTCGCAGAACTTCGCGCAGGCGGACTTCACTTGGGCGTTCGATTCCTCGTGGCTGCAGTCGCTGCAGTTCGGCGCGAAGTACAGCGATGCCAACGCGGAACAACAAAGCAACGAAGTGCGCTGGTATTGCAAGGGCACCACCCTGCAGTTCCAGACCTGCGATCCAAACGCAGGCCAGCTTCCGGCAGGCTTCCTGCTGCCGAACTACCTCGACGGCGTGAATCATGCCTACGGCGACAGCATCTTCCCGGCGATCAACTACCCGGCGTACTACAACTACCTGAACGACACGTACGACCGGACGATCTACAACAAGCCGCAGAACAAGTCGTCGATTGGCGAGAAGATCGCGGCTGCCTACGTGCAGGCGAACTTCGACACGGGCACCCTGCGCGGTAACGTCGGCGTGCGCTTCGTCACCACGAAGCAGGACCTGACCGTCGCCAACCAGGTCACCACCAACAACGCGGTGTACTACCACGACGCCGCCGGCAACATCCTGATCTGCCCCGCCTCGGGCACGAACGCGGGCGGTGGTGCGTGCGCCCCGGGCGATTTCCAGTACCTGCCTCGTGAGGTGGCCGTGGTCGAGAATTTCAACAACTCGACGTCCAACAAGCGTTACAACAAGTTCCTGCCGAGCTTCAACATCGCCTGGACCATCGCGGATGACTTCATCCTGCGTGCCGCCGGCTCGCAGGCGATGGCCCGCGCCAACTACACCGACCTGGCGCAACTCGGCCAGCTGACAAACAACACGCAGGATTACTACAACGATCGCAAACAGTTCGGCGCCCCGCTGCCCGGCTGGTACGGCTCCGGCGCCAACGCCGACCTGAAGCCCTTCACGGCCACCCAGTTCGACCTCGCCGGCGAGTGGTACTACGCAACCCACGGCGTGATCGGTATCGATTTCTTCCAGAAGAAGGTGAAGAACTTCGTTGTCCCGGTCACCGTCAACAACATCGACGTGAACGTGGGCGGCACCCAGACGAACTTCAAGCAGTACAGCACCAATGCCAACGGCCGCTCCGGCACGTCGAAGGGCATCGAAATCTATGCGCAGCACACCTGGGACACCGGCTTCGGTTATATCGCCAACTACACGCTCAACCACACCAATGAAACCGCGGTGTCCCTCGGCGATACGCAGGTGGGCAAGGCCGAGCTGATCGGTAGCGCGAAATACGCGGCCAACGTCTCCCTGTTCTATGAAAAGAATGGCCTGCTTCTGCGTGCCAGCGACAACTGGACGGGTCGCACGATGCAGGGTCTGGCCGCGGGCCTGCCGATCTACGCACAGCCATATCACCAGATCGATCTGAATGGTGACTATGAGTTCAACAAGCACTTCATGGTCACCGCGTCGATCATCAACTTCAACAAGGCGACGCCGCATACCTACCTGGGCGGCGATACACGCTCACGCCTGGTCCAGCTGCTGTACCCGGGCCGCCAGTATTACCTCGGCGTGACCTACAAGTTCGGTGGTGAAAGCGACAAGTAAGAGAACGACGGGGCCGGGCATTACGCCCGGCCCCGCTTCATTTGTCTGACAGGAAGCCTCTCATGTTCTCCCCTACCCCCCGCACTTCCCTCGCCGTGGCCCTGGCGCTCCTTGGGCTGGGTTCCACCTTCATCGGCCATGCCGCGACCGGCAAGCAGACTGCCCCGGCGGTGTCGAATGTCGACCTTGCCAATCCGCTGGTGGGCACCGCGCCGCTGGACAAGCAGGAGTTCATCGGCAATGCGCCGCCACCGGGCGAGCCGCTCTACACCGGCATGACGACACCAGGTGCGAGCCTGCCGCAAAGCGCGACCGAGGCGGCTCCGGTCAACATCAATGCCGACCTGGGCTTTGCGACCGGCGTCCCCGTGGCTTATGACTACCGCCGTCCCGCGATGGTCGGCTTCACGGGTGGCGGCTCCACCTATGGCGCACGCGGCGCGCCGATGGTCATGCCCGTGGTCGGGGACTGGACCGTGCCGCCGGACTACGCCACGTCGTACTACGACAAGGCGAGTGAGAAGGCATCACCGGGCTACTACGCGGTCGATCTCGCCACGTTCCATACGAAGGTGGAGCTGACGGCCACGCAGTGGACCAGCCTGATGCGCTTCACCTTCCCCGAGAGCCACCGGTCCAACGTCGTCGTGAACCTGCGCCGCGCGGGTGGCGATGTCGAAGTCGTCGGCGATCGCATTCTCCGCGGTGTCGCCACCGCCGGACGCAGGGACAAGGATGCCGACGGTCCCTTCTTCGTCGCCGAGTTTTCCCGCCCCTTCGCCAGCTTCGGCACCTTCCACGCCGAGGTGACCAACAAAGGGGAAGGACTGGGACACGAAGACATACAGGCAGGCCGCCGCACCGTCTCGGGTGAATACGCGGGCGCCTATCTCACCTTCGACACGAAGGCAGGCGACCAGGTGGTTGTGCGCATCGCCCACGGCCACAGTGCGCAGGAAGCCGAACAGAGGCTTCGCGCGCAGGACAGCGATGCCGACTTCGATCGCGTCCACGCGAAAGCCCGCGCGAAATGGGCGGATCTGTTCGATCGCGTGCAGGTGACCGGCGGCACGCCGAAGCAGCGCATGCTGTTCTATTCGACCCTGTATCACTCCTATGCCAGCCCGCGCATGATCGCGCGCAAGGGAGAGCACTACACGGATGCCGACGGCCACGACCAGGTCGCCGACTACGATCACTACGGCCCGGTGCCCTTCTGGGACACGGGACGCAACCAGATCGCCCTGCTGATGCTGCTTTCGCCGGAAGTCGTGCAGGACATCATGCGGTCCGAGCTGGACCGGGCGCATGAGCGCGGCTACATGAACACCTCGTTCCACGGCGACCATGCCGTGTTCCTCTACGATGGCGCATGGCAGCGCGGCATCACGTTCGACTACGCCGCCGCATACGAGGCCCTGCGCAAGAACGCCACCGATCCGAACGGTCCGCGCGGTTACCTCGCCGAGTACGCGAAGAACGGCTGGATTTCCGACATCATCCCGCCCGGCAACCCCAGCCCTCCCTACGCGGGCGGCAAGGCCGGCGTCGCCACCACGCTGGAATACGCGTGGGACGATCACGCCCTCGCCGACATGGCCCGCCGCCTTGGCAAGACGGACGATGCCGACATGTTCGAGCGCCGCGCCGCGAATTACCGCAATGTGTTCGATCCCTCGGTGGGCTTCTTCCGGGGTCGCACCGAAGACGGCAAGTGGATCTCCCCGTTCGACCCGGCCGAGCCGTACTACAACTTCATGATGAAGGAAGGTTCGGGCTGGTCCACGCTGTGGCTGGTGCCGCACGACGTGAACGGGCTGATGAGCCTGCTCGGTGGGCGCGACGCGTTCAACGCGAAGCTCGATACGTTCTTCTCCACGCCTTACCAACCCAAGGGCATCTGCCGCGACTGCACCGGCGTCATCGGCCAATACGTGCAGGGCAACCAGCCTGACCAGCAGGCCGCCTATCTCTACGCATGGGGTGGTCAACCGTGGAAGACACAGGCGCTGACGCGGCGCATTCTCGCGGATCTCTATGGCAGCGATGCCACCGGCTACGGCTTCCCCGGCATGGATGACCAGGGCTCCACCTCGTCCTGGTACGTACTGAGCGCGATGGGCTTCTACCCCGTCGACCCTTCCAGCCCCGACTACGTCATCGGCAGCCCGATCTTCGACCATGTGCGCCTGCGCATGGGCAACGGCAATATCTTCGAGATCGTCGCGCGCGACAATTCGGCCCGGAACATGTACATCCAGTCCGCCACGCTCAACGGCAAGCCGTGGACCAAACCCTGGTTCAGCCATGCCGACATCGAGAACGGCGCAACGCTCGTGCTCACCATGGGACCCGAACCAAGCAAGACCTGGGGCACCCACCCGAACGACGCACCGCCCTCCATGTCGCCGTCGAGCCAACCCCATTAAGGAGCACCGATGACAAGCAACGCAGAAGCAGGCAAGGCACAAGCCAGCACGGCAGAGCTGAGCAAGCCAAAGGTGAGCCAGGTACAGGTAAAGCAAGCAAAGGTGAGCAGGGCTGAGGCAAAGGTGAGCCATACAAAGATGAGCAAGGCAGACATGTGGGAGCCGCTTCAGCGGCGATCCTGCGG
>Ga0209216_1000153_pt1 | contig 12906 bp, 8 predicted proteins | sample TexAe_OM2H0_O2_FD_187940 | JGI IMG/M metagenome (GOLD analysis project Ga0209216, IMG submission 187940) | Forest soil microbial communities from Davy Crockett National Forest, Groveton, Texas, USA - Texas A ecozone_OM2H0_O2 (SPAdes) (version 2) | ecosystem: Environmental > Terrestrial > Soil >... | reverse complement strand
GGTCGAGCGTGCGCGCCATCGACAGCAGGGCGGCACCCGCCGTGTTGTCCGGCGCATTCAGGGGAAGGTCGGTGATGCAGCCGTCGATCGCGGCGATACGCACGCCGCGCTCGGGCGTCCGCCGTACCTCGGCACGATCGCCGGCTCCCTCGACCGTGTGGCCGAGGATATCGAAGCCGATGCCGACATTGCCGACACTGGCGTAAGCCTCGGCGACGGCGACTTCCGCTCGGACCGGGGGCGTGGAGGGTTCTTTCAACATGCGCACCGTTTTACTCCCATGGCGCCCGCCACGCGCAGCAGATCGGTGAAGACCGCCGCCGCCGTGACCTCGGGCCCGGCTCCCGGGCCCTGGACGACCAGTGCATTGTCGCAGTATCGGCGCGTGGCGAAACGGACCACGTTGTCCGTGAGACGCGAGTGGGCGAAGGCATGGTCGGGTCCGATCACCTGGACACCCACCGAGGCATGGCGTCCGTCCAGCCGCGCCACGTGGCGGAGCACGCCACCTTGCGCCCGTGCCTGGGCCAGGAGGTCCGACATCGGGCCATCCATGCCCTCGAGGTTCTCCATGAAGTCCTCGCGCGGGCAGTGAGCCAGTTCGTCGGGGATGAGGCTACGCACCGCCACGTCTTCCAGGGACAGGGGCAGGCCGGCCTCGCGCGAAAGGATCACCAGCTTGCGCGCCACGTCCATGCCGGACAGGTCGTCGCGTGGATCGGGTTCGGTATAACCCATGCCATGCGCTTCGCGGACCAGGGCCGAGAACGGCACCGAACCGTCGAAGCGATTGAACAGCCAGGCCAGCGTGCCCGATAGCATCCCTTCCACCGCCATGAGTTCGTCGCCGGTGTCGATCAGGTCGCGCAGCGTCTGCACCACCGGCAGGCCGGCGCCGACGGTGCCTTCGTAATGAAGGCGCGCTCCGCTGGCGCTGGCGGCCGCGCCGATCCTGCGCCAGCGATCCAGGGGTCCACTGGCGGCGCGCTTGTTCGGCGTCACCACGTGGATGCCGGCGCCCAGCCAGCCGGCGTAGCGGTCGGCCACGATATCGCTCGCACTGCAATCGGCCAGTACCGCGGCCTCGCCCCGCTCGCCCGCCACATAGGCGGCGAACTCGTCCAGCTCCGCCGGGCGCCAGATCTGTGCGCCGTGGGTGCGGCTGTTCAGCGCGTCGTCGTCGCAATCGAGCCACATGTGCCGGCTGTCGCTCACGGCACGCAGCCGAAGCTCGAGGTTGCAGTCGCGCAGCAACCGCGGGCCTGCGAGCCGCAGTTGGGTGAGCAGCGCGCTGCCGACCTTACCGGGTCCGATGACACCGATATTGACGACGAACGGAGCCACGACCGCACGCAAGGGCACGGCACGGAGCGGTGAGTGAGGTGGTGCGACAGCGATGGACACGATGAAAGCCTCCGGTGAGAGGCCCTTCGGTCACGTCAGGTGGGGAGTGGAGCGGGGAGTCCCGGCGCCGATCCCGTCCTGCGGGAGGTCGGGGCCGGCAGCGACAAGGAACTAGGCGCGCGCGAACTCCGATCCTCCGACCAGGGTAGTGGTCGTTGTCGTTGTAGTCGCGGTGGTGGAAACGGACGCAGGCACGCCGGCCATGAGGGCCGTGGTGAAACGCAGTGCGGGCGCGTCGGGATACATGGCTCGACGGTATGCCTCGCCGAAGGGGGCTGTCAAGCGTGCGGCGGGCTGGCCAGATGGCCTATGGAGGCGCAGGGTCGTCAGCCGACCCTGCGCCGCGCGGTGATGATCAGCGCTTCGACAGGTCGATCGCGTAGACCGCCGTACCGTCGCCGTTGTCGCGCAACTGGTGGATCGGGAGGCCGACTTCCTTCGCCACGTCTTCCTTGCCACTGGCCGAGGTGAACGTCACCGGGCCCTTCGTCTTCACTGGCGCGAATGTCCACGAGCGCTTGTCGACGTCCTTGCGCGTGAGGGTCTTCTTCGCCTCCACCCAATGGATCACGACTTCGCGATTGCCGTCCGGGGCGCTCAGCACGATGTGGTTACCGTCCATGCCGGGGAAGTCGCCGCCACCGCTCGCGCGATAGTTGTTCGTCACGACGATGAAGGCCTGCCCGGGCTTGATCGCCTTGCCCTTGTAGCGAAGCTCGCCGATGCGCTCGCCTTCCGGCTTCGACACGTCGATGGTGTAGGTGATGCCGCCCTGCATCTGGTCGAAGTTATAGCCGGGCATCTTGCCGATCAGCGGCTGCTCGCCGTCTTTCGACGAGTCGATCTGGTTGAAGCGCGTGGCGGATTTCTCCAGCCATGCCTTCACGCCGGCGCCATCGATCTTCACGGCGGCAAGCGTGTTCGGATAGAAGTACAGGTCCGCCGCGTTGCGGATGGTCATCGGGCCCTTCGGCACGTCGGTGAAGTCTTCCGGGCCGCCAAAACCCGTACGGAAGGCCGACGCGGAGGAAATCACGGGGACGTCCTTCAGCTCCGGATGCGTGCGCGCGAGTTCTTCGCGGGTGTAGTCGATCTGCGCCGCGTTCACCACGGCCAGCGCGGTCATGTTGCCCTGGTCGGCGAAGTAGCTCGTCAGCGCGTGGTCGGTGGCACCGATGGGCGTATTCACATAAGCGATAGCGGCCTCGTGCGCATCGCGCACGATCGGCGCGATGGTCGGATCCGGCGCCACGCATTCGTTCTTCTTCGGGCAGATGGGACGCACCTGGCTGTGGCTCTTGTCCTTCTCGACGACCCAGCGGCCGCCGTCGCGCTTCAGCGTCATGTTGATGACGCCGAGATCCTTGCCGAAGAAGCCGCCCATCACCGCCGGCACGCCGCGGACGATGCCGCGCTTCGCGTCGACGTCCTTCATGTCCGCATAGCGCGGCCCCGGGAACTCGCTATGCGAGTGGCCGAGCAGCAGCGCGTCGACACCCGGCACGCCGGCGAGATACCAGCCGCCGTTCTCCATCTGCGGCGTGTACGGTGCGGTGTTCAGGCCTCCGTGGAGGATCGCCACGATGATGTCCGGATGCTGCGCCTGCAGCTCGGGCATGTACTTGTTCGCGGCCTCGACGACACCGTCGACCGTGACCTTGCCGGCGAGGTTGCGCTTGTCCCAGTCGAGGATCGGCGGCGGCGTGAAGCCGATGATGCCGATCTTCAGCGTGGTGGCGACCGGCTTGCCGTCGCTGCCGACGGCGTTGACGGTCTTTTCGACGATCGTCCACGGCTTGAAGATGGGCTTGCCGTCGCGCGCGCTGTATACGTTGGACAGCACCAGCGGGAACTTCGGACCCGCGCACTGGCGCGCATCGACACCGTCCACGTTCATCGACGTGTTCGTGACCTGGGCAAGGAACGGAAGGCCGTAGTTGAACTCGTGGTTGCCCGCCGTGCCGGCGTCGTAACCGACGGCGTCCATTGCCTTGTAGATCGCCAGCTCGTTGTCGCAGCCGAGCGGCTTCACCATCGCCTGGTAATCGGCGAGCACCGTGCCCTGGATCGTGTCGCCGCTGTCGAACAGCACGGTGTTCGGGAATTCCTTGCGAGCCTGGCGTATCAGCGTGGCGACGCGCTCATAGCCGAGCGTCGCGTCGTCCTTCTGCTTGTAGTAGTCGTAGGAAAGGATGTTCGAATGGACGTCGGTCGTCTCGAGGATCGCGAGGTCCAGCGTGGCACCGTCCTTCACGCCCGTGGATGCCGTTGACGCCAGGCGTCCCTCGGGAGCGCTGGCGCATGCGGCGAGAAGGGCGGCCGACAGCGTGGCCAGGGCAAGAGGCTTGAACATCGTGGACATCCGGTTGAGGCGGGTTCGGGGCGGCAAATTAGCAGATATATCGCTGCTTTACTGCCTTTCGGCCTTGGCTTCGTCGAAATACGTATAGGTCTTGCCGTTATCGTCCAGTCGCTTCGTTTTCAGGACGAAGCGGTACGACGTGCCGCTCATGGGCGAGCCGTCGACGCGACGCATCTCCAGGCCGCCGGCCGAGTCGGTGGCGATGTTCGCGGGCGTGACGGCAAGGCCATCGGCGTTGCGGGTGGCAAGGCTTTCGCGCAACACGCGCCCGTCGGTCTTGCCCATGTCGAGCTTCAGCACCGAGGCCAGCGTGGGTGCGAGATCGACATTGCCACTGGGCAGTTCGCTGCGCAGGCCCTGGCGGAAATCCGGCCCGCTGGCCAGCAGCAGGTTGTGCACGTCCACCGGACTGAAGCTGCCGTGCATGCCGCGTTCGTTCGACATGCTGGTGTAGACGGTGCCCTTGAATCCCTGCACCACGGCATCGGCATTGAAGTCGTAGCTTGCGACGATATCCGGCGCACGCTTGTTCGCGAGGTGCACCGTGGCCAGGGGCAGGGTGCCGGGAATCTTGCCGTAGCGCGCATCGACGAAGATCGCACCGAACGCTTCGCGGCTTTGCAGGAAACGCACGGCCTTCACGATCGCCTCGCGGTCGTGCGCGGGCATGTAGAGGTATTCGCTGCCGCCGTTCGGCGCAATGACGAAGGCGTTCTTCGGCAGTTCGTTCGGCACCTTGTACGACGGTGTCGTATACGGACCCGGCTTGCCGCAGAGCTTGCCGTCATCGTCGTAACGGGTGGGAAGGCGCTGGCTGCCGTCGGCCTTCACGCCCGACATCACGGGGGCGTAGATGCAGCCGAAGCCGTCGAAGGCCGTGAAGCCCGCATGGGTCATTTCGTCGGCGAGGCGGATCGCCCCTGAAGCCGAATAACCCCATTCGGGATCGATGCGGCCCACGCGCCCGTCATTGATGGCGCGCAGCGGGAACAGGTCGGTGGGGCCGGAGACATTGCTGTGCGCGTGGTCGGACACGATGACGAGGTCGGTATCGCCATCCATGCCCAGCTCCTTCAACTTCGCCTGGAGCTTGCCCAGCAATTCATCCTGCGCGCGCAACGCCAGGTGGAAGTTCGGTGAGCCGACGCCGTAGGAATGTTCCGTGGAATCCGGGTTGCGCAGCCACACGAAGCTGACGTCCGGCTTTTCCACCGGCAGCACGTAGTCGAGGAAAGCCCGCATCAGGTAGGCGTTGGGCGCCGTGGGCGGCGCACCGGCGGCATCCGAGGCGTCGGACGTGTTGCCGTCCTTCAACGTCACCAGCGGTAGCTGCGCTGTGGGCGTGCCGTTGTCCGGCTCGAGCTGGAAGTGGTCGGCGTCGTACGCGTGCACGGTGTTCGTGGGCAACGGGAAGCCCGCCTTCGCGAGCTTCTTCGCGAACGACAAGGGGAGTGCCACGTTCTCGTCGAGGATCGTGCCGCCCTCATGGATGTCCTGCAGGAAGGCCGGGCCGGACTTGCCTATCACGGCCGTCTTCAGGCCGGCCTTCCGGGCGCGCTCCAGCAAGGTGGGCGCCTGCAACAGGTCGTGGTTCCAGTGGTCGTCCAGTGCGCGGAGGACGGCATAGTCCTCGGTGTAGATCGGCGCGTTGAAGTCGCTGGGCGCGCCCTTGGCATCGAAGCCCTTCGCCCCTGGCGCCCAGAAACGGTTGCCGAAGAAGCCGATGGTCCCCGGAAAGGAGCCCGTCGCGAAGCTCGACGCGTTGACCATGGTGAAGGTGGGATACGTCGCGTGGTTGTCCGCGAAGAAGGTGCCTTGCTTCGCCAGCGCCGCGAGGTTGGGCGTGTCGTCCTCGCTGATCGCATCGGGCCGCATGCCGTCCCAGACGAAGACGATGACGCGATGGGCGTGCGCCTCGACGGCGAAGGCCGTGAGGAACAGGGCGGCCAGACGGGCGAGTTGGCGCATGGGCGGGTCCGTGAGCGAAGGGCAGCAGATAGTGAGGCGGCGATGTTGCAGTTCAGGGACGGGAGGCATCGGACTGTGACAATCGGGAAAATGCGACACCCGTCACCGCTTCGCAACATCTCCCGTCCTTCGTAAGAAAAAATAAATACGCGGCGGTCACCGTCAGGGGCTTCCCCTGCCGAAGTTGCCTTACCGATGACGTATCCCCGCCGCGCCCTGTTCCTTGCCGTCGTTTCCGCGTTCGCCTGTCAGGCCCATGCCGAAGACGCACCGCCGCCGAAAACCCAGGATCTCGAAGCGGTCTCGGTGATCGGTCAGGGCGAGACCCGCCAGGTGCAGCGCATCGTGCCGGCCGACCAGAAGGTCCTCCCGCCGGGGACGAGTCCGCAGAAGATCCTCAACCGGCTGCCTGGTGTCTCCGTGCAGTCCAACGACGCCTTCGGGGCCAACGAAGAGTCGCAATCGATCACGTTGCGCGGCTTCAACACCACGCGCCTGGGCTACACCCTGGACGGGCTACCGCTGGGCGACAACGCCTATGGCAACTACAACGGCCTGAACATCTCGCGCGCCCTGCTGGCGGAGAACATGGCCACCGTCGAGCTGTCCGAGGGTATCGCCGCGCTGGGTACCGCCTCGACGAGCAACCTCGGCGGCGCCATCCAGTACTTTTCCTCCGATCCGGCCCGGACCTTTGGCGGCAAGGTGGCGCAGACCTTCGGCAGCGACCACAACCGGCGGACCTTCGCCCGCATCGATACGGGCGATTACAAGGGCTTTTCGATGTACCTGTCCGGCGCGCACGCGGATGCGGACATGTGGACACGTCCCGATTCGCCGACGAACACCAAGCAGTTCAACGGCAAGGCCGTGTATGAGTTCGGCGAGGGCAACCGCATCACGGGTTTCGCCGATACCTCGCGTACCAGCCAGGCCGACTATGCCTACCTGTCCAAGAGCGGCATGAAGCGCGGGCTCGGGTGGGACTGGAACCTCTATGCGCCGGACTGGAATCGCGCCCTGGCCGCGGCGTATTGCGCGCCCGCCTACACCAAGGGCGGTGTGAGCGATCCGCGCTGCGCGTTCTCCGGTGGCGTGGACAACATCGACGACGCTTACTACCAGAGCCGCGCGCTGCGCCGCGACGATCTCTATTACATCGCGGGTGATTTCACCGTGGCGGATGGAGCCACGTTGCACACGCAGGTGTATCACCACGAGGACGCGGGGCAGGGTCATTGGTGGTCGCCGGGGCAGAAGTCCAATCCGGGCACCCCGGACGAACTGCCCATCTCGATCCGTAGCACCAACTACACGATCAACCGCAACGGTGCGATCGCCTCGCTATCGTGGGACCTGGGTGGCCATCACGTGGAAGGCGGCGTCTGGTACGAGAAGAATAACCACCACGTCGAACGCAATTTCTATTACATCGATGGCCCGGTGAGCGACGACCGGTATCTTTCCGATCCGGATCGCCTCCTGTTCGCGCAGGACTACACCATCACGACGAAGCAGGCCTATATCCAGGACAGCTTCAAGGCGATGGACGATCGCCTCAGCATCGACGTCGGCGTGAAGAGCCCGCATACCACGATGACGGCGCGCGAGCTTCCCGGCATGGAAAGTCCCTATGCCAACGGCACGCTGAAGGCGGGCAAGTCGTTGCTGCCGCAGGCGGGCATCGCCTTCCAGCTGGCACCCGGGCAGGAGCTGTTCCTGTCGTACGCGAAGAATATCGCCGCCTTCCAGGGTGGCGGCGCCGGCGGTCCGTTGTCGGTGTCGCAGGCCGCGTTCGATGGCACGAAGTCCAACCTGAAGCCCGAAGAGTCGCGGTCGATCGACGGCGGCTTCCGCAGCGTCGGCGAGGCGTACGAGGCATCCGTGGCGCTATACGACGTGAAGTTCGACAACCGCCTGCTCTCGCTCAATCCGTGCCCGAGCATCGAGGTCGGCACGCGTCCGGAGTGCACACGGCCTTCGTCAACGTGGGTTCGGTCAGCAGCCGTGGTGCGGAGTTCACCTTCATCTGGAAGCCGGTGCAGGGTTTCCAGTGGTACAACTCGGCGTCGTTCAACGATTCCACCTATGATGACAACTACGTCGCGAACGGGCAGGTCGTCCCGGTGAAGGACAAGACCACCGTCGACACGCCCAAGCGCATGTTCGCCAGCGAGGTCAGCTGGAACGCCGGGCCGTGGTCGGCCAGCCTGCGCGGCAAGTACACCGGCAAGCGCTACTACACCTATACGAACGACCAGAGCGTGGCGGGCGCCACCTCGTTCGATGTCGGTGCCAGCTATGATTTCGGTCCGGTCGCGAGCCTGAAGGCCCTGACGCTGGCGCTCAACATCACGAATGTCACGGACCACCGCTACGCTACGAACCTCACCGCGTTCGCGGCGACGGATCCCCAGGGCCGAGCCCTGGCCTTCCACGCCAGCGCCCCGCGGCAGAGTTTCCTCACCCTGACGGCGGATTTCTGATGAAGGCGTTTGCTCTATCCTCGTGCGCTGTGTTCCTGGCCCTTGGAGCGTTCCCGATGTCTACGCCTGCCGCCCCGGCCACGCCGATCGCCGCGAAGGTCCTCGTCATCGGCCACCGTGGCGCGAGCGCGCTACGGCCCGAGCACACGCTGGCCTCCTACGCGGTGGCGATCCAGGATGGTGCCGACTTCGTCGAGCCCGACCTCGTCTCCACCAAGGACGGCGTGCTGGTGATCCGCCACGAAAACGAGATCGGCGGGACCACCGACGTGGCCACGCATCCCGAATTCGCCAACCGGCGCACCACAAAGACGGTCGACGGTGTCTCGATCACCGGCTGGTTCACCGAGGACTTCACCCTCGCCGAGTTGAAGACACTGCGTGCCCGCGAGCGTCTTCCGGATATCCGCAAGGCCAACGCGGCCTTCGACGGCCAGTTCAGCGTGCCCACCTTCGACGAGATGATCGAGTTCGTGGCCGCGGAGGCATCGGCGCGTCACCGCGTCATCGGCATCATTCCCGAGATCAAGCATTCCACCTATTTCCATGGCGTGGGCCTGCCCATGGAAGACAAGGTGCTGGCGACCCTGTCCGCGCATGCCTATACGCGCACGGCGCCGGTCGAGATCCAGTCGTTCGAGGTCGGCAACCTGAAGTACCTGCGTGGGAAGCTCGGCAAGGATCATCCGAACATCCGCCTGCTGCAGTTGATGGACGATCCCGGTGAGCATCCGGGTGACGATCGCTCCATCACCTACGCCCAGATGATGACGCCCGCCGGCCTGAAGGCCATCGCGGCCTATGCGGACGCCATCGGCCCGTCCACGCGCAGCATCATTCCGCTTACCCGGGACGGCCGGCTGGCGCCGGTCGCGACGTTGGTGCACGACGCCCATGCGGTGGGTCTCGAGGTCCACCCGTATACGTTCCGCCCCGAGAACCACTTCCTCGCTGCGGATTTCCGCAATGGCGCGGGTGACGCGGCGCGGAACGAGGCCGGCTCCGTGGCGGAGATCCGCGCCTACCTGGCCACCGGCATCGATGCCTTCTTCACCGATGACCCGGCCCTCGGCCGCAAGGCCGTGGACGGTCGCTGACGCGGCTCCCCCCGGGGTCAGCCTACGAAGCCTGACGGCGGGCGGCCAACGACACCGGGGGCCGCCCCCGCTATGATCCCCGGTCACGCAGGTTCCAGGGGTCCCACCGATGTCGTTAGCGAAGTTCCTCCGCCACAAGTCCGTCGAGCAGTTGCAGGCCGAGGTGGGTCAGCGGAAGGACTTCCGGCGCGTGCTGGGTCTCTGGCAGCTCACGGCTATCGGTATCGGCGGCATCATCGGCGTAGGCATCTTCGTGCTCGCAGGCCAGCAGGCCGCGCTGAACGCCGGTCCGGCCGTGGCGCTCAGCTTCATCATCGCGGGCTTCGGCAGTGCCTGCGCCGCTCTTTGCTACGCGGAATTCGCGGGACTGATTCCCGTCACCGGCAGTGCCTATACGTATGGGTATGCGGTGCTCGGCGAAGGGGCCGCCTGGATCATCGGCTGGGATCTCTTGCTGGAATACGCACTGGTGGTCGCCGTCGTGGCGATCGGCTGGTCGGGCTACGTGCAGGTGCTACTCGCGACCGCGGGCGTGCATCTGCCCGAATGGGCGCAGAAGAGCATGAGCGCCGACACCATGAAGTACTACTGGCAGCATTCGCTCGGTTCGCTCGGCGTCACGTTCGCCCAGCCGGTCGCGGCACCGACGGATGCGCATCGCTTCAACATCATCGCCGCCGGCATTTCGCTGCTCGTGGCCGTCCTGCTTTCGGTGCGCACCGAATGGGGTGCCCGCCTCAACACGCTCATCGTCGGCATCAAGGTGCTCGGCGTGGCGCTGGTGATCGGCGTCGGCGCGTTCTTCATCAATACCGCGAACTGGCACCCGTTCATTCCGGAGCGCATCTTCGACGACAAGGGCGTTGGCCACTTCGGCTGGCACGGCGTGTTGACCGGCGCGAGCGTCGTCTTCTTCGCCGTGTTCGGTTACGACACGCTCACCACCGCGGCCGAGGAGGCGAAGGATCCGCAGCGTGATCTTCCCCGCGCCGTGTTGCTTTCGCTGGCCGTGGCGATGGTGCTGTATATCGCCGTCTCGCTCGTGCTGACCGGCATCGTCCCCTACGCCACGCTGAGCGGCGAGGCATCGGTGTCCGATGCATTCAACGCCATCGGGCTGCCGTGGTTGAGCAACGTGATCGCGGTCGCCGCCGTCATCGGCGTGATCAGCGTGCTGTTCGCCTTCATGCTGGGTGCGGCGCGCATCTGGTTCGCGCTGTCGCGCGACGGTCTGTTGCCTGCCTGGTTCGCGCGCGTGCACCCGCGCTTTGGCACGCCCGCACGCCCGACCATGATCCTCGGCATCTTCACTGCCATCGTCGCCGGCCTGTTGCCGATCGGCGAAGTCGCCGAGCTGGTAAACATCGGTACGCTCAGCGCCTTCATCCTCATCTGCGCTTCGGTCCTCGTGCTGCGCGTGCGCAAGCCCGATCTCGAACGCAAGTTCCGCACGCCCGCCGTGTGGGTCGTCGCGCCTCTCGGCATCCTGTTCTCGCTCGCGCTGATCTGGGGCCTGCCCTGGATCACCTTCGAACGCTTCGCGATCTGGATGGCGATCGGCCTGATCGTGTACTTCACCTACGGCGTGAAGCACAGCAAGCTCAATCGCTGAAGCCTTCACCGGGAGCGCGCGCTGCGCGCGGCAACGTCTCGCTAAACAAGAGGCCCGCGCACTGCGCGGGCCTCTTGTTTAGCGGCATAGGCGGAGTAAGATCGCCGCGCTTATCGATGCGTTTTCTTCTGAGGAAGTGTATGAAAGGCCGCATTTTTTACGCTGTCGTTTCGCTTGTCGCGTTATCCGCTTGCACCGTTTTTACACCGAAGGCCGCCGAGCCCACCGAAGGGGCGCGCGCACGCGTGCGTGTGATCGGTGGAGGCGGTGATCTCATCGTGACTCCCGACCAGCAGCCGGGTGAGAAGCACGGTGGATTCGTCGCGCACAGCTTTCTTTATCCTGGCGCGCGCCAGAAGCTGGGCATTCCCGACCGGAATGAATCTACCCGCTCGGCCGACGAGTACTACGTCATCGGCGACCAGGATGTACGTGTGTATTTCAACTATGACGCGATCATTCCTGGCGACAAGTTCACGCCGGGACGCCGGGAAAAATGTGGCCCGCTGGATGGGCAGTTCCACGCCGTGGCCGGCATGGACTATGAAGTGTCCGCCAGCTTTGATCCGAAAGGCCCCGGTTGCGTCATCAACGTGACCTCGATCGTCGAAAAGGACGGCCGCGCGGTGGCGTACCTGCCGGTTCCCGTCAAACCTCGCAAGCTCGGCTGATCACACGGCATAATCCCCCGGCCGGTACGGATCGGCATGGATTTCTAAGGAGGAGAATGTGGGGAAGTGGATACTGATGGCCACGATGCTGGCCACCGTGGCGCCGACGGCGTTCGCGGCCGATGCGGTGATGATGCAGCGTCCGACGGCCTTCAATGAAGACGCGGATATTCCCGGCGCCGTGAAGAAGGAATGCAAGCTTGAAGAGCAGCTGCCCGATTTCGTCGCCCAGTTCGGCAAGGAAAAGGGGCTGACCTTCGAGATGGTCCCGCAGGTGGAGACGAACCATGCAGGACGCGTGCTCGATCTGCAGATCTACGAGGCGGTAGCCGACGGTAATGCCTTCATGGGTCACCACAAGTCCGTTTCCGTGAAGGGCAAGCTTTACCAGGACGGCAAGGTCGTCGCCAGCTTCAAGGCTCGCCGCAATTCGATGGGCGGGGCTTTCGGTGGCTTCAAGGGTAACTGCTCGGTACTCGGCCGCTCCGTGGAAGCCATCGGCGAAGATATCGCCGGCTGGCTCGCGGCACCGAAGATGGACGCGTTGCTCGGCGATCTCGAGTAACGATTCGACACCCTGTGTTCGCTGGGAACAACGCAGGTGATTGATCCGGGCTACGCGCTGTCCCGGATCAATCGCCTGTTCTCTCGAACAACGCACTCTCATCGCTGAACACCTGCACGAGATAGTCCGTGACGGTCCTGATGGGTAGCGTCTTGCTGTCCTGCCTGCGCGTGAGCATCCAGAACTCGCGTGCCGGCGGTAATGGTCCGAGGTCGCATAGCTGCAGGCGCGCGTCGCCGCGGCCGATGAAATGCGGGAGCAGGGCGATACCGGCTCCCTCGCGGACGGCGGTGGCCTGGGCGAACTGGTTCGTGGCGCGAAAGGCGATGCGTGACCTCGGGAAGTGACGCGCCAGCCATGTCGCTTCCGGCAAGTGGGCACCGCCTTCCTCGAAACCGACGAAGACCGGGTCGCTACCTTTGCCGGCCCGCCGGCACCATGCGGAGGTCGCATAAAAGCCGAAGTCGACCCTGGCGAGCCGCTTTGCGATCACATCGCCGTCCTGGGGGCGGCCGAAGCGAATGGCGATATCGGCTTCGCGTCGTTCAAGGCTCACGTTGCGAATATCCGAGGCGACCTCGATGTCGAGGGCGGCATGCTTAGCAGCGAACGAGGCCAGCCGCGCGATCAGGAAACCTTGCGCCAGTCCCGGCGTGGCATTCACGCGAACCAGGCCGGCGGGTACATGGTCGCCGCCTTGCCGGCCCAATGTGGCCGCAGCGGTCTCCATGTCGCTTGCCG
>Ga0209216_1000152_pt1 | contig 12921 bp, 11 predicted proteins | sample TexAe_OM2H0_O2_FD_187940 | JGI IMG/M metagenome (GOLD analysis project Ga0209216, IMG submission 187940) | Forest soil microbial communities from Davy Crockett National Forest, Groveton, Texas, USA - Texas A ecozone_OM2H0_O2 (SPAdes) (version 2) | ecosystem: Environmental > Terrestrial > Soil >... | reverse complement strand
CGCGGGGTGGTTTTCCGGCACCCCGGTGGGGGATCAGTTCGGGGCGCTATTGGGGACGTTTTCGCTGCGCCCGTCGGGCTATATCGCGCTGGCGGCGCAGGCGGTATTGATCGCCGCGATCACCGCCTGGGCGTCGCGGCGAACGCTGTTCGCCACGCTGGACGACATTGACTGACGCGGATTGTTGCGCGCGCGAAGCATCCCCGCGCTTGCGGACTCCACTTCGCTTGAAAACGCACTACACTTGGCATGAAATGAATTTGCAGCCCGACCAGGACCCCGACGCATTCGCCGCTCCGCCGCGGGGATGGTTGCGCGCCACCATCGTGGCCGCGCTCGCAATCGTGTTTGTCGGCGCAGGGATCGGCTTCGTCGGCTTCCTGTCGCAATTGCGCGCGGTAGAGGTCAATCCCTCCAGCAAGGCCGACGGCATCGTCGTGCTGACCGGCGGATCGTCGCGGGTCTCGGATGCGATGGAATTGCTGGCGGGCGGCTACGGCAAGCGGCTGCTGATTTCCGGAGTGCATCCCACCAATGACGCCAGCGACATTTCGCGCTCGCTGCCCGACAACCATTCCTTGCTCAGCTGCTGCGTCGATCTCGACCGTTCCGCCGTCAACACCCGCAGCAATGCGGCGGAAACCCGGCGCTGGGCCCGCGAGCGCGGTTTCAAATCGCTGATCGTGGTGACATCGAATTACCACATGCCGCGGGCCATCGTGGAACTGTCACACGCGATGCCGGATGTGGAGCTCATTCCATTCTCGGTGATCGGCGACAAATGGCGCGACGAGCCATGGTGGACGAGTGGCGCGACCTTGCGGCTGCTGCTATCGGAGTATGCGAAATATGTCGCCGCCGAAGTGCGGGTCCGGCTGGCCGATCTCGGTCTCGAACTATCGCCCGAGATTGCCGACCAGTCGACCGGATCGCTCAAGGCCCCTAGGACGGCGGCTAACTGATCGGATTGTTGATGGTCTCGATTTTCCTGCGTTCGCTGGTCTACAACGTGCTGTTCTATCTGCTGCTGGCGTTCTGGGTGATCGTCGGCCTGCCGACGCTGCTGATGCCGCGATGGGGCCCGGTGCTGCTTGCGCAATGCTGGGCGCGCAGCAGCATCTGGCTGATGCGCGTGGTCTGCAACACAAAAGTCGAATACCGCGGCGTCGAGAAAATCCCGAAGGGACCGCTGATCGTCGCGTCGAAGCATCAGTCGATGTGGGAAACCTTCGCGCTGCTGCAGTTCTTTCCGGAACCGCTTTACATCCTCAAGCGCGAGTTGAAATGGATCCCGTTTTTCGGCTGGTATCTGATCAAAACCAACATGATCGGCGTTTTGCGCGGCGCCGGCGGAAGATCGCTGATCGAGATGGCGCGGCGCGCAGGCGAGGAAGTCCGGCGCGGCCGCCAGTTGATCATCTTTCCCGAAGGCACGCGAACCCCAGTTGACGCGCCGCCGCGGTACAAGACCGGCGTTGCCCAGGTTTACGTCGATTGCGGCGTGCCGTGTTTGCCGGTTGCGCTCAACTCCGGCTTGTTTTGGCCGCGGCGCACCTTCTTGCGTTATCCCGGGACGATCGTGGTCGAATTTCTCGATGTGCTGCCGCCCGGCCTCACGCGCCAGGAATTCATCGCGCAGGTCTCAATGGTGATCGACGACACCACAAACCGGCTGGTCGCGGCAGGGCGGCTAGAGCAGGCGCAATTGTTCGGCCGGGTGCCCAGCGCGGTCGAAGCGGAGGGGCAAGAAGAATAACGCGCTACTCGTGCAGCATCGCTGCGAGCTGATGCAGCTGCGTGTCGCGAAACCCCTGCGCCTCGATCGACTTGACCGTTGCGAGAACATAGTCGCGATTGTTGCCGGACTGGCCGTGGCCCTGCTGCACATGGCGCAACTGCTCGGCAAGCGAAAGCCGGCCGGCATATTGGACATGGCCGCGGTCGACCACGTAAGCGAGCGCGCTGACGCGTTGCCGCCCCTCGTTCTCGAGCCATACCGAGCGCATCACCTCGCGGTAGACGCTGGTGACCTGTTCGCGCTCGCGCAAATAGGCGATGATGGCGCGGCGGTGTTTCTCCGCGACCCGGTATGCGATACCGCGGCAGGCGCCGCCGCGGTCGAGGCCGAGCACCAGACCGGGGTTTTCGGGCGTGCCGCGATGGACAAACGAATAGACGCAGAGCGCGCGGTGTTCGCCGATCAGCCGCGCCGGCACCTTCTCGATGAACTCAAAGCCCGGCCGCCACATCAGCGAGCCGTAGCCGAACACCCAGAGGTCGCCTTTTGACAATTCCGATTCGGACAGGATTTTGGCTGACATTCCCCGCATGTATCGCTTATTTGACAAAATCGTAAGCCTAAGGTCGCCGCATGTCCGATATGTCCCCCGCGCCGCGCCGCCGTCCGCTTTGGCGCCTTTTCATCGTGCCCGTCCTGGTTCTCGTCGCTGCGGTCGCATGGAGTGCGTTCTGGTTCTATGCCGCCTCCAAGGTCGATGCGGCCGCCGATGAATGGCGCGCCCGCGAGGCGAAATCCGGCCGGGTCTACGAATGCGCCAAACGCTCGCTGGCCGGTTTTCCGTTCCGCTTCGAGGCGAGTTGCAGCGGTGCCAGCGTCGCGCTGCTGTCGCAGACAGCGGGGGCATCGCAGGCGCCGATCACGGCGCGGCTTTCCGAAATCCTGGTGGTGGCGCAGGTCTACGATCCCAAACTGCTGATCGCGGAATTCACCGCACCGGCGACGATTTCCGGTCCCGATCAACTCGCCTTGGCGGTGAATTGGAGCACCGCGCGCAGCAGCCTCGTCGGGCTGCCCGCGGTGCCGCAGCGCGCCGCCATCGTGTTCGACGATCCGGCCATCGATCGCATCAATGCCTCGGTGCAGACGCCGCTGGCGCGCGCCAAGCATGTCGAACTGCACGCGCGTCTCGCGGATGGCTCCGCGCAGGATCATCCGGTGATCGAGGCGGCGTTGCAGATTGCCGGCGGCAGTCTGCAGGAGCTGCATCCGATGCTTGCTCAGCCGTTCGATGCCGATATCCGCACGCTGCTCACGGGCTTGCAGGATTTTTCGCCAAAGCCATGGCCGGAGCGGTTTCGCGAAATCCAGGCCGCGGGCGGCCATGTCGAGATCGTGCAGTCGCGGATTGCGCAAGGCGATCTGATCGCGGTCGCGGCCGGCACGCTCGGTCTCAACGCCAATGGCCGCATCGAGGGCGAGTTGCAGATGACGGTGGCCGGAATCGAGACGGTCATTCCGGCGCTCGGCATCGACAAGATGCTGCAAGACGGCGTGCCGCAGGCGACCCTCGATCGCGTGGCGCCGGGCGTGAAGACGCAAGACCTCAACAATCTGATGGGTGCGTTGAACCGCGCCGTTCCCGGCCTCGGCAACGTCGTCAAGCAGAACGCCAATGTCGGCGTCGCCGCCGGCATCAACGCGCTCGGCAAGGAAGCTGTGCTGGAAGGCAAGAAGGCGCGGGCGTTTCCGCTGCGTTTCGTCGATGGCGCGGTGTTTCTTGGGCCGTTCAAAGTCGGGCAGGTGCCGCCGCTGTTTTGAATGGGCGTGGGGTCAAGCCCGGCAATGGCGCGGTGATCGCCGAACCGTGATCGGTATTTCGGGAATGTCGAGCCGCAAACTGCAGTCTTGCTGTGTGACGGCCCGTATTGGGTCGATGGCACGGAGCAGACAAATGACCACATTCAAGTTTTTCGGCGCGCTTGCAATTCTGTCGGCGCTCAATGCAGCACCGGCGCTGGCCCAGCACATGATCGACGAGCCCGGCATGTACGCATTCTACCATCCCAACGGCGATCCGAATGCTGGAACGCCGCCGCCGGCCGACGCCATGGCACTGGATCCGTCGCGCGGCACCGGCGTGATGGTGATGAAGATGAAAATGAGAGCTCACCCGGCTCACCCAAGGCGGTGACAAAACCGTAGGGTGGGCAAAGCCAACGGGTCGCGCGAATGCGCACCCGATGAGCGTGCCCACCACAACAGCGCAACAGTAATGAAAAGTGGTGGGCACGGTGCAAGCGCGCCTTTGCCCACCCTACGCTTTACTCCGCCTTCTTCCCCAATTGCGCGTGCGGCCGGCCGAAATCGGGTGCGGCGGAATCCTGGCCGATCTCGACGATGCCGCGGCGGATCGCGCGGGTGCGGGAAAAATGCTCGAACAGCGCCTCGCCGTCGCCGCGGCGGATCGCGCGGGTAAGTTTTGACAGATCCTCGTTGAAGGTGCCGAGCATTTCCAGCACCGCGTCCTTGTTGGTCAGGAACACGTCGCGCCACATGGTCGGGTCGGATGCGGCGATACGCGTGAAGTCGCGAAAGCCGCCGGCGGAGAACTTCAGCACCTCGGATTGCGTGACACCTTCAAGCTCATCCGCCGTGCCTACGATTGTATAAGCGATCAGGTGCGGCAGATGGCTGGTGATGGCGAGCACCATGTCGTGATGGTCCGGCGTCATGATCTCGACCTTGGCGCCGAGCCCGGCCCAGAACGCGCGCAGTCGCTCGACCGCGTCCGGGTCGGCGCCTTCGGGCGGCGTCAGGATGCACCAGCGGTCGATGAACAGTTCGGGAAAGCCGGAATCGGGACCGGAATGCTCGGTACCGGCCACCGGATGCGCGGGAACGAAGTGCACATTGTCCGGCAGATAGGGCGCCATGTCGCGCACCACCGCGCCTTTGACCGAGCCGACGTCGGAAACGATCGCGCCCGGCTTGAGATGCGGCGCGACCTCCGCTGCGACCGGGCCGCAGGCGCCGACCGGGATGCACAGGATCACGAGATCGGCGCCCTTCACAGCCTCCGCGCTGGTTTCCACCACGCGGTCGACGACACCAAGCTCCAGCACCCGCGCGCGGGTCTTTGCCGAGCGCGCGGTGGTGACGATTTCTCCGGCCAACCCCTGCGCGCGCGCGGCGCGCGCGATCGAGCCGCCGATCAGCCCGAAGCCGATCAGCGCGAGGCGTGGAAAAAGTGGCGGTGCGCTCACTTCAGTGCCACGAAGTCGCGCAGGCCGTCGACCACCAGCCGATTGGCTTCCTCGGTGCCGATGGTCATGCGCAGCGCATGCGGCAGGCCGTAATTGCCGAGCGCCCGCAGCACCAGGCCACGTTTGGTCAGGAATGCATCGGCATCGGCGGCGGTTTTTCCCTTCTCCGGCGGGAAATGGATGAGGACAAAGTTCGCAACGCCGGGCGTCACCTTCAGCCCAAGCTTGCCGATCTCTTCCGTCAGCCAATTGCGCCAGTGCTCGGTATACGCCATCGACATCTGGACATGCGCGGTGTCCTCGATCGCCGCCACCGCCGCCAGCATCGCCGGCGTCGAGACGTTGAACGGCCCGCGAATCCGGTTCACCGCATCAACAATGTGCGCCGGCCCGAACATCCAGCCGATCCGTAGCGCAGCGAGGCCATGGATCTTTGAAAACGTGTGGGTCATCACGGTATTGTCCGTAGTCGCCACCAGTTCGATGCCGCGCTCGTAATCGTTGCGCGACACGTAGTCCGAATAGGCGGCATCGAGCACCAGCAGCACATGCGGCGGCAATCCGGTGCGCAGCCGCCTGACCTCATCGAACGGCAGATAGGTGCCGGTCGGATTGTTCGGGTTGGCGAGCCACACCAGTTTCGTCCGCGGCGTGACCCGCTCCAGGATCGCATCGACATCGGCCGTGAGATCGGTCTCGGGCGCGACGACGTTCGTCGCGCCGTTCGCTTTTGTCGCGATCGGGTAGACTAGAAAGCCATGAGCGGTGCTGATCGCCTCGTCGCCTTGGGCAAGATAAGTATGCGCCAGCAGATTGAGGATTTCGTCGGAGCCGGCGCCGCAGATGATGCGGTCCGGGTCGAGTCCGAAGGCGCGGCCGATCGCCTCGCGCAGCACCCGCGAGGTGCCTTCCGGATAGTCCTCGAGATGCGCGGCGGCTTGCTTGTAGACTTCAATGGCCTTCGGCGAGGGACCGAACGGCGTCTCGTTGGCCGACAGCTTGAACACCTTGCGGCCCTGCTCCGGCACCGGGCTCTTGCCGGGCGTGTAGGGCGCAATATCGAGAATGCCGGGATTCGGCACGGGGCGGGACATCGTCAACTCCGGATATTCGGGATGGTCTTATTCGCCGCCCCGTTCGGGGTGACCGTATAGCGCCTTGCGCGGCGCTCAGCAAAGCGGCGGACCGCTTTGTTGGCCCGAAGCCCGTCTTGACGGAAAGCGCTCTCGGGACTAATACTTAGTCTATTCCGTGGTCATTTGAGCCGGCCGGCTTGCAGCCACGTTAAACAACTCGCTAAACAGGCCGGGGACAGAAGTGATCCCGGCCGAACGCTTTGTTCAGGCCGGTTTTTTTATGGCCTGATTTCCGGCGGTTCTCGAGCCTCCGGAGGAGGTCCGTGTCAAGATGGTAAACGTACAGTCGATCCCAAGTCCCGCGATCCATAATGAGGAGCGCGCGCACGAGGCGGACCATCCGTCCTCGCAGCTGGCGCCGTTCGGCGCCGACCAGCCATTGCATCTGGACTGCGGCATCGATCTGGCGCCGTTTCAGATCGCCTATCAGACCTATGGCGAGCTCAATACTGATAAATCCAACGCCATTCTGATCTTCCATGCGCTGACCGGCGATCAGCATGTCGCCAATGTCCATCCGGTGACCGGCAAGCCCGGCTGGTGGGAAACCATGGTCGGTCCCGGCCGTCCGCTCGACACCGATCGCTACTTCATCATCTGCTCGAACGTGATCGGCGGCTGCATGGGCTCGACGGGTCCGGCATCGACCAATCCCGCCACCGGCAAATTGTGGGGGCTGGATTTTCCGGTCATCACCATTCCCGACATGGTGCGCGCGCAGGCGATGCTGCTCGATCGCCTCGGCATCGAGACGTTGTTTTGCGTGGTCGGCGGCTCGATGGGCGGCATGCAGGCGCTGCAATGGACCGCGGCGTACCCGAAACGTGTATTCTCGGCGCTGGCGGTGGCCTGCAGCACGCGGCACTCGGCGCAGAACATCGCGTTCCATGAACTCGGGCGCCAGGCGGTGATGGCCGATCCGGACTGGCGCGGCGGGCGCTATTTCGAGCAGGGCACCGATCCGCACCGCGGCCTGGGCGTCGCACGGATGGCCGCCCATATCACTTATTTGTCGGACGCCGCACTGCATCGCAAGTTCGGACGGCGGATGCAGGATCGCGAACTGCCGACGTTTTCGTTCGACGCGGATTTTCAGGTCGAGAGCTATTTGCGCTACCAGGGCTCGTCCTTTGTCGAGCGCTTCGACGCCAACAGCTATCTGTATTTGACGCGGGCGATGGACTACTTCGATATCGCCGCCGATCATAAGGGCGTGCTGGCGGAAGCGTTCCGCGGCATCCAGACCCGGTTCTGCGTGGTGTCGTTCACCTCGGACTGGCTGTTTCCTACCTCGGAGGCGCGGGCCATCGTGCACGCACTCAACGCCTCCAGCGCACGGGTGTCGTTCGCGGAGATCGAGACCGACCGCGGCCATGACGCGTTCCTGCTCGACGTGCCGGAATTTTTCGAGATCTCCCGCGCATTCCTGCATTCGGCGGGCGTCGCACGCGGCCTGACCAAAGCGGGAGATTAGCATGACCGCGCAGCAACAGCTCCTGCCGCTGACCGGGCTTGCCGCGCGCAGCAGCGAAAATCATCGTGGCGATCACCTGCTGATGGCCGAGATGATCAGTGGCCGCTCAAAGGTGCTCGACGTCGGCTGCGGCGAGGGCGATTTGCTGCAGCTTCTGGAGGCCCGCGGCATCGACGGCCGCGGCATCGAATTGTCCCGCGAGGGCGTCAATCGCTGCGTCGCAAAAGGCCTCGCGGTGGTGCAGGGCGATGCCGACACCGACCTCGTCAACTATCCCGACGACGCCTTCGACTATGTGATCCTGTCGCAGACCCTGCAGGCGACGCGGCAGCCGAAAGTGGTGCTGGAGAATCTGCTGCGGATCGGGCGCCGCGCCATCGTGTCGTTCCCGAATTTCGGTTTCTGGAAGATGCGGCTGCAACTGCTGGTCGGCGGCCACATGCCGCGCACGGAAAACCTCCCCGCGACCTGGTACGACACGCCGAACATCCACTTCTGCACCATCAAGGATTTCGTGCAGCTTTGCGACGAGATCAACGTCAAGATGGAGCGCGCGGTGGCGCTCGATCTCTATGGCCGCCCGCTGCGTCTCAACGCGCCATGGTGGTTCTGGAACATGTTCGGCGAACAGGGCGTGTTCCTGCTGAGCCGCGCGGGGAAGAATCGCTAGGTCTCTCGTGTCCCGGACGCGCTGCAGCGTTCTTCACGCTGCTGCGCAGAGCCGGGACCGTACCAAACACCGGCGTTCGTTACGGCCCCGGCTCTGCAGCGCACCGCTTCGCGAAGAGCTACGCGCTGCGCTGCGTCCGGGGCACGGTCACACCCGCACCGACCGCGGATCGCGCGCGCCCCAGCGGCCGGCTTCCGCCTGCACCAGAAACCGCTCCAGCGTCGTGTTGAACAGATCGGGCTCTTCCTGGTTGAGCACGTGGCCGGTCTTGGGAAACATCGCCAGCCCCGAAGTGGCGATGTGCTTCTTGAGATAGAGGCTTGCCTCGATACAGGAATCATCCTCGTCGCCGACGATGACCAGCGTCGGCAAATCCACGCGCTTGATGTCGTCTTCGAATTCATAGAGCGGCGGGCGTCCGCCCTGAAAACCGCGCTGGGTATGCGCCGAGCCTTGCGCATCGTGCTTGGCCAGCGCGTCATAGAATTCCTTGAAGCCGCGCGGGTCCTTGATCAGAAATGAAATCCGCCCCGGGCTCATGCCGGAGACCTTTGCGACGACATCGGAATCGCCCTTTTCGAATTCCTCAGCGTGCGCCATGGCTTGATCGCGAAAACCCTGCAGGCGCTCTTTCTCGAAGCCTGAACCCACGCCCGCCAGCGTCAGCGACAGCGCGCGCTTCGGCGCGCTGATGCCGATCTGCAGCGCCGAATAGGCGCCCATCGACAGCCCGACCAGATGGGCTGCGGGAATTTTCAGGTGATCGAGCATCGCGATCGCGTCGTCGCGGAAATGCTTGTAGCTGTAGGCGTCGGCGTCGGGGATATGCGACGGGATGTAGCCGCGCGCCGAATAGGTGATGCAGCGATGGCTGCGCGAGAAGTAGCGCATCTGCGGCTCCCAGCTCGCATAGTCCGCGGCAAACTCGTGGATGAACAGGATCGGCGTGCCGTGGCCTGCTTCCTCGAAATAAAGCTGCACATTGTCTGACGTCGTGGCGTAGGGCATTTCATTTTCCTTCTCGCATGGCAGCCATGAAAATCGCAGTTAATGCTCGCGGCGGCAATGCGGCGCCCGCGATTTTTTTCGTCACGAAATGATCTTGGTAAGACCCCGAAATCAATCTTGCACTGCCGCATCGCGTCTTGCTCTTGCCACACCGCAATTCGCATTACCAAAACTCGGATGTCGGTCCTTGATGGACGGACGGGAAATGGGGGTGTCAAAAGGAATGAGTATGGTTCAGTTGGTTGCGTCCCGCCGGTTGCTTCATGTTGTGGCGCTGGCGGTGTGTTCGTTGGCAATGGTCGCTCTGGCGACCCCGGCTTCGGCAAGATCTCATCATCACGGCGCAGGGCGGCACGGCCGCGCGCATCATCACCATCATCACGTCAAGCACCCCCGTCATCGCCACTTCGCGCAAGCGACGCGCATGGACGCCGGGTTCGGGCAGTCGCGCGCTCCAGCCTTTACACAAGCCAGCGTGTCGCCGGCCATCGGTTTCGGCTCCTCCAACGTGGTCGCCGAGGCGCGCCGCTACATCGGAGGCAATCCCACCGGCCGCGGCAGCCTGTGGTGTGCCCGTTTCATGAACATGGTGCTGCAGCACACCGGGCTGCACGGCACCGGATCGGACATGGCAAGCTCGTTTGCGCATTACGGCCAGCGCGTCTCCGGCCCGCAGATCGGCGCCATCGCGGTGATGGGGCGGCGCGGCGGCGGACATGTCGGCGTGGTCAGCGGCATCGACGCGTCGGGCAATCCCATCGTGGTGTCCGGCAATCACGGCCATCGCGTCGCCGAATCGGTTTATCCGCGCAGCCGGATTTACGCCTATGTGATGCCGGCGGGGTGACGATCGGGCCGTGCCCCGGACGCAGCGCAGCGCCTCTTCGGCGGTGCGCTGCAGAGCCGGGGCCGTAACGAACGCTGGTGCTTGGTACGGTCCCGGCTCTGCGGAGCGGCATCAAGAATGCCGCACCGCGTCCGGGACACGCAGGCCTGCTCCGCAGGCGCGCCATCGCTGACGAAATTGTGAAGCCACCTCTTCACTTTGGGGTGATCTGTTCCCACATTTGGCCTAAGCCGGAGCCAATCTGGCGACGACCGCCGGCTGGTTGAGGAATGTCAGCGCGGCCGGCGGAAACCCAATGAAGATGCTGCATCCGTGCCTAAATGGGCGGAGCGGCAGGCTGAGGGAAATCAGACATGAATATTGAAAAATACACCGAGCGGGCGCGGGGATTTATCCAGTCGGCGCAGTCGCTCGCGGTGCGCGACGGACACCAGCAGTTCTCGACGCTGCACATGCTCAAGGTGCTGCTGGACGACGCCGAAGGCCTGGCCGGCGGGCTGATCGACCGCGCCGGGGGCAATTCGCGCGCGATCCTCAAAGCCACCGAAGACGCGCTGGGCAAGCTGCCCAAAGTTTCCGGAAGCGGCGCCGGACAGGTTTATCTGGCGCCTGAGCTGGCGCGCGCGTTCGAAGCTTCCGAGCAGGCCGCCGAGAAGGCCGGCGACAGCTTTGTCACGGTCGAACGGCTGCTGCTCGGGCTCGCGCTAGACAAGAACAGCGAGGCCGGGTCGATTCTGAACAAGGGCGGCGTCACGCCGCAGAACCTCAACGCCGCGATCGAAAGCCTGCGCAAGGGCCGCACCGCGGACTCCGCGACGGCCGAGAACGCCTATGACGCGCTGAAGAAATATGCCCGCGACCTGACCCAGGCCGCGCGCGACGGCAAGCTCGACCCGGTGATCGGCCGCGACGAGGAAATCCGCCGCACCATCCAGGTGCTGTCGCGCCGCACCAAGAACAATCCGGTGCTGATCGGCGAACCTGGCGTCGGCAAGACGGCCATCGTCGAGGGCCTGGCGCTGCGCATCCTCAACGGCGACGTGCCGGAAAGCCTGAAAGACAAGAAGTTGCTGTCGCTCGATCTCGGCGCGCTGATTGCGGGTGCGAAATACCGCGGCGAGTTCGAGGAACGGCTCAAGGCCGTGCTGCAGGAAGTGACCTCGGCCGAGGGCGGCATCATCCTGTTCATCGACGAAATGCACACGCTGATCGGCGCCGGCAAGGCGGACGGCGCGATGGATGCGTCCAATCTCCTAAAACCCGCGCTGGCGCGCGGCGAATTGCATTGCATCGGCGCCACCACGCTCGACGAATACCAGAAACATGTCGAGAAGGACGCGGCGCTGGCCCGCCGGTTCCAGCCGATCTATGTCAACGAGCCCTCGGTCGAGGACACCATTTCGATCCTGCGCGGGTTGAAGGACAAATACGAGCAGCATCACGGCGTGCGCATCACCGATAGCGCGCTGGTGGCGGCAACCACGCTGTCCAACCGCTACATCACCAACCGCTTCCTGCCCGACAAGGCCATCGACCTGATGGACGAGGCGGCGGCGCGGCTGAAAATGCAGGTCGATTCCAAGCCGGAAGAGCTCGATTCGATGGATCGGGAAATCATCCGGCTGAAAATCGAGCAGGAAGCGCTCAAGAAGGAAAGCGATGCCGGTTCGAAAAGCCGCCTGCAGACGCTTGAGAAGGAGCTCGCCAATCTGGAAGAGAAATCGGCGGCCCTGACCTCGCGCTGGAGCGCGGAGAAGAACAAGCTGTCGAACGCGCAGAAGCTGAAGAGCGAGCTTGATGCCTTGCGCATCGAACTCGCCAATGCGCAACGCCGCGGCGAATACCAGCGTGCGGGAGAGCTGGCCTATGGCCGGATTCCCGAGCTTGAAAAGCGGCTCGCCGACATCGAGGCCCACGAAAACGCCGGCGAGATGATGGAGGAGGCGGTCACCGCCAACCACATCGCGCAGGTGGTGTCGCGCTGGACCGGCGTGCCGGTCGACAAGATGCTCGAGGGCGAAAAAGACAAGCTGTTGAAGATGGAAGGCAGCCTCGGCAAGCGCGTCATCGGCCAGGCCGAAGCCGTGCATGCGGTGGCGACCGCGGTGCGCCGTTCGCGCGCGGGCCTGCAGGATCCGAACCGTCCGATGGGCTCGTTCATGTTCCTGGGGCCGACCGGCGTCGGCAAGACCGAGCTGACAAAAGCGCTCGCCGAATATCTGTTCGACGACGAGACCGCGATGGTGCGGCTCGACATGTCGGAATACATGGAGAAGCATTCGGTGTCGCGGTTGATCGGCGCGCCTCCGGGCTATGTCGGCTATGACGAGGGCGGCGCGCTCACCGAAGCGGTGCGGCGCCGGCCCTACCAGGTGGTGCTGTTCGACGAGATCGAGAAAGCGCATCCGGACGTGTTCAACGTGCTGCTGCAGGTGCTCGACGACGGCCGGCTGACCGACGGCCAGGGCCGCACCGTCGACTTCCGCAACACGCTGATCATCATGACCTCGAATCTCGGCTCCGAATTCCTGGTCAACCAGCCGGAGGGCGAGGACACCGGCGCGGTGCGCGAGCAGGTGATGGGCATGGTGCGCGCGCATTTCCGCCCGGAATTCTTGAACCGCGTCGACGAGATCATCCTGTTCCACCGCCTGCAGAAGAGCGAGATGGGCCGCATCGTCGAGATCCAGTTCGCCCGCCTGCAGAAGCTGCTGGAGGATCGCAAGATTACGCTTACGCTCGATGCCGCCGCGCGCGATTGGCTGGCCGAGAAGGGCTGGGA
>Ga0209216_1000151_pt1 | contig 12947 bp, 11 predicted proteins | sample TexAe_OM2H0_O2_FD_187940 | JGI IMG/M metagenome (GOLD analysis project Ga0209216, IMG submission 187940) | Forest soil microbial communities from Davy Crockett National Forest, Groveton, Texas, USA - Texas A ecozone_OM2H0_O2 (SPAdes) (version 2) | ecosystem: Environmental > Terrestrial > Soil >... | reverse complement strand
CCGTCAATCCATTCAATCCGACTTATTTCGGCCCTGTCACCTTCAATCACATTGCCAGCGATGCCAACAGCAAGTACCGGCTCAACATCGAGTCCGGCTATGTGCAGGACCAGATCGAAATATTCCGCTGGCTGCAATTTCTGGTCGGCGCGCGCTACGACAATTTCGATCTGACGGCACTCGACCTGAACACCAACACCAGGCGCGACAGGGTCGACGACTTCATCTCGCCGCGTGCTGCCGTGATCCTGAAGCCAATGGACAACTTGTCCTTTTATACGTCGTGGAGCGTCTCGTATTTGCCGGCCTCGGGCGATCAGTTCAGCGCGCTGAATCCCAGCACCATCATTCTTGAGCCGCAAAGGTTCGAGAGCACGGAGATCGGCGCAAAATGGAACATCAATCCGAAGCTGTTGTTGACCGGGGCGGGTTACCAGATCCTTCGCGCCAACGTGCCGGTCAATATCGGGGGCGGTTTGTCGATCCCCGGCGGCATGCACCATATCCGCGGCTTCGAGACCGCGCTGACTGGATATGTCACGCCGGACTGGCAAGCCGTGCTCGGCTATGCCTATACCGACGCGCGCATCGCAAACGATTTGACTGCGCCGGGCGTGACGCCGCCGATCGTCGCCGGCAATCGTGTGCAACTCGTTCCCTACAACCAGGTCTCGCTGTGGAACAAGTACCAGATCAATCCGGTCTGGTCGGCGGCGCTTGGCGTGATCTATTTCTCGGACTCATTCGCTTCTTCCGACGACTCGGTGCGGTTGCCCGGTTTCGTCCGCGTCGATGCCGCCGTCTATGCGAAGGTCAACGATATGTGGCGCGTCCAGCTCAATGTCGAAAACATCCTCAACAAGGGTTATTGGGCTACAGCCGACGGCAATAACAACATTTCGCCGGGACAGCCGCGTACCTTCCGCGCCACGGTGCTCGCGAAGTTCTAGGGTTCTGGAACCTGAGCAGCACGACGCTTTGCGTCCGGTGATGCCGATGCCGTGAGGTGACCGACTTGCGTCTTTTTTCCGGCTCCGGAGCGTGTTACGGCAAACCGTGCTTGCGATTTGACTGAGCCTCGAAAACGCGAAATTGGCGTCGTATCAGGCGTTTTTGGCGGTATGGCCTCGAAACGGTCAAGTTGAGCGGCACGACGATACACTCGGTCGCTACCGAGCAAGGGAAAAGCGTGGCGATGTTTAGAACGATTCTTAAATTGCTGATCGCTGCGACGGTCATCGCGTTTGCGTCGGCTGCCGTAGCTCAGCAATCCGCCGCGCCGGCGCCGCAGCCGGTCCAGGCTGCGCCGGTCGTGCAAACTCCGGCGCCCGCCGCTGCTCAGCCCGCGCCTGCAACCCCGGCGCCCGAGAGCGCGACATCTCTCAGCGGCAGCAGATCGCTGAAGGCCGAGGCGGCGGCGCTGCGCGAATTGTCGCCATGGTCGATGTTCCTGTCGGCGGACATCCTGGTCAAGGCGGTGATGATCGGTCTCGCCTTCGCCTCGCTGCTGACCTGGACCATCTTCATCGCCAAAATGATCGAGCTTGCGGTGGCACAGCGCAAGCTCAAGACCGCGCTCGACAAGATCGGCGACTCCCGCTCGCTGGCCGAAGCCCAGTTCGCGCTCGGCGCCAAGCGGGGCGTGCTGTCGTCGTTCCTCGCCGCCGCCATGCGCGAGGCACGGCTGTCGGCGGGAATTTCGTCCGACACCGGCATCAAGGAACGCGCCGCGTCGAGCTTTGCCGAAATCATGCGCGCCGAGGCGCGCCGCATCCGCCTCGGCATGGGGCTGCTCGCCACCATCGGCGCGACCTCGCCCTTTGTCGGGCTGTTCGGCACGGTGTGGGGCATCATGAACAGCTTTATCGGGATCTCGAAAGCGCAGACCACCAATCTGGCGGTGGTGGCGCCGGGCATTGCGGAAGCGCTGCTCGCCACCGCGATCGGCCTGGTCGCGGCGATCCCGGCCGTCATCATCTACAATCACTTTGCGCGGGTGACCAAAACCTATCTCGAACTGGTCAGCCGCGCGTCCGGCGCCGCGGGGCGGCTATTGTCACGCGATCTCGATCGTACTCATGTCAGTTCCGGCACGCATTCGCGGGCGGCGGAGTAGGCCATGGGCGCATCGATCGCAGAAGGCGGCCTGGACGACGACGAGGAATTCGCCGAAGCGCACGAGATCAACGTCACGCCGTTCATCGACGTCATGCTGGTGCTGCTGATCATCTTCATGGTGGCAGCGCCGCTGTCGACCGTCGATCTGCCGGTCGACCTGCCGTCGTCGACCGCGACCCCGCAGAAGAAGCCGGACAAGCCGACTTATGTCTCGATCAAGTCCGATCTCGCGGTCGCGATCGGCGAGACCATGGTGAAGCGGGTCGATCTGGTGCGCACCCTGGATGCCGCGGCCGACGCCAGCAAGGACCGTTTTATCTTTCTCCGCGCCGACCGGGCGGTTCCTTACGGCGAGATGATGGACGTGCTGGAAATTTTGCGCGCCGGGGGGTATTCCAAGATCAAGCTGGTGGCGCTCGAAGGCGTTCCCGACAGCGCGCCGCAACCGCCTCCGGCCGCGACGCCGAAGCCTTAGATTCGAAGCTTTAGATTCGAAGCTTTAGATTCGAAGCTTTAGATTCGAAGCTTTAGATTCGAAGCCCTGGATTCAAAGTCTTGAATGGCCAAGATGCCTGATCTCGTCATCGAACAAAGGCCGTCGCGGCGGCTGTGGTTTCTCGCAAGTCTTGGCGCGCTCGCGCTCCATATCGGCTGCGCTGGCCTCGTGATCGCGCATATGCAGACCGACGACCCCGACGACTCGCTTGGCGCGCCGGCGATCGAGATCGGGCTTGAGATGATGGCGCCGCGGCAGGAGGTCACCGACCTGCCGCCAGGTCCGGATACGGATGCTTCCGTCGCTTCCCCCGCGCTCGCCGAGCAGCAGGCTGAGGTCAAGGAAACCGATTTGCCCAAAGACGTGCCGACCGAGACCGAAGAACCGGATCGCGTCGTCACCACCAACGACATCAAGAAGCCCGAGGAGGAGCAGGAGGTCGCAAAGGTGCAGACCCAGGCCTCGACCGAATCGGTCGCGGCCGAAGCCACGGCAACGCCGAGCTCCGAAGCGATCCCGGTGGGTCCGCGCTCGGTCGCGCCCGCAATAGGCACCGGTGAAAGCGCGCGCCGCATGCGCGCGACCTGGACCAAGGAGCTGATCGCGCATCTCGACAGGCACAAGCGTTATCCGGCGGAGCGCCAGCAAAAGACCGCCGAGATCATTGTCAGCTTTGTGCTCGACCGCACTGGCCACGTGCTCTCGACCAGTATCACCAAAGGTTCGGGCGACACCGCGTTCGACGAAGCGGCGCTCGCCATGGTGCGCCGTTCCGACCCGGTGCCGCAGCCCCCGCCGCTGGTCGCGGATGAAGGGTTGAATTTTACCCTGCCGGTGATTTTCCGGGTGAAGGGGAAGAGCTAAACGGCGCGTAAAGTCGTCATTGCGAGGAGCACTTGCGACGAAGCAATCCAGTCGGTGCCCGGGGCTCTGGATTGCTTCGTCGCTACGCTCCTCGCAATGACGACGCGCTATGCGCGTCGTTCACCGTTTCATTGCGTCACTGCGCCCTGAACTGGCTCAACACATCCTTGCACTCAGGTGACAGCGAGCCTGCGTTGGTGGCGAGGCATTGCACGATGCGGCCGCCGCCGGGCGCGACCCCTCCGCACAGCGAGCGAACATCGCCGCCGCACGCCGAGCGCAACACGAACAATTCTTCGCGCGGGCGCATCGGCCGCAGCACGATCACCGCGGGAGCTGCCGCCGCAGGTGCCGCGGCTGAACCGGCTGCCGGAGCGCCGGCCGAACCTCCCGCCGCGGGCGCAGCGCCACCGCCGGCGGCGTTGAGGGCCTGCTGGCAGCCTGACGATACGTTCGCCTTGTTTTTATCCAGGCATTGCAGCGCCGGTGCGCCGCCGGTCGGCACGCCCGCGCAGACTTTTGGATAGTCGGAGCGGCAGGCGCTGCGGATCGCGGCGATCTGCGCGTCGGTGGGTTTCTTTGCCGCGCCTGCCGCAGCCTTGGGAGCCGCAGCGGGCGCCGCGGTCGCGGCCGGCTTGGCCGGCTCGGCCGCCGCGGGAGTGTCGGCTTTTGGAGTGGCGGGTGTTTCGGATTTGGCCGCTGGCGCCACGGCCGGCGCTTCCACCGCGCTTACGGCGCTTTTGCAGGAGCCCGACAGGCTCGACATGTTCTTCTGCAGGCACTGCAGCGATTCCAGCCCGCCGGGCGGGACGCTGGAGCAATGCGCCATGTAATCCGAACGGCACGCCGAGCGGATCGCTTCGCGCTGCGCATCGGTCGGCGCCTGCGCGAATGCGGACGCAGATATCACCATCGCCCCGGCCGCAATCGCGCTTCGCGCAGCAACAAGTCCTAACATCTTGATCATTTGAAGAAATCCTTATTGTTCTGCTCGAGCCGTTGCATTGACCGAAGCGTCCCTGAGAAAAATCAGCGGCATAATTTTGCGGCGGCATCCTTTGCCGCTTTCGGGTTCCACTGCAAGCGGATTGTGATATTGATTCCGGTGCGAGCCTGGTTTTTCGTTTGGAAGTAAATTCGAGGCAAGGAAGATGAAGCCGGAGCGTCCGCTGGAGGTTGGGAGGCTCGATGGCTTGAGGCTTCGCGCGCCGCTTGCGCTCGCGGCGCTGTCGCTGCTCACCGCCTGCGAACAGAATACTTTCGTACCGCCACCGCCGCCGAAGGTCGAGGTCGCGGTGCCCGTGCAGAAATCGATCACGCGCTATCTCGACGCTACCGGCAATACCGCGGCGATCAAGAACGTCGACCTGGTCGCGCGCGTGCAGGGCTTTTTGCAATCGATCAACTACCAGGACGGTACTTTCGTAAAGGAAGGCACCACGCTGTTCACCATCGAGCCCGAGACCTACAAGTTCAAGCTCGAACAGGCGCAGGCCGCCGAGACCGGCGCGCAGGCATCGGTGAAACAGGCCGAGGCCGACTTCAAGCGGCAGTCGGATCTGGTGCAGCGGCAGGCGGTCTCGCAGGCAACGCTGGATACCTCCACCTCGACCCGCGACAACGCGCAGGCCAATCTGCAGCAGGCCCAGGCCAACACCAAGATCGCGCAGGTCAATTACGGCTACACCAATGTCACAGCGCCTTTCGACGGCATCGTCAGCGCGCATCTGGTCTCGGTCGGCGAACTGGTCGGTGTCGCCTCGCCGACGCAGCTTGCAACCATCGTCGCGCTCGATCCGATCTATGTGAACTTCAACGTCAACGAGCAGGACGTGCTGCGGATCAGGGAAGACGCACGCAAGCGCGGTCTCACCGTCAACGAAATCAGGCAATTGCCGATCGAGATCGGCTTGCAGACCGAGACCGGCTACCCCCACAAGGGCAAGCTCGACTACGTCTCGCCGAGCCTAAACGTGTCCACCGGTACGCTCGCGGTGCGCGGGATACTCGCCAACCCCGATCGCGTGCTGCTGCCCGGCTTCTTCGTCCGCGTCCGCGTGCCTTACGACGAGCAGAAGGACGCGCTGCTTGTCCCCGATGCCGCATTGGGCAGCGACCAGGCCGGGCGCTATGTTCTGGCCGTCAACGCCGACAACGTCGTCGAGCAGCGCAAGGTGCAGACCGGGTCGCTCGAGGGCGGGCTGCGCGTCATCGAAAGCGGTTTGAAGGGTGACGACAAGGTTGTCGTAGCCGGGCTGCTGCGCGCCATCCCCGGCCAGAAGGTCGATCCGCAACTGCAAAAGATCGAGCCACCGCCGGCACCGGCGAAATAGGGCCTTCTAGTATGCGCACATCTCTACACGGTTTGGCCACACCTTCCGCCGTCATCCTGAGGAGCCGCGCGCTTGCGCGGCGTCTCGAAGGATGGCCCCGGGCGCTTGTGGCCCATCCTTCGAGGCTCGCCGTGGAGAACGGCGAGCACCTCAGGATGACGGTGGTGTTTATTCGGACGTCAGCAAGAGTGGTTTGAATCCAGTTAGGCAGGACCGGCGCATGATTTCGAAATTCTTCATCGAGCGGCCGGTTCTTTCCAACGTCATCGCCATCCTGATGATCCTGATCGGCGGCGTCTGCCTGTTCAATCTCGCGGTCGCGCAATATCCGGACGTGGTGCCGCCGACGGTGCAGGTCACCACCCGCTATCCCGGCGCCAGCGCCAAGACCGTGGTCGATACCGTGGCGCTGCCGATCGAGCAGCAGGTCAACGGCGTCGAAGGCATGCTCTACATGCAGTCCTACAGCGGCGCCGACGGCACCTATACGCTGACGGTGACCTTCAAGATCGGCACCGACCTCAACTTCGCGCAGGTGCTGGTGCAGAACCGGGTGTCGAGCGCGCTGTCGCAACTGCCGACCTCGGTGCAGAACCAGGGCGTCACCGTGCAGAAGAGGTCCACCTCGATCCTGCTGTTCGTGACGCTGACGTCGCCGAAGGCGACCTATGACAGCCTGTTCCTGTCCAACTACGCCACCATCAGCATCCGCGACGAGCTGTCGCGATTGCCCGGCGTCGGCAACGTCACGGTATTCGGCGCGGGGCAATATTCGATGCGGGTGTGGCTCGACCCCAACAAGCTGCAGGTGCGCGGGCTGATGCCGCAGGACGTGATCCAGGCGATCCAGCAGCAGAGCCAGCAGGTCACCGCGGGCCAGGTCGGCGCGCCGCCGACCCCGCCGGGACAGGCGTTCCAGTTCACGCTGAATGTCAACGGCCGGCTCGACGACAAGTCGGAATTCGAGGACATCATCGTCAAGACCGGCAACAGCGGCGACGTCACAAGGGTGCGCGATGTCGGCTGGGTCGAACTCGGCGCGCAGACCTACAGCCAGGTGTTCTCGCTCAACAAGCGGCCGGCCGCCGGCATCGGCGTGTTCCAGACCCCGGGCGCGAACGCGCTGGAAGTCGAGAAGGCGGTCGAGAAGAAGATGGCGGAACTTGCGCTGGCGTTCCCGCAGGACATCAAATACGACACACCGTTCGACACCACCAAATTCGTCTCGGCTTCGATCGCCGAGGTCTACAAGACCCTGCTCGAGGCGGGGCTGCTGGTGCTGATCGTGATCCTGGTGTTTTTGCAGGACTGGCGCGCAATGCTGGTGCCCGCGACCACGGTGCCGGTCACCATCATCGGCGCGTTCGCCGCGATGGCCGCGCTTGGATTCACCATCAACCTGTCGACCCTGTTTGCGATCGTGCTGGCGATCGGCATCGTGGTCGATGACGCCATCGTCGTGGTCGAGGGTGCGGCGCATAATATCGAACTGGGCATGTCGGGCCACGACGCCGCGATCAAGGCGATGGACGTGCTGTTCGCGCCGATCGTCGGCATCACCCTGGTGCTGATCTCGGTATTCCTCCCCGCGTCGTTCCTGCCGGGATTGACCGGCCGCATGTATGCGCAGTTCGCGCTGGTGATCGCTGCGACCGCGCTGCTGTCCGCCATCAACGCCGCGACGCTGAAACCGACGCAATGCGCGCTGTGGCTGCGCCGGCCGCTGCCGCCGGAGCAGCGCAACTTTTTCTACCGCGGTTTTAACCGGGTCTATGACCGGATGGAGCGCGGCTATGCGAGGATCATCGGCGGCCTGGTGCGGCACGCCGGCCTTTCAGTCACCGTCGCGTTGATCCTGATCGCGATCGGCGGTTACGGCCTGTCGCGGGTGCCGACCGGCTTCATCCCGATCGAGGATCAGGGCTATCTGCTCGCGGCCGTGCAGCTGCCCGATGGCGCCGCGCTCGATCGCACCCAGCGCGTGATGGATCAGGTCCAGGATATCGTCAGCAAGACGCCGGGCGTCGAGCAGGTCATGACCATCGCGGGTATCTCCGCGCTCGACTCAAGTTCGAGCCTCGCCAATGCCGGCGTCGCCTATCTCATCCTCAAGGAATGGAGCGAGCGCGGCCCGGGCGAGGATCTGCTGTCGCTGTTCAACGGGCTCAATCAGCGGCTGTCGGTGATCCCCGAAGCGCGAATCCTGGTGGTGCCGCCGCCGCCGATCCAGGGCATCGGCAACGCCGCGGGTTTCGCGATGCAGGTCGAACTGCGCGACGGCAATGCCGACTACGGCAAGCTGCAGGCCGTCACCAATACCATCGTGGCCAACGGGCAGACGCAAAGCGCGCTGCAGCGCGTCAGTTCGTCGTTCCGCTCAACGGTGCCGCAGTTCGACGTCGAGATCGATCGGGTCAAGACCCAGACCCTGCATGTCACCACCGACCAGGTGTTCCAGACCCTGTCATCGTATCTCGGCGCCTCCTTCGTCAACCAGTTCAACAAGTTCGGCCGCACCTTCCAGGTCTACACCCAGGCCGATGCGCAATACCGCCTGACCTTGCGCGATATCGAGAACATGATGGTGCGCAACAGCACCGGCGACATGATCCCGCTCGGCACCGTGGCGAAGATCACGCCCGCGGTGGGGCCGTCGCTGATCTCCCTGTACAACCTCTATCCGTCCTCGACGATCATCGGATTGCCGGCCAAAGGCTACAGTTCCGGCCAGTCGATGGCGCTGATGGAGCAGATCGCAGACAAGACGCTGCCGCCGGGCACCGGCTACGAGTGGACGGCGATGTCGTACCAGGAGAAGGCGGTCGGCGGCCAGATCTACCCGGTGTTCGCCCTTGCCATGCTGCTGGTCTACCTGGTGCTGGCCGGCCAGTATGAGAGCTGGTACGCGCCGATGTCGGTGATCCTGGCAGTGCCGCTGTCGCTGCTCGGGCCGATGGCGGTACTGACGGGCCTAAGAATCGACAACAATCTTTATACCCAGATCGGGTTGATCCTGCTGATCGCGCTGTCGGCGAAGAACGCCATTCTCATTGTAGAGGTTGCGCTCGAACTGCACCTGCGCGACCGCAAGCCGCTGCTGGAATCCGCTGTCGAGGCGGCGCGGGCGCGGTTCCGCCCGATCCTGATGACCTCGTTCGCCTTCATCCTCGGCGTGGCGCCTCTGGTGCTCGCCACCGGCGCCGGCGCCAACGCGCGCAAGTCGATCGGCATCACGGTATTCTCCGGCATGCTCGCCTCGACCTGCCTCGCGGTGCTGTTCGTGCCGACGTTCTTCGTCGTGGTGCAGCGGTTTGAGAACTGGCTCAAGGAGCGGAAAAAGGAAACGCCGGAGCCTGCGATGGCTCCGGCGGGGCCCGAGGCGTAGGCCTGATCTGCTTTAGTTGGCCGCCGTCAGCTTTCGCGGACGCCCTGTCTTGCGAGGGCGTAGATGCGCCTGCATCACGATCGGATCGCGTACGATGGCACGGCACAGCATGGCGAGCGAAACAGGAATTGTCGCCGTGCCGGCCTTATAGGAATTCCATGCGCTTAGGCTGATATAAAGCAGATCGGCGGCCTCATTATTCGACAGGCCAAGTTGGCCTTGCCATTTGCAGGCTTCCTTCGCGTCGAAGGTTTTTTGCTCATCGGCCAGCATCTTCAGATGCGCTGCATCGATAGCCAAGTCGCCATCGTCCCAAACTATCGCAGCCCCGTAATTCCCGACCGATGCTTTGGCAAAGACCGGAGCTTCGCGCAGGGGAGCCAGCGTCTCTCCTCCGGTTGCGATCCAGCCGGTCAGATCGACGCTGTCACCGGCGCGCTTGCCTCGCCACCGCAACCGCAATGTGGTCGGTCGTGCCACCGAGACGGTTTCGATCCGCGGCAGTTCATCCGTCATGTTGCTCTCCATGGCTCGACTTTAATTGACCGGGAAGCGGGGGTTGATCCTGTTCCACTCGGCCTTGATCTTGGCGGTGTTCTCACTTGACCATTCGAAAACCAATTTGCGAGCGGCAGGCGATAGCGAACCGCGCAAAACGGTCAAGGTGTCGATTTCAATCTGTGCTTCGAAGTCCGGATGAACAGCATGGAAATGCGGCGGCAAGTGATCATTAGCGTAGACCGTAATGATAATCTTGCCGATGGTATGCAGCCTACCCATGCTGAGTGGGTCCGTTTTTCGGGCCCTAATATAGTCCAAGAACTGGATGATGTAAATAGATAGTCCGATAAAAAGATAGTCTATCTTGCGGTTACAATTCTAACCATGGCAAGGCGCGATTTGAACGCAATGGCCGGCGCATATTTGCGCCGGCCATAACGGATTTTTCAAACCATAGAAGGCCGGATGGGCCTCAACTCTTCTTCACCATCGGGCAGACGCTCTTCTCCAGCGGGATGAAGGCTTCATCGGCCGGAATGGTGGCGACCAGCTTGTAGTAGTCCCACGGATATTTCGATTCCGCCGGCTTCTTCACCTCGAACAGATAGGCCGGATGAATCTTGCGGCCGTCTGCACGGATGGAGCCCGCGCCGAACAAGGGATCGTCGGTCGGCAGTTCCTTCATCTTGGCGACCACCGCCGCACCGTCATGCGGATTGCCGCCGAGCGCTTCCAGCGCCTTGAAGTAATGGATCAATGAGGAATACACGCCGGCGTGGACCATGGTCGGCGGGCTCTTCTTGTATTTCTCGTTGAAGCGCTTTGTAAAAGCCCGGGTCTTGTCGTTCATGTCCCAGTAGAACGTCTCGGTAAAATTCAGGCCCTGCGAGACGTTCAGCCCGAGCGCGTGGACGTCGGTGATGAACATCAGCATGCCCGCGAGCTTCTGGCCGCCGGCGACGATACCGAACTCCGCGGCCTGCTTGATCGAATTGGTGGTGTCGCCGCCGGCATTGGCGAGGCCGATGATCTTCGCCTTCGAGCTCTGCGCCTGCAGCAGGAACGAGGAGAAATCGGCGTTGTTGAGCGGATGCTTGACGCCGCCGAGCACCTGGCCGCCATTGGCCTTGACCACCGCCGCGGTGTCGCGCTCCAGCGCCATGCCGAACGCGTAATCCGCGGTCAGAAAAAACCAGCTGTCGCCGCCGGATTTGACCAGCGCCTTGCCGGTGCCGTTGGCCAGCATGTAGGTGTCGTAGACCCAGTGCACGGTGTTCGGCGAACATTGCAGGCCGGTGAGGTCGGACGAGGCCGAGCCGGAGTTCAGATTGACGATGTTTCTTTCCTTGGCGACGTTGGCGACCGCGAGCCCAACGCCGGAAGAGGCGAGGTCGACCACGACGTCGACCTTTTCGACGTCGATCCACTGCTTGGCGATGTTGGTGCCGATGTCGGGTTTGTTCTGGTGATCGGCCGTGATCAGGTCGATCTTCCAGCCTTTTGCCAGAAGCCCGGAATCCTCGATCGCCATCTGCGCCGTGGCGACCGAGCCCGGCCCGCCGATATCGGCGTAAAGGCTGGACTGGTCGCCGAGGCTTCCGACTTTTACCACCTTGTCGAGCTTGCCCTGGGCAAGCGCGTTGCCGGCAAGCACGAGGCTTGTGGTCAGCACAAAGGCTGCGATCGATCGTTTCATGTTTCCTCCAGTTTTGATTGTTTTGAATGCTTGTCCCGGCTGCCATCTTGCCCAACATCAGGCATCCCGTACAGCCATTGCGGCAAATCGCCCGCTGGACGCCATGATCGTCATTGCGAGGAGCGTAGTGACGAAGCAATCCAGTCTTTGCCTGTGGCCTTCTGGATTGCTTCGCTTCGCTCGCAATGACGGCTTTGCGTCACCGCCACAAATATCGAAACCCGACATAGACCACGACGAGGCAACAAAATATCAGCGCGACGGGAAGCCGTGGTTTTGCCGGCGCGCCGGCGCTTGCGGGCTTCGGCCGGGCAGCCGGCGGCCGCCGGAACGCCGTGACGTTGTCCGCGACGGGTTCGCCCGGACCAGGGCGAACTTCGGGCGGTGTCCCAACACCGCCCATTTCCGCATAATAACTCTTGTAGACGAGAGCGATGGTGGCCTCGCTCGCCTCGGCGTCCGTCATTTCAGTGAGAAAGGTCCTGTAGCGCACTAGAAATCGCTGGGCTTCGGCGGGAAGGGTGGAGGCGCCGTTCAGCTTGGCCATCATTTTCCAGGTCGCGAAATCGGCGCGGGCCTGGGTGTCGGCCCGCCTGGCGATCATTTTGTCCGGTGCCCTGATCAAGACGGCTTCGATTCCGTTACGTGTGCAGACCAAATAATTGCAACTTCTGAGCTCACTCTTTGTCCTCAATAAGTCGCGCGGCCGCCGGAAATGTCAAACACCGCGCCGGTGGAGAACGCGCAATCCTCCGACGCCAGCCACGCTACCATCGCCGCCAGCTCTTCCACGAGGACAAAACGTCCCTTCGGAATCTTGGACAGCATGAAATTGATATGCTCCTGGGTCATCTGGTCGAAGATCGCGGTTTTTGCCGCCGCCGGCGTCACCGCATTGACCGCGATCTCATGGCCGGCGAGCTCCTTGCCGAGCGATTTGGTCAATGCGATCAGGCCGGCTTTCGATGCCGAGTAATGCGCCGCGTTGGGGTTGCCTTCCTTGCCGGCGATCGAGGCGATGTTGACGATGCGGCCGTAGTTCTGCTTCACCATCGACGGCACGATCGCCTTGCAGCAGATGAAGGGCCCGTCGAGGTTGATCCGCAGCACCTTGCGCCACTCGTCGAGGTCGGTTTCCCATACCGTCTTGTTGATGCCGGCGATGCCGGCATTGTTGACCAGGATGTCGATCTTGCCGAAAGCCTGCAGCGTGGCATCGCGGGCCTTTTCGACGGCGGCGAGATCGGAAACGTCGACCTTGAACGCCGTCACGGCAGCGCCGATTTCCTTGGCGGTTTTTTCGGCGAACGGCTGGTCGTGATCCCAGATCGCGACCTTGGCGCCGGAGGCCACGAAGCGTTCGGTGATGGCGCGGCCAAAGCCCTGCGCGCCCCCGGTGACGACGGCGCAGCGGTTGTTGAGATCGATTTTATTCATGGTGAAGTCCTTATCGATGAATTATCCAAGTCTCGTGTCCCGGACGCGGTGCAGCGTTCTTCACGGTGCACCGCAGAGCCCGGACCGTACCAAACGCCGGTGTTCGTTACGGCCCCG
>Ga0209216_1000150_pt1 | contig 12977 bp, 13 predicted proteins | sample TexAe_OM2H0_O2_FD_187940 | JGI IMG/M metagenome (GOLD analysis project Ga0209216, IMG submission 187940) | Forest soil microbial communities from Davy Crockett National Forest, Groveton, Texas, USA - Texas A ecozone_OM2H0_O2 (SPAdes) (version 2) | ecosystem: Environmental > Terrestrial > Soil >... | reverse complement strand
GCGTTCGTCGCGGCGCTCGTGTTCTTCAATATGTCGTTGTCTCCCGAATCCTCGCTTGGCTTCGCTTTGACACTCGGAGACTGGGGGGATGTCTGGCGGCGGGAGATGGACGGCGACTATGACCCCGACGGGCCGGAATTCGCCAGGGCAGCGCTGCGGGCGCTGACCATCCTGAGCGCTCTCGTCCTGTTTGGCTTCTGCATGGAATTCCTCCGCCGCAGCGGGAATTCGCTCGCCACTACCGTATCGATAATGACCGGCATCGAAGCGGGCTTCGTTGCTGGATATCTTGTGGCTACCCGCAACCGTCCTTCCGTTTCCGTCGACTAGGCGGTTCTGGACAGGTTCTTGAACGCCATCGCCAACGTATGCAGCGCATGGCGTGAGCGTTGGTCGTGCAGCGCCGAATACAGCACCACCTCGTGTGTGGGCAACGCGGGTAGCGCAAGTGCATCGCCGACGTCGATCGTGCCAGACGGAGCGGCGCGCTTCGGCAGCACGGCCACCGCCAGTCCTATCGTTGCCGCCGCCCCGACTACGGCGGCGCCCTTGCCGATGAATACTTCCGTCCAGGCGATGCCGGCAGCATCGAGTGCGCGGACCGCTGCCGCGCGGATGCTGCATGTTTCCCCCTGGGTGGATAGCGGCAAGGGTTGACCCGCGCGCGGCTGCCAGTGCGGGGAAGCGATCCAGGCGAACGATTCGGCGAACAGCACTTCGCCGTTGCGACGACGATCTTCCGGCTGCAACACCAGGGCGGCGTCGAGTGCGCCATCGTCATACGCTTTGATCACGTCATTCGAGCCCGCCACTCGCAGCTCGATCACCAGGTTCGGATCGTGCTCGTTCATCCAACGCAACAAGCCCGGTAATTCGCTACCCGCCAGTTGGTGGCTGATGCCGATAACCAGTCGGCGCTCCTTCACGTCGAAGGAGGCAATGGCGCGCTCATGCGCGCCGACCAGCTCGCGGGCGGCCTCGATGAAAGCGGCGCCATCGGCGGATAGCCGCACGTGCCGCGGCGTGCGTTCCAGCAACCGCCGCCCTACCTGGTCTTCCAGGCGGCGCAGCTTCAGGCTGATCGCGGATTGGGTGCTGTCCAGTGCCTCCGCGGCCTTGGTAAAGCTCTGTAGCTCGGCGGTCAGGACAAACGCCTTGACGGCATCCAGGTCGAGAGACTTCATGGCTTATCCATTTCATTCGTAAATGATTGAAATACACATTCATGCGTTTTCACAATGAATGGTAGCGCACTACACTGCGCCGCACCCCGCAGGAGATCGGCCCATGACGTCAGCAAAAACGGTTCTCTTCGCCCTCCTGGGCCTCCTCCCCATCCACGTCGTCGCAGCTTCCGAGCGCGACAAACCGAATGCGGTAGTTCCCATCGAGGGCACCTGGGAGCTCGCCTTCGCCGACGTTCAACACCCGGATGGAACGCGCACGCACGATTACGGCGATGCACCCAAAGGCATGCTGCAGATCGATCACGGCGGGCACTACTCGCTGTTCATTTTCGACAGCTCACGGCCCAGGTTCGCTGCCAAAGACAAAAGCGCGGGGACACCGAATGAGTTCCGGGCCGCGGTGTTAGGAACAAGCTCTCATTTCGGCACGGTCGAGATCGACACCACGAAGAACACGCTCACGTTCCATATCGAGGGCGCGACGTTTCCGAACTGGGAAGGGACCACGCAGGTGCGCAGTTACGTGCTGAGGGGCGACATGTTGACCTACAAGGTGCCGCCACGACCGAACGGCGATATCCCGCTGACGGGGTGGAAGAAGATCTCGCAGTGATGGCGGGCCGCAACTAAAGCTCTTTCGCCGCATCCACGATTACCCGCTCGAGTGCCTCGGCAGCGGGTGAGATGGACGATTGGCGATCGATCACGTAGTCCATCACGCCCAGGTCCGGAAGATCCCCGTCGAGACGCACGAGGCCTTCAGGAATCGCGTAGCCGGTGAATGCGCTGATGCCCAAGCCCGCCGTGACGGCCGCATGGATCACGACGACGCTGCTGCTGACGACAGCGACGCGATAGGATCGTCCGGCTGCCTTCAGCGCGTCGAAGATCCGGTTGCGTGCGATGCTCGGTTCGGGATGCACGGCCAGCGGCAGTACGGCTTCGCCGGCAAGCAGCGGTGAGGTCGCGCTGCCGCACCAGCAAAGCGGCTCGCTCTTCACCACGTACCCACGTTGGCTGCCGCTCAGCCGCTTGGCGAAGACGAGGTCGTATCGGTTCTCGTCGAGGCCGCGAAACAGGTCGCCACTCAGGCCCGTGGAGATGACCAGGTCCACGCCAGGGTTGCGCTGGATGAAACTGGCCAGCGCGGGTGCCAGTCGCGACGACGCGAAATCCTCCGGAAGACCCAGGCGCACGGTGCCATCGAGGGGCGGCCCGCATACGCTGGTCATGGCCTCGTCCATCAGTTCGAGGATGCGCACCGCATAACGCTGCAAGGTCTCGCCCTGGCGCGACAGACGAACGTTGCGGGTATCGCGTTCGAAAAGCGGCATGCCGACGAGATCCTCGAGCCGGCGGATGTGCTGGCTGACCGTGGATTGCGACAGGCAGAGGTGTTCCGACGCGACGGTGAAACTTCCCGTCTGCGCGACGACGACAAAGCTGCGAAGCAATTCGGTGGGTAGGGGTCGCATCGGGAATCCCAATAAATCCGCGCTGATAACTTCATAAATCAACGGAGCTGGCTGGGCTAGGCTGTATTTGCCTCCCCACCTCTCAGGATCCCTTCCATGAACAGCACGAAAGGCAAGTCCCTCCTTCTGTCCGCCGCTATCCTCGCCGCGGGTGCCCTGATGGGCAGCCCGGCGATGGCTGCGACGCCCGTGCACAACATCGTGCTGGTCCATGGAGCATGGGTCAACGGCAGCGGCTGGAGGCCGGTCTACGACATCCTCGTGAAGGACGGATACCACGTTTCCGTTGCCGAGCACCCGTTGACGTCATACGGCGAGGATGTCACCGCCGTGAAGCGCATCGTCGACATGCAGGATGGTCCCACCATCCTCGTCGGCCACAGCTATGGCGGCGCCATCATCACCGATGTCGGCAACGATCCGAAGGTGGTGGGCCTCGTGTACATCGCCGCGCATGCGCTCGACCAGGGCGAGACCGAAGTGGCCAACGGCAAGCGCTATCCGAGCCTCACCAGCCAGACGTCGGATATCAAGAAGACCGCCGACGGGTTCCTTTACCTCGATCCGTCGAAATACGCGGCCGACTTCGCAGCCGACCTGTCGCCGGCCCAGGCGGCATTCGAGGCGAATGCGCAGGAACTCACCGCCGCATCGGTATTCAATTCACCGGCCGGCCAACCGGCCTGGAAGACGAAGCCCAGCTGGTATGCCGTGGCCACTGCCGACCGGATCATCAATCCCGACCTGGAGCGTATGTACGCCAAGCGTGCGCAGAGCCACACGATCGAGATCAAGGGCGCCAGCCACTCCGTGTATCAGTCCCACCCGAAGGAGGTCGCCGCCCTCATCGAGCAAGCCGCCACGCAATCGGTGAAGTGACGACGCCGGGCAGGACGCCAAAAAGAAAAGGCGGGGCCGAAGCCCCGCCTTTTTGTTTCACGGTATCAGCGGATCAATGCGTGCCGTGCAGCGCGTGTTTCAGATCGCGCATCTGGTCATGTCCGCTCTTCACCGAGACATAGGCCTCGTTGATCAGCGAGCGCGTACCGGCGGTCACGTCGTTGTCCTTCAGGGCGCTTTCGTACTTCGCCTTGATGTGGTCTTCGCCGCGTTCGACTTCGTCGACGATCGCGGTGTCGTCCTTCGAACTCATCTTCGCACGCAGTTCGACGAACATGCGGTGTGCCTTGGCGAGCACGGAACCATCGTCTTCCGGCGTGCCACCCAGCGAGCGGACCTGCTGCTGAAGTCGCTGCGCGACCTGGCGGCGCTCCGCGGCACGCTGCTGGAACGCGGCAGCGTAACGGGTGTTCTCCGAGTCCTTAGCGGCTTCGCCGTAGCCCTCGGCGCTATCGATGGTCGTCTCGATCAGGTTGTTGAGAACCTTGATGTCATGGTCGGTGCTGCTCATCGTCGTGGGCTCCTGTGACTCGTGGGAGTCGTCTTGTGGGAGTGCCAGCTTCGCGGGGCAGGGGTGCACGAGACCGTGAAAGCCACGTCGTGCACGCAACCACGCGTGGTCTTCGTTCATGCTTCGCAGGTGCATACTCGCTGCTCACACGAACTGCACGGGAAAGCATCCATGGCATCCAATCGTCGCGCGCTGGTGACCGGTGCTTCCGCCGGTATCGGCGAAGCGTTCGCCCGCGAACTGGCCCGTCGAGGACACGATCTCGTGCTGACGGCACGCCGGGCGGATCGTCTGGAGGCGCTGGCCAGGGAATTGCGCGAACAGCAGGCGATCGAAGTCATCGTCGCGCCGCTGGACCTCGCTCGCCCCGATGGCCCGGAAGCGCTCGTCGCCGCGCTGGATGCGCAAGGCCTCACCATCGATGTGTTGATCAACAACGCCGGGTACGGCGTCACGGGTTACCTGGAGGACCAGCCCTGGCCGGTCCACGCGGCATTCATCCAGGTGCTGATGACGGCTCCCACGGAACTGGCCTACCGCCTGTTGCCCGGCATGAAGGCTCGCGGATACGGCCGGATCGTCAACGTGGCCTCGCTGGCGGGACATGTGCCGGGGTCGGCAGGCCACACGCTCTACGCGGCGTCCAAGGCCTATCTGATCAAGTTCTCGCAGTCGCTGGCGCTGGAAGGCAAGGGCACCGGCGTGAACACGACGGCGGTCTGCCCCGGCTTCACGTATTCCGAGTTTCACGACGTGACCGGATCGCGCGAGCTGGTGTCGAAGATGCCGGGTTACATGTGGATGGACGCACCCACGGTGGCCCGCCAGGGTCTCGACGCGGTGGACGCCGGCAAGGCGGTCTACGTGAATGGCGGCGTCAACCGCGCCATCAAGACCCTTTTCAAACTCCTGCCGGACGGCCTGGCCCTGAAAATGGTCGAGCGCCAGGGCCGCCGCTTCCGCCGCGGCCCCCACGGCCCCTGACCCGGCAACGCGCGCCAGCTCTATGTGGGAGCCACACACCCGGGGTAACTGCAGAGCCACACACCCGCTTTGTGTGGGAGCCGCTTCAGCGGCGATGGCCGAGGCCTGCGGAGGCCTGCCCACTTAAGCGGGAAACCTGCCCGCTGGCGCGGGATCGCCGCTGAAGCGGCTCCCACACAGAGCGGGCGGCGGGGGTCGCAAGGTTTTGGCGGGTTCCTGTCGTCTCCGACCGTGACCTCTGGCATAGGCCGCGGCGGCCGCCGGGGGCTAGCCTCGTCCGGTTTGCGGTGCTTTCCGCGCCGCCCTGCCGTCACGGGGACCATCGATGTCGATTACACGCAATGCGGCGCTTTCAGGCGCCGTCCTCCTCGGCCTGATCGGGGCCTCCGCCTCGGCGCAGACCGTTTCCACGGACGATTACCGCCGCGCGGACTCGTTCCTCGCCAACAACACCATGCCGCTGGTGGACCATTCGGTCCAGCGCGTCACGTGGATCGACGACGGCCACTTCTGGTTCCGTGACCACGACAAGGACGGCGACCAGTTCATGAAGGTGGACGCCGCCACCGGTGAGGCCACCCGCGCCTTCGATCGCGACAAGGTCGCCGCCGCGCTGGCCGCCGCCACCGGCAAGAAGGTCGATGCCTCCAAGCTTCCCGTGACCGGCTTCGTCGTCCGCCCGGACGATGGCCTGGAGATCACCTCGCACGGCAAGCAGTACGTCTGCGACAAGGCCGTCGGCAAGTGCGAACTGGCCGCGGCGAAGAAAGACGCCAATGGCAAGGCCTACGGCGACGAGCCGGGCATGAAGTCGCCGGACGGCAAGTCCGAAGCCTTTATCCGCGACTGGAACCTGTGGGTGCGCGACGTCGCGACCGGTGCCGAGACGCAGCTCACGACCGACGGCATCAAGGATTACGGCTACGCCACCGACAACGCCGGCTGGAAGCACACCGACGAGGCCATCCTGGTCTGGTCGCCGGATTCGAAGAAGATCGCCACCTTCCAGCAGGACCAGCGCAAGACGGGCGAGATGACCCTCGTCAGCGTCAACGTAGGCCATCCGAAGGTCGACACCTGGAAGTATCCGCTGCCGGGCGACAAGGACGTGACCATGATCGAGCGCGTCGTCATCGACGTGCCGACGAAGAAGGTCGTCCGCTTCAAGATGCAGCCGGACCAGCATCGCTCCACCATCTGCGACGACGTCTCCTGCAGCCCCGGCGTGTGGGACGACGTGCGCTGGTCGGCCGACGGCAAGAGCATCGCCTTCGTGTCCACCTCGCGTGACCACACGCAGGAATGGTTCCGCGTGGCCAACCCGGAAACCGGTGACGTGCGCACCGTGTTCGACGAAAAGGCGAAGACCTATTTCGAGGGCGGCAACGACATGGCCAACTGGCAGTACGTGCCAGAGACCGACCAGGTGATCTGGTTCTCCGAGCGGAGCAACTGGGGTCACCTGTACATGTACAGCCTGAAGACCGGCAAGCTCGAGCAGCAGATCACCAAGGGCGACTGGAACGTCACCCAGGTGCTGCATATCGATCCGAAGACCAAGACGATCTGGTTCCGTGGCGTCGGTCGCGAGAAGGACGTCAACCCGTACTACCAGCAGTTCTACAAGGTGGGCTTCGATGGCAAGGGCCTGACCCTGCTGACGCCGGAAAACGCCGACCACAGCGTCTCGATGTCGAAGGACGGCACGTACTTCTTCGATTCGTACTCGACCATCGACACGCCGCCGGTTGCCCTGGTGCGCCGCTCGGACACGGGCGCCACGGTCAAGGAAATCGCCCGCGCCGATATCTCCCGCCTGAAGGCCAAGGGCTGGGTGCCGCCGACCGCTTTCACCGTGAAGGCACGTGACGGCAAGACCGACCTCTACGGCCAGATGTTCAAGCCGACGAACTTCGACGCGTCGAAGAAGTACCCGTTGGTCGTCTACATCTATCCGGGCCCGCAGACCGGCTCGGTACGCACGCGCAGCTTCATTCCGTCGCATGGTGACAACCAGGCGCTGGCCGAGCTCGGCTTCATCGTCGTCGCCGTCGACGGCATGGGCACGCCGTGGCGCTCGAAGGCGTTCCACGATGCCTACTTCAAGAACATCGGCGACAACACGCTGCCCGACCAGGTCGCGGCGGTGAAGCAGCTGGTGCAGAAGTACTCGTGGATCGACGGCGATCGCGTCGGTATCTGGGGTCATTCCGGTGGCGGCAACGCCACGGCCACCGCGATGTTCCGCTACGCCGATACCTTCAAGGTCGGCATCTCGGAATCGGGCAACCACGACAACCGCAATTACGAAGACGACTGGGCCGAGAAGTGGCAGGGCCTGCTGGTCATGGACAAGGACGGCAAGTCCAACTATGACGACCAGGCCAACCAGAAGTGGGCCTCGGGCCTGAAGGGCCACCTGATGATGGCGCACGGCACCTCGGACGATAACGTCCCGCCGTACGAGACCCTGCTTGTCATCGATGCCCTGATCAAGGCCAACAAGGATTTCGACCTGGTCATGATCCCGAATGCCCATCACGGCTACGGTGCAGCGACGACGTACATGACGCGCCGCCGCTGGGATTACTTCGTGCGCTACCTCAAGAACGAGACGCCGCCGAAGGAATTCGAACTCACACCGATGACGCCCCCGGGCGGTTGATAAAAAAGCCCCGCGAAAGCGGGGCTTTTTTTTGGAACCGCGACACCCCGAACGGTACAGAACCCACAGCCCACTGCTCTGTGTGGGAGCCGCTTCAGCGGCGATTACCGATCAAGCCACAGCAACAAACCGCATCGCCCCCGCATTCATGCAGTAACGCAGCCCGGTCGGATCCGGACCATCATCGAAAACGTGCCCCAGATGCGCGTCGCAACGCGCACAGTTCACCGCGGTCCGCTCCTCGATCAGGCTGCGGTCCGTCTTCTCGGTGATGTTCCGCTTGGAGATCGGCTGCCAGAAGCTCGGCCAGCCCGTGCCGGAATCGAATTTCGTCGCCGAGTCGTACAGCGCGGTATCGCAACCGATGCAGCGGTAGATGCCATTGTCGTGGCGATCCCAGCCCTCGCCGGTGTAGGCGGGCTCGGTGCCCTCGTGGCGCGTGATGTAGTACGACTTACTGCTCAGCTTCGCCTTCCACTGCTCGTCGGTAAGGACGACACGCGGTTCCACGCAGGTCCCCAACGGCTTCTTGTCGTTGGCGAAGCAGTCCAGGGTCACGTTGCCACCCTTGGGTGCCGGCGGCGCATCGGCGGCCATGACCGGCCGGACGGCTCGCAGCACGAAGGGCAGGGAAATCGACGCGGCTGCCGTGGCGGCCAGGACGCCGAGGAAACGACGGCGATCGGGATCGTTACGCATACTGCCTCCGGAAACGGGGAAGGGCGCCCCGGGGGCGCCCTTCCATAAGACCGGCGTGTCGGCCGTCCGCTTACACCGCCGATCGGGCGCTCAGTCGTCCACCCAGTGGCAGCGGCGCTCCGTGGTGTAAGTGGCGTTCTTGTTCTGGTGGCTCTTCTGGATCTGGTTACCGGCGTAGCCGCCGCCCACCGCGCCCGCGACCGTGGCCAGGGTCTTGCCCTTGCCGCCGCCGACCTGGTTACCGATGAGACCGCCCGCCACGGCGCCCACGCCGGTGCCGATCAGGCGGTTGTCGTCCTTGGAATTGATCTGCTTGACCTGGACGTTCTCGCAGACCTGGTGCTGGCTGCGCCGGGACTGGGCCTGGGCAGGCGGCGTGGAAACGGCGGCCGCGCTGGCAAGGGCGATCGCGGCGGCGGCGAGCAGTGGGGTCTTCATGTCAGGTCCTCCTTCTCGGTGGCCTTCAGGGATACCGCCGGGCTCGTGACGGACGGGTCAATCCCGGCCCCGGAAGGCACCCTGGTCGACATCGCGTATGGCCGCGGTTTAATCGGCGTGCCGCGCTCCTCGGCCACGGCCTCGGTCAGCTCGGCGCCCAGCAACAGGATCAGCGCCGAGTAGTACACCCAGACCAGCAGCACCACCACGCCGCCGGCAGGCCCGTAAGGGCCGCCCACATTACTGCGGTCGAGATAGATGGCGATGGCGAACTTGCCGATCGCGAAGAGAAACGCGGTCAGGGTCGCCCCGATCATGGCGTCGCGCCACTCGATGATGGCGTCCGGCAACACCTTGTAGATCGCCCCGAAAATGAGCACGAACACCGCCAGCGAGATGACGATCTCCAGCACCTGCCATCCGGTCGTCCCGCCGCGTACGAAGACGGCGATCAGGGCGCTGGCGGAGAAGGAGATCACCAGCAGGAACGCCAGCGAGAGCAGCAGCCCCAGCGCGTGCATGCGGGCGCGCAGCCAGCCGAGGATCGCGCCCTTAGTCGAGCCCGGGCGAGGCTGCAGGCTCCATACCCGGTTCAGGGCGCCCTGCAGCTGGGCGAAGACGGCCGATGCGCCGATCAGGGTGACTCCCAGGCCGATCACCCCCGCCATGCTGCCGACGCTGGGCCGCTGCTTGGCGTTCTCGATGACCAGCCGGACCGCTTCCGAGGCGCGCGGCCCGACGAGCCCGTTCAGGCTGTCGACCAGCTGGGCCTGCCATTCGGGACGCAGGGAGGCGACGATCCAGAGCAACAGCACGAGCAGGGGGGCGAACGAGAGCGCCGAGTAAAAAGCCAGCGCCGCGGCGCGGGTCATCAGTTCATCGTCACTGAAGCCCTTCGCGGTGGTCCGCACCACCCGCCAGGCCAAATTCAAGCGTGAATCCATGCCTCTGCCTCCGTCTACCCTGGCTAGGAGCGTCGTGGAACCCACGCGAAAGAAACGTAGAATCCCAACAAAAACACACCCCTGTGGGAGCCGCTTCAGCGGCGATTACCTCAACCCGCATGCATCCGCGCAATCGCCCCCGCGATCCCACGCGCATCATCCACCTCGATCACCCGATCCGTCATCGCGAATTCGTCCACCAGCTCGTGGGCCCAGGTGCTGTGGTAAGGCATATACACGCCCCAGCCACCGAGCCCGACCACCGGCGCGATGTCCGACTTCAGCGAATTGCCCACCATGGCGAAGCGATCGGGGGTCACGTCGAATTCGGCGAAGAGGCGCGCGTAGGCCGCTGGGTCTTTCTCCGAGACGATCTCGATGCGATGAAAGACATCCGCGAGCCCACTGCGCGCCACCTTGTATTCCTGGTGGAAGAGGTCGCCCTTGGTGATCAGCACCACGCGATGCGTGGCGGCGACGGCCTCCACCGCTTCGCGGATACCCGGCAGCAGCTCCACGGGATGGGCGAGCACATCCTTGCCCAGTCGCACGATACGGTGGATGTCGCGCGCGTCGATACGGCCGTCGGTGAGTTCGATGGCCGATTCGATCATCGACAGCGCCATGCCCTTCGCGCCATAACCGAACAGGGCGATATTGCCGCGCTCGGTGGTCAGCAGGGCTTCGCGCAGTCCGCGGGCACCCAAGTCCACGTATCGGCCGAGAATAGCCTCGAAGGCCTCTTGGGCAAGGTCGTAGAACTCCTGGCTGCGCCAGAGGGTGTCGTCGCCGTCGAAGCCGACAAGATCGATCATGGAAACATGTCCTGTAGGAGCGCGCCTTGCGCGCGACGCCGTTAAAGCACAATCTTGAAGACTGGCGCGAAATGCCGTCGCGCGCAAGGCGCGCTCCTACCAGGCCTCATCCATGACCGAATTCACCGACATTGCCTGTCCCTATTGTGGCGAGATCATCGACGTCGCCGTTGATACGTCGGCGGGCAGCCAGACGTACATCGAGGACTGCCAGGTGTGCTGCCGCCCAATCGTAATGCGCCTCGTCGTGGACGAGGGCGATGAAACCTTCGAACTGAACGCATCCGCAGAAAACGAAGGCTAACCAAACACAGAACCTCCGCGTCAGCCATTCCACGGCAGCCATCCTGTAAGAGCCATGCTGTGAGACCATGCCGTGGGAGCCATGCCGTGGGAGCCGCTTCAGCGGCGATCCCGCGGCAGCGGGCAATTCCACCACACAAACCGAAGAGATAAAAAAAGGCCCAGGTCACCCCAGGCCTTTCACACTCCCAACAAGCAACCCGCTTAAAACGCGATGCTCGTCTTCAAACCGAGCACGAACGCGTCGTCGTTCTGCTTGCTGCCACCCGGATCCTTGATGTACTGCAGGTTCGGGCGAATCGCGATCGAAGGGATCGGCGACCAGCTGTAGAACACTTCCGCGACCTTCTCGTAGCCATCGTTGATGATGCCCTGCGGGCCGCCCGGATTCAGCGCGTTGATCAGGCGCTGGTTCTTCGCGGCATAACCGTTGGCATGCGAAGCGCCGAGCGCCGCACCGACGAAGTCGTTCGGGCGATCGAAAATGCCCTTGTATTCCATGCCGAGCGCGATCTGGTTGTTGGTCGCCGATGTGGCATGGTCGGCCGATGTGACGTTGAGGAACACCGTGGTGCCCTTACCGCCGGCTTCACCCGTCACCTGTTGCTGGAAGGTGATCCACGCACCGCGACGCGAGTCGTGCTGCAGCGGATCGCCACCGGCGACAGCGAGCGGCTGATGATCCTCGTTCAGGTAAAGGTCGTTGCCTTCGGAGGTGTTGTACCAGACGCCGACGCGATACGAACCCGGCAAGCCGTTCACGGTCGGTGTCCAGCCAAACTCAAGCGGAAGCAGCCAGCCAGTGGTGCCGCTCGGGAAGTTCGGCTTCAGGCCGTTGTGACGTGCGTAGGAGTCATCCACATACTTGGGATTGACCTGGTAAGCACCGAGCTGAAGGAATGTATCTTTCGTGGTGGCGAACTTGAGCACCGTGGCCCACTGGCTGGTCGGCCAGTTCGCCCAGTAGTCGCCGACGATGTTACCCGGCTGCGCGCCGCAGAACGTCAGGTTCTGGAAGTCGCACGAGAACTGGTTGATGTCGTTGCCAACCGGAAGACGGCCGATCGTCCACGTGAGGCGATCGTCGAAGAACTTCTGCACCAGCGAGAAGATCGTCAGGTGCCACGTCTGTCCGCGGCCGTAGACTTCCTGGATCAGCTGGTTGTTGCCGATGTTCGCGTCGGCACCGATGTTTCGGCCGTTACGATCGGTGATGACGATGTTGAACGTCGCACCGTTCCATCCCCACAGCTTCTGCAGATCGAATGCGGCGCCGAACTTCCACTGATCGGTATAGCGGGTGATGTTGCGATCGCCACCGGAGTAGTTGTGCGCGGCTTCGAAGCCGTAACCGAAGTCGAACTTGATGCCTTTGTCCTCAAGGCGTGTGCGTGTGCCGCCCCAATCGCCAAACAGGTACTTGCTCGTTTGCAACGAGCTGGAATCGGACTTCGTCGAATCGTCTTGCGCATGTGCCGCGGTGGCGCTGAAAGCGAGGCACGCGAGCACCAGTGTAGCAAGGGGACGCTTGTTGTGTTGATTGCGCATGTACCCTTCTCCCTGAAGATAAAAATTTATGCTTTTTCGTACTTGGCTTTTGATTATGTAAGTTGCAACGCACAATGTTTTCCGTGCGCTCAACCGATGAATCATAGTGTTTTTGTCGTACTAATGCGTAGGCATGGAAAATTCTGCGCCAGCGCTTTCATCGTGGTTCAGCCAACGCTGTGTAACGGCTTTTTGTCTCGTGTAAAAACGCACCGATTCGGGTCCATGTGCGTGGTGATCACCCATGAGACTCTTCTTCCATCCACCGAAACTGTGGAATGCCATCGGCACGGGGATCGGAATGTTGATACCGATCATTCCTACCTGAACACGGTGCGCAAACTCGCGCGCCACCTGTCCATCCCGCGTGAAGATGGCCGTGCCGTTGCCGAATTCATGCTCATCCACCAGCTTCAGGGCACTGGCGAAGTCGGGAACACGAACGACACATAGCACGGGACCGAAGATTTCTTCCTTGTAGATGCGCATCGCCGGAGTCACCTTATCG
>Ga0209216_1000149_pt1 | contig 13019 bp, 9 predicted proteins | sample TexAe_OM2H0_O2_FD_187940 | JGI IMG/M metagenome (GOLD analysis project Ga0209216, IMG submission 187940) | Forest soil microbial communities from Davy Crockett National Forest, Groveton, Texas, USA - Texas A ecozone_OM2H0_O2 (SPAdes) (version 2) | ecosystem: Environmental > Terrestrial > Soil >... | reverse complement strand
CGATTCTCGAGTCGATCAACAACGCGGGTTACAAAGCCGGAAGTGACTGCCTGCTCGCGCTCGATCCAGCGGCGAGTGAGTTTTACGACGGCACATCTTACGTCTTTAAAAAGAGCGACAAGCGTAAACTCACGAGCGAAGCGATGGTTGATTATTGGAAGAGCTGGTGCGACCAGTATCCGATCGTGTCCATCGAAGACGGTATGGCCGAAAACGATTGGGACGGTTGGAAACTGCTCACCGATAAGCTCGGCGACCGCGTGCAACTCGTCGGCGACGATCTCTTCGTCACCAACACGAAGTTTCTGCAAAAAGGAATCGATCTCGGTGTGGCCAATTCGATTCTGATCAAGGTCAACCAGATCGGCACGCTGACCGAAACACTCGATTGCATCGAACTCGCGCAACGAAACAAACGCACCGCGATCATCTCGCATCGTTCCGGTGAAACTGAAGATCCGTTCATCGCCGATCTCGCGGTCGCCACGAACGCGGGCCAGATAAAAACCGGCTCGCTCTCGCGCACCGATCGCATCGCAAAATACAATCAGTTGCTGCGAATCGAAGAAGATCTGCGCGACGCCTCACGCTATCCCGGACTCAAGGCATTTCATCAGATAGAGGTGAGGTTTGAGTAAAAAACGCGGTCCGCTTGCGCTGATCATTATCGACGGTTGGGGTTATTCTGCTGCGCGGGACGGCAACGCCATCGCTCTCGCTGCAACACCTTTCTACGACGAACTCTGTGAGAAATACCCGCAGACGTTGCTCGAAGCTCACGGTTCACGCGTTGGTCTTCCCGCCGGTGTGATGGGCAATTCTGAAGTGGGCCACCTGAACATCGGTTCCGGCCGTGTGATTCGCATGGACGTTTCGCTCGTCGATCACGAAATCGACACCGGCGAGTTTTACGATAACAAAGTTTTGGTCAGCGCCATCGAAGGCGCGCGCGATCGCGATAAAGCGTTGCATCTGATGGGACTGTGCTCGGACGGGCAGGTTCATTCATCGTTGACGCATCTCTACGCGTTGCTGAAGCTGGCGAAAGATCGGGGAATGCAGCGTGTTTACATCCACTGCTTTCTCGACGGACGCGACACGCCGCCGAGCTCAGCGGCTCACTACCTCGCGACGTTGCAGCAAAAGCTGACGACGATTGGTGTGGGCGAGATTGCCACGGTCGTCGGACGTTACTACGCGATGGACCGCGACAAGCGCTGGGAACGCACCAAGCGGGCTTACGATCTGCTGGTCCACGGTGTTGGCAGCGTATCAAAGGATCCGATTGCAGCGGTCAAAGAGTCGTACGAGCGCGGCGTGACTGACGAGTTTGTCGAACCTATCCTGATCGTACGTGAAACTGCCGAAGCAGTGGCCACGATCAAAGACGGCGACGCTGTGATCTTTTTCAACTTCCGTCCCGATCGCGCACGCCAACTCACGCGAACGCTCACCGTCTCAGGTTTCAACGAGTTCGACGTTTCAGATCGTCCGAAAGTCGACTTCGTCTGCTTCACGATGTACGACCAAACGTTCGATCTGCCGATTGCTTTTCCGCCGCGTCATCATCGCAACGTGCTCGCGGAAGTTTGGGGCGGGCTGCGCGTGCGCAACTTTCGTCTCGCCGAGACCGAGAAGTATGCGCACGTTACTTACTTTTTTAACGGCGGCGTCGAAAAGGAGTTTGCCTGCGAGCAGAGGTTGCTGGTTCCTTCGCCAAAGATCGCCACGTACGATCTGCAACCCGAAATGTCGGCGTTCAAAGTCACAGACAAGTTTCTGCGCGGGGTAGATGAAGGCGAGACGGACGTTTTCGTCGTTAACTTCGCCAACCCCGACATGGTCGGTCACACAGGTAAACTCGATAAGACGATCGAGGCGTGCCAGTACGTCGACACGTGCCTCGGTTGGATCACGAAACGCATCCGCGAGGCACACGGGACTACGATCATCACCGCCGATCACGGTAACGCCGAACAGATGATCGACCTGCTGACCGGAAGTCCGCACACAGCGCACACGACCAATCCGGTGCCGCTTCATCTGATCGACGAGGAGATGATTGGTGTGAAGTTGCGCGAAGGCGGCGCGCTCGAGGACGTTGCGCCCACGATGCTCGCCTTGCTCGGTTTGGACAAACCGGTTGAGATGACCGGACGGGATTTGCGGGAGACTTAGTCGTACGTGCAGTTTGATCCGCGCAACATACTCGTCATCGATTTTGGCCAGCTTGGCGACGTCGTTCTGAGTTTACCGGCGTTGCGTGCCATCCGCGGACGTTTCCCACACGCGCGAATCACGATTGCGGTCGGCAAACCCGCCGGCGAGATCGTCAGACTTTCCGGCTTTGCCGATGACGTGCTGGAAGTCGATCGCGTTGCGTTGCGTGATGGCGTGAAGCTGGTTTCGATCGGGCGGATTTTTAAGTTCGTCGGCGAAGTCCGCAAAGCGAAGTTTGACTTCGTCATCGATCTCCATAGCTTGTCCGAAACCAACCTGCTGGGATTTCTTTCCGGCGCGCCACGGCGACTGTATGCACGCCGCCCCGGGCGTTCGATCGACTATCTGGCGAACTTCCAACCCCGGCCACCGCGCGAAGCAAAGCAAGCTCACGCTGTCGACCGCTATCTTGACGTTATCAAGCCCCTCGGCATCGAGAACCCGCCGCGTCTGCCTACCCTCAAGACCGCTGCGGCGGCGGACAAGTCCGTCGAAGCTATCCTGAAAAAGGAAAAGGCCAACTCGGGAACGCTCCTGGTCGGCCTGTTTCCCGGCGCCGGACACGAGTCGCGCCGCTGGCCGCTGGAGCACTTCGCGGAAGTCGCCGATCATCTAATCCGGAACGAAAAAGTAAGGGTTATCGTCTTCGCCGGCCCGGAAGAGCGCCCGCTCATTCCCCAGATGCGGACGATGTTTCCCGCCAAAACCATCTTTCTCGATCGTCTAACGATTCCCCAGCTCCTATCCGCTCAGGCACGCCTAACCCTCTTTGTTTCCAACGACACCGGTCCTGCGCACACCGCCGCGGCCGTCGGAACACCGGTCGTCCTCATCATGGACAGGCCGACACCCAACACTTTTACGCCCGTCGGCGACCAGCACCGGCTGGTGGGCGCCGAGAAAATCACTCAGGTTTCGGTCCAGCAGGTTTACCAGGCCGCCCGGGAAGTTCTGGCCGCTAACCGTATTGATAAACTAAGTTCACTATAGACAAACATCGTTTAACTCCGCTAGTATGACTACGGCTCGGTAGAGTCGCGGGCGGAAAAAGGGGAGTTGACCGCCTGCCTTCACGACTAAATCTTTCCGAATTTAGCCTGCCTCAGCGAATTTAGGGAGAAAACAATGCTTAGAATGATTCGATTAACTAGCTTCATGCTTAGCCTGCTTGTCGCCGCGGCCGCGACAAACGCCCAGACGTCGTCCCAGACTGGCGTCACGGCTAAAGCCGGAAATGCCCCCGCAGTAACCGCCGCGGTCGAAAGCGATCGCTCCAGAGATGGTCTAACCGGCCCGGTGCGGCGCGTGCGCACGGAGATCGCCAAGCTTTCATCGGCTGACGGCAAACTCGCTGAAAGCAAACACGTGCTGGTGGAAATCGTGGCCTACGACATCAAGGGCAACAAGGTTGAGAACCAGTATTTCCCGATTGCCGGCGCCACGCTGACCGGTAAGGAAGTCTACAAGTACGACGAGAAGGGAAACATCAGCGAGATGACCCTGCTCAACCCGGACGGCACGTTGTTGAGCAAGGAAACCTACAAGTATGAGTTCGATTTCGCCGGCAACTGGAACAAGATGACCACTTCAGTGGCGGTCGTCGATAGCCGCGGCATCACCTTTGAGCCGACGGAAATCACGTATCGCAACATCATGTACTACCTCGATGAGAACATGGTGAAGATGGTCCAGCCTGGCGCACCGGCCACGAACGCCGCGCCAGCGCCGCAACCGGTTGCTCCGGCTCCTGCAAACAACGCTGCGAATAACGCCGCAAAGACGACCCCCGATCCGAAAGCAAACGCCAACAAAGGTCGCGAAAACGCAAAAACAGCTACCGATCTACCGTCTGCTTCAAACGCAGCTACCAATCTCTCGGCTGCGCCGCTCGATGTGAAGTCGCCGGCAGTCAGCTCGAATCAGGCTGTGCCGATGGTCAAGCTCGACTCCGAACCCCCGCCGACCCCGGCTCCGCGTCCGATTCTGAAGCCTGTCTCCGGCGGCGTGTTGAACGGTACCGCGCTTTCGCTGCCGCCTCCGATGTATCCGGAAGCTGCGAAGCGAAGCAGGACCTCGGGCGTTGTGACCGTCGACGTCATTCTCGACGAAACGGGTAAGGTCGTTTCAGCGACTGCGTCAAGTGGTCCAACCATGCTGCGCGACGCGGCGATACAGGCGGCTCTCAAGGCCAGGTTCTCTCCCACAAAACTTTCTGGCCAGCCCGTGAAGGTTTCCGGCGTGATCAACTACAAGTTTGCGCTGGTTAATTAACCTGCCTTTAGGCGGCGCGCCGGAGACGTCTGGCGCGCCTCTCCCCCTTGTTTCCAACCTTGATCTTTTTTGTCTTCTTCTAGAAGGGACTAAGTTCTCATGGCACTAACTGGACACCTCAGTGATCTTTCACTCTCGGAGTTAATCGAGTTTTTCTGCAATCAGCGCAAGAGCGGACGTCTGAAAGTTTTGTATCCGCAGGGCGCGGGTTTTTTCTACCTGCAATCGGGTTCGGTTGTCGACGCGCGCATCGGAGTGCTGCACGGGATCGACGCCGTTTACTACGCGCTGACGCTGCCGAATGCGGAGTTTGAATTTCAGGTTGACGCTCAGACAGGAAATCGGACCATCAATCAACCGTGGACGCAGGTCGTGTTGGAAGGCTTGCGCCGGTTGGACGAGAGCATTCCGCCGGGTACCGCGTTTCCGCCCGATTATGTTTACGAGCCTGATGAACTTCAGCCAACAGAGAACAAGTCCGAAACGAGTGAAGAGGTCGAGAAGTCATTTACGCCGGCGTTTCTCGGAATGGGTAAAGAGTCGATCAATCGCCGCAAGCCGGTATTCATCGGTGCGGCGGTGGTAGCGGTGTTGGCGAGTGTTGCAGTGATTGGTGTTCCGGCCGGCTGGTACAGCACGAAGAAAGCCGAGGCAGCGACTGAAGCTGTAAGTCAGCCAGCCCCGGCACAGACCGCACAGACCGAGACACCCGCACAGCCCGAACCCGTCGCCACAGAGACAGCGCCGGCTACTGAAGATCCGGGCGATCTGGCAGCGAAACGTCAACGTGAGAAAGAGCGTCGCGCGCGTGAAGCGAAAGCCGCTGAGACGAATCCGGCAGTTGCGACTGCGCCGGCAGCTCCGGCAGCAGATGCAGCGAAGCCGGGTGCGAAGCGAGTGGTTGTGACTGTCACTTACGATGAATCGGGAAGAGTGACGCAGGCTTCCGGTGGCGATGCAAACGCGCTGCGAATTGCGAGACAAAAACGTTTTCCCGCAGGCAAGGCTGGTTCAGCGACGATTTCGATTCCGATCAACTAGTTGACAGGATTTACATGATTGAAATCTTGTTAATTTTGAATCCTGTCTACCTAACTAGCTAAACCGAGGATCAGCAACAATCCGCGCTTCAAGCCCTTGTCGCGGTCGCGTGGATCGTACCATTCGGCGAGAGTGTGTGAAGCTCCGGAAGTTCCTCCTGCTCCGAGCGTGATTGCCGGAATGCCGAGGGAGATCGGCAGGTTGGAATCTGTCGACGACTGATCGAGGCGTGGTTCGACACCCAACAGTTTCGTACTTTCGATAGCGAGTTTCACGAGTGATGAATCCGCGGGTGTCTCGCCTGACGGTCTTTCACCGATCAATTCCATCTGAAATTTAAGCGCTGCATCTCCCGGTCTGCGCCGGCTGTTCTCCTCTTCAGCCGCCTCTTTCATTGCGCGACGGAAAAACGCGTCGAGACGTTTTAGTTCCGCGTCCGCGGCTGAACGAAGATCTACTTCCATCGCGGCCTGCTCGGGAATCGCATTAACGCTCGTTCCACCCACAACACTGCCGACGTTGAAAGTCGTTCGCGGTTCTTTCGGCGCGGGATAAGCGGCGAGACGGGAGATCGCGCGACCGAGTGCGTGAACCGGATTTGGGATACCGAAGTCGCCCCACGAATGACCGCCTGGACCATTGAACTCCACGCGATAGCGCCGCGATCCGAGCGCGCGATTTGTTATTCGATCGATGCCTGGTCCATCGAAACTCAAAAACGCATCGATCTTTCTTTTGGACCAACTCCCGCGCGTCAGGAGATGACGAACGCCGCGCAAATTTCCCTCGCCTTCTTCACCTACAGTGCCGACGAATAGAATCGAACCCGCAGTTTGAATCTTCGCAGCGCGCATTGCCTGAACGATCGCGATCAACGCGATCAGTCCGCAACCGTCGTCGGCAATTCCCGGCGCGAGCAAACGGTATCCTTCGCGGCGCACAGTGAAATCAGTTCCGGCAGGAAAAACTGTGTCGAGGTGTGCACTGACGACGATCAGCGGCGAAGACGATCTTCCTTTGTAAAGCCCGATGCAGTTGCCTTCTTCGTCGATCGACACTTCGTTCAAACCGAGCTCGCGAAACCGTTCGGCGAGATACTCCGCGCGCTCTTGTTCGCCGAAAGGACTTGCGGGGATCGAGCAGATGCGAATCTGTTCCTCAGTGATCGCCTGAGCGTTCGTGTCGAAGAAACGCAACGCTTGTTCGACCTCTGGTGCTGTCGCGAGCTGTCGAAGCGTTTGGGCGGGAGCAATTTTGAGTGAGGAGACCACGGTTCACACCAATTCCAGAATCTCGTGCTCTTCGAGCACCCCATGAGCTGACTTCGCGCGGTCGTAAATACGATTGACGAGAGTTTCTTTGGGCTCGATGCCGCGCTTCTCGAGCCAGTAGATCACGTTTGACTTCCCGCTCATCGGACCAATCTCGATCACCTGTTCGAGCCCAAACTCGCCTGCGGGTACACCTGAGTAAACGATGTCCGCGAGGTGCCGGTCGCCTTTTCGATAACTCTTGATCACTGCCGCCGCATGAACGCCGGTCGCCGTGCGAAAAGCGTCGCGGCCAAAGACGGGATAATTGTGAGGCACGGGCCAGCCGCAGATTCGCGCCGCGGTTTCACAGTATTCACGCAGATGCGAAAGATCGTTGGTAATCCAACCGAGCAGTTTCAAATTCACCAGCAGCAGATCGAGCGGCGTATTGCCGACGCGTTCACCGATTCCCAACGCCGAACCGTGCACTTGATCCGCGCCGCCTTGAATTGCGGCGAGCGAGTTGATTATGCCCAAGCCGCGGTCCTGATGACCGTGCCAGTCGAGACGAATGTTTCCGCCCTGTTCTTCGATAATCTCTTTCACAAACTGAATGACTGCGCGTGCGCCGTCCGGCGTCGAGTGACCAACTGTGTCGCAGACGCAAACTGCTTTCGCGCCCGCTTGAATCGCGGTCGTGTACAGCGCGCGAATCGTTTCCGGTTTCGCGCGAGTGGTGTCTTCAGTGACGTACATCACCGGCAAACCTTGCGACACTGCGAACGAGACCGCTTCTTCGGTCATCTTCAATAACTGATCGAGCGTCCAGTCTTCAGCAAAGAAACGAACCGAAGAGGATCCGATGAACGTACAAGCCTCGATCGGAATTCCGACGCGTTGCGAGATCTCGGCGATGGGAACGATGTCGTTGCGATGCGTGCGTGCGGCGCAGTTTGGCCGGATTTTGAGTTTTTGTTCGACGATTTCGCGAGCGAGGCGTTCGACTCCGGCGGCGTGCGTACCGCCCGCGCCAGGCAGACCGATGTCGGCAGTGTCGATGCCGAGCGATTCCATCAGGTGCAGTAGCTCGAGTTTTTGTTCGACTTCCGGCTCGCTAACAGACGGCGACTGTAGCCCGTCGCGCAGTGTTTCGTCGTCGATTCCGATATGACGATTAGGCGGGGAAAAGGACGGGTCGATCTGATTCCAATCGTAAACTAGTTCGTCGATTGTCACGCTTACAGCCTCCGGGAAGCGATTACAGCAATGGCACATTTGAAAGTCAAATGAGGGTTAACGTTCTGCAAAGGGACGGCGGCGCGAGCAAAGAAAAACCGAATCGTGGCTTGCTATTGAGTCCCGTCTGCGCTAGCGTTTCACCGTTCTTCATTGCTTGCCGCTTGTCATTACCGCTCGTCAAAAACATCAAGGGACCGTTGACAAGTTGACCCTGACAAAGGACTCATTTGATGCCCTACTCGAATGGTTGGATCCGGACCGCGACAAAGCTGGTCAATCCTATGAAGCCATACGCTGCGGTCTCATAAGGATCTTCGTCTCCAAGGGACTCGTCGACGCCGAGTTCTATGCAGACGAGACGGTCGATCGCGTGGTGAAGCGCCTGCCTGAAATTCGAGCCGATTACGTAAACGAACCAGCGAGATACTTCATCGGAGTGGCCAGGAACGTCATTCGTGAGGCATTACGCCGCAAAGAAGTGACGACCGACGTGCTGCCGGAGTTTCCTACGTTCCGGACCGGTCAAAGCGAGATGGCTGATTGTTTGGCCAAGTGCCTTAAATCGTTGCCCCACGAGAAGTTGGAGTTGATTCATGATTATCACGTCTATGAGGGGAAACGGAAGATAGCCAGTCACCGGGAAATGGCAGGCGAACGGTCAATCTCCGTGGGGGCTTTGCGTACGCGGGCGCATCACGTGCGGACATCGCTGGAGACCTGCGTAAACCGGTGCATGGAAGATCGCAGGAATAAAACCGTGGGTGATCGTCATAATAATCGAGCGGCTTCGAGGAGAGTCCATCATAGCTGAAGACCATACAACAGAATTAAAACGTTACCTGCTCGGGCAAATGGGAGAGCCGGAGGAAGAGCGGCTCGAAATGCGACTGGTTTCTGACCCCGGGTTTGTCGAGGAATTCGACATGATGGTCGATGAAATCACGGCTGCCTACGTCGCGGGACAGTTCGCCGGAGCGGAAAAGGAGCAGGTTGAACGGTATTTCCTGCGTTCACCTGAGCGCCGGACGAAGTTGGAATTTATGGCTGAACTGCTCCACCAGGTTGGCGCTGCGCGAGAGGAGCAGCCGCCAATCGTGCTTCATGACAAGCGCCCGAGCTTTTCCGACCGTATTCGTGCATTTTGGGCTCGCCCATATTTTGCCCCGGGCTTTGCGACGGTTGCAATTGCGGTGATTCTGGTTGGAGGAGCGCTGTGGTTTAGCCGTTCTGGTGGTCCCACGCCTACCAGGTCCTTCGCAGTGACACTGTCGGCCAGCAATGCTGAACGCAGTACGACAGACCCCGCGCCTAAAATCGAATCGTTCAAACTGCCGCCGGACGTTAATGAACTTCATCTCGAACTATTGCTGCCCAGCCCACCAACTCAGCCAGTAAGTTACCGCGCAGACTTTGTGTCACCGGTTAGGATTCAAGGACTGACAATCGTCGGACAGGATTCGCGGGCCGTTGTAATCGCTGTTCCGGCGGCCGAACTGAAATCGGATCGATATGTGGTGCAACTTTTTATGATTTTTGCCGATGGGCACGAGGAGCGCGTTCCGGGTAATTACTACTTCCGGGTCGAGTAGATTTTGGGTCGAGTAGACTCTCCGGTAGTGATCTCGTATCTAAACGCCGAAGGCGTTTGCTAGTTTGAACCTACGTATGAACGCCGAAGGCGTTTTCCAATTTCAGCCCAGGGTTGGCACAACCCTGGGTCACAGCAGGACAAAGACTACTACGCTGAAAGCGTTCGCAAGTGAAAGGCGCCACTTGCCAATGCTTTCAGCATTGATACCAAAGTAAATCCGTTTAGTCCCAGGGTGGCGAAACCGCCAACCCTGGGTCACATCAGGACAAAGACTACTACGCTGAAAGCGTTCGCGAGGGAAGGGCGTGATTTGCCAATGCTTTCAGCATTGATAGCAAAGTAATCCGTTTAGTACCCAGGGTGGCGAAACCGCCAACCCTGGGCTGAAATTAGTAAACGCCTTCGGCGTTCAAATCAGGACCACCGTAGAAAACGCTTTCGGCGTTCAAATCAGGACCACTATAAAAAACGCTCTCGGCGTTCAGATTAGGACCACGACCGGATTTTTGTTGGACCACGACCAGATTTTCTCGTTAACTTGCAGTCGCTTTGCGACGCCGCCAGTACCACACGAAAACAAGAAGCAAACCGAGCAGTAGAGTTCCCGCAATAACAATCGGGAGTTTCCCGGCACTGCGGCTATTGGTCTGGGTCTTGATGGGCAGTTTGTACTCGCCCTGGAAAGTGAATCCGGCCCAGTAATGAGGAGAGCGCCACTGTGGTTGTTGGCGGATTGTATTCTGCGCTTCGCGCAGCGCCGCTGCCGGAGTCATGCCTTTCTCCAGCATGTTGGCGTAAAAAACTTTCATCAGTTCAGCCGTTACTTCGTCGTCCACATTCCACAAAGTTGCGGCGACGCTCGACGCTCCCGCATACATAAAACCACGTGTCAGTCCGATCAAACCCTCGCCGCGCACGTCTTTGCCGAGACCGGTACGGCATGCGCTCAAGACCACCAGATCCACTGGCGCCTGGATCTCAAAGATATCGCGTACGGTGATGAAACCTTTTTGCGGACGGCCTTGCGGATCCACAGTCGAAAGGATGAAGCCGGAGTACTCGGGCCGATTGGGATTGAGAACGCCGTGAGTAGCGACGTGCAGAATCGCAACCTTCGAGAAGTTCGTGCGTTGAAACCTTTCTCTTGAGGCGTCGAAGCCGGTGACAATCGAAGAACTCGGACCACCAATATCTTTCAGCGTTGCTAATTCATTCCGGGAAAACTGAAGCGGTTGTACATCCGCAACTTCATCAGAGTCGCTATAGACTTCGATGTCGCGCATGGAGTTACCCCAGAGTTCTTTATCGTCCGCATTTACCTGGGCCACGAGTTCGTTGCTGTTCTTGCCCTTGAGTTCGGCATAGTTTGAGGCGAATGCCGGATATCCAAACGCGATCAACGTTTTCTCGGGAGACTGCCGGGCCACTTTCGCGCGATTCAACTGACTCAGAATCGACGCCGACGGAGCATTTACGATCTCGTGGCTCGCTATCAATGGCTGATTCGTAGACGAAGTTAAGAGTTGAAACGGTACGTAATTGAGCGCTCCGTCAGCGACGACGATGATTCGCTGAGCTGTGAGTTGATCGGCGAGCGGCGCTATCACTAATGCCGATAAATCTTCGATGGCTTTGGTTAGCTGCGCTTCACTATCGTCGTGAGGTCTTTTAGCGAGCAGTTTATAGACCTTCTGAACGGCGGCCGTGATTGTTGCTTCATCAGGCAATTCGATGAGCTTTATGTTGTTTCGCGTTACCACCCAGGCGTAGCTGCCGTAGTCTCCGAGTAGATATTCAAGTACGGCTGTCTGATCGTTTTCGATCTCGTTTTGAATCAGCTGTAACGAAGACGCAGCCGGCTGCGTGATCTCGCCGTAGGCTGGATTTCGTTTGCGGAGTTCGGCGTAAACTTGCTCGTGCTCGGTTCGCAAACGGGCCAGGGTTGTTTCTACTTCGTTTACATCCTTTTCGTTGAGAGTCTTCGCGGAAAGGAGTTCGATTCTTTGGTCGACCTTGGCGCGTATCGTTTGTCGAAGATTTTTTTCCCGAGCGGCCAACTGAGGATTGATACCGGTCAACAAATTGGTTTGCGTATCACGCAGGAGGTCGGCGAGGGACCGCGCTCGCGACAGTTCGCTGGCGGCAAACGCCGACTCGATCAGTTGCTGCGGATCTCGTGATTTGCTCTTGCGTACGAGGCAAGCGACGTAAGCCTCGTAACGTTCGTGTACGCTGGCGGAATAAGCGGTGGTGAGATCGCGGCCGGTTGAGATCGTTCTGATGTCCTCGGTGTTTTCGAGTGACTGTTTAAGATAAGCCTCTGCTTCGTCAAGGCGACCTGCTTTCAACTCCAGCCGTCCTAATGCGAAGTAAACACGAGCCTCACTGATCCGATCCTTGAGTTTACGAAAGACGTCAAGCGCTTGAAGATAATTGGGCCGCGCATGATCGAACGAGCCTTGCTGCTCGTAGGCTTGTCCGATCAAAGTGCGGACGCGCTCGGCTTCGGTTGGATTGTTAGCGTTCTCGTACTCCGCCAGTGCCGGTTCCAGGTGTTGCAGGGCGACTGCATGATTCCCGAGAGCGATATAAACTCGGCCGAGATTTTCATGACACTCGGCCGCGTCGAGAGGACTTGAGGACTCGAAATGAGTTAACGCTTCGTTGAGGTGGCCCAGCGAAGCAGAATAGTTTCCTTGCAAGAATTCCGTATAGCCAATGTTTAGGATCGTGCGGTTAATGCCGCGCGGGTCATTGGCGTCGCGATAATACGCGAGCGCGCGGTCGTACTGCACGAGAGCGGTTTCAAATGATCCGTTTTCGTTGAAAAGGTCTGCCATGCCGCTGGCGATGAGGCCCAGTTGGTAGGGCTTGTCCTGTATCAATGGCTGCGCTTCACCGAAATAAGCGAGAGCGTTGGACCATTCTCCCTTTCGTTGTTCTACATAAGCCAGATTGATCAGTGTAGTGGCTTGTTCATTCAGGTCGGCCTGATTGCGCCATTGTTGCAGTGCGAGCTTGTAGTTTTCTTCCGCCTCGGCCAGATTGCTCTGCGCCAAGTGACAACGACCAATGTGGGCATAAGCGCGAGCCATGCCCACCGTGTCGTTTGCGGATTGAAACAGTGCGAGAGCCTCTTGAGCCGTGATCAATGCCTGTGCATGGTCGTGAAAGTTCTGTTCGTAACTCAATTGCAGGCGTTGCTGCCCTTCACTCGATGGATTCTGAGCTACGGGTCGAGAGGCTTCTACACCGTGAACGTACGTAGAGACGATCAACCAAACAAGTATGAGCGTGGCGATGCTTTTCATACGTTATGGCTCACCGGGATTCGATCGCAGGAAACTCAAGATATCGTCGGTAAATTGAGTCGGCCTGGCTCTCTTTTGATTCGAGACCTCTGT
>Ga0209216_1000148_pt1 | contig 13021 bp, 8 predicted proteins | sample TexAe_OM2H0_O2_FD_187940 | JGI IMG/M metagenome (GOLD analysis project Ga0209216, IMG submission 187940) | Forest soil microbial communities from Davy Crockett National Forest, Groveton, Texas, USA - Texas A ecozone_OM2H0_O2 (SPAdes) (version 2) | ecosystem: Environmental > Terrestrial > Soil >... | reverse complement strand
CTTCGAGCGCGACTTGCGACGCTTGGTCACGCCGGCGCAGTCGAGACTGCCGCGAACCGTGTGGTAACGCACACCCGGGAGATCCTTGACGCGACCGCCGCGGATCAGAACGACCGAGTGTTCCTGAAGATTGTGACCTTCGCCACCGATGTAGCTGATGACTTCGAAACCGTTGGTCAGGCGCACCTTGGCAACCTTACGCAGTGCCGAGTTCGGCTTCTTCGGAGTGGTCGTATACACGCGCGTGCAAACACCGCGGCGCTGCGGGCTGCTCTGCAGGGCCGGCGAGGCGCTCTTGTACGCCTTCGGGCTGCGGGATTTGCGCACCAACTGGTTGACTGTCGTCATGCGAAGCTATTCCTGAGAAACATAAAGGCAGACCGATAAATCGGCCCGCCAGAGAAGCGTTGTTGACGTGCGCCGCCCGCGAAGCGGGCCAGCGCCCATCGTCCATGATTCCGAACACGAGGCGCATCCTTGCGCCTCATTTCGTATGTACGAGCAAAACCCGGGTACGGGCCTTACTCGGCGCTATCGTTGGACCCGGCGGGAGCCTCTTCGAACGTAACAGCCGGTGCCGAACCCGAGAGGGTTTCGAGCTCCGAGGCCGTCAGTCCGCCCTGGCTACGACGCGATGCGTGGTATGCCAGACCCGTACCCGCAGGGATTAGCCGCCCAACAATAACATTTTCCTTCAGGCCACGCAACGTATCGCGGGTGCCACGGACCGCCGCCTCGGTGAGGACGCGGGTGGTCTCCTGGAACGAAGCCGCCGAGATGAACGACTCGGTGGCCAGCGACGCCTTGGTGATACCCAGCAGGACCGACTCGAACTCGGCACGACGCTCGCCCCGCTTTTCGGCGCGATCGTTCTCCTCGTTGATCCGGACGCGCTCGACCTGCTCACCGCGGAGGTACGTGCTGTCACCCGCCTCGGTGATCTCGACCTTGCGCAGCATCTGGCGAATGATCGCTTCGATGTGCTTGTCGTTGATCTTCACGCCCTGCAGGCGGTAGACGTCCTGGATTTCCTTGACCAGGTACGAGGCCAGCGGCTCGACACCCAGCAGGCGCAGGATGTCATGCGGATTCGGCTCGCCGTCCACGACGGTTTCGCCCTTCTCCACGTGCTCGCCTTCGAACACGATGACCTGACGCCACTTGGGAATCAGCTCCTCGTGCTCGTTGCCGTCCACGTCCTTGATGATCAGGCGCTGCTTGCCCTTGGTGTCCTTGCCGAAGCTGACGATACCCGAGCGCTCCGCGAGGATCGCCGGCTCCTTCGGCTTGCGGGCTTCGAACAGGTCGGCGACGCGCGGCAGACCACCCGTGATGTCGCGGGTCTTCGAGGTTTCCTGCGGGATACGTGCGACGACGTCGCCCACGCCCACTTCGGTACCGTTCTGGATCGACACGATCGCGCCGGCCGGCAGGAAGTACTGGGCCGCGATGTCCGTACCCGGCAGCTTGAGCTCGCGGCCCTTGCTGTCTTCCAGGCGGACGATCGGGCGCAGGTCCTTCGCCTGCGTACCGCGACGCTTCGGATCCGTGACCACCGCCGACTCGAGGCCGGTCAGTTCGTCGGTCTGCGACTGCACGGTCACGCCATCGATGAAGTCGATGAAGCGGACCACACCGGCCACTTCCGTGACGATCGGGTGGGTATGCGGATCCCAGTTCGCGACGGTCTGGCCGGCCTTGACCGGGTCGCCGTCCTTCACCGCGATGGTCGCACCGTAAGGCACCTTGTAACGCTCGCGCTCGCGACCGTTGGCGTCGATGACGCTCACTTCGCCCGAACGCGAGACGGCAACCAGGTGACCCTGGGAATGCTCGACCGACTTCAGGTTGTTGAACTTCAGCGCGCCGGTCGTACGGACCGTCACGTTGTCGACTGCCGCCGCACGAGACGCCGCACCACCGATGTGGAACGTACGCATCGTCAGCTGGGTACCCGGCTCACCGATCGACTGAGCGGCGACCACACCCACGGCCTCGCCCATGTTGACCAGGTGACCGCGAGCAAGGTCGCGGCCGTAGCACAGGGCGCACACGCCGTGGCTGGCACGGCAGGTGATCGGCGAACGGACCTTGATCAGCTGCACGCCACCCTTGTCGAGCTGGTCGACGAGGTACTCGTCGAGCAGCGTGTCGCGGGTCACGATCGGCTGGTCGTCGTCGCCCGGGGCGTAGACGTCCTCGACCACGACGCGACCGAGCACGCGCTCGCGCAGCGGCTCGACCACGTCACCGCCTTCGACGATCGGCGACATCAGCACACCGTCTTCCGTGCCGCAATCGTGCTCGGTGATGACGACGTCCTGCGCCACGTCGACGAGACGACGGGTCAGGTAACCGGAGTTAGCGGTCTTCAGCGCGGTATCCGCGAGGCCCTTACGAGCACCGTGGGTCGAGTTGAAGTACTGCAGGACGTTCAGGCCTTCACGGAAGTTCGCCTTGATGGGCGTCTCGATGATCGAGCCATCCGGACGGGCCATCAGGCCACGCATACCCGCCAGCTGACGAATCTGCGCCGCGCTACCACGCGCGCCGGAGTCCGCCATGATGTACAGCGAGTTCATGGACTTCTGGTTGACCGTCTTGCCTTCGGCGTCCTGGACCTTCTCGGTGCCGATACCGTCGATCATCGCCTTGGCGACGAGTTCGTTGGTGCGGGACCAGATGTCGACGACCTTGTTGTAGCGCTCGCCGGCGGTCACGAGACCCGACTGGTACTGCTCCTGGATCTCGACGACTTCCTTCTCGGCTTCCTCGAGGATGCCCTTCTTCTCAGCCGGGATCTTCATGTCGTCGATACCGATGGAGATACCGGCGCGCGTCGCGAAACGGAAGCCGGTGTACATCAGCTTGTCGGCGAACACGACCGATTCCTTCAGGCCGAGCAGACGGTAGCTCTGGTTGATCAGGCGCGAGATGTTCTTCTTGGTCAGCTCGGTGTTGACCAGCGCGAACGGCAGGCCTTCCGGGATGATCTCGGCGAGCAGCGCGCGACCGATCGTGGTGTCGACGAGGACCATGCGCTCGACGCGCTCGCCATCGACGGTTTCCACGCTGCGCACGCGCACCTTCACCTTGGCGTGCAGCTCGACCGCACGGTTGTCGTACGCACGACGCACTTCGCCGACGTTCGCGAACACCATGCCGGTGCCCTTCGCGTTGATCAGCTCGCGGGTCATGTAGTACAGGCCGAGCACGACGTCCTGCGACGGCACGATGATCGGCTCGCCGTTCGCCGGCGACAGGATGTTGTTCGACGACATCATCAGGGCGCGGGCTTCGAGCTGCGCCTCGATCGACAGCGGCACGTGGACGGCCATCTGGTCACCGTCGAAGTCGGCGTTGAATGCCGTACACACGAGCGGATGCAGCTGGATCGCCTTGCCTTCGATGAGGACCGGCTCGAACGCCTGGATGCCGAGGCGATGCAGGGTCGGCGCACGGTTGAGCATGACCGGGTGCTCGCGGATCACGTCCTCGAGGATGTCCCAGACCTGCGCTTCTTCGCGCTCGACGAGCTTCTTCGCGGCCTTGATCGTGGTGGCTTCACCACGGGCCTGCAGCTTGGCGAAGATGAAGGGCTTGAACAGCTCGAGCGCCATCTTCTTCGGCAGGCCGCACTGGTGCAGGCGCAGCGTCGGGCCGACCACGATGACCGAACGGCCCGAGTAGTCGACGCGCTTGCCGAGCAGGTTCTGGCGGAAGCGACCCTGCTTGCCCTTGATCATGTCGGCCAGCGACTTCAGCGCGCGCTTGTTCGTGCCGGTGATGGCACGACCGCGACGGCCGTTGTCGAGCAGCGCATCGACCGATTCCTGCAGCATGCGCTTCTCGTTGCGGACGATGATGTCCGGCGCAGCGAGTTCGAGCAGGCGCTTCAGGCGGTTGTTACGGTTGATGACGCGGCGGTACAGGTCGTTCAGGTCGGAGGTCGCGAAGCGACCGCCGTCCAGCGGCACGAGCGGACGCAGGTCCGGCGGCAGCACGGGAAGGACGGTCATGACCATCCATTCCGGCTTGTTGCCAGACTCGAGGAACGCCTCGATCAGCTTCACGCGCTTGGTGAGGCGCTTCAGCTTGGTCTCGGAATTGGTCGCCGTGATCTCTTCCTTGAGGCGAATGACTTCGCCCGGCAGGTCGAGGCTCTTCAGCAGCTCGTAGACGGCCTCGGCACCCATGCGGGCGTCGAACTCGTCACCGTGCTCTTCGGTCGCTTCCAGGTACTGGTCTTCGCTGAGCAGCTGGCCGCGCTCGAGCGCGGTCAGGCCCGGATCGATCACCACGAAGGCCTCGAAGTACAGGATGCGCTCGATGTCACGCAGCGTCATGTCCAGCATGAGGCCGATGCGCGAAGGCAGCGACTTCAGGAACCAGATGTGCGCGGTCGGGCTGGCCAGTTCGATGTGGCCCATGCGCTCGCGACGGACCTTGGCCAGCGTGACCTCGGTGCCGCACTTCTCGCAGACGACGCCGCGATGCTTCATGCGCTTGTACTTGCCGCACAGGCATTCGTAGTCCTTGATCGGACCAAAAATAGCCGCGCAGAACAGACCGTCACGCTCAGGCTTGAACGTGCGGTAGTTGATCGTTTCCGGCTTCTTTACTTCACCATACGACCACGAACGGATCAGCTCCGGCGAAGCCAGAGCGATCTTGATCGCGTCGAAGTCCAGCGTCTGTCGCTGCTGGTTGAACAGATTGAGCAGGTCTTTCATGCGTAATCTCCGGTAGCCGCGACGATCACTTGATCTCTTCGAGTTCGATGTCGATGCCGAGCGAGCGGATTTCCTTCACGAGTACGTTGAAGGATTCCGGCATGCCCGCGGCCATTTCGTGGTTGCCGTCCACAATGTTCTTGTACATCTGGTTGCGGCCCTGCACGTCGTCCGACTTGACCGTCAGCATTTCCTGCAGGGTGTACGCCGCGCCATAAGCTTCCAGCGCCCAGACTTCCATTTCGCCGAAGCGCTGGCCACCGAACTGCGCCTTGCCGCCCAGCGGCTGCTGGGTAACGAGCGAGTACGGACCCGTCGAACGCGCGTGCATCTTGTCGTCGACGAGGTGGTTCAGCTTCAGCATGTGCATGTAGCCGACGGTGACCGGGCGATCGAACGCTTCACCCGTACGGCCGTCGAAGAGCACGGTCTGGCCGGATTCCGGCAGATCGGCGAGCTTCAGCATGTGCTTGATCTCGGACTCCTCGGCACCGTCGAACACCGGCGTCGCCATCGGCACGCCGTCGCAGAGGTTGGCGGCGAGAGAGACGATCTCGTGGTCGGACATCGACTTGAGGTCGACGTGACGCACCGCGCCTTCCGCACCGGCGTTGCCGTGGTTGTAGACCTCGTCGAGGAACTCGCGCAGCTTGGCGGGCTTCTCGTTGGCCTGGATCATCGCTTCGATCTTGTGGCCAAGACCCTTCGCCGCCCAGCCGAGGTGAACCTCGAGAATCTGGCCGATGTTCATACGCGAAGGCACGCCCAGCGGGTTCAGCACGATGTCGACCGGACGACCGTCGGCGGAGAACGGCATGTCCTCGACCGGAACGATCATCGACACGACACCCTTGTTGCCGTGACGGCCAGCCATCTTGTCGCCCGGCTGGATGCGGCGCTTGACGGCCAGGTAGACCTTGACCATCTTGAGCACGCCCGGTGCGAGGTCGTCGCCCTGGGTGATCTTGCCCTGCTTCTCCTTGAAGCGCTTGTCGAAGTTCTCCTTGTGGCGCTTGACCTGCTCGGCCGCGCGCTCGAGGAACTCGGAGACTTCCTCTTCCTTGACGTTGATCTTGAACCAGTCGTCCTTCTTCAGGCCGTCCAGGTAGGCGTCGTCGATCACCGTGCCGCGCTTCAGACCGCCCGGGCCGCTCATCGCGGTCTTGCCGACCAGCTGCGAGCGCATACGGGCGTAGATGGCGCCTTCGAGGATGCGGAACTGGTCGTCGAGATCCTTGCGGATCCGCTTCAGTTCGGTCTCTTCGATCTGCTTGGCGCGCTTGTCCTTCTCGATACCGTCGCGGGTGAAGACCTGCACGTCGATGACATTGCCGTCCATGCCCGGGGGCACGCGCAGCGAGCTGTCCTTAACGTCCGACGCCTTCTCGCCGAAGATCGCGCGAAGCAGCTTCTCTTCCGGCGTGAGCTGGCTCTCGCCCTTCGGCGTGACCTTGCCGACCAGGATGTCGCCAGCCTTCACTTCAGCACCGATGTACACGATGCCGGACTCGTCGAGGCGCGCGAGCGCCTGCTCACCGACGTTCGGGATGTCCGCGGTGATTTCCTCGGCGCCGAGCTTGGTGTCGCGGGCGATGCACGTCAGTTCCTCGATGTGGATCGAGGTGTAACGGTCTTCCTGCACCACGCGCTCGGAGATGAGGATCGAGTCTTCGAAGTTGTAGCCGTTCCACGGCATGAACGCGACGAGCATGTTCTGGCCGAGCGCGAGCTCACCGAGGTCGGTCGAGGAACCGTCCGCCAGGGTGTCGCCCACCGCCACCACGTCACCGACGTTCACCAGCGGACGCTGGTTGAGGTTGGTGTTCTGGTTGGAGCGGGTGTACTTGGTCAGCGTGTAGATATCGACGCCGGCATCATCGTCACCGACTTCGGCTTCGTTCACGCGCACGACGATACGGGCCGCGTCGACCTGGTCGATCACGCCGCCACGACGTGCCGACACGGTCACGCCCGAGTCACGCGCCACGGCGCGCTCGATGCCCGTGCCGACGAGCGGCTTCTGGCTGCGCAGGGTCGGAACGGCCTGGCGCTGCATGTTCGCACCCATGAGGGCGCGGTTCGCATCGTCATGCTCGAGGAACGGGACGAGCGCCGCGGCGACCGACACGGTCTGCATCGGCGAGACGTCCATGTAGTTGATCTCGGCCGACGGACGCAGTTCGGATTCACCACGGAAACGGCAGGAGACGAAGTCCTCGATGAACTTGCCTTCCTTCGTCAGCGGCGAGTTGGCCTGCGCGATGACGTGATCGCCTTCCTCGATCGCGGAGAGGTAATCGACCTTGTCGGTGACCTTGCCGTTCTCGACCTTGCGGTACGGCGTCTCGAGGAAGCCGTAGGTGTTGGTGCGGGCGTACACGGCCAGCGAGTTGATCAGGCCGATGTTCGGGCCTTCCGGCGTTTCGATGGTGCAGACGCGGCCGTAATGGGTCGGGTGCACGTCGCGCACTTCGAAGCCGGCGCGCTCACGGGTCAGGCCGCCCGGTCCGAGCGCCGACACGCGGCGCTTGTGGGTCACTTCGGACAGCGGGTTGTTCTGGTCCATGAACTGCGAGAGCTGCGACGAACCGAAGAACTCCTTCACCGCCGCCGCAACCGGCTTGGCGTTGATCAGTTCCTGCGGGGTCAGGCCCTCGGATTCGGCCAGCGACAGGCGCTCGCGAACCGCGCGCTCGACGCGGACGAGACCGATGCGGAAGGTGTTCTCCGCCATTTCGCCCACCGAACGCACGCGACGGTTACCCAGGTGGTCGATATCATCGACCGTGCCGGTACCGTTACGGATGTCGATCAGGACGCGCAGGACATCGAGGATGTCCGACGTCTCGCCCTGCTCGGCGACGAGGCGCTGGGACTCTTCTTCCTTGCGCTCCGAGAAGTAACGGTGATCGTAGAGCACGCCCGGACCGATGACGTCCTTGCGGCCGACGCGACGGTTGAACTTCATGCGGCCGACGGCCGAGAGGTCGTAGCGGTCGAAGGTGAAGAACAGGTTGAAGAACAGGTTCTGCGCGGCGTCCTTGGTCGGCGGCTCGCCCGGACGCATCATCCGGTAGATTTCGACCAGGGCCTCGAGCTGCGTGCGCGTGTTGTCGATGCGCAGCGTGTTCGAGATGTACGCGCCACGATCGAGATCGTTCACGTACAGCGTCGGCACCGTCTCGATACCGCCCTTGCGGAAGCGCTCGAGATGCTCGGCGGTCAGCTCGTCGTTGGCCGCGGCGATGATCTCGCCGGTGTCCTTGTCGATCATGTCGATCGCGACGATGCGGCCGACCGGATAGTCGTCCGGCACTTCGAGCGTGGTGATCTTCTCGTTGGCCAGCTGGCGAACGTGACGCGCAGTGATGCGCTTGCCGGCTTCGACCAGCACCTTGCCGTCGACCACGAGGTCGAACGAGAGGGTCTCACCACGCAGGCGCTCGGCGACGAGGTCGAGCGTGACGCCGCCCTTCTTGCCCAGGTGGAACACGTTGTGCTCGAAGAAGATCTGCAGCATCTCTTCGTTGGTGTAGCCGAGCGCGCGCAGCAGCACGGTCACCGGCAGCTTGCGGCGACGATCGATACGGGTGAACAGCGCGTCCTTCGGGTCGAACTCGAAATCGAGCCACGAACCACGGTAAGGAATCACGCGGGCCGAGAACAGCAGCTTGCCCGAGCTGTGCGTCTTGCCGCGGTCGTGGTCGAAGAACACGCCCGGCGAACGGTGCAGCTGCGAGACGATGACGCGCTCGGTGCCGTTGATGATGAAGGTGCCGGTCTCGGTCATGAGCGGAATCTCGCCCATGTAGACCTCCTGCTCCTTCACGTACTTCACGGCCTTCTTCGACGCCGGGCTGTCCTTGTCATAGATGACCAGGCGCACGGTGGTGCGAAGCGGCGCGCCGAACGTCATGCCGCGGTTGCGGCACTCGCGCTCGTCGAACGCCGGCTCGCCGAGACGGTAGTCGACATATTCGAGGGCGGCGTTGCCGGAATAGCTCGAAATCGGGAACACCGACTTCAGGGCGGCGTGCAAGCCCTTTTCTTCACGCTGCTTGGGATTAACCTGCTCTTGCAGGAATTCCTTGTACGAGTCGGTCTGGATCGTCAGCAGGTTGGGCACGCCCAGCACGGGCGGACGCTTGCCGAAGTCCTTACGGATGCGCTTCTTCTCGGTAAACGAGTAGGTCATGGTGGGTACCGCCTCGGTTCAGTAATGGGTGGATCAAAATCGGTGAATCGAAAATCGGAGATCGAGACTCGTACCGCAGGACATCGCTGCCCTCGACTCCCGATGTCCCATTTCCGACGGGTCGGACATGGAGCATGGAACTTGTAACGTGGCCTGAGTAACGGCCAAAGCCCGGGGGCTTACGCCCCCAGGCTCACTTGACGCTTGTCGAACTACTGGCGCGCAAGGCGCCGATTACTTGAGTTCGACCGTGGCGCCAGCAGCTTCGAGATCCTTCTTGAACTTCGCGGCGTCTTCCTTCGAAGCGCCTTCCTTCACGACGCCGCCGGCCTCGGTGAGGTCCTTGGCTTCCTTCAGGCCCAGGCCGGTGATGGCGCGGACAGCCTTGATGACGTCGACCTTCTTGTCGCCGGCGGACTTCAGGATCACGTCGAACTCGGTCTGCTCTTCAGCAGCCGGGCCAGCAGCGGCCGGGCCAGCAACGGCAACCGGAGCGGCAGCCGAGACGCCGAAGGTGTCTTCGATCGACTTCACCAGCTCCATGATTTCCATCAGGGACTTGGCCTTGATGGCTTCGACGATCTGTTCGGTGGTCAGGGTGGACATTGTTTCGTACCTTTTAAATGGTTTCGATGAGAAAAGTCGGCGAACTTAGGCGGGTTCGGCTTCGGCCGGGGCTTCTGCGGCGACATCGCCACCACCCTGCTTGTCGGCCACTGCCTTGACGGCGCGTGCGAACATCGCAGCCGGTTCGGACAGGACGCGAGCCAGCATCGACAGAGCTTCTTCGCGGGTCGGCAGCGACGCGAGCACGTCGACGTGGGCGGCCGGAAGGAGCTTGCCTTCCACCGACACGACCTTCGCGATCAGCTTGTCGTTGGTCTTCGCGAATTCCTTGATCACGCGCCCGGCAGCACCGGGCTCTTCGAGCGAGAACGCATACAGCAGCGGACCGACCAGGGCGTCCTTGACGACCTCGAACTCGGTACCGGCCACGGCGCGTGCGGCGAGCGTGTTCTTGACAACCTTCAAGAAAACACCCGACTCACGAGCCTTCTTACGCATCGCGGTCATCTGAGAGACCGTGGTGCCTGCGTACTCGGCGGCGACCAGGGAGTGAGCCTTCGCAGCGACTTCTGCCAGCTCGGCGACTACTTCTTGCTTCTGGGACAGATTGAGAGCCATTGCACTCCTCCAATTGAACTCCGCTCACGACTCCTGCCGCTTGCGGTCCTGGGCGACATCATCCTGACGTCGGGGACGGGAACGTCCCGGGTGGTGGCCTTTCCAGATTCGAAACGAATTCCAGAAGGGGCTGCACCATCTACGCAGGCTGGATCCGGAGAGGCATCCGATTAAGCGAACCCGCTGCCGACGACGGCGTTTCCATGCCAACACGAGCTCCCTGCTCGTCGCCGTCGCGCGCTGCTCGCGCCTACGGTCTTTGACGGCTGCCCCGGCATTTCAACCAGGGCTGCCCTCAAAAACGTGCCCCCGCCGGCCAAGCCGGCAGGGGTCGTAACACTTACTTGGTCGAGGTGTTCACGGTCGAGGTATCGACCGGCACGCCCACGCCCATGGTGCTCGACAGCGAGACCTTCTGGATGTACTGACCCTTCGCGGCGGCCGGCTTGGCCTTCAGCAGATCGGAGATCAGCGCATTCAGGTTGTCCGCCAGCTGGGCGGCTTCGAAGCTCGCCTTGCCGATGGTGGCGTGGATGATGCCGCCCTTGTCGTTACGGAACTTGACCTGGCCAGCCTTGGCGTTCTTGACGGCCGTGGCGACGTCGGCGGTGACCGAGCCGTCCTTCGGGTTCGGCATCAGGCCGCGGGGACCGAGCACCTGGCCGAGCTTACCGACGACGCGCATGGCGTCCGGCGTGGCGATGACGCGACCGTAGTTCAGGTCGCCCGCCTGCATCTTCTCGGCGAGGTCGTCCATACCGACGGCGTCGGCGCCAGCGGCGAGGGCGGCGTCGGCCTTCTCACCGGCCGGCACGAACACGGCGACGCGAACCGTCTTGCCGGTGCCATGGGGCAGCAGCGAGGAGCCGCGCACACCCTGGTCCGACTTCTTGGCGTCGATGCCAAGGCGAACGGAGACATCGACCGACTCGGCGAACTTCGCCTTGGCGTTGTCCTTGACGATCTTCAGCGCTTCGTCGAGACCATAGGTCTTGCCGGGCTGGACAGCGGCCGTGGCGGCCTTCATACGCTTCGTGAGCTTTGCCATGTCTTAACCCTCCACTACCAGACCCATGGAACGCGCGCTGCCGGCGATCGTACGCACGGCGGCATCCAGATCGGCAGCCGTGAGATCCGGCTCCTTCTGCTTCGCGATTTCCTCGAGCTGGGCGCGGGTGACCTTGCCCACCTTGTCGGTGTTCGGCTTCTGCGAGCCCTTGGCCACGCCCGTGATCTTCTTGAGGAGGATCGAGGCCGGCGGGGTCTTCGTGATGAAGGTGAAGGTACGGTCCGAGTAGGCCGTGATCACGACCGGGATCGGGAGACCCGGCTCGAGCTTCTGCGTGGCGGCATTGAACGCCTTGCAGAACTCCATGATGTTCAGGCCGCGCTGACCGAGCGCCGGACCAACCGGCGGCGACGGGTTAGCCTGACCGGCCTTCACCTGCAACTTGATGTAACCAATGACTTTCTTTGCCATTTCATTTCCTCGCGAGTGCTGACGCCTTGCGGCTCCTCGCTGTAGACCGTCCGTGGAGGTGGGTGGATTCGCGCCTGCGAACCCCTGAAACACGGACACGCCGGAGCACAAGGCTCCAGCGTGAACCGGGCATTATAGGCGTCCGGCGCGGGTTAAGCAAACCCCATGCCGAATGGGCTGGCGGAGCCAGCCAGAGGGCCCTTAGGCCTTCTCCACCTGGCCGAACTCGAGCTCGACCGGGGTAGAACGACCGAAAATGAGCACCGCGACGCGCAGGCGGCTCTTTTCGTAGTTGACTTCCTCGACCACGCCGTTGAAGTCGTTGAACGGACCATCGGTGACGCGGACCATCTCGCCCGGCTCGAAGAGGACCTTCGGACGGGGCTTTTCGACACCCTCGCGAACGCGGCTCAGGATGGCATCGGCCTCGCTGTCGCGGATCGGGTGCGGACGGTCGGCGGTGCCGCCGATGAACCCCATGACCTTCGGGGTTTCCTTGACCAGGTGCCAGCACTCGTCGTCGATACGCGGGGTCTTGCCGCTCGTATCGGTCTCGATCTGGACGAGGACGTAACCGGGGAAGAACTTGCGCTCACTGCGACGCTTCTGGCCGCCGCGCATCTCGATGACTTCCTCGGTCGGAACCAGGATCTCACCGAACTTCTCTTCCATGCCCTCGCGCTTGACGCGCTCTTCGAGGGCCTTGCGAACCTGCTGCTCGAACCCCGAATAGGCGTGAACCACGTACCAGCGCTTGCTCATGCCTTACCTCAATGTCCAAGCTTCAGCAGCCAATCGAGCACGATCGACTTCAACAACCAGTCGATGAGCCCCATCAGCAGCGAAAGAATAACAACGACCACGAGAATGATTCCCGTGGTCTTCAGCGTTTCGTCGCGCGACGGCCAGACGACCTTGCGCAACTCGAACTGCGATTCGGCGATAAAGCCACGCAGCTTGCGACCCGGCACCGTGAAGGCACCGATCGCCAGGGCGGCCGCGACAGCGGCGATCACACCAACGACGCGCGCAAACGACGGCACGCTGGGGTTATCGCTGAAATAGTAGAAACCGACGATGCCGGCGGCGAGTACGACCAGCGCAAGCGCCAGCTTGCCGATATCGGCCGGGCCCAGACCCTTGGCTTCTTGTGCCTTCGTATTCATGCGCACTCAAGAGTGGCACGCCAGGAGGGACTCGAACCCCCAACCTGCGGTTTTGGAGACCGCTGCTCTGCCAATTGAGCTACTGGCGTACAGTGAAACAGTGGAACCGCGAAGGCGGGCGGTCATTGATGACCCACCCGCCCCGCGACCGGGTGCCGGCCCCGAAGGACCGGCATCGCAATCTTACTTGTTGATCTTCGACACGACACCGGCGCCGACGGTACGACCGCCTTCGCGGATCGCGAAACGCAGGCCTTCGTCC
>Ga0209216_1000147_pt1 | contig 13280 bp, 13 predicted proteins | sample TexAe_OM2H0_O2_FD_187940 | JGI IMG/M metagenome (GOLD analysis project Ga0209216, IMG submission 187940) | Forest soil microbial communities from Davy Crockett National Forest, Groveton, Texas, USA - Texas A ecozone_OM2H0_O2 (SPAdes) (version 2) | ecosystem: Environmental > Terrestrial > Soil >... | reverse complement strand
CTCGATACGCTCGTTGAATCCTTTCGTCCCAGCTGTAGGCGACTGCCCCGTCGACCAAGCGGGCAATGGGATTCTTCTGTGTACCGATGCCTTCGGCATAGTAGTAGCTGACCCGACTGCCTGGTTGCCCTTTAAGAGCTCGAGCTTGCAGTTGAAGCTTGCCTACGTTGGTTGGAAGCTGCTGCGGATCACGCACGTCCTGGCCCGTTCCATCGAACAAAGCGATAAAGAGAAAGTCATGCGGACTACGATGGCTGTACAACACCGGCACAGCTTGTTTCGCTTGTTGCTCACGCATCCTCTCGTACGACTCAAGGTCGCCTGGTGTCGCGCTTCGGGTCGTGCCTCCTGAAACTAGCTTGCCCATACATCACACTCCGTGTGTTCAAAAGTTATACGACTTGACCAAGATGATGTCGTTTCGATAATCGCTGTTCACGTTTCCGGGTATACGCAAATGGCGAGTGGATATAAACGCACGCATGTAGACTCGAATAGAGGCGTCATTGACCTCCAGAATGATGGACGGTTCGAACGGGTACTCCCCATCTGGGAGGTCAGGAATCTCCTCCCTGGGAACGTTATGACGGACCACTTCGTTTCGAAAGATCGACGCGATATCGATGCTCGCCTCGCGCTTCTTGCCGTCCTTCGTCACCCAAGTCACAGATGCCGGATCCGGAAAATTTTCGATACCGATGTGACCGGCACGCCATGTATCGATATATCCCGGACCATACGTCGACAACGACGCCGTTGGCTTTTTATCGCCGTGGTCCAGCCCTGAGTACCAAACGCTGCACGTCAAGGTATCGAAGCAGCGCGCACCAAACTTATGACTTTCGAACTTCAACGGCCACTTTACCGGCCGGAAGTTCTGGCGCACTTCGGTCTTTTTCCGTTCCGTCGAACCACCAGAGGGCGACATATGCTGTGCCCCTTGGAAAGATGACTGACTACACGCAACCAGCCCGATGCTCGCTACAACGAAAATCCTGCTCCAGTACATCGACGCTCCTGGTCTTACACGCGCATCCATCATTTGATGCGGAGCGCGGAGTCTATCGATTGATTACGTGATTGCAATCCATCGATCGGTGATCGTTCACGCACTGTGAGAACGTTCTCACCTCATGATTGACGTGCTTTCTCCCACGACATGCGTGCGTGCGCATGCGCGGTGCACTGCAATCCGAGGCGCGTCATCGCACCGATGGCTTCAAGGCCGAGTGCCATGCGACGGCAATCGATGGTGTCCGATTCGTGGACGAGTTCGGCCAGGAGTTCGGTGACGCCTCGGGCGTATTGCAGCCACTCGGTGGCGTCGTTCAACAGATCGTGCGTCGTGGCATCGGCGTCGATCTCATGGCCGGGATAGCGATTCGCACCGCCTCCAAAACTTGCTTGCATGACGTGCTCCTTGCGAAATTACTCACGTGTCGAGGTGCGACACGCCGCGCACGGCGCGACGTGCCGCGGATCAACAGACTCGCGGGTTCAACGGCGGCCCGTGACCGGGCGCCGGGTGGCGTGGTTGACGAAGTAGGCGGCGGCGCGCGACTGCCCGACCCGCCCGGCATCAAGCCACGCGGGAACTGTCAGAAAGGCAGGAGAATCGCGGCGTCGCCGCGTTCCTCAACCGCTTCTGCGGAGGGCGCAGACGGCCCGGTAACCGTTGGGGGTGCCGCCGGGGAGATTCGGCGGGCGAGCGGGTGCCGTATGATCGGGGGTAGCCATTATTGACTCTCAGTCAGTTGGTCATGGTCAGCAGGCGGGAGGTGTTCCAGCACCTCTCGCTTGCGCTTCTCACCGCATCAGCGATGGTTGCCCGCGACGCGTGACATCGACAGCGCAGGCAACATGAGGACCGTATCAAAACAACCCCAGGTTGTATGTAGGCGCCCCGTGCAAACGTCTGGCACGCCGTTCGACTTAACCCTGCGTCTCAATCTGCGCCTCTGTTCTTGTTCCCCCGTCTCCGCTCGGAGAGGATGCACGACGCCGGTCGATGTGGCCGTAAGAAAGGGGGAACACCGTGGAATTCGCTCGTGTACTGGACGGCATCGTGTGGGAAGCCGGCTGGCAGATCAAACGTTGGGAAATGGAAGGCGACCGGGTGAACCGGGATATGGAGCCGCGTGAGAAGCCGGGGGTCGTTACGACCGTGACCGTGTCGATGCGAGAGGTGAGCAACACGTGGGACAAGTGGCCCGAGGAGAAGCAGGCCCTCGGTCGCGAGAAGTTACAGGCTTATGTGGCGGACAATCTTCGCCATGGGCACGGCATGACCATCAGCCTGAATGCGGGAAACTGGACGCCCAACTAACGCTGCGTGCAGGCCAGCCAGCTGCGCACCAGCGCGTCGCCCGCAAGTCGCACATCATCTTCGGTTGTACCGCGCCCCAGGCTGAGACGCACCGCACCTAGCGCTTCCGACGGCGAGATGCCCAGGGCGAGGATGGCGTCGGAGGCGACTTCGTTGCCCGAGTGGCATGCCGATCCCGTGGACGCGGCCACTTCGGGAGCTCCGGCCAGAATGGCGTTCCCGGATGCGCGAGGAAAGCGTACATGCAGTGTGTTGGGTAATCGCGCGTGTGCGGCGCCGGTCAAAGCGATCCCGGGGATCGCGCCTGCGAGGTGTCCCCACAACGTATCGCGCAAGCGCTCCTGTCGCGGTGATTCGTCCGCGAGCGTGCGGGCGGCCACGTCGCAGGCCACGCCGAGCCCGACGATGAAGGCGACATTCTCCGTGCCGGGGCGAAGACCGTGTTCGTGGTCTGCCCCGCGAACGAAGGGCGCTAGCGTTGTGCCTCGACGCACATAGAGGGCGCCCACGCCCTTGGGTGCATAAAGCTTGTGACCCGCGATCGTCAGCAGGTCGACACCCAGCTCGCGTACGTGCACGGGCACCTTGCCGACCGATTGCGCGGCGTCGGTGTGCATGACGGCACCGACCTCGTGAGCGAAGCTGGCAAACGCCCGCACAGGCTGTAGCACACCAGTCTCGTTGTGCGAGTGCATGAGGCTGACCAGCGTCGTGCCGGCGGTGATGGCCGACCTCCCTTGCTCTTCGTACGCGCGACCGTTCGCATCGACGCCGACTTTCACGACATCATGGCCGTGTGCTGCCAGCCAGTGGCACGGTTGTGCGACGGCAGGATGTTCGATGGCGCTGGTGACGATGCGAGAGCGCGGCACGCCAGCCGCTTCGATAACGCCGCGCAACGCCAGGTTATTGGACTCGGTTCCGCCTGACGTGAACACGATCTCATCGGCATCGCAGCCGAGTAAGGCGGCAACCTGCTCCCGCGCCCGCGCGATGGCATCCGCCGTGCGTCGTCCATACACATGCCCACTGGACGGATTGCCGAAGTGCTCGCGCAGGTAGGGCAGCATCGCATCGAACACCTCCGGCAACACCGGCGTGGTCGCGTTGTGGTCGATGTAGATGGGCGACGTCATGCGGTCCACCCTTGCATCCATGGCTGCGCACGATAGCGGTCCCAGCCGTCGGGTAACACGGTCACCACTGGGCCGTCGAGGTTACCGCGTGCGGCCACGCGCAATGCCGCGACCACGTTGGTACCCGACGAGCCGCCCACGAGAAGGCCTTCTTCGCGCACCAGCCGCTTGACCATGGCGAAGCTCTCTTCGTCGCTCACGCGTTCGGCGGCATCGATGACGTCGCGGTGCAGGTTGTCCGGTGGCTGGCTGGAACCGATGCCTTCCACGACATACGAGCCATCCGGACCGGGGACGCCGGTTTCGACCCAATCCGCGAGGGCGGAGCCCAAGGGGTCTGCAAGGACGATGCGCACCGATGGCAAGGCGGCCTTGAGCGTGCGCCCCACCCCGCTGATGGTGCCGCCTGTCCCCGCACCCGCGACAAAGGCGCCGATCCGGCCTCCGGTCTGCTCCAGCAGTTCCTTGCCTGTCGTGTTCGCATGAATGGCCACGTTGGCGGGATGGCGGAACTGATCCGTGAGAAACCAGCCGTTGGTCTCCGCCAGTCGCCGGGCGACTTCACGGAAGTTGTCGGGACTGGACAGGGGAGCATTCGGCGTGACGATGACCTTCGCCCCCAGGGCGGCCAGCGCCTCGCACTTATCGACGGACATCTTCTCGGGCAGGACGCAGACCAGGGAGTAACCGCGTACCGCCGCGACAAGTGCCAGGCCGACACCGGTATTACCCGCCGTCGCTTCGACCAGCGTCATGCCCGGCCTGAGTACGCCGCGCGCTTCGGCGTCGTCGACGATGGCCAACGCGATACGGTCTTTCACCGAGCCGCCGGGGTTCAGGTGTTCGCACTTGACCAGGACGGGGACGGGCAGACCCTTGGCGATGCGGCCGAGCGGAATGAGTGGGGTGTTGCCGATGAGTTGCAGTAATGGGGACCGGTCACCAGGCACGGGCTTCTCACTGCGGACGAAAAAGCCAGTGTAGACCGCGCCCCTGCTTCACGTCAGCAGGCTAGACCGTCGCGACGGCCAGCGTGAAACTCTGCAGGAAATGGAAGTCCGGACGACGCAACGCGTACAACTCGTCGGCCGGATCGCAGAGGCGTGCCAGTTCGTCGAAGTCGGCGGCCGAGAGGTAGGGACGGAGCCGTTCGCCCCAGGTGTTCCTGAAGATCGTGTCCAGCAGGTACTGCTCGTCGGTATCGCGCAGGGGCGGTACGCGCTCGATCATCCATGTACGGACGCTCACGTCCTTCAGTCCGGACTGCTGTAACAGCCCCACGATGGAACGCATCGCGGCCAGGTCGCGCTCGCTGACCTGGTAGCGGTCGCGGTAGTACTCGCGGACCGCTTCGTTGGCCACCCGCTCCAGCCGGGCATCCCACGCGAAGTACATGTCGGGCAACAAGGAGCTCTGCCCAAGCGCGATACGACCACCCGGACGCAGTAGCCCGGCAAGCATTTCGACCCCCGCCGTGGGATAGCGCAGATGATTGACCGTGTTGACCGACCAGACCAGGTCGAGGCTGCGCGACGCGATGGGTGGTGCCAGCACGTTGCCCTGCATGACGAGGGCATCCGCACCCGCGACAGCATGCGCGGTTGCCACGTGTGCGGCGGCGAGGTCGACACCCATGACCGTACCGTCGTCGCCGACCTCGGCACGCAGCCACGCCAGTGCGTCTCCCGTGCCGCACCCCGCATCGAGCACGCGCATGCCGGGTTTCAGTCCAAGGCTGGCGATCGCCTGGCGAAGCTCCGGCTCGGCGAAAGCGTTGAACTGCGACAGCTTGCGCGAATAGTCGCGTGCAGTCGTGTCGCCCAGCAGTCCGGAAACCTTGGTCGATCGGGTCATGGCCCGACTGTATCGCAGACCGTGCGCGTTTGGCGCCCTGTCCACGGTGTTCGAAGGGGTTGGATCCGATGAACGGGTCACTCAGGAGAGCGCGATACGCTCCTCGTCCCACAGCGCGGAGCGTACGCCCGCATCGGATTCCATCCGCCGCATGAAGCGGCGCAGGTGATCGAAATCGTGCAACCCCACCTCCTGCGTGATCACCCAGCGCAGGATCACGAACAGGTAGGGATCGGCGATCGATCGCTCCCCGGTCAGCCAGTCGCGGCCATCCAACCGGTCGTCGAGGTGCTTGAGGTACGCGTGCACATGGCGTCGTCCCATGGACGCGACGTCGGCGGCCACCGATGCATCGGCGACGAAGTACGAAGCCTTGAAAATCGGCTGGAAGGCGGCGCGAACATCCGAGTTCAGGTGGGCGAGCCAGCGCACGACTTCGGCGCGCGCACGCGGCGAGCCATCGCCCACGAGCCGGGAGGCAGGGCACAGGTCGGCGAGATAACCGAGGATGGCGATGCTCTCGCACAGGCAGAAGTCGCCATCGACCAGCACGGGAACCGTGCCGTTCGCGTTCAGCGCCGTGAAGAAGGGTGCCTTGATGGAATCGCGATCCATCCGCACGGCCTCATAGGGCAGGCCGCACCATTCGAGCACGATGTGCACGGCCAGGGGGCTGGCCCTGGGTACATAGTAGAGCTTCACGACACCGTCTCCTGCGAGGGTGGCATTCCACGTTGTGCCCGTCAGTCCAGACTAGGAGTCGTCCCGACCGGCCGGAAGGCGCGCGCCGGTCTCCGGCATGTTTCTTCCGACGCACCAATGCGATGAACGCGGGAGCGCTAGCATTCCCCTGTCACTCGTCGTTGGTGGTGGGCCTGCCATGATCGATCCGACCGTCATCTACAGCCAGTTGCGGCCGCGGCTCGAAGGCATCGCCTACCGCATGCTGGGCTCGATGACGGAGGCCGAGGATATCGTCCAGGACGTGTGGTTGACCTGGCATGGCGTGGACGTCGCCACCATCGACAACCCCGAGGCCTGGCTGGTCACCGCCACGACGCGGCGGTCCATCGATCGCCTGCGCGTGCTGAAGCAGCAGCGCGAACAGTACGTTGGCCTCTGGCTTCCTGAGCCGGTGCTGGGCCCCACCCCGCCCACGCCGGAGGACGTCGAGTCCGTGGCGGACAATGCTTCCATCGCCTTCCTCACCGTGCTGGAAACGCTCACGCCCGAGGCTCGCGCGGCGTTCCTTCTACGCGAGGCCTTCGAGCAGGACTACGATGCCATCGGCACGATCATCGGCAAGACCAGTGCCGCCTGCCGACAGCTGGTGAGCCGGTCCAAAGCCCTGTTGAGGGAAAACGCGCCGTGGCCCGCCGTGCCACCGGCCGCCCACCGGGACCTGCTGCGACGCTTCGCCGACACACTGGAGCGAGCGGATTTCACGGCCATGCTGGAACTGCTCGACGAGCACGCCGAGTTCCGCGCCGACGGCGGTGGCAAGGTGCCCGCCTTCGCACTGCTGCAAGGCCGTGATCGCGTCGCGCAACTCTTCTACGCCGGCCACCTGCGCTTCGGTGAAACCATGCATTCGTATCCGGCGATCATCAACGGTGAACAGGGACTGCTGCGTTATGTCGACGGCATGCTCGAGTCCGCCCAGGCCTATGTCACCGACGGCCGGCGAATCGTTCGCATCTATGTGCAACGCAATCCTGACAAACTGGCCGCGATCGTGCAGAAGCTCGGAGCACCCCCGATTGTTGCGCCGGGCGCAACATCGTGATCCATGGCGGCCGGCTACCGCTTCCGCATCGGCGTACTTACGATGACGGCGTCGATGCGTAGCCGCAGGAAGTAGCCATGAGCCCGGATTCGTCCAGCACGTTCCACCACCTTCAGGTTGCTTTTGAAGACGCCCGGAACGCCAGTGCGAGAAAGGACCGCTTCATCGCGATCGCGGCGCATGAACTGAGGCAGCCGCTCGCCGCGCTCATGTTGCAGGCGGAAGCGCTGCGCCGCACGGGGATTCATCGCAACGACGAGTTTCTGGAAGAACTGGGCACCGATCTACGCGCCACCGCGCGGAGACAGGCGCGCCTGATCTGCGACCTTGTCGACGTCGCACGCGCCCGCAGCGGCAAGTTGCAGCTTTGCACCGAAACCATCGAAGTGGGCACGCTGGTCAGGCGGGTCGTCAGTACGATGGCTTCGGTCTCGCCTTCGGTTTCCCTGCATTTCGACATCGACCCACCCGAGCGGTTGCTTTGCCGCGTCGACGGTGTGCGGGTTGAACAGATCGTCAGCAACCTGACGGAGAACGCGCTGAAGTTCGCTGGCGCGCAGGGACGCATCACCGTTCGCGTACTGGCGGAGAACGGCTTTGCCCGTATCTCCGTCGCCGACACCGGGCGCGGCATCATGCCTGATGCCATCGACACCATCTTCGACACGTTCGGCGAATCGCAGCATCCATGCGACCCTTCCGACCCGGGCATGGGCATCGGGCTTGCGCTGGTGAAGGAGCTGGCGGATGCCCAGGGCGGTCATGTTCGCGCGCACTCGGAAGGGCTGGGAGAAGGCGCGGAGTTCACCGTCTGGTTGCCGTTGTGCGATGCGCAAGACCCGGCTGTACAAGCCAACGGCGACGATATCCGTTTAAATGGCACCCGGTAGGGACTATCGCGAGACGCACACCATGAAACACATCCTGTTGCAGACCACCATCGAGGGACAGGAAGACGACTGGAACATCGGTCGCTTCAGCCACCTCAAGGCCTTCCTGGAAGGGCTTCGCGACGAGAACGGACAGCCGGCATTCCGCGTCACGGCGCGTGATCGCGGTGAGCGCGGCCAGGACGATCCGGTGCTCTCGCGACTCCATGAATCGGATGTCGACCAGCTATGGCTGTTCGCCGTCGATGTCGGCGATGGCCTCACCGAGGGCGACTGCGCGGCGATCACCCAGTTCCGGCGTGCCGGCGGCACCATGATGGTGACACGCGATCACATGGACCTGGGCAGTTCCATCTGCACGCTGGGCGGCATCGGCGCGGCGCATCACTTCCATACGCGCAATCCCGAGACGGACGAAGAGCGTCGCTGCATCGACGACCGCGTCACCACGGACATTTCGTGGCCGAACTACCACTCCGGGTCGAATGGCGATTACCAGCAGGTTCGCGTGGTGGGCGACGTGCATCCCCTGCTCCACGATCCCGAATCGGAAACCGGCGTCATCCGCTTCCTTCCGTCGCACCCGCACGAGGGTGCGGTGGGCGCGCCGCCCGAGGACGCCAGCAGCCGCGTCATCCTGCAGGGTTGCAGCCAGACCACGGGGCGGGATTTCAACCTGGCGGTTGTCTTCGAAGCGTCCGCGGATGGCGGCCGGGCCGTGGCCGAGTCCACTTTTCACCACTTCGCCGACTACAACTGGGACGTGACCGCCGGTTGCCCCACCTTCGTGTCCGAGGCACCGGGCGATGGCATCCAGCGCTTCCCCGAAGCCCTTCGGTCCACCCACCGCTACGTGCGCAACATCGCCTTCTGGCTCGCAGGCTGAGCAGGTCCGGGCCGGATCCGGCCCGGATTGGTGCCTTCCGGGAACCATCGATGTTCCCGCCCCGTGTCTACAGGCTCTGCGCGGGCCCGCCTACCATCAGGTAACGCGGACACCCTGCGCGTGTCACTGAGCCACGAGGTGGATATGAAGATCGTCGTCGTAGGTGGGAGAGGCCTCGTCGGCCGTAACATCGTCGCGAGGCTGCAGGCGCACGGGCACGATGTCTCGTCCGCGTCCCGGGCGACGGGCGTGGACCTGCTCACGGGCCGTGGCCTGGCGGAAGCGCTGGTCGGTGCCGAGGTGGTCGTCGATGTCAGCAACTCGCCGACGTTCGACGACGTCGCCGCCTTCGAGTTCTTCGAGACCGCCATCATCAACCTGCTCGAGGCGGAACGCGTCGCGGGTGTGAAACACCATGTCGCGCTCTCGGTCGTCGGCACGGAACGCCTCGGCGACAGCGCCAGCCATTACTTCCGTGGCAAGGCGTTGCAGGACCGCATGATCCGCGAGTCCGGCATCCCGTTCACGATCGTGCACGCCACCCAGTTCTACGAATTCCTCGTGGCGATCATCGAGTCCGCCGTGCGCGACCAGGTAGTGCGGCTGTCCCCGGCGTACATCCAGCCGGTGGCCTCCGACGACGTCGCGTCGACCATCGCGAGGGTCGCCGTCTCCCCGCCGGTGAATGACTCGGTCGAGGTCGCGGGGCCGGAACGCGAGCGGATGTCCGAGCTGATCCAGCGCTTCGTCATCGACATGGAAGCGCCTTGCGAGATCCATACCGACGCCCATGCGCCCTACTTCGGTGCCACCCTCGAAGAGTTCACCCTGCTCCCGCGCGACGGATGCGAGTGCGCGAGGATCGGCTTCCAGCCGTGGCTGGAGCAATCGGAGCTGGCGCGCGCGAATTGGTGAGTGCGACTGCGGCGGGTCAGAGCTTGCTGTGCTCCACCTGCCGCTCGCGCTGCATCAGGGTCCACTCCGCATGTTCGGTCAGGGCCGCGTCGCCCAGCGCATGCAGGATGGCGCGCTGTCTCGCCGGGTCGCTGGTCCGGTCGAGGGCCGCGCGGGCGCTGGCGAAGATGCGCTGCATGAACTGGTACTGCCGGATGAGTTCGCGATCCGCCTTGCGATACGCATAAGCCTCACGCACGGCGGCCACGATGGAGAGCACGGCCATCGTCGTCACCAGCACCACCTTGGTTTCCTCCGACAGGTGCGTCGCGAACACGGCCAGGAACACACTGATCGACACGCCGCCCCACAGGCTTATCCGTCCTATCGTGGCGGTGATGTGATGCAGGCCCGTGCGCTCGACGGTCTTGCATTCGTAGTAATGCAGCTGGCCTGACTTGCCCGACTCGCCCACCCACTCCGCGATGACTTCGCGCAACGCCGATTCGCCAGGTTCCTCGGGATGGGTGGACGGGTAGAGACTGGCGGCGCGCATCACGTTGCGTATCCAGCCCAGCTCGATGTTCTGCTTCTGCAGGAAGTTGTCGTGGGCGAACTCGTGGTCCGCGCCGGCCGTGATACCGGCGCGGCGCCAACACGACTGGATACGCAGTCCCTCCGCGAGCGCCCGGTAATCGAGGTACTTGCGGTGCCAGCCGCGATGGTGCGCCAGTATCGCCACGGCGCCGCCCGTCGCGAACAGCAGCAGGAACAGGTAGATCAGCGAGTCCTTGCCGGGCAGGTGCGCGTAGAAGGTGAACGCGATGCCCATCAACGCGGCCACCGTATAGGTGAGACGCAAGGCCAGCAGCACGCGCTGGCGAAAATGCACCGCGAGCCAGTCCGCCGCGTGGAACACTTCCTCGATGGTCTCGGTGGCACCACACGGGGTGCCGTGAAGCGACGGGGGCGCTGCGGCGATCCGCTCCGCGTGGCTTGCGCACTCGACGTTGAATTCCGCCATGCGCGCGAACATCAGGCGGAAGTCCGCCGGCAGTTGTGCCTGGAGCGCCGAGCCGTCGCCTGTGCGCCATCCCGCGTCCAGCGGCTGCAAGCCGGGAGCGATGTCGCCATCGCTGCGCGTGCAGACCACGTGGTACAGCAGGCTCTCGTCGCCGCTACCGAGGACATGCCGCGTATGCGGATGGCGCACGATCAATCCCGGTGGCGTACCGGTCAGGTGGTAATCCACGATCTGCGCCGTGCCGCCGAGACCTCCTGCATCCTTTCCATCCCACAGCGCGAGAAGGACGTGGCAGTGGCTGGCGATATAAACGCCCGCCGTGGCGTACTGGCGGTCTCGCGCCGCACCGGGCGAGCCGATGACATGACGTGGCTTGTCCATGAGGCGCGGCAGCAGCACCACTTCCGCCTGGCTGCAAAGCACTTCGAAGGTGTGGCGCACATTGGCGTCTTCGAAATCGTCGAGGTAGAGATCGCGCGGAAGCGGCAACGGCGCGATCAGGCGCGCTCCGCATGCCAGTGCCTCACGCGCGACAAGCTGGTCCCCGCCCTCGGCCAGCGACGACAACAGCACGATGGGCAGGTCGGGAAACGCGTGCTTCAGTTGCGCGAAGAACTCGCGCACGCGCTGCCGGATCGGCTCGATCTCGGCGGGCGAGATATCGCGATGACTGGTGACACCGACGACCAACGGAATCATGGGCGCGTCCGTAAGTGGCAAGACGTGTGATGTCGTGAAGCGAACGAGGTGCGGCAGCCTCGCGGGGCTGCCGCACGAGCGTGCCCTCATTTCGGCTTGATGATCGGCACCTTGAGCCCTTCGCGGGCTGGATCGTCGCCCAGGTCGCGCGCGGGCTTGCGGTCGTCGTCGTCGTCCGAAGGCGCCAGGCGCCGATCGGGCTGGTCGTCAGTGGGTAGCTTCGCCATGGTCTTCTCCCATAGGGTCGGTAAGGTTCCAGTGAGCGGATCGGGATGCATGCACATCCCGTCGTCCGCCATGCTCCACGGGCCGGTCTCCACCGCATGGGCCCGTTGTCGATGGATCTATCGGTCGGACTGCCCTCCATTGGCGGCGATTGGCTGGCGCTGCAGGGGCTCGTTGAGCGGATAGTCGATGCGCCGGTTGCGCAGGATCGTCAGCAAGGCGGCGTCCCGGTAACCGGCCGTCCACAGCCGCTCGATCAGGGGCGTGGCTTCCTCTTCACGTCCCATCGCCAGCAGCGCTTCCACCTGGAGGGCGAGAAGGCGTGGATCGGACTGACCGTGCTTCGCCGACGTGGCGATGGAAAGCGCTTCCTCGCGCAGGCGGTGGGCGTCGTCATGCGCGGTTGTCGCAGCGGCGAGCGCCAGCCGGGCATCCATCGTCGCCAGCAGTATCGTGCGATCGTCGGGCTGGCGCGCCAGCAGGGGTCCGAGCAGATGGACGGCCTTCTGCGCCTGTTGATACGCCGATGCCATATCCGCCACGGCGCGCGCTTGGGCAGCACGTTCGATCAAGGCTTCCGCGTATTCGCGACGCCATACGGCGTTGTCGGCGTCCTGCTGGGTAAGCCTGGTGAACACGGCGATGGCCTTCGTCGTGAGGCGATTCGCCGCTGGAAGATCGCCACTGAGACGGCGCAGCCGGGCCAGCTGCGTGCTGTACAGGGCGAGGCGGTCCTGGAAATCGGCGTTGCTCGGATCGAGTGTCGCCAGTTGGGTCACCATCTCCACCGCACGTTGCAGTCGGTCCATGCCTGGTGCGATGTCTCCCGCCAGCGCCTGCGTGCGCCCCAGGATCGCGTGCACCGTAAGGAGGTTGTCGCGACGCGTGGCGTCCTTCGGGTTCGCAGCGGCAAGGCGCGCCTGGATCGCTTCGTCCGCGCTGTACTTCGCCACGGCATCCGTCAGATCGCCCCGCAGCAGGGCGAGCCTGCCGAGGTTGTTGTACGCCGTGCCCAGCGATTCCGCCCAGGGCACGCTGTTGGGTTCCGCACCCACCAGCCGCTGCATCAGTCCGAGCATGCCGCGGTACTGTGCGTCGGCGTCATCGAGCCTTCCGCGCGCCTCCATCACGTTGCCGATGTTGTTGTCGATGACGGCGAGTTGCGCCATCAGGTCGAGATCGTCGGGCGCGCGCGTGCTGGTCCGTTGCAGGATCGCTTGCGCCGACGTGAAGCTGGACTGGGCGTGATCCAGGCTCCCCTGCTGCCAGTGAACGATGCCGATGAAGGCGTGCACTTCGGCGAGGGCGAGTTGCCTTTCCGTATTCGCGGGGGCTTCGTTGGCCAGCCTCGAGGCCAGCGGCAGGGCGGCCTGGTAAGACGCCATGGCCGCCGCCAGCCGGCCCTGGTCGAGGCGCACGCTGCCGATGCTCTCCAGTGCCCTCACGCGCTGCGCCAGCGCACGGTCGCTGACCTCGGCCGTGGGTTGCGCCTGGAAATAGTTCATGGCCTGGTCGTCGACCGCTTCCATGATGTCCAGGCGCGACACCTCCGCCAGCTTG
>Ga0209216_1000146_pt1 | contig 13368 bp, 12 predicted proteins | sample TexAe_OM2H0_O2_FD_187940 | JGI IMG/M metagenome (GOLD analysis project Ga0209216, IMG submission 187940) | Forest soil microbial communities from Davy Crockett National Forest, Groveton, Texas, USA - Texas A ecozone_OM2H0_O2 (SPAdes) (version 2) | ecosystem: Environmental > Terrestrial > Soil >... | reverse complement strand
ACCCCGGACGACCATACGCCCATACTGGCCATCTTTCCGAACGCCACCGGGCGGAAGCGACTCGACGCCACATGGTGGCAGACGTTCGTAACAGAGCTTCTGCAGCGTACGGGTCCGCTCCGTATCGTGGAACTCGTGGCCGCGGATGGCCAGTCGCGCATCGCCAACGCGTACCCGACGTACTTCACCAGCGACCCGCGCAAACTCGCCGCCTTCATCGACGCCGCCGGCAGGTATGTCAGCGCCGACTGCGGCGTGATGCACCTCGCCGCCGCGACCCGTGCCACGACGGTCGGCATCTTCGGTGCTACCGATCCCGATCGTTATGCCCCGTTCGGTGCCGGGAACATGGGTTTTCGCAGTGACGAGGGTTGCCCGGTAGCCGCCGCATCGCGCGTGGCGGCTCACTTCCGCCAGGCCGGTCTCGTGAGCGCCGAAGCCAGTCAGTCGCCGGAGGCGGCGACCGAGGACGCCAGGGGGAGCATGTAACCGAAACCCCGGACGGTGCGGATCGCTTCCGCACCGAGTTTCCGGCGCAGGCCATGGACGAGTACTTCAAGCGCGTTGGAACCGACCTCCGCATCGAGGCCGTAGACCGAGGTCTCGATCACGTCACGCCGAACGATACGGCCAGCGCGCTCCATGAGTATCTGCAACAGCGCGAACTCCCGCCGGGTCAGTTCCAGCCGTTCGCCACGATGACTCACCTCCAGGCTGCCGAGGTTCATCACCAGCTCGCCGACTTCAAGCATGTTGTCGGCAAAGCCCTGCGCGCGGCGGGTCAACGAACGAACCCTGGCCGCGAGTTCGTCGAGATGGAAGGGTTTACCCAGGTAGTCGTCTGCGCCCGCATCCAGGCCCTCGACGCGAGACGCCACGGCATCCCGCGCCGTCATGACGAGCACGGGCGTCCTGATGCCCTGGCGACGCGCCTCGCGCAGTACATCGAGACCATCCTTGTGCGGAAGCCCGAGGTCGAGCAGGACGAGATCCACGTGCCTGAGCCGGAGAGCCTCCAGCGCTTCGGTACCCGACCTCAACCACAGGACCGTGTACGTCATCTGTTCAAGCACGCGCTTGATGGCGGCACCTAGCCTGGCATCATCTTCGACGACAATGATGTTCACGACATCCTCCTGCGCATGCACCAACGCCATGCTACGTATCATGCGCTGAACGACGCGAAGACCACGCGTTCCGGCGAATCATAAGAGGCGCATCGTCGCAGGTCGCCTGTGTGCCGCACGCACCTTACCGGCAAATTGCGCTCACCGAAATCCTCGCGACGCTTTCGCCGCCAGCGCGCCGAACGCCTCCACCGCCGCACTGCGGTAGCCCTCGCGCCGGTACAGCAACGCGGCGGTGCGTTCGAACAGCGACGGCTCCAGGGTGATGGCCACGAGATCCTCGCGGGCGACGGCCGACGGGAGCAAGGTGGACAAGCTGCCGCGTCGGACGATCTGGACAACCGCACCGATCGAATCGACTTCCATCGCCACGCCGGGATGGATTCCATGCTGGCGGCAATAGCGATCGATGTGTTCGCGCGTGGAGAACGAAGGACCGAGCATCACCATCGACTCATCGTTCAATGCTTTCAACGGCACCTTGCGCCGCTTCGCCAACGGGTGCGTCCGGCCCACGACAAGCGCCATCGTTTCGGCAAGGAAAGGATGCACTTCGATGTCCGGCGAACGCACTTCATCGAAGGCGATGCCGATGTCGACGGCATCGTCGAGAAGCATATCTTCCATGCGCTCCTGCGACATCTCCTGCACGTTGATGGCGATGCCGGGATGGAGTCGATGGAAGGTGTCGACCAGGGGACCGATCAGGTAGGCGGTGAACGTCGGCGTCATTGCGATGCGCAACGAACCACGGCTGAGGTCGCGCACGTCGTGGATCGCGCGCTTTCCGGCGTCGATCTCCTGCAGCGCGCGGCGCGCGTGCAGCTGGAAGGCCTCCCCCGCGTCGGTCAGGCGGATGCTGCGCCCCGTGCGATCGAACAGAGTGGCCCGCAGGCTTTCCTCCAGTTGCTTGATCTGCTGCGACAGTGCCGGCTGCGACACATGCAACGAGGCCGCGGCCCGCGTGAAGCTGCCGTGGTTGGCGACCGCCAGGAAGTACTGGATATGGCGCAGGAGCATGGCTTTATCCATAACGATAGGTTATCGACTGAATAATAAATCAGTCTTGGACCTTATGCATTGCCAGGCGCAATCTCTGCCCACCGGCCCGCCCCAGCAGAGAAAACAGCCATGCAAGACATCGTCGACGGCTTCCTCAAGTTCCAGCGCGAAGCCTTTCCGAAACGTCAGGAACTCTTTCGCTACCTCGCCACCCAGCAGCACCCCACTACCCTGTTCATCTCGTGCTCCGACAGCAGGCTCGTGCCCGAACTGGTGACGCAGCGCGAACCGGGTGACCTGTTCGTGATCCGCAACGCAGGCAACATCGTGCCGTCCTATGGTCCCGAGCCGGGTGGCGTCACCGGCACCGTCGAGTACGCCGTGGCTGCCCTGCACGTCACCGACATCGTGATCTGCGGCCACTCCGATTGCGGCGCCATGTCGGCCGTTGCCAAATGTGCTTGCCTGGACCACATGCCGGCGGTTGCCCATTGGCTGCGCTATGCGGACTCCGCGAAGGTCGTCAACGAATCGCGGCAGCACGCCGATGAGCGCGCACGCATCGACGGCATGGTCCACGAGAACGTGATCGCCCAGCTGGCGAACATCCAGACCCATCCGTCCGTGCGCCTTGCCCTCGAAGAGGGTCGCCTCACCCTGCACGGCTGGGTCTACGACATCGAGACCGGCTCGATCGACGCGCTGGACGGAGCGACGAACCGTTTCGTTTCGCTAGCGCAGTTCCCCCGGACCAGCGCCACCACCACGCACATCCCCGCCGCCGCCTGACTCCACCTCCGATAAAGGAACGACCATGATCCAGACCCAGTACAGCCAGGCTCCACGCCTCGCCCTTACCGATACGATCCTTGCCGCCAAGGCACGCAAGGACCTTAGTTTCGAACAGATCGCCGATGGCACGGGCCTCAGCCTGGCGTTCGTCACGGCGGCCCTGCTTGGCCAGCATCCCCTGCCCGCCGACGCAGCCAAAGTGGTGGCGGCCAAGCTCGACCTCGACGACGATGCCCTGGCGCTCCTGCAGACGGTGCCGTTCCGCGGAAGCATCCCGGATCGCGTGCCGACGGACCCGACGGTGTATCGCTTCTACGAAATGATCCAGGTATACGGCACGACGCTGAAGGCGCTGGTCCACGAGAAGTTCGGCGACGGCATCATCAGCGCGATCAACTTCCGCCTGGACATCAAGAAGGTCGACGACCCCGAGGGTGGCTCGCGTGCCGTCATCACGCTCGACGGCAAGTATCTCCCCACGAAGCCTTTCTGATCCGTCGCTATCAGGGCGCCGCGCGCCGCCAGCGCGCCGGCGTCACGCCCATGTGTGACTTGAAGGCGCGCTGGAAGGCCGCCTCGGACTGGTAGCCCACCGTTTCGGCCACGGCGCCGGTCGACGCACCCGGGCGGCGAAGTTCATTCGCGGCGAGTGTCATGCGGAGGTCCGTCAGCAGCTCGTTCGCCGAGCGACCGAACTTCTCCTGGAACAGCCGTGCGAATGTCGCGCGGGACATATGGCAGAGCTGCGCTAGCGCGGGAAGCGTCCAGGCTTTCGCCGGCTCGTGCAGCATCGCTTCCAGGGCCGGTGCAAGGCGCGGGTAACCGGCGACCGCGAGCAACCCCGTGGGCGCCTCGTGCAGTTCGGCGGCCAGACGCAGGGTCAATGCGAACAAGGCCGTGGAAAGCGCATCGAGCATGGCTCGCCCTCCCAGCGCGTCGCGCGCCGATTCCGTCCGCAGCAGTTCCACCAGGGCAGAGAACTGTGAGCCCGTGGCCGAATCGTGCGCTTCATCGCTCGCCGAACTGACCACGAGGCGCTCGGGCAGGTAGTCACGCATGATGCGTTCGTGTTGCGGCGAGAGCAGGAAGTGGCCGCACAGCAGATCCAGCGCTTCCTCCTTGCCCTTGTTCTCGCTGAAAACGAGGTTGGCGGCAGTGCGCAGATGCGCGCGGCGCGGCGACTTGCCGCTGCCATCGTGCAGAACATGCACATCGCTGCTCCGGAGCAGCAGGATGTCACCGGCGACGAGTTGCCGCGGCGGCCCGCCAGCGGGGTCCTCGAGCAAGGCCGACCCGGCCAGCAGCACGTGGTAGGGAATCTCGCCGGCCTGCGCGGGGCCTTGCTCGATACGCCACGGCGCACCGTAGACGCAGCGCAGATCAAGCCGCCCGCGCACGGGCGTCATGTCCAGCAAGCGGCTCAGCCAGTCGAGAGGTGGCGACATACGAATTCCGTGGCAGGTCCGGCGTCAGACCTTATGGTAATCGCGATACCAGCGCACGAACCGGGCGACGCCCTCCTCCACCGATACCTGTGGCACATAGCCGACGGCGCGGCGCAGTTCGCTCACGTCCGCCGCGGTATCGGGCACGTCGCCCGGCTGCAACGGCAACATGTCCATGATGGCCTCGCGGCCAAGGCACTCCTCGAGACGGCGTATGTAGGCCAGCAGTTCCACCGGCTGCTCATTGCCGATGTTGAACAGGCGGAATGGCGCCACCCCGCTGAACGAAGGATCGGGTGACGCGCCGTCCCAGTGTTCGTCCGCCACCGGTGGGCGGTCGAGACAACGGATCACGCCCTCCACGATGTCGTCGACATAGGTGAAGCTGCGCTGGTGGCGACCGTGGTTGAACACCTTGATCGGCTCGCCACTCAGGATCGCCTTGGTGAACAGGAACAGCGCCATGTCCGGCCTTCCCCAGGGTCCGTAGACCGTAAAGAAGCGCAGGCCCGTGCACGGCGTGCCGTACAGGTGCGCATAACTGTGCGCCATCTGCTCGTTCGCCTTCTTGGTCGCGGCGTACAGCGTCAGCGGATGCTCGGCGGACTGATGCTCGGAAAACGGCATGGCGCGGTTGGCGCCATAGACCGAACTCGTGGATGCGAACACCAGGTGCTCGACAGCGTGCGTCCGGCAGCCTTCGAGGATATGCAGGAAACCGGTGACGTTGCTGGAAACGTAGACATGCGGGTTCTCCGCCGCGTAGCGCACGCCCGCCTGCGCGGCCAGGTGCACCACGCGCTGCGGACGGTAGCCGGCGAACAGCGCTTCCATCGCGGCACGGTCCGCGAGATCGGCATGCACGTGCGTATAGCGTGGATGGTCGCGAAAGCGATCGAGGCGCGCCTGTTTCAACGTGACGTCGTAGTAGTCGTTGAGGTTGTCGACACCGATCACTTCGTCGCCGCGCTCGAGCAGGCTCATGGCCACGTGCGAGCCGATGAAGCCTGCCGTGCCCGTCACCAGCACCTTCATCCCTGTCGTGCCGCTCATAGCCGTCCGTCCACGGCGTCACGCGGCAGCACGTACTTCACGTCGTACACCACCGCACCGGGTTTGCCGAACGCGCGGATCCCCTCCGCGCCAAGTTCGTGGAACTGGCGGTGCGCCACGGCGACGATGATCGCGTCATAGGCACCGGCAACCGGCTCCGCCACCGTCGACAGACCGTAGGTGGCCTCCGCTTCCGACGCATCGACCCAGGGATCGTGGACATCGATGCTCGCGTTGTACGACTTCAACGAGGCGATGATGTCCACGACGCGCGTATTCCGCAGGTCCGGGCAGTTTTCCTTGAACGCCAGGCCCAGCATCAGCACGCGGGCGCCCACGGGATTCAGGCCCTTGCAGACCATGAGGCGGATCACTTCGCCGGCGATGTACGGGCCCATGCCGTCGTTGGTGCGACGGCCGGCCAGGATCACGTCCGGATGGTGTCCCACTTCCTGCGCCTTGTGCGTCAGGTAATAGGGATCGACGCCGATGCAGTGGCCACCGACCAGGCCGGGCCGGAACGGCAGGAAATTCCACTTGGTGCCCGCCGCCTCGAGCACTTCCAGTGTATCGATGCCAAGTTTGTTGAAAAGGATGGCCAGGTCGTTGACGAGCGCGATGTTGAGGTCGCGTTGCGTGTTCTCGATGACCTTGGCGGCCTCGGCGACCTTGATGCTGCTGGCCTTATAGGTACCTGCGTCGATGATGCTCGCGTACAGCGCGTCGACGAAGCCGGCGGCTTCGGACGTCGAGCCCGACGTCACCTTGCGGATGCTGTTGACCCGGTGCAACTTGTCGCCGGGGTTGATGCGCTCGGGGCTGTAGCCGGCGAAGAAGTCCACGTTGAACGCGAGGCCCGACGTGCGCTCTAGGATGGGCACGCAGACTTCTTCGGTGCATCCCGGGTAGACCGTGGACTCGTAGACCACGATGTCACCGCGCTTGAGCACCTTGCCCAGGGTTTCGCTGGCGCGAACCAGGGGCGTGAGGTCGGGCCGCTTGGCGCTGTCGATCGGCGTCGGCACGGTCACGATGAAGACGTTGCAGCCGCGCAGGTCGTCGAGGTTGCCGCTGTAGCTGAGCTGCCCCGCCGTGGACATGGCGGCCTGGTCGACCTCGAGCGTGCGATCGTTCCCCTCGCGGAGCTCCGCCACGCGCGAAGCGTCGATGTCGAATCCCAATGTCGGGTATCGCTTGCCGAATTCCACTGCGAGCGGAAGTCCCACGTAACCCAGCCCAATAATGCCGATCTTTACCGCGTCGAGTTGCTGCATCGGGCTTCCATCAAGGAGTCATCCGGCGGCACCGGGAATAGCCCCGGCATGGCCGCGAAGCGTGGAAGCCTAGCGGATCGCCCACGCACCACGCCAGATGGCGGGTTCCCACTTCGCGCCAGCCGGCCATGCGGTACGCGCGCCCCCAATGAGACTCTTGAGCATATTTTCAAGTGAAAATAGCATTAAATAACTCGGCCTGGGCCCGTAAAGTCTCCTCACCCAAACGAGGAGCTTCCGCATGAAAACGCTGATCGACGGCCTGGCAAAGACCGGCCTGTTCAAGACCGACCTGGATTACCACGTGCTGCGCGCGTCGATGGTCATCATGTTCTTTTTCTTCGGCTACCAGAAATGGTGGGACTACGAGGCGCAGACGCTGATCCCGTTCATCAGTAACGGCCCGCTCATTTCCTGGATGTACCCGGTGTTCGGCATCCGTGGCGCCAGCTGGTTCCTCGGCGTGTCGGAATGGACCTTCGGCGCGTTGATCCTGCTCGGATACTGGAGCAAGCGCCTGGGCATGCTCGGTGCCGCCGGTTCGGTCGTGACCTTCGTGCTCACCGTCACGATCATTCCCTTCATGCCGGATGGCTGGGCGGCGTCGGCGGGTGGCTTCCCGGCGATGGTCGGCAACGTGCCTTTCCTGATGAAGGACGTCGTCCTGCTGGCCGTATCGATCTACCTGCTCAAGCAGGATGCGGAACGCGTGCGCCAGTCGGCGGCGACAGCCTGATACGAGGGTGCGAGGGCGTGCGACGCCGCCGGATGACGGCATCGTCCACGCCCTCCGCTATCGTGGCATCAGCCGCCTTCGGTGGCGGGTAGTTCGTTCACATCGCGCACGCTGTAGACGTCGATGGCATACGGCGCCTTAGCATCGCCGGTGGCCTTGAACCGGCCGAACACCGTGGCATCGGCGCGTGCGCCCTTGGCCGCCACGCTCCGCCGGAACGACAGCACGTCGCGCTTGCGACCCGAGTTATCGTCCATGCTGAGACTCACCGTCGCCTTGCACTGCGCGTCCGAGAGCAAAGTGACCTTGCCGTCGGTGGCGGCGATGCCGCGCACCGTGACCGTGGTTCCCACATAACGGTCGGCCGTGCCGACGACGGTGCAGAGCGTATCCGGCGGCGCATCGTCCGTCCGGGCCACGGCGTTTCCCGTGGCACATGCCAGAACAAGGGCGACTCCCGTCGCCCGAGCGAAAGTTACCGCATTCATAGGCTTTCCCCCTTGATACCGGCCCTCGCGGGCCGCGCCGCTTGGACGGCTAAACCAAGAAGACTGCGTCTGCGGCGGCGCGTCAATAAGAAAAATGGGCAGGTCCGGCCGAATCCGCAGCCGATTCAGCGGTCTGAAAGCGGCCTTGGCCGGCTGCCCGGGGCGCGTCGCCCCATCACTTCCAGCGATAGGTCACGCTCGCGTAGTAGTAACGTCCGTTCCAGCTCAACGGGGAGAACAGGCTGTACTTGAAGTTGCCGCCCGTGGAATTGGCGAACTTGGTCTGCTCGGGGCGCGCGTTGAACGCATTGTCCGCGCCCGCGGAGAGGGTCCACTGGTCGATGGTGTAATCCGCCGAAAGATCCAGCGTCCAGCGATGGTCGAAGTTCTGGTCGAGTGCGTTGCCGCTGTTGCTGTAGACGGTGTAGTCACCGTAACGCTGCACGTTCGCATGCCCCGCCCAGCGTCCATGCAGGTAATCCAGGCCGAGATCGAGCTTGGTCCGTGGATTGGTGTCCCCGAGCAGGCCCAGGCGTTCGCGCCGCTCCACGCGCTGCACGGCAACGCCCAGCTGGTCGAGGATCGGGGGGTTCGGCTTCACCCTGGTTACCTCGTTCTCGTTGTACGCCCAACTGAGCGTCGTGTTGAGGCGATCGCCATTGGCGAAGTCGAAAGCGTACTGGCTCACGACATCCAGGCCGCGCGTGCGCGTGTCCACCGCGTTGGTGAAATAGCGGATCGACTGGTAATTGGCATCCACGCCGTTGGCCGCGAGGTAGTCATTCACGGCCGGCGTATTCACCGGGATGTTCGACGAGAGGTTGATGCGGTTGGTGATCTTGATCCAGTACGCATCCACGCTGACATTCCAGCCCGTCAGGGGCTCGAGTACGAGGCCCAGCGTGGCGCTGCGCGACTTCTCGGGCTTCAACGGCTGGGCACCGAGCAGGGTCGCCGCCCGCGCGTCGACCGGGAAGGTGCCCGACTGCACGATCACCTGCCCCTGGCCCAGGTCCTGCAACTGCGAGGAGATGTCCGCGTAATGCTGTTGCACAAGCGTCGGCGCACGGAAGCCCGTGCCGACGCTGCCGCGCAACGCCACGCGTGGCGTGAAGTCGAAACGGCCCGACAACGAACCCGACGTCGTGCCGCCGAAATCGCTGTACTTCTCATGGCGGCCCGCCAGGGACAGCGCGAAGCGATCGGTGAGGTTGGTTTCCAGGTCGATGTATTCGGATACGTCGTGGCGCTGCCAGTTGCCTTGCAGGTCGCCGGTGATACCGCCGTTGGGGCCGTACTGCGACACGGCATCGCCCGGCGTCACCTTATAAGCCTGGCGCAGGTATTCCAGGCCGAACGATACGCTCACGGGATTCGGCAGCCAGGACACCGCGAATTCCTTGCTGATGTCCAGGTTGCCCGTCTGCTGGTTGGTCTTGTAGTCGGCCCCCTGGATGAAGAACGGGGTATAACCGAAGGCGTTGTACCAGTCCGCGTTGATCGCATGGCTGCGTTGGTCGTATTCGTTCGAGCCGTGCGTGGCGGACAGGTCGTAATGCCAGCCGTCGCCCAGCTCGCCACGCAGCCCGGCGGTGATGCTGGTGTCGTTGACGATCGGGATGCTGATCGGCAGATACCCGTTCGGATAGATCGCCGGGACGTTGGTCGAATCGCCGCGGTGGCGATAGAGGCTGGCGGTCTCGTCGCGGTCGCGCCGGTAAAGTGCCTCGACATAGACCTCCGCCGCGCTGCTGAAGGCGTATTGGCCCACGAGCGACACCTTGTTGGACTGCACGGCGGGATCGCCCAGCCAGTAGACCTTCTGCCCGTATGTGCTGCCGACGGCGGCCGGCGTGAGATCGCGTCCGGCCCGATTGGTGCCGTCGTTGTTCTGCGTGTCGATGGCGACATGGATGGAACCCTTGTCGCCGAGCTTGAAACCCGTGTCCGCCGTGAGCTGCCGCTGCAGGCCATCGCCCGCGTCGTAACCGCCGAACTTGGCGGTCACCTGGCCACCCTCGCCCGCCTTTTTCAGGATCACGTTGATGACACCGCCGATGGCGTCCGAGCCATAACGCGCCGACTGCCCATCACGGAGTACCTCGATGCGCTCGATGGCCGAGATGGGAATGGCGTTGAGATCCACGGGGTTCGAACCGCGTCCGATCGCGCCGCCCAGGTTCAGGAAAGCACCCGCGTGCTGCCGCTTGCCATCGATGAGCACCAGCACCTGGTCCGGGCTCAGGCCGCGCAGCGTGACCGGACGCGCCACTTCGGCGCCGCTGATCGTGGTCGGCTGCGGAAAGTTCAGCGAAGGAACCAGTCGCGCCAGCGCGCCCGTGAGCTGCGTCGCCCCGCTCTGCTGCAGCTGTTGCGGCGTGATGACGTCGATGGGCTGGAGCGAACTCGAAACGGTGCGTTCGGTACTGCGGGTACCGGTCACGATCACGGTGTCGAGCTGGCTGGGCCGGGCCGAGTCGGCCTGGTTGCCGGCCGGCGCGTCCTGGGCATGGGCAAGCGGTGCACCGAGGATGAAGGCCACGGCGAGGAATAACGGGTGACGGCGGCGATGAACGAGCGGAAGCATGGGTCGGGATTCCCCTGGGGACGAAGGCAACGCCGGCGCCTCCGGGCGCCGGATGAACACGGACGGCCATGCGACGACGGCGCAGGAAGGCACCGCCGGCCTCGGACGACCGGAGAAACGAAGGAAGTGGGAGCCCGCGGTCAGGCCGCGGGAAGCGCTAGCGCCTCAGAGGCGCCGCGGGCGGATCAGCCCAGTCGACAGCGACAACAGCACGCGCGCATCGCCGGACAGCGCGGCGTAGCCGCGAAGGTCGTCGGGATGGTGGGCGCGCTGTGGTGGTGTGCGTTCACTGGGAGGAAGGATCGCCAGATGGGATGCGAGGGGTATTTGTTGCACCGCACCGGACGTTTGTCAACCGTCCGTTCGGACGTCCAATCGCCTCACCCCGGCGGATGAGCGATACTGTCGCCCTCCCCTCCCCCGGCGATCCCGCGCATGACTTCGTACGACGATGACTTCACCGACGAACGCGACTACGACGACGAGGACGGCGACGACTCGGTCGAAGCGCAGGTGTGGCAGCTCCTGTTGCTGATCAATCCCGGCGACGAAGAAAGCGCGCTGAGGCAGTTCACGGAATACCGCGAAGCCGTGGAAGAAGAAGGCGACGACGATCCCGTGCGGCTGGTTGGCAGGGTGACCGATTGGCGTTCCGGTTTCGAGGTGGATGCCGACGACACGCGCACGCTGGTGGAAGCCATCAACGAACTCGTCGAGCGCTGGAACCTGACGCTCGATTGGGATGGCGATCCCGACGACGACGAATTCCACGAGGACATCGACGGCGCTGAGATTTTTTCCCGCGCCTTCGACCAGCTCAACCAGCGCGGTTACACGCTTTGGGCACGCGAAGCCGATGACGACATCTACGCGGGCTGGATCACGGCGTCGCGCGATGACGAGGCCATGCGCGTCATCGCCACCCGGCTCGGTATCAACCTGCGGCTTGGCAGCCAGGTGTAACTCAGATATCGAGCACCGTCTTGCCGCGCCGAGGTCTTCCTTCCGCTTCCAGGAAAGCCTCGCGCGTGGCGGACAGCGGATAGGTGCGATCGATCTGCACCGTTATCCGTCCGTCGACCACCCTGGCTAGTATCTCGTCCAGCTGAGCGGGATCGGGTTTGACGATGAACCAGTACGCCTCGATACCCAGGGACGCTGCGCGTTCGGGTGACGGCGCGTCTTCCGCTTCGCCTGAAATCGTGACAAGACGGCCCCGGCGTTCAAGAAACGACCAACTGCGTTCAAGCAGGTCGTGCCCCACGGTGTCGAATACGACATCGACATGACCTGCGGACTCTTCGAATCGCTGCGACGCCGTGTCGATGACGAGATCGGCACCCAGCGCCGTGCACAACGCGACGGCATCCGCGCCCCGCGCCGTGGCGACGACGCGCGCACCAGCGTCCCTGGCGATCTGGATGGCAAACGTGCCCACCGCGCCGGCACCGCCATGGATGAGCACCGTTTCACCCTTCTTGAGCTTCGCGAAATCGAACAAGGCCTGCCATGCGGTGAGTGCCCCGATAGGCAGCGTGCACGCGTCGATGGCGGTCACGCCGTCGGGCAGGTGCGTCACCTCGCCAGGAAGGACGCTCGCCAGCTCGGCCGCCGCGCCATTTCGCCAGAAGTCGATCAAGCCCACGACGCGGTCGCCGGGCGCGAAGCCCGATGTGGCCGCACCGGTTTCGACGACCTTGCCCGCGAACTCATGCCCGATGATGACCGGCAATGGGCGCGGCGACCCGTCCGGCAAGGGCTGGCTGCCGTTGGTCACCCAGGCCGGTTCGCCAAAGGTCAGGCCCACGGCCTCCACCTGCACGATCAGATGATCGTCCTGAAGGACCGGTGCGTCGGTTTCGCCGACGTTGATCGACAGATCGCCGCGCGCGGCATCCGCGATCCATGCCGCTTTCATCGTCTTGCGCATGGCAGTACCCCGGGTTCGTGAGGGAATCAGCATGCGATGCTCCCATGCACGGATACCCGATGTCGTGAACGGTCTTACCCCGCGACACCCTTCCCGTTCGAGAGGCGCTCTTTCAACAGGTCGATGAACGCTCGCACTTTCACCGGAGGAAGGCGCCCTGGGTACACCGCGTGGATGCCACCCTGCGGCAGGCGGTAGCCGGGAAGCAAATGAACAAGCCGTCCGGCGACGATATCCGCTTCGGCGACATAGTCGGGCAGCACCGTCATCCCAAGCCCGGCCACAACGAATCCGCGTGCCGCCAGCGTGCTGTTCGCGCTCGCCACCGTGCGCATCTGCACGGCATGTTCTTCGCCGTCGACGCCCGTGAATGTCCATCGGGTCGGCGACGAAAGCACGGTAAGCGCGATCCATGCATGCGCCGCGAGCTCGCCGGGCGTACGCGGCATGCCGTGCGTCGCGAGATACGCCGGCGACGCCACCAGGCATTGACCGAAACTCGCGAGCTTCGCCGCGCGCAGGCTCGAGTCGCGCAGCCAGCCGAGGCGTATCGACAGGTCGAAGCGCTCGGCGATGAGGTCCACCAGCCGGTCGCCGACGACCAGCTCCACGCGCACCTGCGGAAACCGCTGGGCGAATTCCGCGAGGGCAGGCGCGACGATCGACGGCCCGTGATCCTCGGCCGCCGCCACGCGCAACACGCCCATCGGCGTATCGCGGCATTCTCCCAACTGGACGATGGCCGCCTCGGCGTCGGCAAGCACGCGGGCACAATCCTCATGGAAGCGCGCACCGGCATCGGTCAGCGACATTTTCCGCGTGCTGCGGACGACCAGCTGCACGCCCAGTTCTTCTTCCAGCTTCGCCAGGTGCTGGCTGACCATGGCCTTGGTCGTCCCCAACTGGTCGGCGGCCGCCGTGAACGATCCTGCGC
>Ga0209216_1000145_pt1 | contig 13495 bp, 11 predicted proteins | sample TexAe_OM2H0_O2_FD_187940 | JGI IMG/M metagenome (GOLD analysis project Ga0209216, IMG submission 187940) | Forest soil microbial communities from Davy Crockett National Forest, Groveton, Texas, USA - Texas A ecozone_OM2H0_O2 (SPAdes) (version 2) | ecosystem: Environmental > Terrestrial > Soil >... | reverse complement strand
CCGACGGTGGCCGGCTCAACGCGGTGATCGAGCCACTGGCCGTCGACGGGCCGATGGTGTCGATCCGCAAGTTCCGCAAGGAGCCGTTCACGCCGGCCGAGCTGGTGCTGCTCGGGTGCTTCGATGAGCCCGTGCGCGCGTTGCTGGAAGCGGCGGTGCGCTCACGCTGCAACATCCTGGTTTCCGGCGGGACGAGTTCGGGCAAGACGTCGCTGTTGAACGCGCTGGCGAGCTTCATTCCGTCGCACGAGCGCATGGTCACGATCGAGGACACGGCCGAACTTTCGCTCAACCATCCCCACGTGGTGCGGCTGGAAAGCCGCATGGGCGGTTTCGAAGGAAGCGGCACGGTCACCATCCGTGATCTCGTCCGCAACAGCCTGCGCATGCGCCCCGACCGCATCATCGTCGGCGAGGTGCGTGGCGACGAAGTCCTCGAGATGCTGCAGGCGATGAACACCGGTCATGACGGATCGATGGCCACCATCCACGCCAATTCACCCCGCGAATGCCTTCACCGCATCGAGATGCTGGTGGGATTCGCCGGTTTCCAGGGCAGTTCCGAAAGCCTGCGGCGGCAGATCGCCGGCGCGCTCGACTTCATCGTGCAGATCGCGCGCCTCGGCAATGGTCGTCGCCGTATCGTGTCGGTCACCGAGATCACGGGGATCGGCGATAACGTGATCACCACCCAGGAGCTGTTCCGCCACGAAAGCGGCGTCGGACCCGATGGCGACGAATGCGATCGCTGGCCCGGCCTGGGCTTCCATCCTCACACGGCGAAACTCGAGCCGTTCCGCGAGTTCCTCCGCGCCAGTGGCAGGGGGAGATCGCCATGCCCCTGATCCTTGGCCTCACCAGCGTGGTCCTTGCGTTGCTCGCCGTGGCCGTCGAGCTCTGGTGGGGCTCGGCGGCGCGTGCGAAGCGCCGGGCTAGCCTGCTCTATGTGCACCAGCGCCTGCGTCGCGACGTGGGGGCGGCGAGTGAGGAAAGCGGGCCGCCGTCGGAATCGCCGGCGCGCCATCTGCCTTGGCAGGGACTGCTGCAGCGGGCGGGCCTGGCGGCGAATGCGCGCACGCTGCTTGTCATCGTGCTGCTGGGCGTCGTATTGGCGTGCCTCGTCGCATGGCGCATGCGCACCGCGTGGATGTCGCTGGCGATGGTGGCGGTCTACGCCATCCTGGTCGGGCTATGGCTCATGCGTCGCATCGAACGTCAGAAGCAGAAGATGACGAGCCAGCTGCCCGACTTTCTCGACGGCATGGTGCGCGTCATTTCCATCGGCAGCAGCCTGCCCGTCGCCTTCCAATCCGCATCGGCCACGACACCCCAGCCACTGCGCACCGTGCTCGATCGCAGCCTGCAGCGCATGCGTGCCGGTCTGGATCTGGACGAGGCCATCCGCCAGTCCGGCCAGATCTACCGGCTCGAATCGCTGGAGTTGCTCGAGGCCGTCATCGCCATGAGCATGCGCTTCGGCGGCAGGACCGACCAGGTGCTGCAACGCATGAGCGGCTTCATGCGCGACCTCGAACACGCCCAGCTCGAACTGAAGGCGATCACCTCGGAAACCCGCATGTCATCGTGGGTCATCGGTCTTCTCCCCGTGCTCTCGGGCGGTTTCATGATGCTGTGCGACCCCGAGTTCTTCCAGCCGATGTTCACCCAGCCATTGGGGCACAAACTCCTTCTCGCGGCCCTGGGCATGGAGGCGATCGGCGCCTTCCTGCTCTATCGCCTGGCCCGTTCCCTGTGAGCGCGACATGACGCCATGAACTCCTCACTCCTCGGCATCTCCCTGCTGTTGCTGGCCGCCGCGCTGCTGGTGCTTGGCGCGGATATCTTCGGCCGCGAGCGCGTGCGCAAGCGCAGTGGCGAAAGGGTCACCGCGATCCTCGCGCGCCGCGATCCCTCGCCTCCCCCTCCCCTGACAGGCGGCAAGGTGTCGCGACATCCCTGGCTGACGTGGCTGGAGTCGATCGGCAGGGGCTTCAGTGGAAGCCGCCTCGAGGCGGCGCTGCTGGCACCCGAAGACAAGCTGCTCCTGGACCAGTGTGGGTACAACACGTCCCGCGGACGCGCCGTCTTCCTTGCCATGCGCCTTGTACTGGCGATGGCGTTGCCCGCGATCGTCGCCTGGTGGCCACACCGTGACGGGCTCATGGCCACCGTGTCGATCATCGCCGCGCTGGGCATCGGCCTGCTGCTTCCCAAGTTCGTCCTTCGCTCATGGGCACGCCGGCTCACGCGCCGCGTGACGGCCGAGCTGCCACTGCTCATCGACTTGCTGCGCGTGCTGCAAAGCGTGGGCCTGAGCATGGACCAGAGCCTGCATACCATCGCGGAACAGTTCCGCACCGGCATCCCGGTGCTCGGCAAGGAACTCGCCGCAGCCAACGAGGCTTATGCGCACGGTCGCAGTCGCGAGCAATCGTTGCAGCGGATGGCCGATCTCTTCGATAACGAGGAACTGCGCAGCCTCACGCGGATGATCATGCAGGTGGACCAGTATGGCGGCGCCGTGCAGGAGCCTCTTCGACAGTTCAGCGACCGGTTGCGCGAGCAACGCAAGATGCGCATGAAGGAATCCGTCGGCAAGCTCTCGGTGAAAATGACCATCGTGATGATGCTGACCCTGCTGCCGGCCCTGATGCTCGTGCTTGCCGGCCCCGCCATCATCGCCCTCACCGGCGCCCTGACGAAACTCGGAGGGCATTGACCATGCGCACGACTGGCATCGTCACCATGAACCTGCTTCTTGTCGCCTTGCTTTGCGGTTGCGCGCACGGCGGCTACGGTGCCATGCGCGCCATGCCCAGCGAGCCCGATACACCGGTGGCGCCCGCGAACGATCGCGCGACCTATCTCGACCTGATCAAGACGATGCAGCAACGCGGCCTCTTCTACGCCTCGCTCGCGCATATCGACGCCTATCGGGCCGCCTTTGGCGACAACCCCGAACTGAGCCGCCTGCAAGCCGACGCGCTTCGCGAAACGGATCAGCAGGATGCCGCCATGGAGCGCTACCGCGGCCTGCTCGGCACGGCACAGGCCGCCGCGGCCTGGCATGGCATCGGCCTGATCGATGCACGGCAGGGACACATGGAGGACGCCGCGCTTGCGCTCGATGAAGCGGTCCAGCGCGACCCGACGAATGCGACCTATCTCGGCGACCTCGGCTATGCACGCATTCGCGCCGATGACGATCGTGGAGCGCGCGTTCCATTGGCGAAGGCCGCGGAACTCGATCCCAAGAACGCGAAAGCCGTCGCCAATCTCGCGCTGCTCTTCACTCTGGAAGGCGACGACGCCGGCGCGGGCCAACTGATGGAACGCGCCGGCCTGTCGCCCGCCGCGCGCAGCGAGGTGCAACGCCTGGCCAGCGACATCCGCCGCACGCGCCACACCGATCCCGCCACGACACAGGGGCACACGCCATGATGCGCCGACTCGCCTTCGTGCTGCTCGCCATCCTCCCCGTGGGCGCGATCGCCCAGCAGGAATCCGCCGCTCGCCGTACGATCGATGTCGGCGACTCGAGTGACGACCGCAACCTGGGTCGCACGACGCAGTCCCTCCTGCAAGCGCAAGCCAGCGGGACGTACGCCGGAAAGCGCCTGCCGATACCCGGCGACGAGGCAAGCGCATCCTACCGGCGCTACCTGCGCAGCTTCGACCATGAGATCCCTGCCTTCTTCGAAACCAAGGTGCAGCGGTCGGCGGAGAGCGGCCAGTAGCCATGATCCGGCCAGGGCACAACCGGAAGGGCCAGAAAGGCTCGATGGCGATCACCATGCTGCTTCTGTTGCTTGGCCTGGTCGCCATGCTCGGCCTCGTCGAGATCGGTTATCTGTACTGGGCCAAGCGCGACGCGCAGAAGGTCGCGGATCTGTCTGCGCTGGCCGGCGCCCAGCGGTTACAGGCTTGCACGGCGGATAACGCATCCAACATGCAGGCCTATGGCAATGCTGTCACGGACAACCGCTTCACGGCCGGCACGGTGACCATCACCTGCGGCAACTGGTCGCCCACCAATACCACGCCGAATCATTTCGTTCCGCCGACGGCCACGGCCGAAGTCAACGCGGTGCATGTCCTGGTCGAACGTCCCGTCATTCCGTTTCTCGGCATGTCCGGCGCACTTCCTTCGGTCACCGCGGAAGCCATCGGCACGGGTTCCCCGCCCCTCGCGGTGTTCTCGGTCGGCACGACACTGCTGAATTTCAACAACGACTCGTTGCTCGGCGGCGCACTGACCGCCATTGGCGTGAACCTCAGCGGCACCAGCCTGGTCGGCTACAACGGCCTGGCCCACGTGATGATCACGCCGTCCGGATTGCTCAAGGCACTCGGCATCGAGGTGCCGGCGAACATCACGACGGGCGGATTGAACGAGTTGCTGGCGGCACAGCTGCAGGTGCGCCCGCTCATCGACGTGCTCGATGCGGTGGTCACCGTTGCCGGGCAGGACGAATTGCTCGACGCCAACGTGACGCTGCTGAATGCGATCAAGGCGCAGCTGGGTGACATTCCGCTTGACGTGAGGCTCGGCTCGGAAGGGCCCGGCCCAACAGGCTTGTTCGCACAAATCGTGGCGCCCGATGGTGCCGCCAGCAGCGCGCTCACGGCACAGGTCGACGCACTGGATGTGATCGCCGCCGCGGTGGGCGTCGCCACGGGCAAGCACGCGGTGTCGTTGAACGCGACGTTGCCCGACCTCGGGGCGTTATTGAAGGTGACCGTCAACACACAGGTGATCGAACCGCCCGCGATCGGCATCGGCGGCGTCGGCGCGACGGCTTTCTCCGCGCAGATCCGCACCTTCATCCGCATCACCAGCAACACGTCGGGCATCCCGCTCGTCGGCGCCTTGCTCAATCCGTTGCTTCAGGTGAGCATCGACCTGCCGATCGCACTGGATCTCGTCGCCGCGAAGGCGACCGTCACCGACCTGTGCGATGGCACCGGCGACGATGGCAAACCGCAGGCGACGATCAGCGTGACCGCGCCGATCCTGAAGATGTGCGTGGGCAAGATGACACTCGCCGACGCCATGGCCACGCCGGGCGGTTGCGACCAGATTCCGGGTGCGAGCACGAACCAGCCGTTGCTCGGCGTCCGCGCCCTGAACGTCAATCTGCTGAGCCTGAATACGCATCTGGGCATCGACGGGCTCGTGAACCAGGGCAGCGGTACGCTGAGCGCCGACCAGACGCGTGTCCTTCCGGAAGGAAGCAATCCGCTGCCACTGGGCGATACCACCAGCGACCTCACCAACGCCCTGCTCGCCGCGCTGCTCGTTCGTACGTCGGATCCCACCGCAAATCCCATCGACCCGACCAAGACCAGTACACAGATCGCGACCGACCTGTGGAACCAGGGCAGCGGTGGTCCCACCACCTATGCGGCGCGTCGTGCCGCGGCCATCACCGGGATCCAGTCCTCCATGGGAGGTCTCCAGGGCTTCCTGGGCAATCTCACCGCGAACGTGCTCGACCTGCTGGGCAACACGCTCTCGCTGAACATCCCCGGCCTGCTGGGCAGCGTCGGCAACGTGCTCGGTAACGTCGTGGGCTTGCTGGTCGATGTGACCAATGGGTTGCGCGACGGCCTGGGGCTGGGCTGCCCGCCAGCGCTGCTCAATGGTTTCCAGGGCAATGCGAACCAGTGCATCGCCGACATCGCCGCGGCATTGAACGGTACGACCAACAACGCGGGCACGACGACACCGAATGCCCTGCTCGGTGTCGTCGGCTTTCTTCTCCAGGCGCTGAAACCAACCCTCAACAACCTGGGCGGCCTGTTGTCGAAACTATTGGACGAAGGCCTTGGGCTGGACATCGGTCGCACCGACGTCCACCTGCAATCGCTGCAATGTAGCGGCCGCGCGCGGCTGGTCTACTGAGCGGGATCAGGCCAGCTGATGCGAGCGCGCGTACTGGTAGAGCTGGCTGTCGCTCTGCAAGCCAAGCTTCCGCATGGCGTAGCGCTTCTGCTGGCTGATCGTCTTCACGCTACGGCCGGACATGTGGGCGATCTCGGTCACGGTCTGGCCTTGCGCAAGCAGGCGCAGCACTTCCGCTTCGCGAACCGAGAGGGGGTCACCTTCGGTGACACTGGCCAGAGCGTCGCTGCCGGCGCTGGTGGAGAACTGCTTGAGGCGCCGACGTGTCGCTTCACCGAGATAGGTGCGTCCCGCGCGCAAGGTGCGAATCGCGAGTATCAGCTCCGTGACCATCGAACTCTTGTCGAGTACACCACTGACACCCAGCGCGAGCATGCCGCGGACCAGCGCGGGGTTGGTCACCATGGTGACGACGAGGATGGGTGTCATGGGAAAGCGCGCGCGAAGACTGGCGAGCAGGCCAAGGCCGTCATCGGCACCGTGGACATCGGGCATGGAGAAATCGGTGATGAGAAGGTCGCAAGGCTGTGCGGCCAGTACCGAAAACAGCTCGGCGGTGCTGCGCGCCTCGCCCACCACGGTCAGGCCTTCGCCCTGGCATTGCAGCAGCGCCTTCAGGCCCATGAGAACCAGCGGATGGTCATCGGAGATGATGATTCGCATCGCAACCCCCTGATTGCCGCGACGGCGTTCGAACATTCAAGGCACGTTCCTCATTTAATCCCCGCCCCGGAACCCTGTCAATTGCCGATTCGGGGCATTTTCGGTGCGTTTCACCGCGCTACATGGGCGCGGGGGATTCCACGATGAACATCGATTCGTCCGTCCTGTTGTCCATCATCGTCGCGCTCGGCGTACTCCTCGTCCTGGCGGCGACGGGCATCCTCGTCCTGCTCTCCCGGCACACGCCCCGCGAGCGCGGACCGGGGCTGTCACAGCAGCGGCTTCTGGCACTCTCCGCGGCGGATTGGCCCGCGCTCGACGCGCTGCCGATCCCCGTCGCCATCCGCGACCAGCAAGGAACCTGCGTGCGGACAAACCGCGTATACCGGCGTAGCCCCGCCGCGGCGGTGGCGATCGACGGCCATGCGTCGCGGAGCGTCCGGCCCGGCGCCGGGTCGACCGGCGGCCTTTCGTTGGGGCAGCCGCGGCAGATCGAGTATCTGTCGGACGATGGGAATGTGCGCACGGGCATTCTGTGGAGCTACCCGATCTCGTCCGACCACGGCGATCCCGCCGGTTCGGTCGACATGTTGATCGACACATCGCCCTCACCCATCCAGGGGACGTCGTCGGATGCCGCGCGCTCCCGGTTCCTGGAACTGGCGCGTCACATGTCCATCGTGACGTTCTCGTTTCGCCGTGATACGGACGGAAGACAACGCCTCGACTTCATCTCCGGCGACCTCGCCGCACTGTTTCGCCTGAAGGAGTCCGACCTCCTCGACGTGGACGACCGTTTGCGCGACCAGCCCTTCCACGGAAGTGTCCATCCCGAGGACGCGGCGGTGTTCGAGAACTTGTTGAGCTTCGATGCCCCTGCGCGGGTGGTCCGCTCGGCGGACTTCCGCACCTTCGGTGCCCACGGCATGCGCTGGGTTCATGCGCAGGTCGCGCTACGTCGCGGGCCGGGAGAGAACCAGACGCAGTTGATGGGTCACTTCGTGGACACGACCCAGGCCAATGCGCATAACGAGGCGCTACGGGTGGCGCGCAACGTGGCGGAACGCGCGTCGCGGGCCAAGACCGATTTCCTCGCGACGATGAGCCACGAGATCCGCACGCCGATGAACGGCGTGATGGGCATGCTGGAACTGCTGGGCCATACGGCGCTCGGACGCGAGCAGGCGGAGTTGCTACGCGGCATCAATGGTTCCGCGGGCGCACTGTTGCAGATACTCAACGACGTGCTGGATTTCTCGAAGCTCGAAGCGGGTGACATGCGCCTCGACATCGAGTCGTTCGACCCGCGCATGCTGCTGGACCACGTCGCCGCGATGGCGGGCGCACGCATCGACGCAAAGGGACTTCGCTTCCAGGTGGCCATCGACGCGTCGCTGGCGGGAACGCTGATGGGCGACAGCGCGCGCCTGCGCCAGGTCCTGCTGAACCTCCTGGGCAACGCCGAGAAGTTCACCGAGCAAGGCCGCATCCTGCTGAAGGTCGTCGTCGTGGGCGACGATGGCGAACACCAGGACCTTCGCATCAGTGTTTCCGATAGCGGCATCGGCATCCCCGAGGGCTTGCAGGCCGGCCTCTTCCAACCGTTCAACCAGGCCGAGTCGTCCACCAGCCGGCGTTATGGCGGCAGCGGGCTGGGACTGGCCATCTGCCGGCAACTGGTGCAGTTGATGGAAGGCGGCGTGGAACTCGACAGCAGCCAGGGCGTGGGAACGACTGTCAGCGTGAACCTTCGCCTCCCCGTCGCCCAGCGCGAGCGGACGTCGCCGGCGTCCCTGCGTGGTCGCCACGCCATCGTCAGGCTCGCCTCGGCAGACACGGCGGCGATGCTGACCGACTACCTCGCCGCCATGGACATCACAGTGGAGTGCATCCCACCGCCACATGCGCTGCGGGAAGGCCTGTCCGCCAGTTTCCTCTTCATCGGGGAGGAGGATCGGGAGAGCGGCCCCCAGGTGAACGCCCACGCCATCGCCGTCGTCGACAGGCCTGGCGCCAAGACGCGGGGTACGCTGCCGCATGACCGCGTGACGCTCGATGCGAACCCGCTGGGATGGCAAGCGCTCACGCACGCCTGTCTCTCCGCGCTGGATGAAGAACCTGTCGATGCGGCGCCCCCGCCCCTGGCCGCGACACGCCCCGCGGAAAGCCACGATGCGATGGATGAGGAACGGATCCTCGTTGCGGAAGATCACCCCATGAACCAGCAAGTGGTGCAGCGCCAGCTGGAGATGCTGGGATGGCACTGCGACGTGGTGGACGATGGCCATCAGGCGCTCGAGGCGCTGCAGCGAAACCGTTACGCCATGCTGCTCACCGACTGCAACATGGCCGGGATGGACGGGTATCGGCTCGCGACCGCGTGGCGCGCGCATGAAGCGGCCAGCCACAGCGCGTCGCGGCTTCCGATTCTCGCCATGACGGCGCACGTACTGCCCAACGAGATGGCCCGTTGCCGCGAAGCCGGCATGGACGACTGTCTCAGCAAGCCCCTGCTGCTCGGTCCACTACAGGCGAAGATACGCCAGTGGATACCGGTGTCACCGCCACCCGCCGCCGATCCCGCCGACGACGACGTCACAGGCTTCGACCTGATGGATGGCAGTACGTGGCCACGTGACAGCGTACTCGCCGTACTGAACGAGACCTGCCATGCGGACCTTCTCGAGATCGATCGAGCCGTTGCCGAAGGCGATATCGGTACGGCGTCGCACCGGCTCCATCGCGTACTCGGGGCGCTGCAACTCGTCACGAGCGACCGCCTGCTCCAGGACGGACGAGGTCTTCTCGAAACGCACCAGCAACGCCCCGAAGCGGACGATCCCGTGGCGTGGCGAAACCACCTCGGTGATGTCCGCAGCTTGCTCGGGCAGCTCAACGCCTGAGTTCAACTCAGGCAGAACTCCTCCATGACCCTTTCGCACAACGTGCGGAATTCATGGAAGCTGGGCATGCGTGCGTACTCGCCGATGACCTGCATGGACGCCGCGTGGATGGTCGAGGAGGGGATGCCGTAAGGCAGCGTTTCCATCCACACGTCCGTCCAGCCCGGCGGAATGCCCGCGGCGAGCGGCGATTCGGCAAGCGGCTGCAACGCGCAGGGTTGCCCCGTGTAGAACGGCTTGCGATCCAGGCGATCCGCGTGGCTCATGCCGGCCAGTCCCTGCCCGAGTTCTTCGGCATTGGTGACGTCCCAGCAATCGAAGTTCGGATCCATCCGGTTGAACACGCCGCAGTGCGCGACGAAGACGAACACGCCATGCAGCCAACGCCGGTCCGGCCACGGCAGCGACGACTTGCCATGCGGTCGCGGCGCCGCCTGGCGAAAGCCATCGCTGGAAAGCGGTCCGCGGCTCAGCGGCATGACGGGCTGCAGCTCCAGGCGGAAGATGGCGTCGGCGGGGTCGATGGGATGCGGAACGTAGTCGAGCTGGCTCATCAGCATCGTGTGCATGCAGTCTTCGATCGTGTCGAGGCGCAAGGCCCTCCCACCCAAGGGCTCGGCATCGATGAAGTCATACCTGCCACCGCCTGGCGCGAAGGCGGAGGCGAGGTTGGAGGCGCACACGCTGCGCAGCGCCACGGTCATGTCACGCGGGTCGCCCCACGAACGCGCGGCGAACGGATCGACGCCGATGCCGAGGCAGCGTTGCACGACCGTGCGCCAGCCGGCGCGGTTCGCGAATCCGGATTCATTCATGACGTACATGTGTCCCCCTGGTCCCGGCGCCCAGGCGTCGCGGATAAAAAAAGGCGACCTGTACGGCGTGCACACAGTAATATCCGAGCGTTCACGCCATAGGTATCAGACGATTCTTATGCCGCGTGCGAAAACCACTCAGTGGAAACCATTGCCATGACCACGGCTCTACTCGTGATCGACATGCAGCAAGCCCTTTGCTCCGGCGAAGAGGAAGCGTTCGATATCAAGGACGTGATCAAGCGCGTCAACATGCTGATCGCGAACGCGAAGATCGGCGGCGCCGCGGTGATCTTCATCCAGCACGAGGAAGACGAAGGCGCGTTGCGCGTCGACAGCGAAGGCTGGCAGCTGACGCAGGGGCTCACGGTGGCCGACGGCGACGTCCGGCTTCGCAAGACCTCGCCCGATGCGTTCCACCGCACGGAACTGGCCGGGATACTGGAGCGGCTGGGCGTCACCGGTCTTGTCGTCTGCGGCCTGCAGACCGACTTCTGCGTGGACACGACCGTCCGGCGGGCCCTGGCCCTCGGCTATCCCGTCGTCCTGGCGGCGGACGCACATTCGACGATCGACAACGGCGTGCTCACGGCGGCCCAGATCATCGCGCATCACAACCGCACGCTCAGCAACATCAGCAGTTTCGGGCCCAGGGCACGGGTCCGGGCGGCGGCCGATATCCGCTTTCCCATCGCCTGACCGTTGGCGGGTGAGCCGAATACGGCGTATATTCGGCTCACATAATGAGCCGAATGGCATGAATGACACCCCCTGGATCTGGCAGCAGCCCGACTGGCCGGCGTTTCGCTGGCAAGACGGCGTGCTGGCGCCACTCCTGCGGGCATGCCAGATCGCCCAGGGTCGCCTGATCGGCGCGGCGGGTGCGGTGGCGTCCGATGTAGGCGTTCGCAGCGAACTGGATGCGCTGCTGAAGAACATCCTCACGTCCTCAGCCATCGAGGGTGAGGAACTGAACGCCGCCTCTGTACGCTCGGCGCTGGCCCGCAGGCTGGGCGTGGACGACGAGGTGACCGAGCGCCCCTCCTCGCGCAGCGAAGGCCTCGCGGAATTGCTGTTGGACGCGACGCGACACTACCGCGAGGCCCTCGACCTTCCTCGTCTGATGCGCTGGCACGCACTGCTTTTTCCAGTGGACGCGAGCCGCATCATCTCGCGCCCCCGGATCCCTTTCGAAGCGCCACCGCGTACCGGTCTGGAAGCCCAGCTCAAGGCGTTCCTGGACTGGTTCGCGAAAAGCCTTGGCGACGCGACACTCGATCCGTTGCTTCGCGCAGGCATCGCCCATTTCTGGTTCGTGACGCTGCATCCCTTCGACGATGGCAACGGCCGGTTGACCCGCGCGATGACCGACCTTGCCCTCGCGCAGGCCGAGCACCAGGCCATTCGCTTCTACACGATGTCTGCCAGCATCCTCGACGACCGCGCGGGTTATGACGCGGTGTTCGAGAAGAGCCAGCGAGGCGGGCTGGATATCACGCCGTGGCTGGAATGGTTCCTGCGCACGCTGTTGCGTAGCCTCGAACAGGCGCTCGCGCATATCGACCGCGCGCTCGACAAGGCGCGATTCTGGCGCCAGCACCGCGATCACATGCTTTCGGCGGAACAGGTGAAGGTACTCAACCGCCTTCTCGACGGAGGCGATCGCGGTTTCCCGCTGGGGATCAGCGCATCGCAATACCAGAGCGCGGCGCAGGTCTCCAAGGCGACGGCCACCCGCCACCTGGGTGACCTCCTGGAGAAAGGGCTCATCGAACGTTTGCCTGGCGGTGGACGCAGCACGCGCTATCGCATCGCGCTACCGGAGCCGCGCGATGCGTGAATCGGCCACACCACGCGTCACCACCTTCGCTTCGGCGTTGCGTCTCTGGCTGGGCATGCTGGTCGTGGGCGCCGTCGTGCTGCTGGGTTCGGTGCTTGTTGGTGGCGGCGACTCGTCGCTCGTGGCCTCTTGGCAGGCGTTGGTCTCCTCCACGGATACACCCATGCACGCGATCGTCTGGGAACTGCGGTTCCCGCGCTCGGTGGCCGCCTATGGCGTCGGAGGGTTGCTTGCCGTGTCGGGCTGCCTGATGCAGATCCTCGTGCGCAATCCGCTTGCCGATCCCTACACGTTGGGCCTTTCCGGCGGCGCCGCCGTGGGCGCGCTAGGCAGCATGCTCGCCGGTGCGGGTGCGCTGGCGACCGCCCTGGGTGCGTCGGCCGGCGCGCTGCTTGCCTGCGTCGCCGTCTTCCTCCTGGCGCATCGCGATCTCCTGGCGCGGACACGCGCGGCGCAGCGTGAAGATTCCACCGACCTGATCCTGATCGGCGTCATGCTCGCTTCGGGATTCGGTGCGATCGTCAGCATGATGCTGGTGCTGGCGCCGGACAAGAACCTGCGCGGCATGCTGTTCTGGATGATGGGCGACCTGAGCGGCGTCGCCAACGCGTGGCTTCCCGTCGTCGTGCTGCTCGCCTGCGTGCTCTTCATCGGACCGCTGGGACGGCAGCTCAACCTGCTGATGCGCGGCGAGGAATCCGCCAGCGCGTTGGGCGTGCGGCCGAATGTCGTGAAGTCCGCGATCTTCGTGATCGCATCCCTGGCGACGGCCGTCGCGGTGACCACCGCCGGCACCGTCGGTTTCGTGGGGCTCGTCGTGCCGCATCTCTTGCGGCCCTGGGTGGGGCATCACCCGAGCCGCTTGCTCCTGCCGAGCTTCTTGGGCGGCGCGGTGCTCACCGCCGTGTCGGACGGCCTGGTCGCCCTGCTGAAGGAGTACTACGGCCGAGGCCCGACCCAGGCCAAGACCTACTACCAGGACGACCTCGTCGTCTGCCTGCTGCGCGGCGGGTTCACGCGCGTCGAGCAGACGCTGCTCGACGGCGGCCGCGGGGACGCCGTGATCCAGCAGCGGATGGAGTTCCAGGAAGTCATGCGCGAGCGCTTCGAGGCGGTCATCGAGCACGCCACCGGCCGGCGCGTGATCGGCTTCATGAGCGGCAACCAGCAGGACCCGGACCTGATGTGCGAGGTCTTCGTGCTGGACCCCTCCGACCTCGTCTGAGGCCAGGGGCCCCGCTGTTTGAGTGGCTTCGGGCGGTGGGTACCTGGGCGGAGGGAACCGACCCGGACCGGGTCGTGATCGTCGATCCGCCAGGAGGGCGAGATGGAGAGTTGGGACTTGAAGGGCGTGGACGTGCGGCCGCAC
>Ga0209216_1000144_pt1 | contig 13816 bp, 12 predicted proteins | sample TexAe_OM2H0_O2_FD_187940 | JGI IMG/M metagenome (GOLD analysis project Ga0209216, IMG submission 187940) | Forest soil microbial communities from Davy Crockett National Forest, Groveton, Texas, USA - Texas A ecozone_OM2H0_O2 (SPAdes) (version 2) | ecosystem: Environmental > Terrestrial > Soil >... | reverse complement strand
GACGTCGCGACGCCGGTGATGGTGCGAACGCCGCTGGGCACTTCCTGGATATAGACGCCGGGGTAAGTCAATGCAGCTGGCATGAAATTCCTCTACCAATAAGCGTCGGGGGGTTGCGGGAGCGGAAGCCGGGTGACGTATCCTTGTCGATGAATGTGACGGGCGATGTGGCTGTGACAGCCACGCATCATCCGGTCCCCGCGTTGCTTGAGCGATGCTAGCGGGCGCGGGCCGCGGCGCACCATGCATCGTTAGGTAGAGATGGAGATATAGAGAAGGACTAGATCGCCGGTCATGCCTAGCGCCGCAGATGCTCGGCCAGCGCGTCCGGCGTAAACGCTTCGTGCTCGCCGGTGTCGAGATCGACGAGCAGCGACAGGTCGGCCGATACGGTCAGCACTTGCGCATAGGGAAGGATTGTCCGGATCAGGCTCGCGTCCATTCGCTGAGCGGCGGGCCCGATGATGACGACGTCCGGGTCGATCTCGCGCAAGCGCATGGCGGCGTTGTGCAGGCCGGCGAGTTCGGTGACGGTCACTCCACCGACGCGGCTTCCCAGCCCGTGCCGAATAATATCGGCCAGCAACGCGCGCACCCCGACCATTGCGATTCGAAGTTCCGGCACCTACGCACGCCCAGGAAGACTCCACTCATCATGCGGGACCCTGCCCGATGCCGCCTATTGATCCTTGGATAGAGTGAGGATCGATTCCCGTGGGAAGGCGAAGGAAGGTGCGCTCAGCGGACCGGCGTTCATCCACACCATCACCTCGGCGCGCCGCTGGAAGTTCAGTTTGCCCAGCAGATTGTGCACATGGGACTTGGTGGTACCCAGGCTGATACCGAGGCGCCGCGCGATGGCCTTGTTGCTGAATCCCGTCGCAATCAGGCGCGATATTTCGAGTTCGCGCATGGTCAGGGGCGCCACCGCCGGTGGAGGCGGCCTGCTTAAGCGCTCCGATGCGCCGATACGCCGCAGCAGACTGCCGACGATGCGCGTGGGGCAGGTCTGCTCGCCCCGTCTGATCTGCCCGATCAGCGACACGAAATCATCAAGCGAGGCAGTATTGGGCACAAAGCCGGCGATACCCGCTTCGGCCCAGGCGAGCACGTTTTCTTCGGTCTCGGCGATCGCGAGCGCGACGACGCTGGCTTGGGGAAGCGCGGTCGACAGGCTCTTGGCCGCCTGGACGCCGCCCGGAAAGGCGACGTCCAGCAACACGACCTCCGGCAGATGCACCCGCGCGAGGGCGAGCGCGTGCGCCAATGTGTCGCTCTCTATGCAGACGTGGATACCGGCGGCGTCGGTCAGGATCCTGGCCAGACTTTCGCGCAAGAAGCGTACCTCGGAAACGACCAAAGCACTCGCCGACAAGTTGATCCGACTGGGTTCTGGTGCCATGCCCTCCCCTCCGTCACACCACACATGTCCGAACACAGGCGCGCGCCGAAAAAAAGGCGAAACGGCCGCCGCATGCCATTGCTGGCAACTGTTCGCAGATGAATTACGAACAGCCCACCTATCCGGGTCGTCAGCGCGGGCGTGAGCCGCGTGCTGCTTTAGCCAAATCGCGTTCGGGATGTAATTAAAATTAATAGCAACCAGTTATAGCATATTATGCGCCGAGATCAAATTGCCGGTCGATGGGATTTCTGGCGCGGATTTCTTCACGCCGTCGTACTTCATCCGCGCCGAACCGTCGGCGGAAGGGGTGATCAGAAAAGGAATTCGACCGCAGCAAAATCAAAGTAAGTTATGCCCCCATCTTCTACAACAAGAAGTTGCATTAGGCAATTGAACTTGATCGGGTTATTGGAGAAAAATGCTCCGCCGGAAGCGCGAGGTGTCAATCATTGCGATATTGTCCGAGACAGCAACGCGTCCAGACGATCCTGCGGCCGCAGCTGCCGCGCCATCGAAGCGGCAACCCGAGTGTCGTTAACGTCCCCGCGGCAGCTGTTCTAAAGTTCACCGGCTGAGAAGAGTTTGCGTTCGTTCCTGCAACCGTTTGATCAGACCGTCGGCGCCGCCAGCGGTGAGGATCGACGCAAATTCGTCGCGGCGGGTCGCCAGATCACTGATGGTCCCGTTGAGATAGACATCGATGACGCGTCCGCCGCGGACAAGATAATTGATGTTCACGACGCGGCCGCCAGACTGCACAATCCTGGTCTTGACAATCTCGCCGCCGCCGCGGGATTCCGGCGTGGTCTGCGGATCGACAACAAAGGCTTCTCCTGAATAATCCTTGATCTGAGCCGCATAGTCCGCAACGATGAAGCGGGTAAAGGCTTCCTGGGCCGCCGCCTGCTGTGCCGGTGAGAACGATTTCCAGGTCGGGCCGACCGCCAGCCGGGTCATCGTCGCGAGATCGAACGCCGACGTAATCGCCGGCCCAAAACGTTTGTCGCGCTCGCGCACGCTGAGCTTGCCGGCCTGTTGAATGGTCGGCATCAGCTTCTGGTAATAGCCCTGGATATGTGTGGCAGCCTCGCTTTGGGTCTGAGCCTGCAGCGATGGCGTGCCGGGCAAACACGCCATTGCGGCTGCAATTCCGAGCGATCGGACCGTCGAAAGAAACTTCAGGCAATTCATTGATCTACTTAGACTCCTGGCGGATGCCGGATGCTGGGCTTGATTCAGGCGGCATCAGGGTTATGAGTGGTCGCAACTTTGGGATCGGTTGGCAAGGGCCTCGCGCCGAGTGAAGCTGGCCCGCCTTGGGTTCGCCACACAATCATTCCAGCCAGCGGTCTGAAATCACAGCATGCATGAACGAACTGACCCGGGCAGGCGTAACGTTTCAGGGCCGTCACCCGATACCAATGGGGGCTTCACGACAGCCGCAGTCACGCGCGTTGTCGGGCTCTCATGCCGCTATGCGTGGCCGGTGATCGTCGGCCTGCTGCTGATATCCTTTGCATGCGGCGCCTATTTCGTTCGCAACTTCGCTATCAGCACCGACAGCAACAAGCTGTTGTCCAGTTCACTGCCGTGGCGGCAGCAGGAGGTAAGGCTTGACGGCGCCTTTCCGCAACGGATCGACCGCATCGTCACGGTCATCGAAGCAACCACGCCGGAAGGTGCGGAGAACGCCGCCCGCGCATTGCTGACCGAGCTTTCCTCGCGTCCCGACGTGTTCCGCACGGTCAGCCGGGCCGTGGGCGGCGAGTTCTTCGAGCGCAACGGCATCCTGTTCGAGAGTCTGGACGAGGTGCAGCGAGACACCGCCGATCTGATTTCCGCGCAGCCATTTCTCGGAATGCTGGCTGTGGATCCGACGCTTCGCGGAATTTTCCGCACCCTGTCACAGTCTCTGGAAGGCGTGCGCATCGGAAAAGCCAAGCTGGACGACCTGAGGCCGGCGCTCGCATCGATCGCCGACACATTGGAGGCTCAGGCGAGCGGAAAGCCGGCAACCTTCTCATGGCGCACGCTCATCGCCGGGCGCGTCGCGAAGCGATCGGAGCTTCGCCAGTTTCTCTACGTCCAGCCTGCGCTTGATTTCGCCGATCTGCAGCCGGGGAAGAAGGCAACCGCGGCGATCCGCGAGGCCGCGTCCAGGCTCGAACTCACCCCCGAACAAGGCGTGAGAGTGCGCCTCACCGGATCGGTCGTGATGTCGGACGAGGAGTTTGCCACGATCGCGGAAGGTGCGGCCTTGAATGGCGCCGTGACGGTGCTGCTGGTCGGCTTCGTGCTGTGGCTTGCGCTCAAGAAGGCCCGCATCATGTTCGCGGTTTTCGTGAATCTGGTTTGCGGTCTGGTGCTGACAGCAGCTGTCGGGCTCTCGATGGTGGGCGCACTGAATCCGATCTCGGTCGCCTTCGCGGTACTGTTCGTCGGTCTTGGTGTCGATTTCGGCATACAGTTCAGCGTGCGCTATCGATCGGAGCGGCATGCGCTGGCCGAACTCAACGCCGGCCTGCTGTCGACGGCTCGTGGAATGGCGGCGCCGCTGCTGCTCGCCGGGGCCTCGATCGCAACCGCGTTCTATTCCTTCCTGCCGACGGCTTACGTCGGCCTTTCCGAACTCGGCCTGATCGCAGGGACCGGCATCATCATCGCGTTTGCAACCACGGTTACCCTGCTTCCGGCGCTGCTCACGGTGCTCAAGCCTTCCGGTGAGCCGGAGCCGATCGGCTATGCGGCGCTCGCGCCGGTGGACCGTTTCCTGGACAAGCAACGCAACTGGATCGTGGGCCTCACGCTGGCCGCCACGGTTCTGGCCGCGCCACTGCTCGCCAACCTTCGTTTCGACTTCAATCCGCTCAATCTGCGGGCCCAGGATTCAGAAGCCATTGCCACACTGCTCGACCTGATGAACGACCCTGACACCAGCCCGAACACCGTCGAGATTCTGAAGGGCAATCTTGCGGAAGCGCTGGCGGCCGCCGAACGGCTCCGTGCGTTGCCTGAGGTCGGGCGCGTCCTGACCCTGCAGAGTTTCGTTCCCGAGGATCAGGCGCCCAAGCTCGCGCTGATCGACGATGCAAGCTTCTTCTTCCAGAATACGCTCAACCTCGAAGCGGAGCCTGCGCCCACGCACGCCGATACGCGCGCGGCAATCGAAACGCTCGTTCCTGAACTCAATGCGGCCGCGCTTGGGCTCGACAGCCCTGCCGCCGTGCAGGCCCGCCGGCTCGCAGGTCTGCTTGGCGCGCTTGCGCAAGCGCCCGCTGCCGCTCTTGACAAGGCGCACCGCGCCTTCGTGCCGCCTCTGCTCACGACGTTGAGCCAGGTGCGACATCTGCTGACCGCCGAGACGGTGAGCATCGAGACTCTCCCCGAAACGCTCAAGAGCAGCTGGATCTCCGCCGACGGACAGGTCAGAATCGAGGTTGCGCCCAGGGGAAACAGTAACGACAACGAAATATTGGCGCATTTCGTCAGCGCGGTCCGGGGAATCGAACCTGATGCCGCCGGCAAGCCGATTTTCATCATCGAAGCAGCCAACACGATGGTGAAAGCTTTTCTTCAGGCCGGCGTTCTCTCCGTGCTGGCGATCGCGGTGATCCTTTTCATCGCGCTGCGCCGTTGGATCGATGTCGCCCTGACGCTGGTGCCGCTGCTTGTCGCGATCATCGTCACGCTGGAAATCTGCGTGCTGATCGGCCTGCAGCTTAATTTCGCGAACCTCATCGCGCTGCCGCTGCTTCTCGGTGTCGGCGTGGCTTTCAAGATCTACTACGTCATTGCATGGCGCGCGGGCGAGACGGACTTCCTGCAGTCCAGCCTGACGCGGGCGATCCTGTTCAGCGCCTGCACGACGGCGATCGCTTTCGGGAGCTTGTGGCTCTCACATCACCCTGGCACCTCGAGCATGGGGAAGCTGATGGCCCTCTCGCTCGTAACCACGCTGGTAGCCGCCGTCATTTTCCAACCGGCACTGATGGCAACGCAGCGGAAGTCGCGCCCAATTCAGCCGGACCGGTAATGTATTACCTAGAGGGACATCCTTACCTGGGCATCGCACAAAGCCGTGCTATGAGGCAAAACGGTAACAGTCACCGTGGTATGTGACTGCTACTATTCATGGTCAAACCAACGTCGCAAAGGCACGAGCTGTGTGGCCGGCTTGGGGGAACCTAGCGTTTTGGTGGGCGGTACCGGGCAAGGGCGGCAGAAGGGCATGCGCGGCAGTCAACGAGGGCTCAGATGGGCGGCCGTATGGCTTGTGCCGCTGCTGCTTGGTGCATGCGCGGAGTTGCCGCGGGATACCGCGTTGCCAATGCAGGACCCCAGCGAGAACGTGAATCGCCGCATCATGGCGGCGAATCAGGAGGTGCTGCGGCCGGCGGCCGAATTCGTGCAGACCGCGATTCCCGGTCCCGTCCATAAACGGCTGCGCGATTTCAACGGCAACCTCAAGGAGCCGCGGATCCTGGTTAACAACATCCTGCAGGGGCGCGCGGAAGCCGCAGTGCACACGGCGATCCGGTTCGGAATGAATTCGGTTTTTGGGCTGGGCGGGCTGTTCGACGTCGCAACGGGCGCCGGACTGCAGCAGCAGAGCGGCGATTTCGGGCAAACCATGTTTGTCTGGGGGGTGCCAGCGGGCCCATACGTGGTGCGGCCCTATCTCGGCCCCGCCACCCTGCGCGACGGCGTGGGGTCGGTGGTCGACATGTTCGGCAATCCGATCAGCTTCGTGCCGGGCATGCAACTCGCGGCGGTCACGATTGGGACCACGGCCGTTGATGCAGCGGATCGTCTCGGGCAGTTGAAGATGGCCGAAGATGCCTCGATCGATTTCTATACATTTGTCCGCTCGAGCTATTACCAGATACGTCGGGCCGAGCTGCGCGAATCCATCGGTTTGGGAGCGGCGGTCGATTCGCCCGCGCTGGACGACCCTGAGGCCCCAACCGCCCCGACAGCCACCCCTGCGGCCGCTCCCCGTCAGGGGAAAAAGTCCGCTGCCGCTCGCGGACCCGCGGGCCGCGTGGCGCTCGCGCAGTGACGGCGCGGAGGGCCTGGATCAGGTGGCAACGGAGCCGCCGCGGCGCAGGAGATAGCGGCTTTCGATCCAGTGCCAGACCAGAAGGCCGGGCACGCCAAGAGCCAGCTCGCGCACGCGTTTGGACAAGGAAATAGCCAGGGCCATGTCCGCAGGCAGACCGAAGACCGCGCCGAACAGCACAAAGCTGCCCTCGAGTGCTCCCAGCGCGCCCGGCACCATGAAGGCGGCGGCTCGCACGCCGGACGTGAGGCTTTCGAGGATGAAGGCGTCAACGATGCCGATCGGATGGCCCAGGCTCACCATGACCAGCCACACCTCGCCTGCCCCGATAACCCATCCGACAAGGCGCAGGAGGCTGGAGCGGAGGATCGTGGACCGGTCGCCGTACGCAGCCATGACGGCATCGTCGATCGTCGAGGCGCTGCCGATCATGGCAAACGATTTTTCGGGCAACAGACGGCGCGCGAATTTCGCGAGGCCCGCGAACAAACCTCGGCGCTGTACAAACACGAACGCAGCCGTCAGACCCGCCAAGACGCCTGTCGCGATGGTGACGCCCGCAGCGATCGTAAGCGCGCCGGGCTCGGTCGAACGCATCAGCAGCAATGCAACGCCAGCCAGGACGAACAGCAACTGCGTGGCAACGCCCACCGTGGTGTCGACCACCATGCAGGCTCCCGCCTCACTCGCCGGGACGCCTTGCAGAATCGCGAGACGGCAGCCTGCGACGTCGCCACCAATGCTGGCGACGGGCAACAGGGCGTTGATGGACTCCCGGATCCAGCGTATCCAGACCGCGGTGAACACCTTCGGGCGGCTTCCAGGCGCAATCAATTCGCGCCAGGAGAGCGCACTGAAAATCATGGGAAAAAGATGAAACAACGTTATCGGGATCAGCCACCAGCCGATCAGGAACATTGCGTGCGCCACCTGCGCGGCGCCGCTGTCGATAATCAGATACAACAGCAGCAGAAGCCCGAAAGCTGCGGCGATGGTCAATGAAACGACGATGATCGATGTCCTGTGTGGCCGCGCAATGTTGCGGGGCCCGGTGTTGCTACCATTGAATTTTGTCTAAGGCGGGTTCTTTGTCTACTCCTTTCCCCGGCAAGCTCATGCAGGTTCCACGACGCGCGACGGCGATTGATCCGATCCTCGTCATCTTGCCATCGGTCAGCGTTGATGCAGCCGAGGCACCGATCAATAGTGAGACGCGCATCCTTGGACTTAGCCTGGCAGAACGCACCGTATTGGCGGCGCGGCGTGCCGGCTTTGCCCAGGTATTCTTTTTAAAGCGAGATCGCGCCGCCGAACCGGGAGCGAAGACCATCCCGAGTTGGGCCGTGCTCGCCGAGTCCCTTGGTTCGCAGCCCACCGCCCTCGTCATTGCTCCAGCAACGATTCTATCCGAAACGGACTGGCTCAAGAGGCTGGCAGCGTTACCGATCGATCCCGCCGCATGGTCATCACTGCCGAACCGCATCGCGGCGCTGGGCGTGGGCATGATGCAGGCTGCCCTCGCGGTGCTCCATGCGGATGGCGGCGCGTACGATATCATGACGGTCCAGCAGCGGCTTGCACAGTCCTTTGGCGCGGCGGCTGCAATCCCGGGGAAAATCGGGCCGATGGTGGTGACAACGCCGATGGACATTCCCGTCGCCGAACGGCGCCTGTTGCAGGGGCTGGTCAAGGACAGCGACGGGTTCATGGTGCGGCACCTGGACCGGCCTGTTTCTTTGCAAATTTCGCGCCGTTTGGCTTCGACCGCCGTAACCCCAACCCAAATCACGATGCTCTCGATCGCCATCGGGCTGTGCGGAGCTCCGTTTTTTCTGTCCGCGCATTGGGCATGGCAAACGCTGGGCGCGCTGTTGTTCTTGTTGCACTCGATTGTCGATGGATGCGACGGTGAGCTGGCCCGGCTTAAATTTCAGGAATCAACGTTCGGAGGTCTTCTCGATTTTTGGGGAGACAATATTGTCCACGCGGCCATTTTCGGATGCATTGCCGCCGGGTGGGCGCTCGCCTCAACCGAGACCTGGCCGCTATGGCTCGGCGGTGCAGCGATTGCCGGCACGCTCGCATCGGCAGGTTTCGTGCATTGGAAACAAGGGCACGGCAACGCGAGCAGCGGCCCGCTCTTTACCTCGTTATCATCCAGTCGCGACCACAGTCTGGGCCGCGCGCTCGACGCGATGTCGAGTCGCGAATTCATCTATGTCACTCCGGTCCTTACCCTGCTCGGGAAAGGCAGTTGGATCCTGATTCTCGGTTCGGTCGGCGGTCCGATATTCCTTTTGCTGCTGGTTGTTGTCGCGGTGAGCGATGCCAAAAGGCTGAGCGCCAGCAATTCGCTGGCTCGCTAGCTATCCACGGCAAGCCGGATACCGCCTAACGCGCTGGAGCGCTGCGCCAACTCGATCAGCTGCGCGCAGCGCACGGCTTCCTCGAGATTGCCGTTGCCGCTGCCCGTAATCGCCGCGTGGAAGTCCGCGGCGACACCAAGGAACCAATCCTGGTGGTGCGATCCTTGCGACAGAGCGGGTGGACAGGACCATTGGCGCTGCCCCGACTTCGTGTTGAGAATGAGCAGGTCCCCCGCGACGCTGAGCCGTCCGTGTTCGGCCTCGATCTCGATCGTATTCGCGCGCTCGCTGCCGGCCCATGTGAGATAGATCTCCGCCGTGCCCGGCATCTGATCGAGCCTGACGGTAGCGGTATCCTCGAGCGCCCAGTCTGGAAAACGGCGCTTTTCAAGCGTGGCGGCGATGCCACCGGGAACGCCACCCCAATGCATGACGCAATAGAGCGCATGCCAGCCATGATCGAACAGGATGCCGCCGCCCGCAATCGCCGGATCGACGCGCCAGTTGGCGGCGCCGTCGGTCGCGACGGCGACCGCGGGCTGCGTTCGTAACGTCTGCCACCTGATCGACTGTGGGCGGCCGATCGCTCCCCCGGCGATCAATTCGGAAATCTTCCGGCAGATCGGCGCGTTGAGCCAGTTGTGCACCACGTGCACGATCCGCCCGGCGCGTGCCGCCGCTGCCGCGACGCGCTGCCCATCCAACAGACTGATGGCTAATGGCTTTTCGCAGATGACGTGAAGTCCCGCCTGGAGCGCCAACTGGATAAGCGCTGCATGGCTGCTCGGCGGCGTGCAAATATCCACGAAGTCCAGGGTTTCCGCGGACAACAGCGCATCAACGCTGTCGTACCATCGTGCATCGGGGCAGGCCGCGCGAAACACCTCCCGGCGGCCTGCGACAGCGTCCGTGGCAGCGACGATCCTGACGTCGCTACGCGACCGCCACCCGGGCAAATGCCCTTTTTCGGCGACATTGCCGAATCCTATGAACGCACCCTGCAGCACGCGTTGCCGGCTCAGTTGAGGCCAAATTTCTGCGCGATCGCACCGAGCGATTCGTCGAGGATGCCGATGCCGCGCATCGCTTCCTCTTCGCTGATCACCAGCGGCGGGTTGATGCGTATGACGTGCGAGTACGACATGGTAATGAGCCCGCGTTCCAATGCTTCATGGAACAGCGCGCGTGTGATGCTCTTGTCCAGCGGTTCCTTGGTCGTGCGGTCTGCGACCATTTCCACGCCGATCATCAGGCCGCGGCCGCGTACGTCACCGATGAAGCGATATTTTTCCTGCAACTGCTTCAGCGCATCGAGCATCAGCGCTCCGACCCGGGCGGAGTTCTGCACCAGCTTCTCCGCCAGTATGGCTTCCACGGACGCAAGACCGGCCGCCGCTGCAAGCGGATTTCCGCCATAGCTGGATGAGCTGCCGCTCGGCTCCCCGAATGGTTTGGCCGACATGCGCTCCAAGGAAGAGGCGACGGCGCTGAGCGGGAAGCCGCCGCCGATGCCTTTGCCGATCGTCATGACGTCCGGCGTGAGACCGAATTGTTCGGAGGCCCACATCGTTCCGGTCCGGCCGAAGCCCGTCAGGATCTCGTCCGCGATCAACAGTGCGCCGAACTCATTGGCGATATCGCGCACGGCGGTAACAAACTCGGCGGGTGGGATCACGTTGCCTGCCGTGCCCTGCATCGGCTCCATGATGATCGCCGCGACATCGCCCTGGGTGTCGTTCTTCATGACGTTGCGCAGGTGCTCGGCGCAGGCGAGCCCGCATGACGGATATGTCAGCTTCCACGGACACCGGTAGCAGTTCGCATAGGGCGACAGGTGCATCCCGGGCGGCGGTGGCCCCTGATGATAGCGGTAGCTGCCGCCAAGCAAACCGATGGTACCCGCGGTCTTGCCGTGGTAACCGCCCCAGAAGCCGACGAACTCGAATTTCTTTGTGACCGATTTCGCAAGCCTGAACGCTGCCTCGACGGCTTCCGCGCCGCCCGAGAACAACTGAAGGTGAGTGATTCCGTCGGGCAGCAGTTCGCTTACCAGGTTGAGGAAACGCGCGCGGGTCTCGGTCGCGAAGCTGCCGAACGTGACACGGCCGAGCTGCTCGCCCAGGCGCTTGATGTAATGCGGATGCGAATGTCCGAGGCTTCCGATGGCGATGCCGGCGATGAAGTCCAGATACTCATTGTCGTCGACGTCGGTGATCGTGCAGCCTTCCGCGTGGTCGACGGCGATCTGCGAATACAGCGCGATCGATTGCAGACCCGGAGCCATCGCCTGGGCTTCCTGATCGAAAATTGCCCGGGATTTCGGACCGGGAACCTGGCGCCGTTCGCCGATGCGGCAGGCGGCGGTCTGGGCCGCCAGAGAGACATTGGCAGGCGAAGTAATGTCGTCCATGAATTAGGCCCCCCTTGCAGCCACGACGCGTGGCCGCCGCTGGAAACGCTCGGTCAGATGATCAGCGATCGCCCGTGCGGCGCTCTCGCGAAATCGGGCGTAGCTTGGCCAGGCGTTGATATCAATGATCACGGGCTCGCCGTTGGACTGGATTATCGCATCACCGCCGAAGATCTCCAGCCCAAGCGCGGCTGCGGCGCCAAATGCTGCCCGGCGCAACGCCGAGAGCTCGAAGGCATGACCCAGCATGCCCTTGTCGCGGTGATAGAACCATTCGAACCAACTGGAGTCCACGGCGAGAGATGCATTTCGCACGCCGTAGAATTTGACGAGGTCTCCCGGCACATCTTCCTGCGCAACGACAAACGGGATGCCGCGTTTGGCAAATCCTCGCAGTGCGTCCCGCCAGCCCTCCTCCGAGGCGGCGTACATGACATCCTGGGTTTCGGTGGCGTGGAAATCGTAGCGCTTGACCCAAACACTCGTTACGGGCCGCGGCGCTTTCGTCTCGGTGGAGACGATCTGACTCGGCGGTGTCGAAACGCGATGGCGCGCAAACAGCTCGATCATGCGATGGCGATACGTGTTGCGGATCGCGTCAGGGGAATTGACCACGATCGAACCAGCCGCCTCAGCCTTCTTCAGCCGATCAAGCACCGGACCACGTTCGCACATCACGAATATGTTGGCGAAAGTGCCGTCAAACTCGGCGTCGGGTGGAACGAGGACCACGTCGAAGCCGCGCGCGTGCAACGTCTCGCCAACGCAGTCCAGAATGGCGCTATCGTCGTCGATTCGCCCCGGCGAATGCGCCGCCTCGCGATAAATGCCCCAACAGGTCTTGGCTGCGGTCATGCATCCTCGCTGAGGGCGCGGTGGAGTGCAACCTCCGCTTCGGCCGCGGCTATGTCGCACGCCCGGTCGATATCGAAGACACGCGGCAGCACGATCCCTCGAACCGGCGGGTGTTCCGCGACAAGCCAGCTCAGATAATCGCGCAGTCTCGCGAAGCCGCCCGGCGGTTCCGGCGGCCGCTGACCCGGCAGCCAATAAAGGCCGGCTGTTACGTGGGTGCCATGACCCGCGCCGAGCTGCCGGATTTTGCCCGCCGCATCGAGCGTTGCCCATAGCGGGTTTTCGTCGTCGACGTGGTCGGTAAGGCCAAGCGCGACCGCGTCTGGCGCAAGACGTAGCGCCGCTTGCACGAATGCACGGAAATCGCCGGCCGGCATGACGGAGTCGATTGTCGTGATCACGGCCGGAGCGCCGGCGAGCCGCGTGGCGACGGCCTGGAAGCTGGCATATGACGATTCCGTGGTGCGGACGATCAGGTCGAGTTCGAAATCCGTCGCATGATCGCGCAACCATTGCCGGCAATCGTCGCTCGTCTCATTGATGATCATGGTCAATTGCCGAACCCCGGCAGCCCGGAAACGATCGAGCGTGTGTCCGATCAGAGGACGGCCGCTGACCGGGACCATCGGCTTGCTGCCGCGATAGCCATCGGCCCGCAACCGGGTGCCCTGCCCGGCGGCGATGATCCCTCCCCGAATCATTGACAGCGATGCCCCGCGGCTCATGCCAGCACCGTCATGAGATCACGCAGGTCCGTCACCGCATGCTCCACAGGCGGCGCCGCGGCCTGCGCCTCCGGGTCGCTATCTTCGGCCTGCAGCCAGATGAAACGCATGCCGGTACGTCGAGCGCCCTCCCGGTCCCGGCGCAACGAATCGCCCACGAACACCGTCGTCCGGGCCGTGGCACGAAGCGCATCGAGTGCCACATGGAAGATCGCCGGATCCGGCTTTTCAGCCCCAACACAGTGGCTATCAACCAGAACCGGGAAGATTGAACCGAGGCCGGCACCGTGACAGACCGCTTCCAGATTGCCGTAAAAATTGGAGACAACGCCAAGCCGGTAGCGCTCCGACAAGGCCTCCAGGACCGGCCGATTGCGTTCGATCGTGCTCGCGGTGTCGGCGAGAAACCGCGATGCAACGCGCTGACACCGGCCGTCGGCCCCGGCGCCGCGGCGCGCAAACTCCGTCTCAAGATTGACGGTCAGCGCGCGCACTGTCCCTGCAAGGTCGGTTTCCGGCGCGAGGCCGCCAACCAGCGGATCGTCAGCCGCAAAGAAAATGGACTGGAAATCACTGGCCGGGATATTCAGTCCCTCGGCACGATAGAGCGCGTGGAACCGCTCCTTCCAGGCGATACCTTTGGAGTCGAGGGTGCCACCAAAATCGAACAGCAGCGTTTGAATCGGCGCGCTCATCCACGAAGCGTCAGCGCGCCTGGAAGCTTCCTGAAGCATGTTCCTCCCCGCCCCGGCTTCCTCAGCCGGGATGCACCACAAGCTTCGCTTCGCTCTCCGCCTCCGGAAGCGGGAAATCACGCCCCTCGATGAATGCGTTGCAAGCTTCATGCGCGACGCTGTCCCGGAGCTGGCGCGGCGGACTCTTCATGTAGTAGGCCGATGGCGCGAGCAGCGGACCGGCAATGCCGCGCTCCAGTGCGAGCTTTGCGCAACGGATGGCTTCGATGACGACCCCGGCACTGTTCGGCGAATCCTGCAC
>Ga0209216_1000143_pt1 | contig 13844 bp, 11 predicted proteins | sample TexAe_OM2H0_O2_FD_187940 | JGI IMG/M metagenome (GOLD analysis project Ga0209216, IMG submission 187940) | Forest soil microbial communities from Davy Crockett National Forest, Groveton, Texas, USA - Texas A ecozone_OM2H0_O2 (SPAdes) (version 2) | ecosystem: Environmental > Terrestrial > Soil >... | reverse complement strand
GTTAATCTCACGGCCTATGGTATCGGCGCGCCACTAATCGGCAAGATTAATGATATCCTCGGCGCCGCAACGAATCCGGGTATGATGAGATACGGTTACCTGATAAGTCCGCTCGCGTGCGGCCTCGCCGCACTGCTTCTCTGGCTCGGGAGCCGCAGCATGAACGCAGACAACAGTGACACCAGAAAAACGTAGAATCGACTCACTCGATCTCCTGCGCGGCATCGTGATGGTGATCATGATGCTGGACCATACGCGCGACTTTGTTCATAACGCGGCGCAGGCATTCGATCCTACCGATCTCTCGCGAACCAACGTTGCACTTTTCCTGACGCGCTGGGTGACGCATTTCTGCGCGCCGGTGTTTGTGTTTCTCGCGGGCACTGGCGCTTATCTACAGTTATCGCGCGGGAAGAGCAAAGCCGACCTATCGCGGTTTCTGGTCACGCGCGGAATCTGGTTGATTGTGCTCGAAGTGACGCTGGTGCGGCTGGGAGTCACATTCAGCTTCGACCCGCGGATGCTCGCGTTTCTGCAAGTGATTTGGATCATCGGCGTGTCGATGATCGTGTTGGCGGCACTGATTCACCTGCCGTTGAAAGTTGTCGGTGGCTTTGGTCTGGCAATGATCGCGTTGCATAACCTGCTCGATGGTTATCGCGTGACGAGTTGGCGTGGACCAGGCACGCCGACGCCGGGTTTTGGCGAGAAGATCTGGATCTTGTTGCACCAGGCGTTTGAGGCGTTTCCGATTGTGGGATTTCCGAGTCCGGTGCTGATCGTGATCTACCCGCTCGTGCCGTGGGTTGGTGTGATGGCCGCGGGGTATGCGTTCGGACGGCTTTACGAGTTGGACGCTCAACGACGGCGGCGTCTGCTTTTAATTATCGGTGGAACCGTGACCGCACTGTTCGTCATTCTGCGTGTGATCAATATCTACGGCGATCCGGCCGAATGGTCGACGCAGAAAAATGTGCTTTTCACATTCCTGTCGTTTATAAACACGACGAAGTATCCGCCGTCGCTGCTGTTTCTTTTGATGACTCTCGGGCCGTCGATTCTTGCTTTGCGTGGTTTCGAAAACGGACCAGGCAGAGGCTGGTTGCGCGAGTTTTTCGTAACGTTCGGACGCGTGCCGCTTTTCTTCTATCTACTCCAATGGCCCACCGCGCACGTGATCTCGATCGTGCTGCATCTCGCTTTTGGCAAACCAACCGCGTGGTTGTTTCAAACGCCGATCAGTTGGACCGGCGCGCAGCCAAACATGGGTTTCAATCTCGCGGTAGTTTATGTTTGTTGGATTGGCGGTGTGTTGTTGCTGTATCCGCTTTGTAAGTGGTTCGCCGGTGTGAAGCAGAGACGAAAAGACTGGTGGCTGTCGTATTTGTAGCCACGGACGAACACAGACAGACACGGACTAACAGGAATCGGAAAAGGTTTTCAGTTCTCGGAACAAGCGTGCGAGATCGGCGGCTTGGTAGTTCGCGTTCAGGCCGCTGGGGTTTGGTAAGACCCAAAGTAGTGTGTTGCCGATTGTTGCGGTTTGTTGGCCGACGGCGGCTTTCGGTTGATCGAACGCCGTGCGATACGCGCCGAGACCCAACACCGCCAGTACGTGCGGTTTATAACGCAGTACCTTTGCTCGCAACCGCTCGCCACCTGCAATGATCTCTTCCCGCCTAAGTTGATCCGCCGTTGCGGTCGTTCGCATAACGACATTGGTAATGCCGTAACCGCTCTTCAGTAGTTCGCGTTCATCAAACGGCGATAACACTCGCTCGGTAAATCCACCTGCATGAAGCGCTGGCCAGAAACGATTGCCGGGACGCGCGAAATGATGGCCCACCGCGGCGGTGTAGAGACCGGGATTGATCCCGCAAAAGAGCACGCGCAGGTTGGGAGCGATTATGTCGCGCACCGTCTTTTCGGTCGCTGCGAGGAGTTGCTCCCTGGTCGGTTTCCACGGTTTGGTCACGTGAGGCTAATAGACGTCGAAGTGAGTCTTGCGTATTGTGCTCTGCTTTGCCACACGATCGATGATCGAGACTTGCAGCACGTAACGGCCTGGTCCTAAATCCGACATCGGAATCTCGGCAGCGTAGGGAAGACGCGTTATATCCGCCACGCCTTCAGTATTGATCTTGCGCACCGCCGTCGTGATCACAGGTTGGTCGTCGCGCAAGACCAGCACTTGCACCGCCACATCCGGTTTCTGATCCGCGGGCGCCAGCGCCATGTTGTAAACAAAGACGAGAAATCGCAACGTGGAATCGCGTTTGAACCGATGACTCGCACTCAACGCGACCGGACTAGTATCGTTATTGTCGGAAACGTTGGTTACGGTTGGCGATCGTTCACCCAAAAGCACGCTGCTGATGGTTAACTGTTTCTTCGTGAGATCGGGAATTTCGATCCACGCGTGCGTGCTGCCGACACGGCGACTCTTCTCGTCGCGCGCGGCGACTCGCACGTTGTAAAGCCCGGGCGGCAACGTCGCCGGATAGTTGAAGATGATGTCGGCGTCATAGCCCTTTGTCGCTTCGAGCGTTGGAGCGGTGGTCACGATGCGCTCAAGGAAATTCGCCTGCGCCTTACCTTTCTCGTCGTAGTAAACGCCGCTGAGATCGACAATCGCCTGAATCTTTCCATCCGGCTGCTGGCCGAACGAAAGAAACTCGCCGGGAAGATTGATCGAAGTCGAGAGCGTCGATCCTTTCTCTGGAACCTCGTAATAATCGACGCTCATTTGTATCGGCAAAGCGCGCTCCGGATACGCTGCTGTGATGGCTTCACGCAGTGTTGCCGCAGCGGTTTTCACCGGCGGAGTCTTTTCGGGTTTCTTTTTCGCCTCGACTGTGGGCTCTGCTGGATCTACGTCAAAGAAACCTTTGCGAACTCTGACGCTGAGATCGGGGCGGCCCACGAGTTTTACTTCCAGTTGCCGGAAGCGGCCTGACGTCTCGACATCAGGTTTCCACGCGAGCAAATAGTATGACGAGGTTTCTTTAAGCGCCGGCGCGAGCCCCTTTTGGATATCGTTGGTGTTGAAGATCGCTTTGCCGCCGGTATCCGCGGCGAGTGCATTTAACGGGTCTTGTGTCGCCGACAATTCGCCGAAGGTTGAAGTTGCACCGGCGAGCTGGCCACCGGGATCGAAAGCCGCCTCAGTGCTTGCATCTAGTAACGAAGCGACGAGACCGCGAGTATCCATTGAGTAGATCACTACTCCGCTTTTAGCGGCCGCGTCAGTAACATTGCGCAGCTTGTTTATTATGGAGCTGCGCCGGGTGTCGATCAGAAAACCGCCCGAAAGAAAGAACACGAGCTTGCGGCCGGGAAGCTTCTGCGCCGAGCGCACGAGAGATTCCAGACCGGCGAGAGTATTCGAGTTCACTCTCTCGGCTTGGCTTTGTAACGATTGTGCTCGGCCACGAACGATCTGTGCGGCGGTTAGGCGGTTCAGTCCGGGATTTTGGCGGATCGTCTCAGTGACGAAGTAATCAAACACGACGTTGTCGCCGCGCTCGATCAGCATCGCCTGATATTCGCTCATTGGTGGCCGGTCAATGTCGCGCACCGCATAATTTCCCGGCGTGACACGCTCGAGCGCTTTGTGCAGCACCATCCGATCGGTGGTGAGTTGCTGGAGAAAACCGATCTGGCCGGTGGCGGAAGTGATTGCCGCCTGATCGTTTTGGCCCATCTGCTTGTCGAGGAAGGCGTTGATCACTTTTCTGGCAGCGACGATGCCCTCCAGATTCATGTGAAAGTCGTCGATGTAGAAAAAGACGATGCGGCCGCGATCGAGTGGTGCAGGACGTTTTAGGTTAACCGTGGTCGCGCCCCGAGCCGCGGCGAGTTGCGTTTCTTCGTCGCTACCGGCGGTGATCTGTTCGAAGGCTTGAATCGGCCGGGGCTTGCCGTCGATGCGCAGTTCGAAGTTTTCTTTAGTCAGACCGTTAACAAAGCGACCCTGTTTGTCGAAAACCATCACATCGGTCTGGACGAGTTCGGTGTAAACGCGTACAACGTCTTCTTGTGGTTTTTGCGGCGTCGTTTGCGTCGTTTGCGCTCCGACGTTTGACCAGACAAGCAGCAAGACACACGAGGCGAACGTGATTATGGCGATACGGCGGCGATGGGAAGTGAATGGCATAGTGGTAAGCAGGGTTCGACGTACCGGGGAGAACGCAGGGGCTAACTATAGTATGAGAACAAGAAAAAATCGATGACCACGGATATTACCGTACAACTAGACCGGGTTAGCAAGAGCTTTGGCGACTTCACGGCGGTGAAGGAATTGAGCCTGACCGTGCGTGCCGGACGCGTTTTTGGACTACTCGGACCGAACGGCGCCGGGAAGACCACGACCATCCGCATGATCGTCAATATCACCGCTCCAGACACCGGCACTATCCAACTCTTCGGCGGCAAGATCGACGCGGCAATCCAGGATCGCATTGGTTACTTACCGGAAGAACGCGGTCTCTATCGCCGTATGAAGATCGCCGATCAACTGCGGTTCTTTGCGGAACTCAAGAACATGAGCCGCAACGAGATCGAAAAGCGGATCGACGAGTGGCTCGCGCGCGTGAAACTTTCGGAGTGGAAAAACAAACGCTCGATGGAGCTGTCAAAAGGAATGCAGCAGAAGATTCAGTTTCTCACCGCCGTGCTTCACGATCCCGATCTGCTGATTCTCGACGAACCATTCTCCGGCCTCGATCCAATTAACGTCGAACTCATGAAAGAGATCGTGCTCGATCTCAAACGCGCCGGAAAGACGATCATCTTCTCTACTCACCAGATGGAAGTTGCCGAAAGGATCTGCGACGACATCTGTCTGCTCAATCGCTCGCAGAAAGTTCTTGCCGGTAGTTTGCGCGAGCTCAAGAGCAGCTTTGGGCGCAACTCGGTGGCCGTGCGTTGCGAAGGTGGTGACGGCGTGTTGGACGACCCGGCGCTCGTCAGCAAACTCGTGCGCCATGCCGATGAAGCGCAAGCGTTGCTCGCACAGGGAGCAGACGCGCAGGTTTTGCTGCGACGGCTGATCGATTCCGGCGCCAGGATCGGTAAGTTTGAAATGGTAGAACCGAGTTTGAACGACATCTTCATTACCAAGGTTAGCGAACACGCATGAAAAAGTTTCTCGCCATACTTAAACGTGAATACATCCAACGCGTCCGCGCGAAGATGTTTATCTTGTCCACGATTCTATTGCCCGCGGTGATGGCGCTCTTCGGCATCGTGCCGGCGCTGGTTCTGAGCATTGATGCAGGCGATCCGATGCGCGTCGCCGTAATGGACCAAACCGGAAAGCTCTACACACGCCTCGAAGCAGCGTTGGCTAATGATGAACCGGCTGCTGCTTCGGAGCAGACAGATCAAGTGCGGTCAATGCCGGAAATGCCTGCCCGTATCTTTCGGTTGGAGCAGGTTCCTGCGATCGGGCCGGACGCCGGCGCACAGCGGGATCGACTCGAAGAGCGTTTGCAAAACAAAGAGATCGATGGATATCTGATTCTGCCTCCTGATTTCATGCAACAGGGCAACGCTGAGTTCTTCAACAACAACCCGGGGGACCTTTTCAGTAACAGGGTTTTGCGATCGGCGTTAACTCGTGCCGTCAGAGAGCAGCGGCTAATCGAAGCTAAAGTGGACCCGGGGACGCGGCAGGGTTTGTTTCAGCCGATCCAGTTGCAGTCAGTAAAAATCGGGGATGCCGGTGAGGCGCACAATGCGGGTGAGAGTTTCGCTTTGGTGTTTGGTGTCGGCTTCATTATGTACCTCGCGATTCTGATGTACGGTCAAATCATTCTCGGCGCGGTGATTGAAGAGAAAGAGACGCGCATCGCGGAGATATTGTTTTCGTCGGTAAAGCCGTTCACGTTGATGATGGGCAAGCTGGTTGGTGTTTCGCTGGTGGCGTTGACGCAGCTTGCGATTTGGGGCACGGCGTTCAGCGCGTTTGCGTTGTATGGAGTGAGTCTGGCGAAAGCGCGGGGATTGAAATTCAATATTCCGGGCGTTCCGTTTGTCTACTACGTTTACTTTGCGCTCTTCTTTCTACTTGGTTACTTCATCTACGCGACGATTTATGCGCTGGTCGGTTCGATGGTGACGACGCCGCAGGAAGGCGGGCAGTTGGCTATGCCGATCATTTTGATTTTGGTCGTGAGCTTTTATCTGTTTCTTCCGGTCAGCCGCAGTCCTGATTCGTCGTTCTCATTTTGGGTGTCGATGGTGCCGTTCTCCGCGCCGGTGGCGATGCCCGTGCGCATTGTCACGCAGACGCCGCCGTTCTGGCAGATCGCGTTGTCGTTGTTGATTGGGTTTGGGACTGTGATCGGGATCATGTGGATCGCATCGCGGATCTATCGTGTGGGTATGTTGATGTACGGTAAGCGCGCGTCGATACCGGAAGCGTTGCGTTGGGCGCGTCAGGCGTAAAGCCCTCCACAGGTTTCACAAATTACTCGGCGGGATCTGTAGACGGTTTTACTTGTCTACTTTAAGTATCGTGTGTAGCAGTACGTTAGCTCCGTTTGCGATGTCTGCCGGATGAGAAAACTCACGTGGCGAATGACTAATGCCGCCAACGCTCGGTACGAAGATCATCCCAACTGGGCCAAGCTGCGCCATGTCTTGCGCATCATGACCGGCGCCTGACGGCATCTTCTTTGTCGACAGGCCGAGTTCGCGTGCAGCCGTCTCGATGAACGTCTGCATTTGGGGATCGGTCGGCGCTGGGATGTTGACGTTGATCTCTTTGAAGTCAAATTTTGTTTTGCTCGTCGTAGCGATCTGTTGTGCCTCGGCGTAGATCTTGTCGTAGAGCGTTTTGATCTTTCCGGCGTTCAAGTCGCGCAGCTCCAGGCTGAGAACTACTTTGCCGGGAATCACATTTGGCGCACCCGGAAACGCATTGATTCTTCCAACGGTTCCCACCTGCCGGCCTGGTTCACTAGTCACAATTCGATTCACGGCTTCGATAAACTTGGCCGCGGCTAGTAGCGCGTCCTGGCGATTATTCATCGCGGTTGTGCCGGCGTGATTCGCAAAGCCTTCGATCGTGACGTCCCACCAGTTGATGCCGACGATGCCTTCGACGACGCCGATGTTGATCTTCTCGGTGTCGAGCGTGTTGCCTTGTTCGATGTGCAGTTCGAGATACGCCGCGATGTCGCCTTTGTTGCGTTTGACCTCACTCAATTTACTCGTGTCGCCACCGATAAACTTGATGCCTTCGCGAATGGTTTTGCCACTGCGGCTAACGAGATCGAGTTCTTTCTCGGTCAATTCGCCGTTCATCGCGCGGCTGCCGATTAAGCCGCCTTCTTCATTTTGAAAAATGACAACTTCCAGCGGGTGTTGCAACGTAATGTTGTTTTCGGCCAGCGTCTGTGCGACTTCGATCGCGCCCAGCGAGCCGACGACGCCATCGTAGTTGCCGCCCTCCGGGACAGTATCAATGTGCGAACCGATGAGCAGCGGCTTTAGATTGTCTTTGCCCGCTCGTCTTCCGATGAGATTTCCCGCAGCATCGACGGTCACATCCAGACTCGCGTCCCTCATCAACCCCAACGCATATTCACGCCCCTGCTTATCGGCATCACTATAAGCAACCCGACTCACACCTCCCTGCGGATTCTTCCCAAACTCCCCCAACGCCTTGATGTGGTCCATGATGCGCTGCCCATTGACACGCACTTGTTTCTGAAAAGGAAAACGAAGCGACAGCGCACCAACACTCAGCGCAAGACCGTAAGCAAATTCGCGGCGGTTAATCTGCATCAGTTTTTCTCACGAAAGGCTCAAGAAGGATGCGATCTGGTCTTCGTTAAATATTCTGAGTACTTCAACATGCCGACGCAGTAGGTTCTCAACGTCCGTGGTTGAGCAGTTACCGAGCCGTACCCATACAACTTTGGGTGGAGCGCCCAACAGAAAACTACGTTGGTGCATATCACTATCTTTAGAGACGATAATTAGGTCAGATCTCTTTGCGTATTCCCAGACGGCTTGATCGTCAGCAGCTTGCAGGCCAACTTCTCTGACATGAAGGGAGTCGGGAAAGAGATCCGCGAGGCGGATCACCAGGTTTGGTGAGAGGTTTTCATCAAATAGCAGCTTCACGCAGCCGGAACGGTCATTAGCTTGCGTTCGCGATCCGCGGCGAAGGCAATGCAGGCTTTTAGATCGTCGTGAGTGAGGTCAGGGAAATCTGAAAGGATTTCTTCTTCCGTCATATCCGACGCGAGATACTCGAGCACTTCATAGACGGTGATACGCAATCCCCGCACACACGGCTTGCCGCCACGCTTGTTTGGGTCAATCGTGATGTAGTCGCGGTAATCCATGGTTTGAGATTACGTCCGGTTGCTTAGCTGGTCAAGAGATCTAGCCCGTCGGTACTGATTCGGTTTGGAGTTCAAGCTTTAGCTTGCTCGCTCAAGACAGCAGCCTGAAGGCTGAACTCAAAACGTGGCACCAAAACTGAACCAGTACCAGCCCGTCACTTAATCTCGTCCCAAATTAGCGTGTGCCTGGTTTCGCGGAGCAGGAGGGAGCCGATGATGAAGGTTAGGGAGGCGATGATGATGGGGTAGTAGAGGCCGGCGTAGATGTTGCCCGTGTTGGCGACGACCGAGAGGCCGATTACGGGAAGGAGGCCGCCGAACACGCCGTTGCCGATGTGATAGGGCAACGATAAAGAGGTGTAGCGGATTTTGGCCGGGAAGGCTTCGACCAGGTACGCGGCGATTGGACCATAGACCATTGTCACGAAGAAGACCTGGATAAAGACCAGGAGAATCAGTTTCCACGCGGTCGGCGAACTGAGCAAAGAGGCGATGTCTGTGTAAGGCAGAACTTCCTTCGCCGGTTGCAGCACACCGTTGACTTCAGTCTGCGGCACCAGCGTGATCGCGCCCGTGATCGGATTCGGTTGCGACGTTGCGGTCACGACGTTCGATCCGGCCGCACGTTGCATCGCGTAATAGATCGGGAAGTATGAAACCGCTGCGAGCAGACAGCCGAGCATCATGATCCACTTCCGTCCGATGCGATCGGACAGAGCTCCCATGAATACAAACAACGGCATCGCCAGCAACAGCGCAATCGCCACGATGTATTGCGCCGAACGCCCGTTTACTTTCAGCACAGTCTGTAAATAAAAGAGCGCGTAAAACTGTCCCGTGTACCACACTACCCCCTGTCCAGCCGTCGCACCGAACAGCGAAATGAGCACACGTTTCAGGTTATCCCACTTCGTAAACGCTTCAACGAGCGGCCGGCTCGAAGTCATCCCCGCACTCTTGATCTGACTGAAGATCGGCGACTCTTTCATCCGCAAACGAATGTAAAGCGAAACGCCGATAAGAAAGATCGAGATGATGAACGGTATGCGCCAGCCCCACGCGCTGAATGCCGCGCGCGTCATCGAATTTTGCACCACGATGCTCACGACCAGCGAGACGAACAGTCCGAGCGTCGCAGTGATCTGAATGAAACTGGTGTAGAAACCGCGCCGTTCGTCGGGCACATGCTCGGCAACGTAAACAGCAGCTCCACCGTATTCACCACCGAGCGCGAGTCCCTGAAGGATACGAATCAACAACAACATTATCGGCGCGAGAATTCCAATTGAGGCGTACGTCGGCAGAAAACCGATCGCTGCGGTCGCGCCGCCCATCACCAGCAACGTCACGAGAAACGCATACTTGCGCCCGACAAGATCGCCGATGCGTCCAAAGAAGAGCGCGCCAAACGGGCGCACCACAAAGCCGACCGCAAACGTCGACAGATAAGCGATCAGCGCGAGTGTATCGTTGCCTTCAGGATAGAACAGCGGCGAGATCGTAACGGCGAGACTACCGAAGATGTAGAAGTCGTACCACTCGATCATGGTACCAACTGCCGATGCGGTAATTACTTGCCAGATTTTGTAGTCGTGAACTTCGTGGTTTGTTGGTGGCATCTTTTACTGCGGGACGGCCGGCAGAACTGCCAGGTCGGCTCGCAACGGACCGAGTTGAGTTGCACACGCAATACGCAGCGGCAGCCGGCGCTTGTCGTCGCTGATCCACATGCGTAGTTGGTACTTGTCTGGCTCAGGATCGTCAGTCGTGATCGAAACCGCGATCGCCGGTATGACCTGGCTTCCTAACCCAATCATTTCCCGCTTTTGCGCGGTGACGAAAAGCGTCTTGGGTTTATTTTCGACCAGCATCGAGACCACGCTCTTTCGGTTCGGCGTCAGGTTGAAAGTCCGGATCGCGTAAAAGAACGAAAGATAATCGTGCGTGCCGACCGGAATCTCGATGCGCAGACCTTGATCGGTGCTTGCGACGCCGTTTTCCTGACCCATCAGCAACGTTTGATTCAACCGGCGGCGCCCTTCGATCAGAGTCATCACAGTGCGGAACGGCAGCAACCCTCCCGGCTCGACATACGAATCGATTTGATCGCGCGCTGTGAAAACCTGCGCGAGTGCATTAGTCGTGTGTGCAAACACACTCAGGTTAACACCGTCGCGATCGAAATACTTTTGACGCCCTTTCACGTGAAACGACGCGATGCCCATCGGCGTCGGATTCGGTCCAATGAAGATCTGGTAGTTGAGCTGTTCGCCGACTTTGAACGGCCAGTCTCCATTATTCGCGGCTGGAGCGACGGTTGGCGCTGGAGTCGGTGCCGGAATCGGACCAGGACGCACTGAGGTATCCGGCGTAGGCGTTGCAACCGGCACCGGTTTGACGATCTCGGAAGCCGCGAGTTCCGCGCGCAAGTCGCCGTCGCCGATTTCAGCAGTTATCAAGACCGGAACGTGACGTTCGTCATCGCTGAAATAGACCTTAACGTTTCGCAGCGGCGAGTTGCTGACGCGTATTTTGGCGACGATCGTGTTGAAAGAGCCAACGTTGGTGTTGACTGCTTCCTTTCCGGTGACTCTCAGTTCGATATGATATTCACCGCCTTCGCCCTGCACCGAAAAACTGAAAGCGCCGCCGGCTCCGAGCGGGAGTGCGCGCGCGCGATAGAATGCGGATAGCAGATCGTAAGTGCCCGGAAAGCCTTTCTGTTTGGGCGGAATCGCTTCGTTGCCGGCTGGCCGATTCAGGTCGCGAACCGATTCGTCAGCCTTGATTGCATCGCGAACTGTTTCTTCCGAGCGAAAGGGAAGTCCGGTTAACGGATCGATGTAGGTCGTGTAGTCGTTGTTGATCGCGAGCAGGGCGACATTGACTACATCCATCGTCTGGACGTGTGCACGAAGCTGGATTGCATCGCGATCGAAGTACACGCCACGCGACACGATGTGAAATTCGGCGTGCGCCGCGCTGGGAAAGGCCGAGTAAGAAACGTTATAAGTCAGCCGTTCGCCGATCTGATACGGCGCTTGGGAAAACGGGTGTGCGCCGCCGCCGTTTTGTGCAAAAACCGGAAAAATCAGCGCGAGAAAGAGGATTATTAGAGTAGAAATGACCGGGGGTTTCAAACTGAGATTCACCGTCGCATGATAGTTTCAAATCAAAAACAGGGCAAATCAAACGTTTTGAGTTCAAGCTTTAGCTTGTGTTCGGCAGCAGCCTAAAGGCTGAACTCAGAACGCCTAAACCAACTGCAAGTTTACACGCTAGCGGTTTTTGAGAGTTCCGCTTCTTAGCCCGTTTGGGCGCGCTCCATTTCGGCGGCGATTTCACGTGCGGCGGCGACGGGGTCAGCGGCCGCGGTGATTGGGCGTCCGACGACGAGGTAATCCGCACCCGCGTTCAACGCTGCTGCGGGTGTCGCGATCCGGCGTTGATCGCCCGCGTCGTTTCCTGCGGGACGAATCCCGGGTGTGACGATTAGAAACTTCGGGCGCGTGACTGCAGCGCGAATCGTTGCCGCTTCCTGCGGCGACGCGACGACGCCATCGACGCCCGACTGTTCCGCCAGTCTCACTAGCCTTAACACTGATTCTTCCGGGCTCGAGTTTATTCCGATTTGCGAAAGCGTCGCCGCGTCGATGCTGGTAAGCACACTGACTGCCAGCACTGCCGGACGAGTAGTTCCCTCGCGCTCGGCCACCTCCGTCACTGCTTCAACCGCGCGGCGCATCATTTCAGCTCCACCACTCGCGTGCAGCGTGAACAGCGAGACTCCGAGTTGCGCCGCCGAACGCGCCGAACCGGCAACCTGGTGCGGAATGTCGTGAAACTTCAGATCGAGGAACACCTTTGCGCCTGACGCAACGATGTCTTTCACAATCGGCGGCCCTGCGAGCGTAAACAGTTGCGATCCGATCTTGAACATGCCCGCGACGTCGCGAAGTTCAGTTACGAGGGCGAGTGCCCGATCGGGTGTATCGACATCAAGCGCGACGATCAGTTTATCCAAATTAGCGACTCCTTTCTTCTGTGCGGCAGCCGACGGCTGCGTCAAGGTTAGGCAATCCTTCTCGACTCAATATTTGTTCGAGACCTTCGTTGATTTCGCGAGCAATGCCCGGCCCGCGATAGATGAAACCGGTGTACAACTGAACGAGACTCGCACCGGCGCTGATCTTTTCCCACGCATCTTCGGCGGTGAAGATTCCGCCAACACCCACGATCGGAATCTTTCCTTTCGTCAGACGATAAAGCTGCTCCACCATTTGCGTAGATTTCGCGCGCAACGGTGCTCCGCTTAATCCACCTTCGCCAAGCGCTGCGATTCGGGCGCGATCCGTGATCAGACGGTCGCGTGTGATCGTCGTATTCGTCGCTATAAGGCCGTCAATCTGTAAGCGAACCGCGACGTCAACAATCATCTCCAGATCTTCACTCGTCAAGTCAGGCGAGAGTTTCACCAGCAACGGCATCGGCCGCGGATGCCGACGCGCTTGCTGCAACGCGCGATTGCGCTCCTGTAAGGCGCTCAACAACGCGAACAACTGCTCCGACTGCTGTAGTTGACGCAACTGCGGCGTGTTTGGCGAACTAACATTCACGGCAATGTAATCCGCCACATCGTAAACAGTTTCAAAACTCGCCAGATAATCTTCAGTCGCTTGTTCGAGCGGTGTGATTTTGCTCTTGCCAATGCTGACGCCGAGCACACACCCAAGCCGCTCGTGCTCGACGCGTTTCACAAAAGCCGCAGCGCCCGAGTTATTGAATCCGGCGCGATTGATGAGTGCTTTGTCTTCCGGCAACCGAAACAAACGCGGGCGTGGATTTCCCGGTTGCGCATGAAACGTCACTGTGCCCGCTTCAATAAATCCAAAACCTAAAGCAGCGAGAGCAGGAAGGGCGACACCGTCTTTATCGAAACCGGCCGCAAGTCCGACGGCATTCGGAAAGGAAATTCCGAACCGTTGAATGGGAGTGGATCTTTTAGCAGCGTAGCGGCGGGCGATAACATCGTTGATGAATTTGGGCCGCAGCAGCGAAAGAGAATGAAGCGCCAATTCGTGAGCGGTCTCAGGAGGGAGACTGAAAAGTAGCCGACGCACCAGTGAGCGGTAGACCATGCTTTGTTTCTTTGTACTTGGTACGTTGCGCTTTGTCAAAGTGCAACTTGTCACACCAAAAGCTTCTTGATAGTATCCCGCGAAATGGATTTCATCGAGAAGGCTCGCATCATGGATGGCCCGCGCATCAATCGCGCGTTGGCGCGTCTATCGTCCGAAGTGGTCGAGGAAAACCACGGCGCGGGTGACCTGTTTCTCGTCGGCATTCGCCGCCGCGGCGTGCCACTCGCCGAGCGCATGGCCAACAAGATTGCGGACCTCGAAGGTTATCGACCGCCCGTCGGCGTGCTCGATATCACGCTCTATCGCGACGACCTCTCGACGGTCGGCGCCAAGCCGGTAGTTA
>Ga0209216_1000142_pt1 | contig 13950 bp, 4 predicted proteins | sample TexAe_OM2H0_O2_FD_187940 | JGI IMG/M metagenome (GOLD analysis project Ga0209216, IMG submission 187940) | Forest soil microbial communities from Davy Crockett National Forest, Groveton, Texas, USA - Texas A ecozone_OM2H0_O2 (SPAdes) (version 2) | ecosystem: Environmental > Terrestrial > Soil >... | reverse complement strand
CCGGCGATCCCGCGGCAGCGGGCAATGTTGTCGCTAGCTCCCATCGCCGCTGAAGCGGCTCCCACAAAGGGCTCGCTCGGTGCCGGCTACGCCACAGATTGTGCGAATCAGATGGGCCGCAGATTGTGGGAATCGGGTGTGCCGCGGATTGTGGGAGCCGGCTGTGCCGGCGATCCCGCGGCAGCGGGCAACGTTGTCGCGAGCACCCATCGCCGCTGAAGCGGCTCCCACAAAGGGCTTGCTCGGAGCCTGGTGTGCCGCAGATTGTGGGAATCGGGTGTGCCGGGGATTGTGGGAGCCGGCTGTGCCGGCGATCCCGCGGCAGCGGGCAATGTTGTCGCTAGCTCCCATCGCCGCTGAAGCGGCTCCCACAAAGGGCTCGCTCGCTAAAGAGTAAATCTCTTGGCTCGCTCGCTTTAAGAGTAGGGCTCTTGAACAGTCAAGGCTCCCAAAGAAAAGGGGCGGTGGATTTCTCCACCGCCCCTTTCTTTTGTCACCGGTTTCCCGGGTTACCGCTTAGAAGCCGATCCCGAGTTCGAGATGTTCCGGCTGGGTCTCGATCAGCGTCGAGCTCTGGTCGGATACATCGTCGTACGCGAAACCGTACGCCTTGCCATTCACGCCGTGCAGGTGCCAGAAGCGCGAATAGTAGTTCGCCGGCGACTGCTGGTAGAACGAGGCCGGATCCTTCCAGGTCGTCGTGTCTTCCATCACGTGACGGTTGAACGCGGCGCAGATCTGGGCTTCCAGCTGGCCTTCCACGCCCCACGGGTCGTTCGAACGCGCGAGCTGGTCCTTGCCTTCCAGGACAGCCTGCGTGGTCGGCTTCTCCACCTTGAAGAGCATGCCTTCCGGCTCGTCCGCTTCCTTGGTGTCGGCCCAGTTGGTGTGGGTGAAGGTCAGCACGCCGTCGATCACCGTGCCTTCGAACTGCTTGTTGCCGATGGTCATCTGCAACACGTGGTTCTGGTAGTAAGCCCACGACTCGTCGATGTAGCTGTCGAAGTAGTGGCCTTGCGGCTGGTTGGTGTCGAACGCCGCCTTGCCCGGTGCCAGGATCCGGATCGGATTGGCGTCGGTCAGCTGGAACTCGGCCGGCACTTCCTGGTTGTACTCGGCGAAGATCTGCGCGCGCGTCTGCGTGATGCCCGACGACACGTGCCTGGTCTTGTCGCCGCCATACACATCGAGCGACAGCGGGATCGAGAACTGATCGACCTGCGTCGTGTTGATGAAGATGGCGTTGTCGTTCCAGGTGAACTCATACCAGTCGTAATACACGCCGATGTTCGGGTCGGTGCCGTTGAGCGGGTTGGGACCCGCGAAACCGATCGAACCGTCGGCGGCCTTCAGGATCTTGATGTACATCGGTTCACCGACGGACACGAAAATCCGGCCCGAATCCATCTTCGGCAGCTTGAGCAACTTGGCCTGCGCAAGCGTGAAGAAGTAGTTCGGGTAGTTCTGGCCGTTCTTCGTCAGATGGCCATCGCCATCGTTGTCTTCCACCTTCGCGGCGGTCAGCGTGCCGTCCGGCTTGACCCACGAGAACACCTGCGTCTTCGGATCGCGGCCGATCACGGCGACGTAGATCTTGTCGTCGCTGTACTTGCCGTTGGTCGTGTTGCGCAGCTGCGTACCGATGAAGCCCGGGTACGTGTCGTAGTTGAAGCCCTGCGACGGATCGTTGGCCTGCGGGTTCTCCGGCGTGGTACCGGTATCGCCGTTGCTGTCCGCAGCGTAGACACCCATTTCCCACAACGAATAGCCGTACGGGCTGGAACGCTTGATACCGCTCATCCGCACGTACTGCGCCGAACGGGCCGGGAAGGTGACGGTTTCCACACCACCCTGGCTGGTTTCGTTGTCGTACGCGGGGGTCCAGGTCTTGCCGTCGATGGAGGTGTCGATGCGGTAGGCGAGCGCATGCGCGTTCTCCCACGACAGCACCACCTTGCCGATCGTCTGGACGGAGCCCAGGTCGACCTGGATCCACTGGTCATCGGTGAAGCCGGACGACCAACGGGTACCTGCATCGCCGTCGTTGACGTTCTCGGGCTTGAAGGCGACCGGGTTCTCGCTATCGGACGCGAGCACGGTCTTCTTCAGCGCGAGGTTGCCGCTGGCGGGAATGCCCTGGTCGGGCTGGGTCTGCTGCGGCTGGTCACCGACCGGCTGCTGCGGTTGCGTCTGCTGCGGCTGGTCGCCAACCGGCTGCGTCTGCTGCGGCTGGTCACCCGTCGGCTGCTGGGAAGCGGCCGCCTGGTACACCTCGAACTCGAACATCGAGTTGCCGTAGCCGGTGTTGCGCTTGGTGCTGTTCATGCGGACGTAGCGGGCGGTGACCGCCGTGAACGTCTGCGTGTCCACGCCACCCTTGCCTGCGACCGGGCCCTTCACCGTCTGCCAGTTCTGGCCGTCGTTGGAGACATCGATCGTGTACTCGGCGGAAGACGCATTCTCCCAACGCATGATCACGTGGTCGAAGGTCTTCGGCGTGCCGAAGTCGACGGTCAGGTCGGCCGGATCCACACCTGGCTTGGAACTCCAGCGGGAATTGAAATCGGCGTCGACCGCCTTGGATGCGTCGAGGTCTCCGCGCTCCGGGTCGACCTGCGACGTTGCGATGGCATGAAGGGCGATGTTCACGCCGTTCTTGCCATCACCCGGCGTACCCGGACTCGGCGGATTGCTGCCGCCATTGTCGCCACCACCGTTGTCGCCACCGCCGTTATCCGGCTGCTGCGGCGCCGGGGCGCCGAAGACCGGAACGGAGCCGGCCGTCGAGTTGTCGACCGTCAGCAGCACGTTCTGGCTGGACGTGACGAGAGCCTGGGCACTCACCACCTTCACCCGCAGCACGGTGCCGTTGTTCGCCGCCTTGAGGGCCGGCGTGGCATACGTGCCATCCGCGGTGCTGGACAGGAACGTCAGCACATCCTGGTTGTTCTCGTCCTTGGTCACCGCGTACCAGTCGTAGCTGAGCGGGCCGACGCCCGTCGCCTTGACCGTGAAGACCGCGGAACGACCCGCACCGGCCGTGACGCTGGTCGGCTGCGTGGTAATCACCGGAGCGACCACCTGGGTTCCCTTCACGCAAACCGCATGGCCCGGGAAGTTGTTGAACACCTGGTGGGTGATCGTGCCATCGGAGTTGACCAGGGTGGCGAACTGCGGGTTATCCGCATCCGTACCCGCGGTCCAGGTCTGCCACGCGCCCGGGAATGCCGAGCTCGAGTAGTTCTGGCCGCTGATGGCCAGCGCTTCGTCCACGGACGGCAGGCGCATGCCGGCATCCGAGCACTGCTGCGCGGCGACGAGCTGCGTGAACTGCGCACCCTGGTCGGCGAAGCCGCGCTGGATGCGATCCCACTGCAGGCCGCTGAGGTTGTCGGTCACCAGGTTGGCACCGGTGGCCGTCGTGTAGCGGTCGGTGACCGAGCAGCAGGTCGGCGTGTTGTACACCTGGAACTCGTACAGCGAGTAGCCATAGTCGGTTGCACGCTTGATGCCCTGCATGCGGACATAGCGGCCGGTGACCGGCTTGTCGAAGGTGAGGTCTTCGGTGCCGCCATTGCTGGTGTCGACGTGCAGCGCTTCCTTGAAGCCCGTGTTCGGATCATCCGAGTACTGGATGGAGTATTCCGACGCGTGGGCGTTCTCCCACTTCAGAACGACGCGGTTGAACGTGCGCGACGAGCCGAGGTCGACCGTGAGGAAGGCATTGTCGTCGCCGATCTTCGAACCCCAGCGCGTGGTGTCGTCACCATCGACGGCCTGCCACGCTGCCGTGCCCTGGTCGTTTTCCACCGCCGTCGAGAGCGTCGGCTTCTGCAGGGCAAGGTTCGCGCCCGGCGGTGCCAGAGTCAGCTTCGCCGAAGCGGTCGCCGTGGCATTGGTGATGTTCGTCACCGTCACCGTGTAGGTGCCGACGTCGCCCTGCTGTACCGCCGGAACGGTCAGGGTGGGCTGGTCGTCACCGACCGGCTGGCCATCGTGCGCCCACTTGTAGTGGAACGGCGAGGTGCCGTTGACCAGGCTGGACACGTCGAACGTCGCCGGCTGACCCGGATTCGCGCGAATGTCGGCCATTGTGCCATTGATCGCCGGCGGGCGAGCCGCGTTCACCGTGAGGTTCACGGCTTGCGACGGAATGACGCTGTTGAAGTTCCTGACCACGACGGAGTACTGCCCGCCATTGTCAGCCACCGTCAACGCCGGCGTGTCGTAACTCGGGCCGGTCGCGCCTGCGATCGGGTCCGAACCCTTCATCCACTGGTACTTGATCGTCGGCGAACCCGAAGCGACCACGCTGAAGTGGGCGGACTGGCCTTCGTCGACATTCTGGGCCACCGGCTGCTGCGTGATGCCCACCTGCTTGAACGGGAACACGTTCAGCGTGGCGGCACGCGATTCCGGATCGCCACCCTGGCCATGCACCACCACGGTGTAGGTCGAGTGGTTGTCGTCCAGCGTCAGGGTCGGAGTGTCGTAGGTCGGACCGCTTGCACCCGGGATCTCGGCACCATTCTTCTTCCACGTGAAGGTCAGCGGCGGGGTGCCGGAGGCGGTCACGGTGAAGTGGGCGTGGTCACCCACGCTGACGTCCTGGCTGACGGGATCGGCGATGATCTGCGGCGCACCCGACGAAGCCGGCGCAGCCGGGATCGGGGCGATGCGGAACGACGTCGTTCCCGCAATGAGGCCGGGAGCGGTGGCGCTGACATTCACGGTACCGGTTTCGAACTTCGTGCGCAGCGCGATCTTCTGCAGACCGCCCTCGAACTGGAGCTCATGCGAACCCGGCGAGTGGTAGAAGTGGTTCGGTTCGTCGATGCCGCTGGCATCGGGCGTCGAGCCACCGGCATAGTCGACCAGCTGCTGCGTGCCGCCATTGAAGGTGACCAGCGAGTTGCCGCTGTCGACGTTGAACGTGACCTTCTGCGAAGCATCCGGCACGCGCACGCCATGGGCGTCCACGACCGTGGCCACGATGAAGGCGGCGTCCGAGCCGTTCGCGGTGATCTGGAAGGTCGTGCCATCCGGCTTGACGATCGGATCGGTCGTGTTGACCACCTGCAGCTCGATATGGTCGGCAGGACCAGCCGTCGTGAGCGTGTCGGCCACGTCGTTGCCGTTGGCGTCCTGACGGACCTGACCAAGGGCGTCGATGCACTGCGCGACCGCCGAACCCGACTGCCACGTCACGTTCCAATGGACCTGGCCCGGGAGCTTCGTGGTCTTCTGGGCCTGGTCGACGCCGACGATATGGCCGGTGTCTTCCGAAACCGGACCGTTCTCCGCGTTGAACGAGACTTCGTCGATCGTGTCCCACGTGTTCGGCACCTGGTCGGTGCCCTGCTGCACGCCATTGACGAGCAGGCGAACCTTGGGACAGTTACTGAACGCGTTCACCTGGATGTCGCCGGAACGATTCCAGTTATGCGCCAGCTTGACGACCGGACGCAGGTCGTAAGGCACCCACACCGACTCATAGATGTAGTACAGCATGCGCGGGAAACGGTTCGCATCGGCCATCGACGCGTTGTTGCCACGGGCATTGTGACGGAACGCCTTGGCGGGCGTGCCATCCGGATGCTGCACGATGTTGCCGTTGCCGTCGCGCTGGAAGGTCCAGTGCGTCGAGTCCTCGGTGCCGTCGACCAGCTCGATGACTTCACCCGGGGTATCCGCGTAGTACCACTGCGCCATGCCGGCGGTGCCGACCTTGCGAGCCTGCGAATACGGCACGAGGTAGTTCAGCGCGAAGGCCAGTTCCGTGTCGTAGCCATGACGGTTACCGCCCGGGCCCCAGTATTCCGCGCCCCATGCGGGCTTGTTCGGAAACTCGTTCTGGTGCAGGAACGTTTCGCAACCGGCCTTCGAGCAGCTGAGGATGTCGCCATTGGCGGCATTCGGCGTGCGATCGGCCGCGGCGCGCGGCGCGATGACGTCCCAGCTACGGCTGAGGGACCGCAGTTCCTGCGCGAACGGCGTATTCATCGTGCCGTTGTTGATTTCCCACGCGAGGATCGACGGATGGCTGCGGTCACGGATGACGATGTCGCGCTGCACTTCGCGCTTGATCGTCCACATGTCGTTGCAGGCCTGGTCGGCGGCGGCACAGACGTTGCCGAAGCCACCTTCGCCGTCGCCGCTGGGCTGGACGATGAACACGCCGAGCGCATCGGCGGCCTCGACGAACTCGGGGCTCGACGGGGAATGACCGGGACGCCACAGGTTGCCACCCATGGCAGCCATGCCCTTGAGGTCGCGCCACTGCTGCTCTTCGGGGACGGACGAGCCCAGGCCCGGATAGTCGTAACGACCCGAACCGCCATCGATCAGCTGCTTCTTGCCGTTGACGTAGAGGAAGTCCTTATCCCACGTCAGCATGCGGATGCCGAGCGTGCTCTGCTTCGTGTCCACCACCTGGCCGTTGATGCTGACGGTGTGGAACACCCTGTACATGTACGGCTTGCCGTCCAGGCTGTTGTTCGGATACCAGAGCGTCGGGTTGTTCACCTGAAGCGTCTCGTCGAACACCGGCGTCTGGTCGTCCGGCACCACGTTCGGCGCCAGATCCTTGTTCTGCTGGTCACTGGCGACAAGGTTGCCGTTCGCATCCACGATCTGCGTGGTCAACGTCACCGTCTGCACGGCGCTCGTCTCGTTGATCACGTTGGTCTGGACGCGAATCGTGGCCTTCGTGTGATCGTCGCTCAGCGCCTGCGTACCGACGTAGGTACCCCAGGTCTTCTGGCCGGCGTAGACGTTCTCCGGGATGTGCACGAGGTTGGTCACGTGCAGTTTTACCGGGCGGAAGATGCCCGCCTCGGCCTGGCCGAAACGGAACGAGCCCGAGAAGCCCGGATCCTCGAAGAAGCCACCGCCGCCGCGGCTTACCTTCACCGCGATGACGTCGGTACCGTCGAAGTGCAGCAGCGGAGTCAGGTCCACGATATGCGGCAGGAAGCCGATGACGTGGGTCGCCTGTGCATCGGGCTGGCCCGGCTGGTTCAGCACGCCCGTACCCGGGACGAACTTGCCGTTGACGTAGACACGGTCGCCGGTGTGCGCACCTTCGATTTCGAGCATCACCTTCTTGCCCGCGTACTTCGCGGAGTCGGTGAGCTTCGTGCGATACCAACTGGTTTCACCATCCAGGCTGCCCTGGCCACCGCCGGACTCCTGGTTGATGAAGGTGTTGAAGTCGTTGGCGGCGTGCGGCAGGCCAACGGTCAGCCATGCGCTGTCGTTGAACGTGACCGCGGCGCCCTCGTCCCCATTGGGGAGCGGAGCGTACACGACAGGATCGTTCGGATTGACGATCGCCTGCTTCGTGTACTTCCACGGCTGTGCGCCGAGGTTGATGTCCTGGCGATCCGAAGGTGCGAGCGTGACGGCTTGCGCCGTCGCGGTCATACCCAGGAACGCCATGGCGAGCATGGCGGAAAGCCTCGCTCGCCTTTGCGTACTGTTGGGTGATGCGGGTTGTCGCTTCATTGGGTTCAAATCCCCTGTGAGAGCCGCGTGGATGGCAGCGCGTTCGCAGCGCGCACGACGCCGAGCGCCGGCGATGAATCGCCGGCGGCTTTCTGTCGTTTCGCGGTGAGTGGACTGTTCGACCCTGATGCCGGTCTGTATGAGCCCCTGCAGCCCTACCGGGTTTTAGCCGTCCATACGCTGTCTGCGCGGATCATCCGCCTGCGCAATGACACTCACAATACTAAATAGGGGGAGTCATACGAAAAAAACTGCCGTACGTTCGCGTTCCGTGACGCGCGTCCGGTTTGTCACCATGCGATAGGTTTGAACAAGACGTTGCGAAGGAAAATACGCGTCACTTCGCAACATGAGAAAGGATGTCCGAACAACGACATCCGTCAAAATAGCGACGGCAATCGGGTACCTCTTTCGAGGTACCCGACGTGTCAGGAAGCCGTGCCGCCAACCGTCATTCCATCGACGCGCAACGTCGGTTGACCGACGCCCACGGGCACACTCTGACCATCCTTGCCACAGACGCCGACGCCTTCGTCGAGCGCGAGATCGTTACCGATCATCGAAACGCGCGTGAGCACGTCCGGACCGGAACCGACGAGCGTCGCGCCCTTGACCGGACGCGTGACCTTGCCGTCTTCGATGAGGTACGCCTCGCTCGCGGAAAACACGAACTTGCCGTTGGTGATGTCGACCTGGCCGCCGCCGAAGTTCACGGCGTAGATGCCGCGCTTCACCGAACGAATGATTTCTTCCGGCTCGCGGTTGCCGGCCAGCATGTAGGTGTTGGTCATGCGCGGCATCGGAAGCTGCGCGAAGGATTCGCGTCGGCCGTTACCGGTGGACTTCACGCCCATGAGGCGAGCGTTGAGCTTGTCCTGCATGTAACCCTTGAGGATGCCGTTCTCGATCAGCGTCGTGCATTCGGTCGGCGTACCTTCGTCGTCGATGCTGAGCGAACCGCGACGGCCCGGCAGCGTGCCATCGTCGACCACGGTGACGCCTTCGGCGGCCACGCGCTCGCCGATACGTCCGGCGAAGGCGGAGCTGCCCTTGCGGTTGAAGTCACCTTCCAGCCCGTGGCCGATCGCCTCATGCAGCAGGATGCCCGGCCAGCCGGGGCCAAGCACCACCGTCATGCTGCCGGCGGGCGCATCGACCGCGTCGAGATTCACCAGCGCCTGGCGTACCGCTTCCGCGGCGAACGCATGCGCACGGCCGTTCTCGATCAGCTCGCGATAGCCGTAGCGGCCGCCGCCACCGGCGTGACCCTGCTCGCGACGCCCACCCTGCTCGGCGATCACCTGCACATTGAGGCGAACCAGCGGGCGCACGTCGGCGGCAAGCGTGCCGTCCGAGCCTGCGACGAGGATCGTGTCCATCGTGGCGGCGAGGCTCACCACCACCTGCTTCACGCGCGGATCGCGCGAACGCGCATACGCATCCACTTCGCGCAGCAGGGCGATCTTTTCCTCGTTGGGCAGGCTTTCCACCGGATCGATGGCCGGGTAAAGGCCGCGCCCCGTGGCGATCGCCAACGGCTTGCCCGCGCCGGCGCCGCCCTGGGCGATCGCACGTGCCGCCCGCGAGGCTTCCAGCAGCTGGGGAAGCACGATTTCGTCGGAATACGAGAAGCCGGTCTTCTCGCCAGAGATGGCACGGACGCCCACGCCCTGCTCGATCGAGTGGTTACCGTCCTTCACGATGCCCTCCTCCAGCACCCAGGATTCGCTGCGCGAATGCTGGAAGTAGAGGTCGGCCGCATCGATCGATGGCCCCATCAACTGGGAGAACACGCGATCCAGGTCGGTGGAGGCAAGGCCACCCGGCGTGAGCAGGCGACGTTCGGCGAGGGAGATCAGGGAGTCCATCAAGGCAGCCGGTAGCGGAACGGGGAGGCCCCAGATCTGGGGTCGGAAGCGTCCAGCTTAAACCCCGGGGCCCCGGATCGTGAATGCCAGAACGCGATCCTGGCGGACCATCACTCGCCACGGGACGATCGCGTCCAGCGTGGCCGCCATGAGGTCGCGGGTCATTTCACGATCGTAGCTGGCCTGCAATCCCGTCCAGAATTCGCCGGGCAGCGCAAGGTCATCGCCCCGGCGATGCGGTCGAGGGCTCGCCCCTGTCGATGGGCGTGAAGATGGGCTTATCCCAGCTGCCGGTGACCTGGTAGCGCTTGCGCGCGGCCTGGTTGAGGCCCTTGCCCAGGATGCCCTGGACGGCGAGACCCGCTGCCGCACCCACCGGACCACCGGCCAGTGCGCCCACCACCGGAAGGCTGCTGCCCAGGTGCGGCACCACGAGCACTTCCTGGTCGTAGTCGCGCGCCTTCAGGCCCGCACGGCCGGTGATCGTGATCTCCGCGGCCGGTGCGCGAATCTTGAGGTTTTGCGTGCTCGCATTGCCGTTGGCGAAACGAAAATCGCCCGTGATCGAATCGAAGGCGAAGCCCTTGCCAAGCACGTCGCCGAAATCCAGCGAGAGACGACGCGGAAGTTCGGTCACGGAGACGAGACCGAACAGCCTGCCTACGCCGGGCTGTACTTCGAGGATGCGCCCGTTGGCCACGTCGACCTTGAGCGTGCCATCCATGTTCGCCAGCGCGAGCGCCGAAGGACCGCCCGGCCACGTCGCGTCGAGCTTCGCCTCGGTACGGCCTCCCTGCAGGATGCCGGCGAAACCCAGCGCGTCGAACATGCGCGCCACGTCTTCAGACGCGAAGTCCATGGCAAGGTGCGTGCGGCTGCGCTTCTCGTCGCCGTTCCAGTCACCCGTCGCGGTGATCTGCACGTTCTTCGATTGCGCGCGCAGCTGGTCGATGTGCATGCCCTCGTCCGTCGGCCATGTTTCGAGCCGTGCCTCGCCCAGGCGCGCCTTGCCCAGGCGCATGTCGGTCACCTGCAGGTGTAGCGGCGGCAGGCTCGATGGCGCCACACCGGCTTCGTTCGCATCGGCGGGTTTCCTGGCCGCGGCGGGATTGTCTTTGGCGTCCTCCGCCTTCGCGACGGTGGCGGCGGTCGTCGTGGCGGCGCCAGCCGAAGCCTTGCCCTTCTTCGCCGCATCCGCCGTATCGTCGGCCGCGGCCCACCAGAGGCGATCCATCCGCGCGGTGATGCCGCGTCGGCGCAATTCGTCGTTGGGCACGGTCATCTGGCCGGCCATGCCATCGCTATCCACGCGCAGGGAGAGTTCCTGTGGCCCCGGGCGGGCGACAAGATGCATCGATGCGAAGTGCTGGCCGAACACCTCGCCGTCATCGGTCGTCACGTCGAGGGCCGACAGGCCCGGTCCGTTGCCGCCCGTCGCCATGCCGACGACGTACTGGACCCATCCCGACACATCGAGCTTCGCCGCGTGCCCGCCGATGAGGTATCCCTGCGCCGGCATGGTCGATGGGGCCGTCGCGCCCAGGTTGAACGCCGCGGCGATCGGTTCCTTGTCGGTCGGCAGGCGCAGGCGACCGCGCACGATATCGCCCAATGCGATATCGAGGCGCGCACCGTCGACCGGAATGCCGACACTCACCGACAAGGGCGTCGCGACCGTCGCGGCCTTTTTCACCGGCGTCGGCATCGCCAGCTCGACACCGCGCAGATCCGAATCGACGCGCAGCGTCTGTGACGTGGCATCGCCCTGCCCCGTCTTGCTCAGGTCGAAGCCAATGCGAAACGTTCCGCGTCCCTTCGCGATATCCGCGAGCCACTTCAGGTTCTCGTACTCGCCCACCAGTTCGCCGACGGTGAAGTCTCCCGTCAGTGAGGCATCGACGATCTTCGCGGGATCGCCGGTACCACCGGCGATGGCGAGATCGAGAGCCGCCGGCTGGCCGTGAACCGTCGTCTTCAGGCCTTTCGCGGTGAACCCCGTGCCATCGAAACTCATCGGGCCGGTGATCTTGTCGAGACGCAGCTTCCATGCGTCGGCCACGAGGTCGGCATCCTTGATGGATGCCTTGCCGACGAGCGTGAAATCCTTCGCGGCCTTCAGCGGCATGAGCAGGTTGAAACCGAACTCGCCGCTGCCGCCGAGCTTCATCTTGTCGAGTGCTTCGCGGCTACGGCTGGCGATGGGGCTGTTCTTGATGAACTCCAGGTAGCTGCTACCCGTGCCCGCGCCGCTCACCTTGAGGTCGAGCACACCGTCGGCGAAATCCGGAATCGCCGCCGATGCGGCGCTCACCGCGTTGCCCAGCGAATGCCCTTCGCTGGCCTCCACGTACATGCCGTTGCCGATGAAGCTGGCGACCGCCGCCACACCTTCGGCGCGAGGCCAGCCCACGCCGTAATCCAGCACCGTGTCGGCGATCACCGCACGCGCTTCGAAACGGCCTTCCTGGTTCTTGAACGGGAATTCGCGCAGGTTGCCACGGAGTACCGCCGCGCCGCCTTCGATGCGCCCTGAGACGAGGCCACGGTTGAGCCAGTTCTGCGCACCCTCGGACATCGAGTGGATCGGCCAGAACAACTTCGCGGCAGGCACATCGCCCTCGCCAAGCGCCACGTACATGTCCATGAACGGACCCGTGTCGGCCGCCGGCAGCACCAGTTCGCCGCGCGCCTGCCCGCCATAACCCTCGCCGCGGAAGTCGAGCGGATCGACGCCGATGTGCCAGTCGGCCTCGTCCTTGTACACGGCGACATCGCCGCCAAGCGAGGACATGACGAACGGCTTGCGGAAGATGCCCGTCGCGTCGATCGTGGTCGATTGCGTCGGCAGGCTGAGCACCAGCGCCTCGCCGTCGCCGAACACTTCGCCCCTGAGCGACGACACGCCTGGCAGCTTGCCGCTGGCGTCGATGCCGAGGCCGGAGAACTTGCCGTGCGCGAAGCGGACACCGTCGTCCGAATTCCAGTCGGCGCGCAATTCGTCGAAGCGTCCGCGCGGATGCCCTTCGCCGAGCCAGCGCGCGAGCGACGGCGAGACCTCGGGGAGCACGCCCGCCCACGGAAGGAGGGGCGCGAGCTCCAGCTTGCGGCCGACCAGTGTGCCGTCGCTGCGTTCGCCACGCTGGGTCAGTACGAGCGCGAGATCACTGCCGTCGCTTCCCGCCCAGTCGATGCGCTCGCCGTCGGCGGTGCGCTGGAAATTGACGAGGCCATGCAGGCCCGCCGTGCTTACGGTACGCGCGGGCCCGCGAACCGCGAGGTTGTCGAGATCGAGCCGCCACGTCGCACGCACGACGTGTGCGTCGCGCCAGTCGAGCCAGCTCTCGAATCCGCCCTTGCCGCCCGCCAGCGCATAGCCATCGACCATGAAGTCGCCGGTGAGCGCCGCGAAATCGACGTTGGTGCCCTTGACGTAGATGCGCCCGCTCGAGCCGTCTTCGGCGAATCGACCCGCGGCCGTGAGTACGGCGGGAACGTTCTCGCGGCGCAGGCTTCCACCGAGGCGGATCGCATGTCCTTGCAGGCTGATCCGCAACTCATCGGCGATCAGGCCGTAGTGCCGCTGGGTGGTTTCATCCGCGATATCGAGGCGCAGGTTGCTGAGCCAGAGGTCGGCGGACAGGTTGCCGAACGACACCTTCTGCGTACCGCCGCCGGCACCGAAGCCGTCGATGCTCCAGCGACCGTCGACGGCACGGCGCAGGCCCAGGCGCATGTCCCGCAGGCGCAGGTTGATGAGGTGCCGCGAAGGCAACACAAGCGCGCCGAAATCGAGCTTCACCGCCGCCTGCGGCAACTGCAACGGCTCACCGCCTTCGGTGGGTGCGATGGTCACGTCGCGCATGACGAACAACGGACCGGAAGGTCGCCAGAAGCCTTCCAAGGAGGCGAAGCGCACGGGCTTGTGCAATTGCTCGCTGAGCAACGCCGCGACGCGATCGGGATAGCGTGCGGCAAGGGGAAGCAGCAACTGGCCGAGCGCCATCACGATCGCGAGGGCGACCAGAAGGCTCGCGACCAGACCCAACAGGAAAAACCTAAGGCGTCGTGCGCGATGGCGCCAGTGCAGATTCACCGGCCCGGATCCCGGCGGCGTGCGCCGGGCTCAGAGAAGGACGACATCGAACTGTTCCTGCGAATAATGCTCTTCCGCCTGGAAGCGGATGCTCTTGGCGATGAACTCTTCCAGCTCGGCCACCGCGGCCGATTCCTCTTCCAGGATGCGGCCCACCACTTTCGGGCTCGCCATCACCAGGAGCTTCTGCGCGTTGAACTGGCGCACCGCGCGCGTGATCTCGCGGAAGATCTCGTAGATCACCGTTTCGGCGGTCTTCAAGGTACCGCGACCGCCGCATGCCGGGCACGGCTCGCACAGCTGGCGCTCCAGGCTTTCGGTCGTGCGCTTGCGCGTCATCTCCACCAGGCCCAGGGCGGACATCGGATAGACCGTGGTCTTCGCATGATCCTTCGCCAGCCCCTTCTCGAGCATGCGCAACACCTGGCGCTTGTGCTCGTCGTCGATCATGTCGATGAAATCGATGATCACGATGCCGCCAAG
>Ga0209216_1000141_pt1 | contig 13955 bp, 3 predicted proteins | sample TexAe_OM2H0_O2_FD_187940 | JGI IMG/M metagenome (GOLD analysis project Ga0209216, IMG submission 187940) | Forest soil microbial communities from Davy Crockett National Forest, Groveton, Texas, USA - Texas A ecozone_OM2H0_O2 (SPAdes) (version 2) | ecosystem: Environmental > Terrestrial > Soil >... | reverse complement strand
CGTTCATTGGCGATCTGGCCAGGGCACGACTCCATTGTGGCCATAACAGCGGTTCTGTTCCTGACTCTGCTGTCAGCGATCAGTCTCTATCGTCAGAACCCACCCGCGGTAAAGAGTGCTGATTCACTGCCAGGTGAGTTTTCCGCGGCTCGCGCGATGAATCATCTGGCCGTCATTGCCCAGCGTCCTCATCAGATGGGCTCCATTGAGCATGACGCTGTGCGCGACTATCTCGTTAATGAGCTGAGAGCGCAGGGACTCGTTCCTGAAGTGCAAACCGCAACAGCATTGAATCCGGTTTGGAGAGACGAGTTTCGCGCTGGGACGGTTCAGAACGTGATCGCGCGGTTACCAGGCGTTGCAAACAGTAAAGCAGTGATGCTGGCCGCGCATTACGACTCGGTGCCTAACGGCGCCGGTGCTAGTGACGACGGTGCCGGAGTTGCTGCCTTACTAGAAACTGTTCGGGCAATAAAATCGACGCCGTTGAAGAACGACGTAATCTTCCTCTTCACGGATGGTGAAGAGCCTGGCTTGCTTGGCGCAAATGCTTTTATCAGCGAGCATCCCTGGGCCAAAGACGTCGGACTGGTGATGAACTTCGAAGCGCGGGGAATACGTGGGTCCTCGATCATGTTTGAAACCAGTCCGAATAACGGATGGCTGATCAAGGAATTTGGCGCCAGCGCACCGTATCCGATTGCTCATTCACTCGCCTCTGAAATCTATCGACTTCTGCCGAACGACACAGACTTCACTGTATTCAAGAAGGCTAATCTGCCGGGATTGAACTTTGCCTACATCAATGGCCTTACGCACTACCACACATCACTCGACAGCATCGCAGCGATAGACCAGCGAAGCCTTCAACATCAGGGTGCAAGTGCGCTGGCGTTGACTCGGCACTTCGGTAATGTGGATCTCAGCGCGACAAGAGCCGGCAACGCAGTCTATTTCGATCTCATGGGCCTGGCGTTCATCCAATATTCGGGAGCATGGGTCTTGCCGTTGACGATCTTTACGACATTCGTATTTGCCGGACTCGTGATTTACGGCCTGCGCAGACGGCGACTAACTTTCCGTGGATTGATTTGGGGATTTGTCGCATTGATAGCGGCCCTGGTTGTTGCGCCACTTGTAGCAGGAGCGCTGTGGTTTCTCGTAGTGAGGTTTAACGACATAGCCGGCGTCAGGACACAAGGCGAGGCGTATGAAAGTAATCTTTTCTTCGTCAGCTTTGTGGCCCTGGCAGTGGCGATTACGTCAGCGGTTTACATCTTCTTTCGCAAACGAGCAACGATCGAGAATCTAACCGCGGGTGCTTTATTTGTCTGGTTTATTCTTCTCTGGCTGGCGGCCTTGTTGCTGCCAGGAGCAAGCTATCTTCCCACCTGGCTTTTGTTATTGAATCTCCCGCCGCTGGCTTACCTGCTGTTCGCGAAGGAACCGGATGTGAGGTCAATACGCTTTCTCGCACTGTTATTTCTATGTGCCGTGCCGGGACTGGTCCTGTTGGTCCCGCTCATTTACCAAACCTACTTGGGGCTGACTTTAAGACTTATCGTGCCTCTCATCGCAGTTCTGGTCCTATTGCTCGGCTTATTGATTCCGCACCTCAAGCTGATGGCGACGCCGCAGAGATGGTTGTTACCAGCAGCGCTCGTGGTTATCAGCACAGGATTCTTAGGAGCTGGACTATTCGGATCGAGTTATGACTCGCAACAGCCTAAACTCCACACACTGTTTTATGGGTTGAATGCTGATACGCAAAGTTCGATTTGGGCCACTCTCGATCCCGTCCGTGACGAATGGACTGCAAACTTCTTCAAGGCCGATGGCAAACTCAAGATTCAAAGAATAAGACTTCCGGAATTCTTCGGAGCCCGTGCGAATACACAATTCGGGTCAGCACAGGCAGACGCTCTACAGGTAAACGGCCCGCAACTCGCGATTGTGAGTGACAAAGTTGTCGCAGGCGTGCGTTCCGTCGTTCTTCGCGTCAACTCACCGCGCCAGGCCCCGGTTGTCACGATTTATGTCGACTCACCAGCAGAGGTTCAGGCGTTTGCGGTAAACGGAAGGAAAATTGATTCGGTTTCAGCCGGCAAGAACTCGTGGAGACTGAGTTATCACGCATTACCTGTTCAGGGGATCGAGTTGGCGCTGGACGTCAAAGCACAGGAGCCTCTCAAGTTCAGGGTCGTGGACCAGAGCTACGGGTTGCCGGAGTTGCCGGGAAAACCGATCCCGCCAAGGCCCAGCGGCTTGCTACCGTCAAGATTGCCTTTTAGCGACTCAACACTAGTTGCGAAGTCTTACGTCTTCTGAAAGCGATGAAACTCTTTCTATTCCTTATTAACTACTCGCGGCGCGTGGTACTCATCGCGTTGTTTATCGGTATCGTCAGCGGCATTTGCAACGCCGCTTTCATAGCCGTAATCAACGCGGCGTTGAAGAGTCCGGAGTCGCCATCGCCGTTCTTGCTAAAGAGCTTTGTCGCGCTGTGCCTGATACTCCCGGCGACACGACTCATCTCTGAGCTCTTGCTCGCCAGAATGGGACAAAAGGCGTTAATGGATCTTCGGCTACGGTTGAGCCGGCGGATCCTGGGTGCGCCGCTCCGTTACCTGGAAGAGTTGGGCGCGCATCGCTTGCTTGCCGCACTTGCTGAAGATGTTCCGGTCATTACAAATGCGTTGGTTGCCCTGCCGATTCTTTTCATAAACGTCGCGGTTATAGTCGCGGGCCTCGTCTATCTCGGTTGGTTGTCGTTTGGCTTGCTACTTATGCTGCTGAGTTTTGTGATTGTGGGAGTCGTGACTTACCAGTTACCTGTAATCAAGGCGGTGCAGCATGTTCGAGTTGCGCGCGAACAAAACGATTCGCTTTTCAATCACCTGCGCTCGCTGATCTCGGGAGTCAAGGAACTCAAGCTTCATCGCCAACGCCGTGACGCTTTCATCGGTCGCGAGCTTGAGCCCACGGCTGCCGCGTTCCAGAAATCCAACCTCCGGGCAATGATGATCTTCAACGTCGCGGCAACCTGGGGGCAGCTACTGGTTTTCATGGTTATAGGACTCATCGTTTTTGGAATTCCTCTGTGGAAATCCACTAACACACTGATCCTTAGCGGCTACAGTCTAACGCTGCTTTATTTGATGAGTCCTTTTCAGGGCGTGATGAACTTTGTGCCTGTTGTCGGGCGCGCAGGAGTGGCGCTGCAGAAGTTGGAAAGCCTTGGTCTACAGCTCGCAGCCAAGGCGACTGAATCGTTGGACCAGACACTATCGCCGGCGGGTTGGAAGCGACTTGAACTGAACGGCGTCACCCACTTGTATCGCCGCGAAGCGGAAGAGGACACGTTCGTGTTGGGTGAACTTGACCTGACGTTTTCTCCAGGGGAGCTAGTGTTCATTGTGGGAGGAAACGGCAGCGGTAAGACTACGTTGGTTAAGCTGCTGATCGGACTTTACCCGCCAGAGTCGGGCGAAGTCCTTCTGGATGACGAGGTCGTAACTGACGAGACTCGGGATTCATATCGCCAGCTCTTCTCAGTTGTTTTCTCCGACTTTCACTTGTTTGAGAGCTTGCTCGGATTAGAGACGAGTGATCTCAATGACAAAGCTCGGGAATACCTGCGGCGGCTTCAGTTGAATCACAAGGTGAAGGTAATCGACGGAAAGCTATCGACGACGGACCTATCTCAGGGACAACGCAAGCGCCTCGCGCTGCTTACCGCCTATCTTGAAGATCGTCCCTTCTACGTTTTCGACGAATGGGCCGCCGACCAGGACCCCTACTTTAAAGAGATCTTTTATCTGGATCTGTTGCCGGCCCTAAAGGCGCGCGGAAAGACAATCATCGTGATCAGTCACGACGATAAATACTATTACGTCGCCGACCGAATGATTAAGTTGGATTATGGGAAGATAGTTCTCGATCAGCGCACCACGCTTCCCCTCCACTTTGTCGAGACCGCAAGCGTCTCCCCTGCTTTGCAGTCCTGAATCTGAACCAGAACCGAGCGCGGTAGCGCCCGGGTAAAATGCAGTTATAAGCCAAGATAGTCTTATGACAAGTTTGGTAGAAATCTTGCGCACGCGCGCCCAGCAGGTTCCTGAACGCGTCGCTTACACTTTTCTCACTGACGGTGAGAACGAAGAGGTCAAGCTCACCTATAGCGAGTTGGACCAAAAGGCTCGCAGCATTGCCGCGCGACTTGAGACGCAGCACGCTCGCGGGCAGCGCGCGCTCCTGCTTTATCCTCCAGGGCTGGAATACATCACAGCTTTCTGGGGCTGTCTCTATGCCGGTGTGGTCGCAGTGCCTGCGTACCCGCCGCGCATGAACCGCAATCTCGAACGCCTGCAAGCGATCGTCGCAGATTCGGAAGCCACCACCATTTTGACTACCACCTCTACGCTGGCGCGCATGGAATCGTTGTTGGCACAGACCCCGGGCCTGGAAAGAGTGTGCCCGCTTACTACTGATGACGTGCGTGACGATCTGGCCGCGGATTGGAAAGCTGCGGATATAAATCCCGAGTCGCTGGCATTCCTGCAATACACCTCGGGTTCGACGGCGATACCAAAAGGCGTCATGGTGACGCACCGCAATCTACTTCACAATGAAGCTCTGATTCAGCGCGCGTTCCGGCAAACGGAAGAGTCGGTCGTCGCCGGCTGGCTGCCGCTGTATCACGACATGGGATTGATTGGAAACGTGTTGCAGACCGTTTTTGCCGGCGCTCGCTGTGTTTTGATGTCGCCCGTCGCTTTTCTGCAACGTCCTCTGCGCTGGCTTCAGGCTATCTCGCGCTATCACGCGACGACGAGTGGTGCACCTAATTTTGCATACGATCTCTGCACACGAAAAATAACCGCCGAGGAGCGGGAGACGCTCGACCTGAGCAGTTGGACCACAGCCTTCAACGGCTCCGAGCCTGTACGCTCGGAGACGCTTGAACGGTTCGCAAAGACTTTCAAATCGTGCGGCTTTCGTGCGAGCGCCTTTTATCCATGCTACGGCCTGGCCGAAGCGACGCTCTTCGTATCCGGCAATTTTAGATCCGATTTTCCAGTTGTGAAGAGCTTTGCGGCAAGAGCGCTGGAGCAGAATCAGATCGTCGATGCTGACGTTACCGACGAGGACACACACCGGCTCGTTGCCTGTGGCAACCCATCTGATGACCAACAGATCATCATCGTCGATCCCGAAACGTGCGTTCCAAACACGCCAGGGAAAGTAGGAGAGATTTGGATCGCAGGCGAGAGCGTCGCGAGCGGTTACTGGAAGCGACCCGAGGAAACAAAAGAAACATTCGGCGCCCGCATCGCCGGGAATGAAGATGTATCGTTCCTCCGCACGGGCGATCTTGGATTTTTTTATGAGGGCGAACTCTTCGTTACCGGTCGCCTCAAAGATCTGATTATCATTCGCGGCCGCAACCTCTATCCGCAAGACATCGAAAGAACTGTCCAGGAATCACGTACGGAATTAAGGCCGGGCGGCGGCGCGGTGTTTTCTGCCGATATCGACGGTGAAGAACGCCTGATCGTGGTACAGGAAGCGGAGCGAAAGGCTTCCCTGGACCACGAGGCCGCAATCAATGCCATCCGCCAGGCAGTCGTTGAAGACCACGAGGTGCAACCGTACGCGATCGTGATAGTCAAAGCGGGAAGCGTGCCGAAGACATCGAGCGGCAAAGTGCAACGTCGTGCTTGTCGCCAGATGTTTCTCTCGAATCGGCTGGAAGTAATAGCGGAATGGGTCGAGCCGGTTACGTTGGAAGGTAGCGCAACGCCGGTGCGTGTCGTTCAGTGGAGTGTAGAAGAGATTGAAAACTGGCTTCGAGCGCAACTGGCCGCCAGGATCGGCGTCGAAACATCGGCGATCGATCCGCAAAAGCCGATTACCTATTACGGCATTGATTCTCTCGCGACGATCGAGTTGATGCACAGCATCGAAACCTCTCTCGGTATTGTGATCCCATTCACGAATTTTTATCGCAGTCCGAGTATCAGCGAAGTCGCACTTGAAGCTGCGCGACAGTTATCGGATCAAGGGTCCGGTTGCGCGGCCCAAACGTTGGCAGCGGAGTTTGGTCCATCGATCCTGCATCCACTCTCGCATGGTCAACAGGCCATGTGGTTCCTGTACCGCCTGGCGCCGGCGAATGTAGCCTACAACGTTCCCGTGACCGTTCGACTGCGCAATGAGATAGATGTGCCCGCGTTGCGCTCAGCCTTTCAAATACTTGTCGATCGTTACGCCGCGTTGCGCACTACATTTCAGCTTCACGACGGGGCAGTTGTTCAGCAAGTACACGAACACATGCCCGTCAGCTTCGTAGAGGAGGATGCGACTGGTTGGGACGATGCTAGTTTGAAACAACATCTTTCGGAGCACGCCTGGCGTCCATTCAAGTTGGAAGAAGGCCCACTGTTTCGTGTTTACCTGATGAAGCACGCCACTGACGACTTCTTTATGCAGGTCGTGGCTCATCACATCGTCATTGATCTCTGGTCGCTCACGATCCTACTTGCTGAGTTGGACGTACTCTATGCAGTCCTTAAAAACGGCGCGACGAGTGAGACAGTGAGCGCCGCACTTCCACGGCTTGACTCACAGTACACCGACTACGTTCGAGAACAGGCGCAGGTGCTTGAAGGAGAAGAGGGCGAACGTCTATGGAATTTCTGGCGTAACAAGCTGGCGGGTCAATTACCGGCGCTCAACCTTTTAACCGATCGGCCGCGCGCTGCGAAAAGTAGCAATCGAGGAAAAGCTCATGCGTTCAGCTTCAATGCTGAATTGATGCGCCAACTCAATGAGTTGAGTCGTCGCTCGGGCACGACTCTTTATATGACTCTCCTGGCTGCTTACGCACTGTTGCTCTCGCGCTATACCGGACAGAGTGAAATCGTTATCGGATCTCCGACCGCCGGGCGAAGCCGTGCAGCGTATACAAGAGTTGTTGGTTACTTCGTCAATCTGCTTCCGCTCCGTTTGAATCTCGAAGGCAATCCGAGCTTTGTCGAACTGCTCAAACGCGTCCGCACTACAGTGCTCGACGCTTTTTCCAACCAGGCCTATCCTTTTCCGCTCATCGCGCAGCGGCTTCAGCCAGACCGCGACCCAAGCCTCACCCCGCTATTTCAGACGATGTTCGTGATGCAGCAGGCGCCCACGGTGATGGGCCGGAAACTTGCTCCGTTCGCGCTCGGCACTGGCGGTGCAGAGATCAAACTCAGTGAGTTAACCCTCGAATCCTTTCCGCTCGAAGAACGCGTAACGCAGTTTGAGTTGACTCTGGCCATCGCCGGCAATGGCGATGACCAGCGTGCCTTATTCGAGTATGACGCTGAACTCTTTGACTCCGCGACTATCGAATCGATGGCGCAACATTTCACAGAGTTGTTAACGTCAATTACGGCCAATCCGGAGCAACGCATCGCGTCATTGCCACTGTTGACCAGGGCTGAAGTGAAAACGTTGCTGATCGATTGGAACGAGACATACAGAGACTATCCGGTTTCAGGTTCGATGCTGTCGCTCTTCAATGCTCAGGCGAAGAAGACTCCCGACGCGATCGCCCTTTCGTGGAACACAGAACGCATTTCCTATCGCGAGCTCGACGAACGCTCCAACCGTCTCGCACATTATCTTCGTCAAAGAGGGGCAGGCGTCGAACAGATAGTTGGCGTTCTGTGTCATCGCACACCCGAGTTGATCGTCACGCTTCTTTCGATTCTCAAAACAGGCGCGGCCTACTTATCACTCGATCCGGCCTATCCTGCGCCGCGCCTGCATTTGATGCTCGAAGATTCCGGTGCCAGGCTCTTGATTACGACTTCAGAACTCGCCTCATTGGTCCAGGATGTTGCAACGCCACTGTTGTTCCTCGACAAGGAGAGTACCGAGATTGCGAGTTGTACTTCGGAAGCGCTCAGCCTGCACGCTGATAATCTCGCGTATTTGATTTACACCTCGGGCTCGACCGGACGGCCAAAGCCCGTGGCCATCACGCACCGTAGCGCACTGACATTTCTTCATTGGTCGCGCGAAGTTTTCTCGACTGATGAGCTGTCTGGAGTGCTGGCCTCAACCTCGGTTTGCTTTGACCTGTCAGTGTTTGAGCTTTTTGCGCCACTGAGTTGGGGCGGAGAGGTGATCCTCGTTGACAACTCGTTACACCTGGCGACCAGTGAAGGGCGCGCGCATGTGAGGTTGATCAATACAGTGCCGTCGGCAATGGCTGAACTACTGAGAATGCGTGCCGTTCCGAAAGAAGTGCTGACAGTTAACCTTGCAGGCGAAGCCTTGTCGCGTTCGCTGGTCCAGGACATTTACGAGCAGACGGAAGTCAACAGAGTACTTAACCTCTACGGCCCGTCAGAGGACACGACTTATTCGACGTGGACCGAAGTGGCGCGAGACAGCGCGCCGACCATTGGGCGGCCGATCGCGAACACGCAGGCGTACATCCTCGACCGCGAACTGAAGCCGGCGCCAGTGGGGGTTGCAGGTGAGTTATATCTGGCCGGTGAGGGCTTAGGGAGAGGTTATTTGTCGCGACCGGACCTGACGGCGGAAAAGTTTGTGCCGCACCCGTTCAGTGGAGTTGGCGGCAAGAGACTTTATCGAACCGGTGATTTAGCACGCTGGTTGTCGAGCGGGGAAATCGAGTTTCTGGGACGCATGGACAATCAGGTGAAGCTGCGTGGGTTCCGCATCGAGTTGGGCGAGATAGAAACGATGCTGAGAGTCCACGTAGCAGTGCGGGAAAGCGTGGTAGTAGTCAGTGACAATCGGCTGGTGGCGTATGTGGTGGCGGAAGATGCTGGCGTAACGATAAATGAGTTGCGAAGTTATCTGAAGGAACGCTTGCCAGAGTACATGGTTCCGTCGGTGTTCATGATGTTGGAAGAGATGCCGCTGACGGCGAATGGAAAGGTAGACCGGCGGCGGTTGCCGGAGCCGGATACATCGCGGCCGGAGTTGGAAGCGGGCTATGTAGCGCCGGCGACAGAGGAGGAGGAGTTGGTGGCCGGGATCTGGGCCGAGGTGCTTGGCTTGGAACGAGTTGGCGTCAACGATAACTTCTTTGAGTTAGGCGGCCATTCGCTTTTAGCGACGACGATAGCCGCAAGAATTTACGAACTCTTTCAGCTCGAACTTCCGTTGCGCACGCTTTTTGAAGCACCAACGGTCGCGACGCTCGCGATAGCGATCGAAAACGCGAAGAAGCACGATTCAGTATCGGTTACACCGACACCAATAATGCCACTTTCCAGAGAATCACTCCGGCGCAGCCGGCTCTCGCTTCAAGTGGCGAGTACAACTCAGTAACGACAAGGGTAACACTCCACGGGAAGCGCCCGTCTATACAACCCCAACCATAGATACAAGGTTCAATGGAAACAATGAGTTCAATCCTCTCCATGGATGAGGCGACTAATTCGCCGGCTCCAGTGCACGAAGACGTCTTTGTCGCACCGGCTTCTTTTGCCCAACAACGGCTCTGGTTTCTTCACCAACTGGATCCGGCGAGCACGGCTTACAACATGACGGCCGCGGTGCGTGTCGAAGGCCGTCTGGACTTCGAGGCACTGGAACGAACCTTTGATGAGATCGTTAGGCGACATGAATCCTTGAGGACGAGCTTTACGATGATCGATGAAGAGTTGATGCAGGTCGTCACGCCCCACCAGCAACTCCATATCGATCGTATTAATCTCCGAGCTGTGCCGCACGAAGAACGAGAGAAAGAAATGCGGCGGCAGATTCGTCTGGCGTCGGAACATCCTTTCGATTTTGAAAAGAACGAATCGCTAAGAGTCAGACTGCTGGATCTAAGTGACACCGAGTCGGTGATGGTTGTAATCATGAACCATATCAACTCAGATGGTTGGTCATTGGGCGTCCTGGTCAGGGAGATGGCCACTCTCTACGAAGCGTTTACCGAAGGTAGGCCATCGCCACTTCCCGAGTTAAAGATTCAATACCTCGATTTCGCGCAGTGGCAGCGAGAATGGTTGACTGGCAGTGTACGGGAAAAACAGTTGGACTACTGGAAACGCAGACTCGGCGGCAAGCTTCCTGTGCTGGAACTTCCTGCCGACGCGCCGCGGAAAGCGACGCGCACTTCTCGCGGCGCGACTGAGTTTCTGCGCCTGCCGGTGGAGCTTAGCAAGGAGCTTAACCAGTTGGGCCTTGAACGCCGGGCTACACCTTTCATGATTTTCCTCACGGCGTTTCAGGTTCTACTCCATCGATACACCGGCCTGGAAGACATTCTCGTTGGAACTCCAGTCGCAGGCCGCACACGACCGGAAACACAAGATCTCATCGGCTTCTTTGTGAACACGCTCGTCATGCGCACCGATCTCTCGGGAAACCCACGCTTTATAGACTTACTCGCGCGTGTTGGTGAAAGCACTCTCGAGGCGCAAGCGCACAGCGACATACCCTTTGAGGTGTTCGTAGAGGAGCTACAGCCGGAACGGAACATGGGCCAGTCGCAGATTTTTCAGGTCATGTTCGTGATGCAGAACACGCCACTGCCCGACATAAATCTGAAGGACCTTCGCGTCAGTCTTCTTGAGGTGGAAGAGACGACGGCGAAATTCGATCTGTTGCTATCGTTGAGAGAGGATGCGTCGAGCTTCACCGGATCATTCCAATACAGCACGGAACGCTTCACGCGCGCCAGAATTCAGCAGCTTGCGCGTCACTTCAGGCAACTGCTCGAAGGCATCGTCGCCAATCCCGAAGCGCGTCTGTCCGATTTGCCGCTCCTTAACGACGAAGAAAAACATCAACTGCTTGTTGAATGGAATGACACTGCCGCGACGTACCCGACTGATTATTGTCTTCATACGTTTTTCGAGGAACAGGCCGTGCAGACACCCGGCCATGTGGCGTTGGTCTATGAGGAACAACAACTCACTTATGGGGAACTGAACAAACGGGCGAATCAACTGGCCCATCATCTGCGCCGTCTCGGCGTGGGCACTGAAACGCTGGTGGCGATTTGTCTGGAACGCTCGATCGAGATGGTCGTCGGCGTGCTCGGCATCCTCAAAGCCGGCGGCGTTTACGTGCCGCTGGATCCATCGGACCCGCCGCAGCGGCTGTCCTTTACTTTAAGCGACTCGCAAGCGCCCTTGTTGTTGACACAGGCAAGTTTGGCGGCGGGTTTTGCGGGGCAGCGAGCGCAGGTGTTGTGTCTCGATGTGGATTGGGATGTCATCAGCAGCGAGAGCGAAGAGAATCCGGTAGTGGACGTTGGACCCGATAACCTCGCTTACGTGATCTACACCTCGGGCTCGACCGGGCAGCCGAAGGGAGTGCAGGTAACTCATGGAGCTGTAAACAGTCACATGATGTGGAAGCGGAACGAAGTGCCGCTTACCGCAACTGATCGAGTCTTGCAGAAAACATCGTTCACCTTTGACGCTTCGATTTCGGAATTCTTTCTGCCGTTCATGTGTGGAGCACAGTTGGTGCTGGCGCGTCCGGGCGGACATAAGGACAGCACTTACCTGGTAGAAACGATGGCGCAGCAGGGGATCACGGTGGTGCATCTGGTACCCACGATGCTGAGGGCTGTGCTGGCGGAAAGGGATATCACTCAGTGCCGGAGTTTACGAGTAGTATTTTGCGGCGGCGAGTCGCTCACACCGGATGTGCAGGAGCGCTTCTTCACTGTTTTCGCAAAAACCGAGCTCTATCACATGTACGGTCCAACCGAAGCGGCCATTGACGTAGCCTACTGGCATTGCGAAAGAGCCAGCGAAGAAGAGTTCGTGCCGCTTGGGCATCCACAGCACAACGTCCAGCTTTATGTGCTCGATGCGCAGCTACAGCCGGTGCCGGTCGGAGTGGCTGGAGAGTTGTACATCGGCGGGGCTAACCTCGCTCGTGGTTACCTGAACCGGCCGGGCCTGACAGCGGAACGGTTCATCCCAAATCCTTTCTCCACGAGTGGTCAGCGTCTGTACCGCACGGGCGATCTGGTGCGGTATCTGGACGACAGCCGTTTGGAATTCCTGGGCCGCAAAGACTCTCAGGTGAAACTGCGCGGGTTCCGCATCGAGCTGGGAGAGATCGAAGCAGTGCTGGGGCAACACGAGAGTGTGAGCGCTTGCGTGGTGATGGTGCGGCAAGATCCGTTCGGTGAACAGAGAGTTGTTGCCTACGTCGTGCCGAGAGAAGAGCAGACTATCGCGGCCGCAGAGTTGCGAAACTACTTAAGGGAGCGGCTGCCGGTCTACATGATTCCGACGACTTTCGTCACCCTGGAAGCCTTGCCGGTGCTGAGCAGCGGCAAACTTGATCGGAAAGCGTTGCCGGCGCCTGAGGACTTGAGTGGAACGGCAGAGCGCGAGTATGTAGCGCCGCGCACGCCGGTCGAAGAGATGCTGGCCGGCATCTTCGCAGAGGTGCTCAAGATCGACCGCGTCAGTGCCGACGACAACTTCTTCGACCTCGGCGGGCATTCTTTGCTCGCAACGCGTGTCGTGTCGCGTATCAACGAGGCATATCCCCAGGCCGTATCGCTGCGACATATTTTTGAGAAACCAACGCTCGCGGAAATTGCTCTCCTCATCGAGCAAACGCAGGCAGTGAAATCCGATCCCCCGACGTTGATTACAGCGCAACCGCGAAGGCGAAAAGATCGCGCGGGTCTCCTCGAGAACCTGGTCCAACTCTCCGATCAAGAAGCGAGAGAAATCCTTACCCAAAGAAAACAATCGATCAATTAAAGAGACGCTGCTCGTCCGTACGTGTGCGTTCTGTGGTGGTTTAGCGAAACACCGTGGAGATCTCGATGGCACCAGCCGGAGCACGGAATCGAAGAAGATCAATGAGCATAGCAAAGAATAATTTTGGGGAGCTCTCAGCGGATAAACGCGAGCTGCTCGAGTTGCTGCTTCAAGACGGCGAGGTCGACAATACCTTTCCCGTTTCTTTTTCACAGCAGCGTCTGTGGTTTCTCGATCAGTTGGAGCCGGGCAATCCCTTCTACAACCTCTCCACAGTCTTGCAGTTGAAGGGACACCTCACAGTCGAGGCGCTGGAAAAAGCGATCAACGAAGTCGTGCGCCGGCATGAAATCATGCGGACCAGTTTCCGCATAGTCGACGGTCAAGTCGTGCAGGTGATCGCCGACGAGCTCGAGATCCAACTTCCGATTCGTGATCTCTCGACGTTGCCGGAGTCGCTCCGGCAGGCCGAAGTCGAGCGACTTGCGGCTCTCGACGCCAGTCTTCCCTTTGACCTGACTCAGGCGCCACTGACGCGTCTCTCGTTGCTTCGCGTCAGTGCGGAAGAGCACGTGTTGTTGTGCACGCTGCACCACATCATCTCGGACGGTTGGTCCACGGGAGTTTTGGTGCGCGAAGTAGCGGTGCTCTACGAAGCATTCAGCACTGGCAGAGCAGTCACGCTGCCGGAGTTAACTGTGCAGTATGCCGATTATTCGGTGTGGCAGCGCGAGTGGGCGCGAGGAGTGGAGTTCGGAGAACAACTCGCTTATTGGAAGCAACAGTTGGCAGATGCGCCGGCAGTGTTTGAGTTGCCGTCCGACCGACCGCGACCCGCAGTTCAGAGCTTCGCCGGCGCTCGGCATCATTTCAACTTGAGCCCTGACTTGAGTGCACAACTGACTGCTTTGAGTCGACGCGAAGGCGGCACGCTGTTCATGACGTTATTGGCAGCGTTTCAGACGCTGCTCCATCGCTACACGAACCAAAGCGACATCGTAGTAGGCACACCGATCGCGAATCGTAACCGTGCTGAGACCGAAGCGCTGATCGGGTTCTTCGTAAACACTCTCGCGATGCGTACAGACCTCTCGGGCGATCCCACATTCCGAGATTTGCTCGCGCGAGTCAGGGAAACGAGTTTGGGCGCGTACGCGCACCAGGACATGCCGTTTGAAAGGCTGG
>Ga0209216_1000140_pt1 | contig 14104 bp, 13 predicted proteins | sample TexAe_OM2H0_O2_FD_187940 | JGI IMG/M metagenome (GOLD analysis project Ga0209216, IMG submission 187940) | Forest soil microbial communities from Davy Crockett National Forest, Groveton, Texas, USA - Texas A ecozone_OM2H0_O2 (SPAdes) (version 2) | ecosystem: Environmental > Terrestrial > Soil >... | reverse complement strand
ACTCATCTTCAGCGTGGCGGAGCTGTGGCGTTACACGCACGACCGCGCGACGGTGGAAGCCCTTTATCCACACGTACGCAAGGCCGTCGATTACATGGATACCTTGCGTGCGAGCGAGCGGCAGCCCTCGCGGCTTGAAGGTCCGGACCGTGCGCTTTATGGCCTGATGCCTGCGTCCATCAGCCATGAAGGCTATTCGACCAAGCCGATGCATTCGTACTGGGACGATTTCTGGGCCTTGAAAGGCTATGACGATGCCGTCGAACTCGCGCAAGCGCTGGAGCAGCGCGACGACGCGAAGCGATTCACCGCGTCGCGCGATCAGTTCCGCGACGACCTGCATGCGTCGATCGCCGCCGCGGTCAAGAGCAAGGGAATCGACTTCATCCCGGGCTCGGCCGAGCTCGGGGACTTCGACGCGACCTCGACGACCATCGCGCTTTCGCCGGGCGGCGAGCAGTCGCGCCTGCCGAAGGCCTTGCTCGACGGGACCTTCGAAAAGTACTGGCAGGGCTTCGTCGCCCGCCGCGACGGCAAGACGGCCTGGAAGGATTACACGCCGTACGAATTACGCACGATCGCCACCTTCATCCGTCTCGGCTGGCGTGACCGCCTCAACGACCTGGTCGCCTTCTTCTTTGCCGACCGCCGTCCCGCGGCGTGGAACCAGTGGGCTGAGGTCGTCGGCCGCGATCCGAGGGAACCGCGCTTTGTCGGAGACATGCCCCACGCCTGGATCGCCTCGGACTACGTCCGTTCGGCGCTCGACATGTTCGCCTATGACCGCGAGTCGGATGGCGCGCTGGTGATCGCCGCGGGCGTACAGCCTGGCTGGCTGCAGGGGGAGGGCATCGCGATCCGCGACCTGCGGACACCGTATGGGCGCTTCGGCTACACGCTGAGGGCGAAAGATGGCAAGGCAGTGTTGGTCATCACCCAGCCAGTAAAAGCACCCGGCGGCGTCGTGCTATCCCTCCCATCCGGCGAAGTGCGCCTGCCCGAAGGCAAAACCCAACTGCAGACCCACTTGTAGGAGCGCGTCCTGCGCCGCGGGATCGCCGCTGAAGCGGCTCCCACAAAAATGCAGCCGTGCCCGGAGAGTAAGGATGCGTTGGAGTTAGTGCGTGGCCACGCGGGTGCGGAGCAGGGCGTCGACGGCTTGCTGCCATTCGGCGGAGCCGGGCGCCGACTGGGGCGCTTCCTGGCCGAGCTTCGTGTTCACGGCCCGATTCCATTCCTCGGTGCCGGGCTTGGGTCCATGCCCGTCATCGCTGACAGCCAGCGTCTTGTCGACCCAGGTGAACCATTCCGCCGAGCCCAATGCCGGATTCGCCGGCGCGGTCTTGCCCGGTGCGGGCGATGCGGCCGTCGACGCCACGGCGGGCGAGGCCTCCGGTGCGGTCGGTTCGGAATGCGAACAGGCCGCGATGATGAAGGCGGCCGTCAGTGGCACCACAGTGAGCAAAAAGCGCATGTGCAATGAAATCCTGGCGAATGCGTATGGGTGCGATCCTACGAACCCTTTCCCTTCCCCCGGCTAAATGGGGCAGGGAACTTATTGAATCCGTTCAGCTTCGCGCTGCGACCTCGTCGATATGCCTGAGCAGATCGGCCGGGTCCTCGAACACACGGTACGCACCCGCGCGCTCGAGTTCGTTCTCTCCGTAACCCCCTGAGAGCAGGCCGATTCCCAAGGCCCGCGCTCTTTGGGCGGCGAGCATATCCCAAATCGCGTCGCCAATGACCATGGCGTCGCGAATGTCCGTGCCCAACCGCTGGGCCGCGGTGACGAACAGGTCGGGATCGGGCTTGGCGTGGCGGACCTGGTCCCGCGTCACCACGGGAACCTTGTTCGGGTCGACGCCGAGCGCTGCGATATTGTGCGCCGCCGTCTCCATCCGGCCGCTGGTGGCGATGGCCCAGGGAATGTTCGCGTCCGTGAGCCACTTCAGCAGTTCCACCGCCCCCGGCAGGGGCTTCACCGCACCGGCTTCGGCCAACCGGCCATAGGCCGCGGCATGGTTACGACGTAGGCGATCGATCCGTTCCGGCGTGATCTCGGTCTGCGTTTCGCGCAGCAGGATGTCGGTGAACAACCCGCCACTCATGCCGATCTTGCGATGGATCCGCCACACGGAGAGGTCGATCCCCTCCATGTCGAGCGATTCCTTCCACGCAAGAACGTGCTGGTAGACGCTGTCGACGAGCGTTCCGTCGAGGTCGAAGAGAAAAGCGTGCTTTTGTCTGGACATGCCAATTAGGGTAAGGCTTTGGTCGCGGAGATAACAGCAGGGTCAGCGACGCACGAACTTCTAAAGTGTTCCACGACGGCAGGGTCCGTATCCGCCTCAAGGGCTAGCTGATCCACGGCCGCGCACGGGAGCACTGGTTTGGCGCCGCGCGGTACGACAAGAAGCGAGCTTCTAGGCCCTGTCATGTTCAACATCACCCACGCCGCCGAACTGGACGAGCCAGCCGAAGTCACGCCAATGGCCTGGTACGTCACGTCTCCTTCAACCCGGTCTCTTTTAGGGAACGAGACCGGATCGTCGTTCTTGTGCTCTTCCATCAACGATTGGAGGGCGGCATACGCGCCCTTGCGCGCAAGCTCGCCCTCTCCTCGAAGGACGGTCCGGGCAATCAACATCAGCGCTATCCCGACGATGAGTACCGTCGCCAACGCGACGAGCCAGCGCCAGGCGATCGACCGTTCAGGCGTCATGCGATGCCCTCAAAACTTTCCGGCACGAAAGTCAGCAATGGCCTCGTGGATCTGCGCCGGCGTGTTCATGACGAACGGGCCGTAGCGCGCGACGGGTTCCGCGAGCGGGCGGCCGGCGACGAGCAGTACGCGGGCGTGCTGCTCCGCGGAGAGGCTGACCTTGTCGCCCTTCGACAGCACGGCCAGCTCGCTGCGCGACAACGGTTCGCCCGCGACCGTGGCCGAGGATCCGTCGAACACGTAAGCGAACGCGCTGTGGCCTTCGGGCAGGTCAAGCTCGAAGCGCGCACCGGCGTCGAGGGCGATGTCGAGGTAGATGGGATCGGTGGCGACGCCGGAGACCGGACCCTTCTGGCCGGCCAGTTCGCCGGCGACCACGCGCACCGTCACGCCTTCCGCCGGGTGCACGACGGGAATATCGGCAGGGGGGATGTCCTGGTAGCGCGGCGCGGTCATCTTGTCGCTGGCGGGCAGGTTCACCCACAGCTGGAAACCCCACATCAGGCCTTCTTCCTGCTGCGGCATCTCCGAGTGCAGGATGCCGCGGCCCGCGGTCATCCACTGGACGCTACCCGGACCCAGGTCGCCCTTGTTGCCGTGGTTGTCACGATGCTGCATCCGACCGGCGAGCATGTAGGTCACGGTTTCAAAACCGCGATGCGGATGCTCGGGAAATCCTTCGATGTAGTCGCCCGCCTGGTCGGAACGAAATTCGTCGAGCAGGAGGAACGGATCCAGCAAGTCGAGGGCGGGCTGGCCGATCACGCGCTTGAGCTTGACGCCCGCGCCGTCGGAGGTATCCATGCCGCGGACGCGGCGGGTGATATGGCGATGGCTCATGGTGGGCTCCTTGGTTATGCCAAAGATGCCGCTTGTGTCACGCCCAGCCAAGATCCGTGGCGTGAACGATCCGTTTCGCGGCGCCCTAGTGAACCCAGTGGCCGGAACGCTGGCGCGGCGGGCCGTCCTCGCCTTCGACGCGAGGACGCGTGAGGGCTTTCAGTTCGTCCTCGCTGGGCTGGTGCTGCTGCCAGTATTCGCCGACGGCATTGAGGACTTCGGGAAGCTGGCCCAGGCATTCGTCGTACTCCTCGTCCGTGAGCTTCTCGAATTCGGCATCGGCCTGGAGCACGCCTTCGTCCACCGCAAGGGCCATGATCGGGCCGAGCAGCTGCATCAGGGTGGGATCTTCGGCGAGACGGTTCTCCCAGACCTGCGCACGCATGTCGATACCCCGGCTGAAACCCTCGCACCAACCGGCGGCGGAGAGCAGCGGACCTTCCTCGGTATCGATCTCGCCGAGGATGGGTTCGTAGGCATCCACGCCCAGCTCCGCGGTGATGGAATCGTTGAGCTTGGCGAGCAGTTCGAGCACGCGATTGCCTTCGTTCTCATCTTCGAAGGCATCGTGCAATACCTCGTGCAGCCACTCCTCGGGCTTGACCTCGAGCGGTCCGATAGCGATGGCCGACAACAGACCATGCACGCCATCGAGCATGAGATCGCCCTCGTTACCGTGCGCGCGCAGGTAAACGTCGAGCTCTTCGAGTTCCTTGTCGTCCAGCGAACTCGGCCATTCGGACTTGGGTGTATTCAAAGCTTCAACTCCAGCGCGACGGGCGCGTGGTCGGACGGCTGCTCCCACTTTCGCGGTGCCTTGTCGATAATCGACGAGGTTGCAACGGATTTGAGCGCATCGCTGATCAAGATAAGGTCGATCCGCAGGCCCATGTTGCGGCGGAACGCCGCCTGGCGGTAGTCCCACCAGCTGAAAAGTCCGGCATCTTCGGTGAAGAGACGGAAACTGTCATGAAGACCGACATCGAACAGTGCCTGGAGGGCGGCGCGCTCCGGCGGTGAGCAGAAGATGTCCTCACCCCAGGCGACGGGATCGTAGACGTCCCGGTCGTCGCGGCAGATGTTGAAATCACCCAGCACCACCAGCTTCGGATGCTGCGCGATCTGCGCTTCGAGGAAATCGCGTACGCGCGCCAGCCAGTGCAGCTTGTAGGTGTACTTCTCGTCACCCAGGGCCTTGCCGTTGACGACATACAGGTTCACCACGCGAATGTCGCCGACCGTCGCGGCGAGGATGCGCCGCTGCGGATCGTCCAGGCCCTCGATGTCGGTCACGACATCGGAGAGTTCGCCCTTGGCGAGAATGGCGACACCGTTGTAGGTCTTCTGCCCGGAGAACACCGCGCGATAGCCCATCGCGGCGATTTCATCGACGGGGAACTTGTCGTCGGTGAGCTTGGTTTCCTGCAGCGCGACGATGTCCGGCTGCGCCTCCGCCAGCCATTGCTGGAGATGGGGCAGGCGGACCTTCAGTGAGTTGACGTTCCACGACGCGATCTTCATCGCGCCATTGTAAAGGAAAGCCGCGCGACGCCCGGGCGCCGCGCGGACAAAATCCTTCAGGCCAGGCCGTAGCTCTTCAGCAGCGCATCCGGCCGGGGCTCGCGGCCACGGAAGGCCTTGAACGATTCCAGCGCGGGCCGCGTGGCGCCGACCGCCAGCACTTCCTTGCGGAAGCGGCCGCCCGTGGTGCTGTCGAGCACGCCCGCTTCCTCGAACGCCTCGAAGGCGTCGGCGGAAAGCACCTCGGCCCAGAGGTAACTGTAGTAACCGGCCGAATATCCGCCGGCGAAGATATGGGTGAAGGCCTGCGGGAAACGCTGCCATGCCGGCGGATGCAGCACCGCCACCTCGTGGCGCACTTCTTCCAGCACGTCGAGGGGGCGGGCCCCCTTCGCCGGGTCGTATTCCAGGTGCAGGCGGAAGTCGAACAGCGCGAATTCCAGCTGGCGCACCAGGAACAGGCCCGCGTGGAAATGCCGAGCGTCGAGCATGCGCTGGTACAGGTCGTCCGGCAGCGGCTCACCCGTGACGTAGTGCTTGGCGAAGGAGCGCAACGCCTCGCGATCCCAGGCGAAGTTCTCCATGAACTGGCTGGGCAGTTCCACCGCATCCCATTCCACGCCATCGATGCCGCCGACGGAGGGAATGTCCACTTCGGTCAGCATGTGATGCAGGCCGTGGCCGAATTCGTGGAACAGGGTCAGCACGTCGTCATGCGTGAGCAACGCCGGCGCGCCGTCGGTGGGCGGCGGGAAGTTGCAGGTCAGGAAGGCGATCGGCAACTGCAGGTGATCGCCGTCGCGGAAGCGGGACACGCACACGTCCATCCATGCGCCGCCGCGCTTGCCCGAGCGGGCGTACAGGTCGAGGTAGGCACCCGCGAACACCGTGCCATCGGCGTTCTTGAGGTCGTAGTACTTCACTTCCTTGTGCCAGGTGTCGACGTCGTCGCGGGCCTCGAAACGGATGCCGTAGAGGCGCTCGACGACCATGAACAGGCCATCGATAGCACCGGATGCCGGGAAGTAAGGCTTGATCTGTTCCTCGTCGATGGCATAGCGCTGCTGGCGCAGCCGCTCGGCGGCGAAGGCGACGTCCCAGGGTTCCAGGTTGTCGATCTTCAGCTCGTCAGTGGCGAAACGGCGCAGTTCGTCCAGTTCCTTGCGGGCTACCGGCCGCGCCCGCGCGGCGAGGTCGCGGAGGAAGGTCAGCACGGTCGCGGGCGACGTGGCCATCTTGGTCGCCAGCGATTCCTCGGCGGCGTTGGCGAAGCCAAGCAACTGGGCCGCCTCGTGCCGCAGTGCGACGATCTTCTCGATGCGCGGGGAGTTGTCGAACTTGCCCTTGTCCGGACCCTGGTCGGAAGCCCGCGTCTGGTAGGCGTAGTACACGGCCTCGCGCAGCTCACGGTTCTCGGCGTAGGTGAGCACCGCCTGCACGCTGGGCTGCTTGAGGGTGACCAGGAAGCCGTCGAGCTTCTCCTCGCGGGCGTATTCGCGCAATACGGCGCGGCCCGACGAAGGGATGCCGGCGAGGTCGCGCTCGTCGGTGATGTGCTTGTGCCAGGCCTCGGTCGCGTCGAGCACCGCGTTCGAAAATTCCGTGGTGAGCTTGGACAGCTCGACGCCGATCTCACGGAAGCGGCCGCGCGCGGGCTCCTCGAGAGCCACGCCCGACAGGCGGAAGTCGCGCAGGGCGTGATCGACGGCGGCGCGGGCGGCCACCGGCAGCGTGGCGAAGTCCGGGCGATCGGCCACGGCCTGGACGGCCGCGTAGAGGTCGCGGTTCTGGCCTACCTCGATGCCGTGGTCGGTCAGCTTTTCCTCGGCGTTGCCGTGCGCCTTGCGCAGGGCCTCGGAATCGGCGACGGAATGCAGGTGGCTGACCGGCGCCCAGGCATGGGCAAGCGTCTGGTCGAGCCGTTCCTGGGCGAGGATGACGTGGTCGAAGTCACGCACGGCGTCCGCCGCGGCGATGCGCTCGATCGCGGTCCGCTGTTCGGCGATCAGGGTGTCGATGGCCGGCTCGACGTGCTCCGGGCGGATCGCCGAGAAAGCGGGCAGGCCGTTCGGGTCGAGAAGGGGGTTGGTGCTGGTGTCCATCTGGAATCTCCTGTCAGGCACCCAGCGTGGTGCCCTCGACCCGCCAAATCAAGCGCCTGCGGCCCCCTGGCGGCCTGAGGGCCTCAGGCCAGATAGTCGTCCTTCAGGCGGACGTAGTTCGCGGCGGAGTAATAGAGCTGTTCCACCTGCTTGTCGCTCAGGACGCGGACCATTCTTGCCGGATTTCCCAACCAGAGCTCGCGCTCCCCGACCACCTTGCCGGGCGGGATCAGGGCGCCCGCGCCCACGAAGCCGTTTTTCTTCACCACCGCGCCATCGAGCACCGTGGCGTGCATGCCGATAAGACAGCCGTCCTCGATGGTGCAGGCATGGATCACCGCGCCGTGGCCGATGGTCACATCGGCACCGATGATCGTGGGGAACCCGCCCGGGCTGTAGGGGCCGTCGTGGGTCACATGGATGATGGCGCCGTCCTGCAGGTTGCTGCGGGCACCGATCCGGATGTGGTGGACATCGCCGCGGGCGACGGCACCCGGCCAGATCGAGACATCGTCGGCCAGCTCGACATCGCCGATGACCGTGGCGGCCGGATCGACGTAGACGCGGGCGCCGAGGCGCGGAAGGATGCCCTTGAAGGGCCGGATCGGGGTGGACATGGCGCGATTGTAGCCGCTCGCGCCCGGTCCACCGGGGGCGCTTACATGAACGAGCCGCCCACGATCCGCCCCTCGGCATCCAGCTTCGGGAAGTAGCGGCTGTTGTTCTGGCGCATTTCCCGCGTGGTCATCATGTCCGGGGTGACCAGGATGACGTCCGGATAGGCCGCGCGGAACTGGGCGGGCGTCGGGCGGGTGGCGATGAAGGCGTCGAAGGCCTTCACGTCGGTGACGAAACCGGCCACGGGCTTGGGCTGGGCGGCGGGCGAGGTCTGGCACGCGCTGAGCGCGGCTCCACCGAGGACGATCAGGAAGAAGATGGGGGCGAAACGGTTCATGAGGGCTCCTTGCCTATGGGGAGCCGGGATTATCGCCCCGGATACATCCCTGGAGCATGAACCACGTCGCGAACGGATGCTGGCGGCATCCGTTCGCGCACGGCGCTTAGCGGAACATCCCGCCGACGATGCGACCGTGTCCGTCCAGCTCGGCGAAGTAACGGCTGTTGTCGACGCGCCATTCGCGGCTGGACGCGTCGCCCGGCAGCACCAGCGTCACGCACGAGTAGGCGGCGCGGAATTCCAGTGCGGTCGGCTTGCCACCGACGAAGGTGTCGAAGGCGGTCATGTCGGTGACGCTGCAACGGCCGTCACCGGGATGCGCCGCTTCGGCGCTGGCCGCGACGGGAGCGAGCGCCAGCATGGCGAGGAAAAGCGAGCGGAGGGAGGTCTTCATGGTTCAGGCTCCTTGCCTGGGGGGGAGGATGATCGATGTGCGTGCCGTTACCGACACGCCGTACGACTATCGTCCGCCCGATCGAACCGGAGCCTGAATCTAACTAACCGTTACGCCTACGAATTGCGTCAGCTTTTGCCTCGTCCTCAGCGGTGACCACCTGCTGCTGCGCGTCGAGCTTGGCACCGAGGATGATCAGCGTGTAATTCGTCGGGTCGAAGTCGCGAAGCAGGGCGATCTCGCGGCGCGCTTCCTCAAGCTGTCGCCGGTTGATCATCCGCTCGATCTCCTGGGAGGCGAACGGCAGGGTCTCGCGCAGCGCGTCGAGCGCCGTGGCGTTCTTCGGATCCAGCTGCACCACGCTCAGGTAGTACTCGTAGGCGTTGTTGCCCTGCGGCGCCACCATCCGGCCCTCGCGGGTGGCGTCACGGGCCAGGCCGAGAAGGATGTCGACTTCGGTCGCGGAGGAATCGCCCGATCCGGAGGGGGCGGACGAAGCGCTATCGCCCGACGATGCCGCATCCACATGGTGCATGCGCAACGTGGCGAACGCCGTGGCGGCGGCAATGGCGACGATGACCGCGCCAATGAGGATGACCGCGCGGCGGGGAAGCGCGGCCAGGGTGAACTTGGACATGGGGAAATCCGGGGAAACGACCCGCAACCAGGCCGACCCCCTGTCGGCCGGCCCCAACGGGCGTGTCATCTTCCCCTCGGATTGTTGCAAGTCTGTGGCAGTCATTCGCAAGAACTTCCGTGAAATTCGCGACCCGTACGCGAACGCATGGCATGACGACCGGCATGACTGTTCGCATGACGAGACGTTTAGACGGCCAAATGTGAACCCTGTCATGTTCACCATCGCCACCGCGGGTTTACGTTGGGAGGACTGATCGCCCTGGCAGCGCGGCGTTTAGGGGGAAAGCCTGAAGCAGGGAGTTCGGTGGGGATACATCACTCACGCTCAAGGGAGTAACCACGATGTTTCGCAGGTACCACACCTGGCTCGCGCTCGCGAGCCTGACGGCAGGCTGCGCCCTGTCGTTACCCGCGGCCGCGGCGGATCTGCAGCAGGCGACACGCTCGCTGCAGCCGCAAGCGGCCGTACGCATCACGAAAGCCGTCGAGAACACATCGACATTCGCCTTGCCGGGAACGACGCCGCGCGAGGCACTGACACGCCTCGACGCGGGCGCCGTGCCAGGGAGCGAATCGGTCGACAACATCACGCTGGTACTGAAACGCGACGATGACAGGGACAAGGCCTTCCACGCCTACCTGTCGAGCCTGAACAACCCCGCCTCACCGGACTTCCACCACTGGTTGACCGCCGCCGAACTCGGCGACCGCTTCGGACCTGCGCCGCAGGATGTGAAAACCATCGAGCAGTGGCTGCATTCGCAGGGCCTGACGGTGTCGTACGTCTCGCGCGATCGCATGCGCATCACGTTCTCCGGCCCCGCCGCCGCCGTGTCGAAAGCCTTCGGCACGCAGCTGCACCACTACAAGGTCGATGGCGAACAGCATTTCGCCAACAGCACCGCGACGAAGATTCCGGCGTCGCTCGCGCCGGTGATCCAGGCCGTGTCGCTGCATAACTTCTTCCCGAAGCCACAGCACACCGCGATCAGCCGCAGCACCTTCGACCGCAAGCGTGGCAAGTGGAGCACGGCGGATGCGGCGAAGCCGGCGTTCACCGTGCCGCCGGGCACGACCGATCCGAACACCACGTACGACATGGTCCCCGCGGACTTCAACCAGGTCTACAACGTGAAACCGTTGTGGGAACGGCGCGACGCGGTACGTGGTTCCGGCCAGACCGTGGTCGTGCTCGAGCGCACCAATGTCCTGCCCGACGACATCGCGCGCTTCCGCAATGCGTTTCTCCCGGCGGATGCCAAGGGCAGCTTCAGCATCCTGCATCCGCTTTCGGGCGGAGTAGCGTGTACCGATCCAGGCTTGAACGGTGACGAAGGCGAAGCCGCCCTCGACGCCGAGTGGGCCGGTGCGGCCGCGCCGGACGCCAATGTCGTCCTCGCCTCGTGCGCCGACAACGGTGCCACCTTCGGTGCGTTCCTGGCGGCGTCCTTCATCCTTGACGGCGGTCCCAATGGCGAGCTGCCGCCGCCCGTGATGAGCCTCAGCTACGGTTCCTGCGAATCCGCCGATCCCAGCGGCGCCTTCTTCGCCGATGCGCTGTGGTCGTCCGCCGCGGCGGAAGGCGTCACGGTGTTCGTCTCGACCGGTGACGGTGGCTCGACGCAGTGCGACCAGGGAGCGCTGTTCTGGTCCACCTCGGGTGCCGCGGTGAATGGCCTCGCGTCGTCGCCGTCCGCCGTGGCGGTGGGTGGTACGGACTTCAACGATCGCGGCCAGCTGTCCACGTACTGGACGGACACCAACCTGCCCTATTACCAGTCCGCGATCAGCTATATCCCGGAAATGACCTGGAACAACAGCTGCGCCAGCAGCCACCTGTACACGCTGCTTGGCTACAAGGACGGCGTCACGGCATGTAACGACGGTGTCGGTCGTGGCCAGGACTTCCTGCAAATCGGCGGTGGTGGTGGCGGTCCCAGCAACCAGCACGGCCAGCCGCTGGAGCAGATCGGCATCAGTGGCTCGACGAACCACACCTCGCGCACGCTGCCCGACGTTTCCCTGTTCTCGGCCAATGGCATCTTCGGCCACGCGCTCGTGTTCTGCATGTCCGACGAGGCCAACGGTGGCAACGCCTGTGACTTCGACAATCCGGACAGCGTGTTCGCCAACTCGGCCGGCGGTACCTCGTTCGCCGCGCCTGCCATGGCGGGCGTGCAGACCCTGATCAACCAGGCCGCCGGCGATCGCAGCGGTAATGTCCTGCCCGCGTTCTACGGCATCGCCGCGCGCCAGTTCGGTACGGTCGGTTCGCCGAACACAAAGACGCTCACGGCGTGCAATGCGACCAACGGCGTGACGATCGGTCCCGAGTGCGTGTTCAACAACGTCACCGAGGGTGACATCGTCCAGCCTTGCGGTGCGGGTTCGCCCAATTGCGACATCGGCCACAAGCTCAACAACATCGTCGGTATCGTCGAAGGTGGCGATCCCACCACGAACGCGCTCGTTCCCGCGTGGAAGACCAACGTCGGTTACAGCATGGCCACGGGCCTGGGCTCGATCAACGCGTCCAACCTGGCCGATGCCGTGGTGAACTGGGGCGCGCCCGCCAAGCGCGGTTATGCCGCGTCGTCGGACTTCCTCTCGCTCAACAACCTCTTCACCAACGATGGCGACAGTGACTTCGCCTATGTCGATCCGTCCGAGGGCATGCTGCACTCGGTGGCGATGAAGGGTGCCGTCGAATTGTACGACGTGTCCCAGGCGATCGATCCGAGCCTCACGCTGGTTACCTCCGGTGACCTGATTCCGGGCCTGAACGCGCTGTCGCTCAAGTCGGGCGAGTTGATCCTGCAGGGCAGCGATCGTCGCTTGAACGTGTGGGTGTCGACAGGCACCGGCGGTTACTACACCTTCGTGGTCAGCCATTCCGTTCCCGCCACCTGGAAGCTGCTCGGCGTCGGCGTGCACGATGCCAGCGGCCGGCAGAAGCTGGTCTGGTTCGACACCGCCACCTCGCAGATCTTCTGGTGGGCCCTGGATCTCGATCCGACGACGCAGAACGACATCATCGTCACGGGCATCTCCCAGCCGATCGCCGGCGTGCCCGGTGCGACGCCGACCATCGCCGATGCGAATGGCGACGGTTACACCGACTTCGTCTGGACCAGCGCCGACAAGACGGCCGTGTCGCTGTGGATCGACAACCAGCAGGGTGGTTTCGTCACCCACGCACTGCCGGATCGTCCGGCGGGCGCCACGCTCTACGGCGTGGGCGATGTCGACGGCAACGGCAGCACCGACCTCATCTGGACCGACACGGCGAATGCCCAGCTGAGCTGGTGGACGCTGGATGGGTTCCGGGTGATCGCCCAGCGCAGCCGCGCCATTCCGGCGGGTTATACGCTGCAGGGTATTGCCGACTACGACGGTGACGGCGTGGCCGACCTGCTCTGGCGCAACACCAACAACCGCGTGGTCGAGTGGCAGGGCACCGGGTCGGGCTTCACCTCGTCCAAGGTGGCCGATGCCTGGGGTACGCCTCTCGTCCTCGGTGCGCAGGCCAATGTCCTGGGCAATCGCTTCCAGGGTGGTCGTCGGGTGACTCCGGCGCAGTAAGCAGTAAGCGTTTGGAGGCGGGCCGGTTGTGGAGACCGGCCCGCTGTTGGTTTTCTGGGGGTTCTTTTCGCCGCTGAAGCGGCTCCCACTAGGGCATGGGGCGGATTGGGGTGGTTTCGGGGTGGCTGGGTGGGTCGGTCGGTTGGAGGATTGCTTATGGCGCCTGCGTCGCGCTTAATGCAGCCACCATCCGGGAAAGGAACGCGCCATGATCCTGTTTCTCGCCTTGCTCATCGGTATCGTCGCTGGATACCGCGCCATGATGGCGCCCGCTTTCGTCGCCTTCGCCGCCCGTTTCGGCGACCTGCACCTTACCGGCACGCCCCTGGCTTTCATGGGCTATGCCTGGACCCCCTGGATTTTCGGCATCGCCGCCATCGGCGAACTCATCACCGACAAGCTGCCAAGCACACCGAGCCGCAAGATCCCCTTGCAGTTCGGCACGCGCATCATCATGGGCGCGTTGAGCGGCGCCTGCGTCGGCGCCAGCGATGAAAACCTGGTGGGTGGACTGATCGCCGGCGCGATCGGTGCCGTCCTTGGCACCTATGGTGGTTCGATGGGACGCGCAAAGCTGGCCGCCGTGTTCCACAAGGATCTTCCCGGCGCAGTTATCGAAGACATCGTCTCGATCGTGCTGGCCCTCGTGGTGGTCTTCCTGGTCTGACCGGTCAGAACTGCGCGTTGAGGTTCACGAAGTACTGGCGTGGCGCGCCGGCCATCAGGGTCTGGTTGTAGCCTTGCGGGTCGGAAGCTACGTAGCCGTTCGTGCCCGTGGAGGCGAAGTAGCGCTTGTCGAACAGGTTGGTGACATTCAGGCCGATGCTGACGCCCTTGAAGCCCGACCACGTGCCGAAGTCGTACGCGATGCCCGCATCCGCCACCCAGTACGAAGGCACCGACGAATCGTTGGTGTACGTGATGTAGCGACGGCCGGTGTACTTGGCGTCGAGGTTCGCGCGCCAGCCGTCCAGTTCGTAGCTCACCGAGCTGGAGAACATCGTCTTGGGTACGCCGACCACGTACTTGTCGGCGGTCGGTACCGTACCTGAGCTCTGGTAATCGTCCTGGTACTGCGAGTGGTTGTACGAGAACGAGTTCAGCCAGGTCAGGCCGTGCACCGGCTTCCAGACGAAGGCGATGTCGGCGCCGCGGCTCTTCACGTCACCCACGTTGTTGAGCGACGAGGCGCACGTGACCACCGCCGGGCACGGCGTGGTGACCAGCAGGCGGTTCTCGAAGCGCGTGTAGAAAAGACCGAGCGAGGCTTCGAAGGTCTCGCCGTGTGCGCGGTAACCCACCTGCCAGGTCTGCGATTCCTCCGGCTTCAGGCGGCTCTTCGCCGC
>Ga0209216_1000139_pt1 | contig 14281 bp, 13 predicted proteins | sample TexAe_OM2H0_O2_FD_187940 | JGI IMG/M metagenome (GOLD analysis project Ga0209216, IMG submission 187940) | Forest soil microbial communities from Davy Crockett National Forest, Groveton, Texas, USA - Texas A ecozone_OM2H0_O2 (SPAdes) (version 2) | ecosystem: Environmental > Terrestrial > Soil >... | reverse complement strand
GCGGCATGCCCCATCCAGATCTGCTGGTTGGCCCAGCCTTCCTGTTGCGCGCCCGGCGCCATCGCCTGCCGAAACAGCGTCCATTGTGCGCCGTAGGAGGTACCAATCGAATCCATCAGGTTGGCGGTGACGTACCACCACTCGATGCGATACTCCGGATGCGGGCCGTGATCGGCCGGAAAGGTCAGCATTCTGCCGGGCGCCACGGCTGCGAAACCGTTAGTCTCGGCGCCCAGTCCCGCGAACCCTTGCGCACGCGCCGTTTTGCGACTGAGCGCCAGCAATGCCATTCCGCCGGCGAAGCCGCGTCGCGAGATTTGGAAATCAGCGTTCATTGGCAAAAACCTTTACCAAGGCCGCAGGCTGCATCCGCGCCAGCTTGAGAACGGGAAGCAGCGCTGCGAGAAGCGCCGCCAGCATTGCCACGGCCAACAGCTCGATCAAGTGCAGCGGGAAGACATGAAACGGCAGCCGCCAGCCGAATGCTTTCACATTCACGATGGCGATCAGGCACCACGCCACCAGAAGCCCGAGCGGCAGCGCCAGCACGGCAGTGATCAGCGCGACCGACATGGTCTTCAAAAGCTCAATAACCGCAAGCCGGCGCCGCGTGATCCCGATCGCCCACAGCGGCGCCAGTTGCGGCAGGCGCGAATTGCTCAGCGTGAGCAGGCTGGTGAGCAATGCAACGCCGGCGACGCCGAGGGTGAAGGCATTCAACGCGGAGGTGACCGCAAAGGTGCGATTGAAAATCCGGGTCGACTCGGCCTTCAGCGTCGCCTGGTCCGCAAGATTGCGGCCGTCGAGGCCGAATTTGGCCTGAATGTCCGCGATCAGCGCGGGCACCGCAGCGGGCGCGACGCGCAGGCCCATTCTGGTTTGAGGTATTTCGGGGAAATGTCGGAGCGTCGCATCGATGTTGACGCCGATCTGACCTTTCGGGTTGCCGTAGTCGGCATAGATGCCGGCCACTTCGAGCGGCCAGTTTCCTGCTGGGCTCGGCACTTTCAATCGATCGCCAAGACCAAGTTTAGCGCGCCGTGAAAGTTGCTCGCTGATCAGCGCGGCGTCGCCATTGCGCACCCGGTCCCAGACGTCGGCCGTGGATTGCAGCAGCGGCCAGTGATCCCGATAGGTGGTGTGATCGGCGAAGCCGAGAATCTCCACCGGCCAGCCGTCGATCTGCACATCGGCTCTCCCGCCGGGCAGGACCGCATCCACTTCCGGACGCTGACGCAGCCACGTCCTGATCTCCGCGGCCTGGGCTTCATCGGAAGCGTTGAGATAGATGTCCGCCGCCAGCCGCCCGTCAAGCCAGCCGGTGAACGTCTTGCTGAAACTTTCAACCATGGTGCTGACGCCGACATTCACCGCCAGCGCCAGCAGCAGCGCCATCAGGGCCAGCGACAATCCCGACAATTGCTGCCGGCTGTCGGCCCAGAACCATGCTGCAAGCGGGCGGCGCGCGCTGCGCTGGCCGAGATGAAGCGCAAAACCCAGCACCACAGGCAGGCCGAGCGCCGCGCCGAGCAGCAACGCCGCCAGTACTGCAAATCCCGAGATCAGCGAATCGCCGAACCACAGAAACAGAACCGCGGCGGCAAATACGACGAGCGCGAGCGCGCCTTGCAACAACAGCCATCGATGCTGCGCCTGTTGCCAGGCATAGGGCTGTGCCGCGGCGAGCAGGGGGAGGCGGATCGCCTTGGTGAGGCTTGTCGCGGCTGCCGCCAGCGCCCCGAGCACGCTGATGGCGAGGCCTGCGGCCCACCATTCAGGTTTGAGTGTTAGTTGTCCTGGAATCTGCGCTCCGTAGAGCCCGCGCAAGGACGCCGCGACATCGGGCAGCAGGGACGCCGCGATCAGATAGCCGCAGATCAATCCGACCAGTCCCGCGACCAACGCCAGCGACACCAGTTCGATCAGCAGCACTGTGTTCAGCACGCGCGACGATACTCCGCAGGCGCGCAGGGTCCGCAGCATCGGCAGGCGCTGCTCGAAGGCAAGACCTATCGCGGAATTGACGATGAAGAGTCCGACCAGGAACGACAACAAGCCGAACGCAGTCAGATTGAGATGAAAGCTGTCGGTGAGCCGTTCGAGATCGCTCTCCGCATCAGGCTCGACCAGTCGGAGTTTGTCGCCCACCACCGCTTCGAGCGGAGCGCGGCTGCCTTTGGCCTTCCCGATCAACAGCCGGGAAACCTGGTCCGGCATTTTTAACAGGCGTTGGGCGATGCCAATATCGACCACCAAGACGCCGGGGACCAGTTGCGTCGCTATCTTCAGCGGCGGCATCGTCATCGCGCCAGTCGTTGGTGCAGCGCCTTCGGGCAGCTTGAGGTCGGACAAGGTCTCCGGCGCCGCCAGTGTTTCACCTGGCGGCAAGACGAAGGATTGCAGACCATTCCTCCCGATCGCCGGGCTATTTCCCACTTCAGCAGGCAGCGTAACCGGCTCGATGCCCAACAGCCGGAACGACCGTCCGCCGATCTGGACGCGGCCTTCGAGCACTGGAGATACCGGCCAGCCGGCGCGACGCAGATCGACAAAGAGTTGCTGCGAAAATGTTGCACCCTCGCGACCGACCAGCATCGCCGTTCGCGCGCCGCCGAACGTTGCCGCGGCGCGGTCGTAGCTCAAGCGCGCCTGCTGGTTCAGCGCCTGCACGCCGCTCCACAGCGCGGTCGCCGAGATCAGCCCGACCAGCAATGTCGCGAGCTGCATCGGATGCCGCCGCCAATGGCTCAGTAGCACCGCAAGACTCCATATCGCGCGGTTCATGTGATCACCCCCGCATGGAGGTGAACCTGCCGATCCAGCGTGGCGGCGAGACGCACGCTGTGGGTGACCATCAAGAAGCTGCATCCGGTTCGCGCCACCAGATCGCGGGCGAGGTTGAGAACCTCATCCGCCGTCGTCTCGTCGAGATTCCCGGTGGGTTCGTCGGCCAGCAGGAGAAGCGGCCGTATCGCCAGTGCGCGGCCGATGGCGACGCGTTGCTGCTGACCGCCGGACAATTGCTCGGGATAGCGTTTCAATAAAGCGCCCAACCCAAGGCGTTTCACAAGCTCGGCCTGCCAGGCCGGGTCGCATCGCCCGGCGATGCGCGACTGAAACGCGAGGTTATCGGCAACGTTGAGGCTGGGGATCAGGTTGAACTGCTGAAACACCAGTCCAAGCCGATCGCGCCGCAACGCTGCGCGGCCGGCGTCGGATAATCCCGAAACAGGCGTTTCGCCGAGCCGGATCTCGCCGCTGTCGGCCTGATCGAGGCCGGCGACCAGATGCAGCAGCGTGCTTTTACCGCTGCCGGATTCGCCGGTCAGCGCGACGCTCTCGCCGGCAGCGACGTCAAGATCGACGCCGCGCAACACCGCCACGCGTTCTCCAGCCGAGCGATAGGATTTGGTCAGATTCCGGATGCTCAGCATAATCGGTCCGCCGGCCGCCAGGCGAGGTGCCTCATAAAGGCTTCTGATACTTCAGCACGAATTCATCGACCGGCACCTGCGGGCGGAACACCGCGGCATCGCGCGGGTCTTCGGGATGGCGCAGGAAGTTGCCTTCGTCGACGAGCTTGAAACCGGCGGCCTCGATTTCCCCGCGCAGCACACTTTCCTCGATGCGATGCAGGGTCTTGGCTACGGTGATGCCGTCGCCGGGGCGCGCCGAATGATCGGCGATGATCAGAAAGCCGCCGGGTTTTAGCGCTGCGAACATCTTGCGGTTCATCTCGGCGCGATCGACCGGCATGTAGGTTACATCGTGATAGGCAAAGAAGAACGTAATCAAATTCAAGGCCTTCACGTCGGGCGGGATCGGATCGTCGAAATCCCGGATCACATGCACGACGTTTTTCATGGCGGGTGACTGCGCGCGAATGTCGAACTTGTCCTTGACGAAGCGTTCGATCACCGCCGCTGAGTCCTGCGCGTAGACCGCGCCGCCGGGACCAATCGCGCGCGCCAGCAATTCCGTGCTGTAGCCCGCACCGGCTTCCATATCGAGCACCTTCATCCCGGTCTTGACGCCCGTGAAGCCAAGCATCTTGACCGGTTCGCGGCGCTTGTCAGTTTGCCGGTCGGCATCGCTGCGGTCGGGCGAGGCAACGATGGCTTGATAGTCCGGCGTTGTGGAGTCCCGGGCTGTGGCGGAAACGATGACCCCGCCCGCAACCAGGGTAAGGCAAGCAAGAATGCCGATGATTTCCACGCGGCGGTGACGACTGGTTTCGGCCATCATAAACTCCTCATGTTGCAGTCCAGCATATCAATGCGGCCGGAAGATCGTTGGCCTCAAAGGTCAAAATGTCCGATTGCATTTCCGCCGATGCAACGGGTAGCATTGTGTCAGGCTCGCTCACAGGGCCGCAAAGCAGAAAAAAAGCGACTTTTGGGGGTTCGATCATGACCACGCAGCCGACGCCAAAAGGCGCATGGAAAATCACGTTCCTCCTGTTCCTGTTCATGCTGGTGAATTTCGCGGACAAGATCGTGGTCGGCCTCGCCGGCGTGCCGATCATGACCGAATTGAAGCTCGAGCCGGAACAGTTCGGCCTGCTCGGCTCCTCGTTCTTCTTCCTGTTTTCCATCTCGGCCATCGTGGTCGGCTTCATCGTCAATCGCGTCGATACGCGCTGGGTGCTTCTCGCACTCGCTGCCGTTTGGGCGCTGACGCAATTTCCCATGGTCGGCGAGGTTAGTTTCACCACGCTCCTGATTTGCCGGGTGATTCTCGGCGCCGGCGAGGGGCCCGCCTTTTCGGTGGCGGCGCATGCGGTCTACAAATGGTTTCCCGACGAGAAGCGAACCCTGCCGACGGCGATTCTGTCCCAAGGCTCGGCTTTCGGTGTGATCCTCGCAGTGCCCGCGTTGAACTGGATCATCGTCAATCACACCTGGCATTATGCCTTTGGCGCGCTCGGCGTGGTCGGCCTGATGTGGGTGGCGGCGTGGCTGGTACTGGGCAAGGAAGGGCCGCTGGTGCAGACCGTGGCGATGGCCGCGGCCGATCCCCGCGTCCCGTATTTTCAATTGTTGACGTCACGAACCTTTATTGGCTGCTGCGCGGCGACGTTCGGCGCCTATTGGGCGTTGTCACTGGGACTCACCTGGTTCACGCCGTTCATCATAAAGGGTCTCGGCTTCTCGCAAAAGGACGCCGGCTTGATTTCGGTCCTGCCCTGGGTGTTTGGCGCCGTCGTCGTGCTGCTCGCCGGCTGGATTTCGCAAGTGATGCTGACGCGGGGATTTTCCACGCGCGGCGCGCGGGGCGTACTCGGCGCGGCGCCGTTGATTGCCGGTGGATTTATTCTGGCCGCCATGCCCTATGTCCAGGGAGCGGGCCTGCAGATTGCCCTGCTCGTACTCGGTTCGGGGTTGTGCGGGGCGATCTATGTGGTTTGCCCGCCGATGCTCGGCGAATTCACGCCGGTATCGCAGCGCGGTGCCGTGATCGCAATCTATGGCGCGATCTTCACGCTGGCCGGTATTGTGGCGCCATTCGTAATGGGCAGCGTGATCCAGCGCGCGGCAACGCCGCACGAGGGCTATATGACCGGCTTCACCATCAACGCCGTGATCCTGATCACATCGGGATTGCTCGGGCTACTGCTGCTGTGGCCCAACACGGAGCGCGCACGCCTCTTGCTGCAGAAGCCGGAGCCGAAATTCGCTTGATGGTTGAAAAGTGAGGGCGCGAGTCGTTAGTATCGCGCCGAAAGTCCAATGTCCTTGCAGCACGCATTGGCCATGACATTGACCGAGGAGAGCGCCAATGATGGACCCGATCAGACGCACCATACTGACCACCGGTGCCGCGGCGACCGCGATGGCGGCAGCACCGCGCGTGTTCGCGCAAGCTGCCGGACAAGGAGGAACTGCGATGAGTTTTTTTGAGAAGGGCGGCGTTCGCATCCACTTTGAGGAGGCCGGTTCCGGCTTCCCGTTGCTGCTCATCGCAGGCGGCGGATTGAACTCGACGATATCAGGCTTTTCCGGCAGCAGTTCGCCCTTCAACCCGATCGCGGAGTTCAAGGCGGAGTACCGCTGCATCGCATCCGACCTGCGCAACGCCAACGCCGGTCAGTCCACCGGGCCGCTCGAGGTCGACCGGCCGTGGGATGCATACACCGACGACCACCTCGGTCTGATGGACCATCTGGGCATCAACAAGTTCATGGTGTTGGGCTTCTGCATCGGCGGCCCCTTCATCTGGAATCTGTTGCGGCGGGCGCCCGATCGCATCGTCGCCGCCGTGCTGGCGCAGCCCAGCGGGTCGCGTCCGGAGATGCGCGATCTGTTCTACGACAACAACATGAAGGGCTGGGGTCCGGAACTGGTCAAGCGCCGGCCGGAGATCACGATGGAGACGGTCGATAAATTCCTGACCAAAATGTACCGCACCGATCCCGACTTCGTGTTCACCGTGACGCGCGATTTCGTGCGCAATTGCCAGACGCCCGTACTGATCCTGCCGGACGATATCCCGGCGCATCCCTACGCCGTCGCCATGGAAGCGGCGATGCTGGCGCCGAAGGCGGAGGTGAGCATGTTCCCGTGGAAGGAGCCCAAGGAGCGGATTCCACTGGCGGTGCGCCAGATCCATTCCTTCCTTCGTGCGCACCGGCCTGCTTCGGCTTAAATCACCCCGCCTAACCGGCAGCCGCGCCGAACTCTTTTGCACCGTCGCGCGCGCCACGCACCAGACGGCCGGGGCGTGCGCCGGTCGCCGTCCCCTCGCGCTGCGTCACCACGCCGGAGACGATAGTCGCATCGTAGCCGTGGATCTGCTGCAGCAGACGGCGTCCGCCGACCGGGAGATCGTAATGGACCCTTGGCGGGTGCATATGCAGCCTGTCGTAATCGATGACGTTGACATCCGCCTTGTAGCCTGGCGCAAGCACACCGCGATCGCCGAGTCCGACCGACAGCGCCGTCTTGCGCGACTGCGCCGCCACAACGAAAGGGATCGACAGTTTTTCGCCGCGGCTGCGGTCGCGAGTCCAGTGGGTCAAGAGATAGGTCGGAAAACTCGCATCGCAGATGATGCCGCAATGCGCGCCGCCGTCGCTCAGGCCCGGCACCGAATGCGGATCGCGCAGCATCTCGCGCACGGCATCGAGATTGCCGTCGGCATAGTTCAGGAACGGCACGTAGAGCATGCCGCGGCCTTCGTCGGCGAGCATCGCCTCATAGGCCAGTTCTTCCGGCTGCCGCCCTTCGCGTCGGGCTTGCGGACCGAGCGCGTTTTCCAGCGGCTGCTCATAGTCCGGCGGGTCGCCGAGCAGATACATCTTGTCGTAGTTGGGACGGAAGAACAGCGGATCGTCGGTCGAGGTTGCCGTCTCGCTCAGGATCGCGGCGCGAACTTCCGGTTGGTGCAGGCATGCCAGCCGTTCGGCCAGTGGCAGATGCGCAATCGCCTTGTAGCTCGGATGGGTCTGGAACGGATTGCGTGACAGCTCCAGTCCGAGCAGCAGCCCGACCGGGCGCGCGGCGATCTGCGCCGTGATCGACAGCCCGCGCGCGGAAGCCTCGTTGATGCTGTCAAGCGTCTGGCGCCAGCGCTGCGGCGCCTTGTCGGCCTGCGTGACCGAGAACGAAATCGGGCACCTGGTATTTTCCGCTACCCGCAGCATCATCGGCAGATCTTCGTGGATGCTGCCCTGGTCCAGCACGAATTGCAGCACGCTGCGGCCGACCTTGTGCATCGCGCCGGCGATTGCCGTCAACTCGTCCTCGCCGGCCTTCAGCGTCGGCGTGTAGTCGCCGGTCGAGGTCCGGTGGTTGAGGGTGCGCGAGGTCGAGAACCCCAGCGCGCCCGCGCGCACGGCATCGCCCGCAAGTGCGGCCATGGCGCGGTTATCCTCAGGCGTTGCCGGATCGCGCCGCGCTCCACGTTCGCCCATCACATAGACGCGGAGTGCTGCGTGCGGCAGTTGCGCGCCGATGTCCATGTCGAACGGACGCTGCGACAGCCAGTCCATGTAATCCGGAAAACTCTCCCATTGCCACGGAATGCCGGCGCTTAGCACCGGCTCCGGAATATCCTCGACGCCTTCCATCAACTGGATCAGCCGCTGGTGGTCGGCCGGCTTGCAAGGCGCAAAACCGACGCCACAATTGCCCATGATCGCCGTGGTGACGCCATTCTGCGACGACGGCGAGATATCGTTGGCCCAGGTGACCTGCCCGTCGTAATGGGTGTGCAGGTCGACGAAGCCCGGCGTGACCAGCTTACCCTTGGCGTCGATCTCTTCCGCACCCTTGGCCGAGACCTTGCCGACCTCCGTGATGCGGCCGTCGCTGATGCAAATGTCGGCCTCGAACAGTTCTCCGCCAAAACCGTCGGCAATGGTGCCGCCGCGGATCACGAGGCTTGGATGTTCGGACATGACGTTTCATCCTAAATTTCAAGGCAGATCTCGTTGCCGCATCATGAGTTGCCGTCGGCTCAAGTCAACCGCTGCGTTTGAGCTTCAGGGTTGCATAAGCCTGACGTCGACCTTCTCGATGCTCTCGCGCGGGTTCCGGTCGGTGACCAGCGCCAGCAGCACGGTCAGCACCATGAACACAGCCGAGGCGCCGAATACCCAATGCGGCATATCCTGATCCATGATCCAGCCGAACAGCAGCGGGCTGATGATGCCGCCAATGTTGAAGCCGGTGGAGACGATGCCAAAGGCGCGTCCGGCAGCGCCCGGAGGCGCTGCGTTGCGAACCAGCATGTCGCGCGATGGCGCGATCACGCCGCCGAGGAAGCCCGCCATCGCCATGGCCGCGATGAGCGGCACCGGTGGCAATGTGAAGATCGCGATGACCAGCACAATGGCGGCGTTGAGCGCGAAGCACGCTGCGGCGAGCTGCCCATGGCGATGGGTCCGGTCGGCTAGAAAGCCGCCGGCCAGTACGCCGGCGGCGCTGGAGCCGAGCAAGGCCGTCAGCGCGATATTGGCGGTCGAGAATGTGTTGCCATAACCGCTCATCAGCGCGACCACGCCGAAACTGCCGATCCCGGCGGTGGAAAGACTGAGCAGCATGAAAAAGGCAGTCAGCAGAATGATTGCTGGTGTGACGACGTTCTGCTGCGGCGCCCTTGCACCATCGGCTCCGCGGTCGGCGGCGCTGGCGTCGGGAATGCCCACGGCAAGTAACAGCAGCGCGACAAGCGGACCCACCGCGCCGGCTACGATCAATGCGCCATGACCTCCGGTCATGGCGACCAGCGCTGCGACAATGGCAGGCGCGACGGCGCCGCCAAGGAATCCGGCGAAGGTATGGATCGAGAACGCGCGGCCCATGCGCGCCTCATCCATGTGAGCCGACAGGATCGCATAGTCTGCTGGGTGATAGACGCTGTTGGCGAGCCCTAGCAGCACCGCGCTGGCGATCAGCCAGGAATAGCTCAAATGCAAGCCGAGCATGATAAGGGCGCAGCCGCCGAGCGTGAGGCCCATCAGCAGTATCTTGCGGGCGCCGATGCGGTCGGCAAGATAGCCGATCGGCGCCTGGGTCAGGCCGGATACGACGGCGAACACCGTGAGCGCAAAGCCGAGTTCGATATAGCCGACACCGAGTCGATCCTTGAGAAAAGGAAACAGCATCGGCAGCACGAACAAATGAAAATGGCTGACCCAATGCGCCGTCGAAATTGCGATCAGCGTGCGCAGCGAGGTGTCCGTCTTCGCCTGGCGTGGCACGGCCAGTATATCGACCATTTGAACGTTTATCCCGTTTCCTGTAACGGCCCGGCAAGGCAGGGCCACAACTATCGGGTCTGCGGGTTATTTGTCTATGAATACCGCTGCATGGCAGCCCTTGCGGAGGGCACTGCAACATGCCGGATGCGTCATGCCGCTCTGCTCAGTCCTGCGCCGCGTTGCCGCAGGTATGCCGACATCCGTACACGCGCGATCAATCTACTTGTTGGACGGATGCTCCGTAAAGGACGCCATGGCTAGCGAGCAGCAGCGATATTGGAACAGCAGTGCGGTCCGATATGCCACCCGGGGCACGAGCGCTCGGCCGATCGCTGTCTGCGTCCTGGGTGAATTGTGAGAATCGTGCTACTTGCGCCGCATGTACAAATTTCGTCGCCCCGAAGACTATTGGAAGCACTGCATAGAATGGTACGAGGCGAAGAAGCCCGTCATCCATCGCGTTTGGTTCGAGGCATGGCGACCGCTAATAGTTGCCGTTCTCTGGGGCTCGGTAGTTGTCTGGTGGTACCAAGGTAAGTCGCCGCTAGACAGCTTCTCTGCAGGTTTCGCCGCATTCTTCTTCATGTTCTTCTTGCAAGGCCAAGTTCTCAGAATTGATAAAAACGTTCGAGACCAAGAAAACGCGAACGAGTTCCGAGATAGAATTACATCTATTCAGGAAGGTTTGACCGTACTTAAAGCAGCAGACTGAACGTCGCGGAGCCGTGTCAGTGCATGTGGAGGCGGAAGGTTCATCCGATGAAACCTTTCTTTTTTTACAAGCGCGCCGATCAATCGAATTGGGATTATATTTCCCGGCAGCCGTGACCGCCGCAGTTGCCTTCGAGTATGCCGTGCGACAAGTCGGCGGAACTCCAAGTGCGGGACGACGAGACGGCGCAACCCGGGCCGCCGAAAAACTTACCGAAACCATCAAGTCTGTCTATCGCTCCTTTTTGTTTCGGACTTTCGATGACGAACTGAAAGCACGCTTGGTAGCCTTGGCCGCGGTTCACAACCTTTTGCTGTACCCAAACAATGTCACCCTCAGAATATCTAAGCGCGAAGCTGAGCAAGTCGTTGACGCATTTGAAGATGGAATTGACTGGATGAACGAGTTTATTAGAAATCGGCAGAAAGAGCCCGCAAACACAGACGAATCTAAATCATAGACCGTCGAAACGCGCCACGGCCTCACTTGTTTTGAAACCGTGGCTGCTAACTTATTTTGCGCTTCCCGCTTCTCAACGAATAACCCAGTACGCTGACGACCAGAGTCGCGAGTGATACCAGCAAGCTGAGCGACGGGGAGCAGCGTTCGCCGCAAGCGAATCCTCTTCCTTGACTCAGGCACAACAGCGTCCCACGCGGGAATGATACGACGATGGCCGCTCCATTGCATGGTACAAAACCGCTCCGGGTGCTGCTGTCCGAAGGCTCCAGCACGTCCGCGCGCGAGGCCATCACCGCGCTGGGGCTGGCAGGGCATATCGTCGAGATCTGCGATCCGTCTCCGGTTTGTCTCGGCAGGTTTTCGCGCTTTGTCAGCAAATTTCATCGCTGTCCGGGCCTTCGCGACGATCCGGCCGGTTACCTGTCGTTCGTCGAAAAACTGCTGCTGGAGCGGCCGTTCGATGTGCTGCTTCCGATTCACGAACAGGGGTTTGTGTTCGCACGGGTAAAACAGCGGCTCGAAACGCGCGTCGGCCTGGCGCTGCCCGTTTTCGAAAGCTACCGCACCGCACACAGCAAGGCCGGCTTCAGCCGATTGCTCGACGAGCTGCGGCTGCCGCAACCGGCAACGCGAATCGTGACGTCGCCGGGCGAGCTGCGCGCCGCTATTCGCTTTCCCTGCGTCGTCAAAACCTCGATCGGCACGGCGAGCCGCGGCATCTGGTTTGTGCGGGACGAAGCCGCATTGACGATGGCGCTGCAGGAACTCGGCGCGAAGGATGCCTTCGCCGGCGAGGTGCTGGTGCAGGACCTGGTCGCGGGCGCGACCGAAAAAGCCCAGGCGGTATTTTCGCACGGCAAATTGCTCGGCTTTCATGCCTATCGGCAAATTGCCGCCGGCGCCGGTGGTGGCGAAGCGATCAAGCAAAGCGTGCGGCGACCGAAGGTGCGCGCCGATGTGGCAACAATCGGAGAACGGCTCGGCTGGCATGGCGCATTGTCGGTCGACATCATCATGACGGAGGCGGGCTCTCATCTCTTTATCGACTGCAACCCGCGGCTGGTCGAGCCGATGAGCGCATATCTAGCCGGGCTCGATCTGGTCGAGTTGCTGCTACAGGTTTCGCAGGCAAAAACACCGGAGTCCGTGCCGGACAGCCGCGAGGGTGTGCGGACTCATCTCGCCATGCAGGCACTGCTTGGCTGCGCCGCCCGGGGTGGAACGCGGCGAGAGGTTTTCCGCGAATGTATTGGTGTCGCGGCCAGACGCGGACCCTATGCAGACAGTGTCGAGGAACTGACGCCGGTGCGCCGTGACTGGGTCAGCGCCGCGCCACTCGCGATGACCGCCCTGGCGTTGCTCGCCAATCCAAAGCTGGCGGGCACGCTATCGAAAAAAGGCTGGGGCGCGCATCTGCTGGGGATCGAGAGCGTCCGCCTGATCGAGAGCGAAAATTTCAGCCGGGTCGATGCATAATTTCACAGCGGCTGATCGTCTTCGCCATAGCGGTCGCGTTTGGGCGTGGCCATGTCGCCATCCTCGTCGTCGTCGTCCTCGACCGCCTTGGGCGGCGACTTCTTGCCGCTATCCTTGGCCGTCTTGCCCTTCTCGGGCTTCTTGCTGGTTCCGCCCATATTATGTCCCCGACTTGATGGTTTTGACCCCAATCTCACCGCCATTGACGGGCATATTAACCGCCAGACACGCAATCTTCACTGCCTTTTTCCGCCATTCGGTGTAAAGGGAGGCGAAGATTAACAGGGCTATGCAACACGGAGTTAAGCGTGAAGAAACCGAAACTGGAAATCGAAGAGCCGCAGCCTCGCAAGATATTGCGCGCCGACAAGGCGCCGACCGATGGCTACTCGCTGGTCGTGGACGGTCATTTCAAGTCGCATCACGCCACGGTCGAAGCCGCGGAAGAGGCGGGAATGGCGCTGAAGAACCAGTACCAGATGCTTCAGGTGCAGGTTTACGACGCCACGACCAAGACGCGGTCGATGATCGAGTGGCCCGCGCCCGTTTGAGGCGTCAAGTCCTGCGGCCGCCGCTTTGCTGACTGGACAGCCAGTCGCTCAAAGCCGGCGCTTTTCCTCCCGATTGCTTGGCTGATTTGCCGCGCGGCTTCCTGGCCGCCGCGGCCGGCTGCGTGGGCTCGGCGGCTTCCTTCGCGAGGCGCAATGCTTTCAGCCTGGCCATGTTGTCCAGAACGGCTTTGGCGTTGGCATCGCGGTCCTTTTTGCCCGTCTTGGCATCCTCGGCCGCTTTCGCGGCCTTGTTGAAACGCGCCTCGGCGCGGTCACGCTCGTCTTTTGTCATGTCAAGTCGACTTCTTTTTCTTAGGCTTCACTTTGGCTTCGACCGGGTTGGCGCGGTCGGCGGCTTCCTTGGCCAGCCGGATCGCGCGCAGGTTCGCCGTCCGCTTGCGAATCGCGATGTCCGCGGCCGCGATATCGGCCATCGCCTTGATGCCTTCGGCGTCCTGGGCGAGCTTTCTGTTGAGCCGGATCTCCTTCATCTCGGCGGCGGTTTTCGGTTCATCGTCCATAAAGCACCTCAAATTCGCCGGGCAGAGTCGTGGCGCGGCTGGTTCGGCAGCACTGATACCATGTTTCAATGCGTCAAAGCGCCTGTTTGAGGGCATTTAGGCCAGAAAACCTGAAGCAGTTAATGTCCTTACCGCATATCAGTGCGCGTGCTGGAGGACAGCTTCATCCGCGTCATCCCCGGCAACGGCATAATCGAATTCTGCCAGCCATGCCTTCAACACGGGTGAGGCCGTTCCTGCGGCTTTCAATTGCCGCAAGGCAATCCGGACTCCGGTGCGGCCGTGGCGATCCAGCGTGGTGGTCAGGTTTGAAGGCGGCTCGCCGGCTCCGATCGCGTCCACGGCGCGGCGTTTGATCGCAAGATACCCGGGAAGCCCAAAACGCTCGATCATCCGCTGGAACGAATCATGGCATGCGGCATCGAATAGATCGCCTTCGCCGCGGAGCGGATGGCCGGGATAAAGATGCGCGCAGGGAATCCACCCCTCGGGGATCGGCTCGGTGGCGGCATGAGTACGTCCGCTTTTCAGGAGTTTAGGCAGGACGTGCGTATGCGGCCCGTCCGGGCTTTTGCCCGTCGGCGGCGGAATGGGTTGATAGACCTCGATCCTTCCGATCCGGCTGATGAAAACGCGGTGCGGATTTATCTCGAGCACCAGGCCCATCGCGGGATTTGCAGGATCGAACACCGAACGTCCAGTGTGGCGGCGCAATTGCGCGACCGCGTCATGGTCGTCGATCCGCACGCACAGGTCGGCCTGCAGCGCGCCGAGACCGAGGTCGAACAGGGTTGATCCGCGGTGTTCCGGCTGCAGCGCTTCACGATCAAGGTCGAGTTCGGTCAACACTGCGCGC
>Ga0209216_1000138_pt1 | contig 14319 bp, 5 predicted proteins | sample TexAe_OM2H0_O2_FD_187940 | JGI IMG/M metagenome (GOLD analysis project Ga0209216, IMG submission 187940) | Forest soil microbial communities from Davy Crockett National Forest, Groveton, Texas, USA - Texas A ecozone_OM2H0_O2 (SPAdes) (version 2) | ecosystem: Environmental > Terrestrial > Soil >... | reverse complement strand
GTGATGGAGTTTTCTGCCTGCTGCGAGAACCGCCTCCGGCCGACGACCCGCTCGGTGGAGGAACCGGATTACTCGACAGAAGAGCGGAAAGCATGGCCCGCCGCTTCGCTTCGGCGGACCCGCCTTTTCCTTTCGGAGGCGAGGACGAGCCAATCAGCTTGCCGTCCGGGATTCAGGCTGAGCTTGAGGATCTGGCAGAGGACGATTCAATAGAAGCTGACGAACGGTTTGATAACCTTTCTGCGGCGTCGCGCGCCGCGATTCGCGAAGCAGTGCTAGCCCAACGTATAGGCCGTATCAAATATCCCTTCGAGGGAGATTTCGGAGAGCATATATGGCCCAACAGGGATTTCGAACTAGTCCATATCAAGCTCCAGCTCGAACAGTTGTCGGTTGAGTTTTCCGACGACGATACTATTAGAGAACTCATCATCGCAGTCGGCTCTTCCAGTGACGAACCTCGCATCGACTTCAAACTTGCGCTTGAGAAGCTTGACGCAACCCTAACCATGGAACGTTGGCCGGGATTTTGGTTCTGGTGGACAGCAGCCGGAGTGTTAGTGGCTGCTGGAATCGTTGGCACGCTTGCTGTCGGCGCGTTGATTCTGACGCTCATGGGCATGGGGCCTTTGGGATTGCTTGTCTTGGCGGCGCTCATATCGCAAGCGCCTGCCGCCGCGGTGGCCTCTGTGCTTGGCGGCGCTTTGGTTGTGGCTGCCGTGACGTATCTTGTATGGGATACGACGCAACTTCGTTTGGTCATCGACCAGCCGGTTTTAAGCTCGAGTGTAAAGCCCGTCCAGGCTGAAGAGCCGGACGAAGTAGTGCTTCATGCGAATCACGCTAAGCTCGATGGCGACATTACGGTATCTGTTAACTCTGAAATTCCCAGTGGAATTCATCAGATCTTTGACTTCATTGCTAATAATGCGGTGACGCATTTCGATACTGACATTCGCGAAGCTATCGAGGCCCAAACCGTTAGCGGGCTAAATGAAACGATCCACAATCTTTCTCATTTTTGCCTGCCTCCGCCTTTTGACACACGAGTCCGGCTTGAGATTACCGGCGCTCCCATAGATCACTACGATCTGGAGATTCCACAGCACAACCTGGTCTGGATGAGAACAAATGGCGTGAGTGCGCAGTTACTGTCTGCCGGAGCGCGCACAAAGATGAACTTCCCGTTCCAGGATTTTCAACCGCTGACGACGCAGGTCGATCCGGATCTTCGTGAACGGCTCAGTAATCGAATAGAAGAGCTGAGAGTTGGTGGAAGGCGCCCTCTGCTTGGTTATGGAATCTCCCAGAATTTGCTGAACGGAATTGTTTTCTCGCAATGGCTGGCGGGACAATTCCAGGTGCACTACAGCGAAAATCAAACCAACCGTATTTTCGAGACGCTGACTGACATTCTGCCTGGAGCGGCCGACATTGCTGACCGTGATATACACTTGTGGGCGGCAACCCCACCGCAGTTGTTGGTGACACCATGGGCGTATTTGCAATATAAATTTAAGCCCTACCTGTCAGTATTCTTCCCGGATGTTCGGCTCTGTATTTCCGGGGTGTTTGAAAAGCCATCCATTTTAGAAGTGCAGTTCTCAATCACATCCGTGGCGCACGTGGCATTCGGAGCTGCCAGTGAAGACGATACGCGCACGCTCTTCAGCGCTGAAAGAGATTTCCTGAGAGTCCTGTTGGATAGCGGAGACGATTTTCGGATGCTCAGTCCGGTAGACACCCAGGGGTTTGCTGTCCAGGGTCCCGGTTTCGATTCAATAGCGGCAATGGATGATACTCAGCAACTGCTGTTGCTCGAACAGCTTCAACCGTTGCTGGACGATGCATGCGTTCGGTTGTTAAATCGAACGACATCCGCCTCGTTGAGTTTCGTTCCGGAATCGTTGCGTGTTGACCAGCAGTTGTATGACGGAGTGGTCCTGGCCGACATCCATCCGCACCGATCAAGTCTTTACGTTGTGATGTCAATCAATGGTCCAATCCTCCAAGTACTTCCGTCACGCGATGAAGAGGATGGTCCCAATGTGGATCTGGATGGCATGGGTTGCGCGGACGGGAGATTCCTACGGGGAATTTAGGTGTTCGGTGGCCTGACTGTAGAGATGTGTTAGGTAGCGCGCTTTCACGATCGCGTTGGGCGAAACTGATGGTTTGCAAAGTGCGTCTAACGCTTTGGCGAGAGGGGTGAAGCCGAAGTTGAAGATCTCGCTTCGCGCGCGCACAAACCATTCACGATGGGCCACTATGCCAGTTTGAACTCCTGATTCCGCAATAGCCTCCAACCGACGGTTAATCTCGGTTAGAACGTCACGCAGCGAACCTACCGCAGCATGTATTGGTTCAACGACCAAAGCCTCTTCTGATTCTTCAGGCTGATCGTCTGAGTCAGCACTGCTACTCACGACGTCCACACTACCCGGCTCCGGAAGCGAATCAAATGCAAGATGAAAAACCGGTCCCTCGCTGTTCTCAGGACGCAGGATCGAAATCGGTTCGACAGATAGTTCGTTATCGTCCGGTGTGGCCTTAACAAGAAGCTTCCATGTTTGATCCCGCGCGGGCGCTAAGCTTTCGAGGACCGCAACCGATTCCTTTGTCCAGTCACGAAATGGCAACGCCAGTGTCAGACTCGCGCCGATTTCATCAAACACTTCCCAGCGAAAAGTTTGTGTAATCGAATCAAACTTTCGCTCACCAAATTGATGCGGTTGCAACACAACGATCAGCTCCAGCGGATTCGGATCGCGAAGACCCAGAGGCCGTTTAGAAGCTACATACCGTGCCAACTCATTCCACTGCGTGAACAGTCGCTCGCCGAAATCAAGCGTCTCCGGCTTAACAGGAGACAACACAAGCGCGCTCGTTTTAGTCGATCCCGATAGCCGGCCACGTACAGTACGTCGCGCGTGCCGCAATTTGAGCTGGGAGGTTGAAACTTGTTTCGGGCTCTGTGCGCCTTCCCATGGACCCTCGCCGTAAAAACGCTGACGCGCATCGGCGCGCTGGATTTCCGGTCGAGCATAAGACCACGTTAGAAACTCACTCGTCTGATTGGTCCAGAAGATCAACGTCAGTCCCACATACCCTGACCCTGTCTGCCAGGTGTAGGCGCCGACGCCTGACAATTCCATCTCAGGCACCTCGATATATTGTCCGCGGGCCGTTCCGGCAAGCTCGACGCTCTGGTGATCGTTGCCCGACCGGATCGCATCCATCAACGCATAAACACGTCCCATGACTAACAGAAGTCGAGCTTCATCAGCACGAGCCTCTCGTTCCAGAATCGATTTCACTTCGTCAGAAACAGTCTTGAGCGCCAGGGCAACTCGCGGCATCTGCGCTCCCTGCGCTGAAACGGAGAGCGTAACCAGCCGGTTAACGAGCATCTCCGAAGGATGACTTAAGCCAACGGCAATCGCTTCTTCCAACACCGAGCACGCAGAGTTGAGGATTTCTTTTTTAGTGCGAGGAGTGCCGGTAATTTCCACCAACGAGTGTTGCCCAACCGGCGCAGGAATCTCAAAGCCGAGAGATTTTCTGAGGGCAATGATTGCTGCCACACCGGCACGCTTGCCTTGCTGCTTCGGCAAGATCATTCCTTCAAGCCCGGCGTGGGGTACAAAGCGAACTTCGATCGCACTGGGCATTAAGCGAACCGTGACCACGTCGCTGTAGTCGATAACCGGCGGAAGCGTGTTCTTTTCAAGCAACGCCAACGCTTTGCGATACTCCGCCGCGCCAACCCAGGCTTTCAACCTTTCAGTTGTGAGCAAACGAATTTCATCTCGAACCGATTCCGCACTGGTGACAACTTTTTCCTCGGCAACCTTTGCTCGACTCTGTAAATAGAGACCCGCGGCAATTATGTGCTGACACATACCGGGCGCCGGACAACTGCAAGTCGCGTTTCCCGGACCAGCTTCCGAGAATGAAACAAGAAACGGCGGCACTGAGATCTGCAACACGTTCGCCGACTGTTCGCGGATCTCAATCTCAATTCCCTTTTCGAGATCCTTGCGCGCACGCCGCAGCAGACCTTTACTCGCCAACGCTTCCCACGAAGCATCGTCGAACGTGGCTACGAGTGCAGCCAGCTTGTTTAAGAGATTGTCTTCGCCAGCCATTCAGCAAACATTTTCGGAGTCAAAGCCGCGATATCCATACCTTGCTCCGCAAGTTTCCCAGCCATGTGTTCGTCGTAACTCGGACTCGCCGTCTCATCAAGGGCGGCCAGCCCCAACAACCTCACACCACCCTCGCGAAACCGTTGACACGAAGCCAATAACGCACGCGGCGCCGCGCCTTCACAAAAATCGCTGATCAGAACCACGATTGTGCGATGAGGATCTTCAACCAGTTGTTCGCAATACTGCATTGCCTGGCCGATGTTCGTACCGCCGCCAAGCTGCACATTCATCAACAACTCAACCGGATCATCGACATGTTCGCTGAGGTCCACCACCGACGTGTCAAACACAACCAGCTTCACATCGATCAACGGCAGGCCGGCGAGAATGCCGGCCATCACTGAACTGTAGATCACTGAGCCGGCCATGCTGCCGCTCTGGTCCACACAAAGTATGACGCGCCACGGAAGACGGCGCTGAATGCGCGAAAAGAAAAGTACCTGTTCGACCGCAATCTGTTTACGGCGCGTGTCGAAGTTCTTCAGGTTTTTGCGAATCGTGCCGCGCCAATCCAGGTTTTGCGCGATCTTCAGGTTGCCATGCTGGAAACGATTTCGGCGACCGGAGAACGCGCGCCGCACTTCATGGACCAGCCGTTGTTTGATCTCCTCTACGACACTCGTGATCACGCGGCGCGCCTCGCGCAATACCTCGCCCTTCAAGTGACCACGGAAAGTCAGCAACATCTTTAGTAGTTGAACGTTAGGTTCCAGCCGGCGCAGGATTTCGGGATCGGTAACTAACTCCATCAATCCATAGCGATCGAGCGCATGTTTTTCGATGACGGCTACAGTCTCTTTTGGAAAGAGCTCGCGCACTTCGTTGAGCCAGTGAGGAATCGTCAGTTGTGTCGGCTCGAGGCCGCCTTGCCGATCCGGAGTCGGCTGCGAGTCGCGCACGCCGCGACCCTGGTACTCGCGCGAGTAAAGAAAATCCAAAGCGGTCTCAATCCGTTGCTGTTCGGCCGTCATGCCCACATCGATTTGATCGCGCGCGTATTTGCCGAGCACTAAGCGCCAGCGGGCGAGTGTGTTTGCCTGTTTGTCACTCATCGACGTCTCCACCGATCCAATGTGAGAGCCCGTCGTCGGCGAGTGATTTAAGTACCAGCGCGGTGAGACGCCGGTTAAATTCGAGCTCGCCTTCCGTAATACGAAACTCCGTCAACAGGCCGAGTTCTTCTTTTCCGTGCAAAGCAGCGACGCGCGCCGCAACTTTGTCTGTCTCCCGCGGCGTCAGATCGGCGAAAGCCAATCGCAAACTCGGAAGCGAGGTGATAAATTCCGTTTCGTCCCAACCCGCGATGATTTCGTCGAGCGATTGGACCAGTCGAATGTTTTGCCACGCAGCTTCGCGACAGGTTTTCATCAGTCCGCGGAGAAAACCGACGCGCTTTTGCGAATCTGTCAGTCCAAGCAGATTACCAACAACCAGTTCATCCAACTCCGCCTGGTCCATGCGGCCGGCGCTGAATAGCAGACCACCAATGGCGCCGCAAATAGTGCTGTAGCTCGGATGAGCGTGATTGTTTACTTTGAGGACTTTGGCCGCCGCCTCCCAAAACACTTCTTCGTCTAACAACTCGATCGGCGACGCCGCTTCCAACAACTCGCGCACCGCCGCCAAGCTATCGAGCGTGGCAGATAACTCTTCCTCCGGGCATTGGGCCAACCCTGCCACCAGGTAGCAACTTCGCAAGTACGCGGACCGCAGCAGCGCGGGAACCTCTTTTAGTGAATGCGCCTCCAGTGGCTCGCGCGATTGCCACAGCAAGAGCAGTTGTTTCGCTGCTCCTACAGCCTCGACGAACGAAGGTTCATCACAAACTTTCGCATCAATCAACGCAAGCAGTTTGTCGACGTGACGGTGCAAGCCCATGCGACAGGCGTAAATCAAGATCGAGACCGCCGCGTTGGCACTCCGTCCTTTACCTTCCTCTTCGAGCCGGCCAATAGCCTCGCGGAGGCGGTTTGCTGACGCTTCATCGATCGTCGAGCCATACACGGCCGCGTCGATGAGCGAGCTCTCGGTTATCGGACTCCACGCGTAATGCCAGTGTTCCTGAATGCGATACAGGCCAATGCCGCGCACAAAATCTGGCCCCGCGAGAAGTGAAGCAAAAGGAACTTCGAGAAAATTTAGACAATGCAACAGTCGACTCGTGCGACGATGGTTTTCTTTCCGATAGATCTCGAGTGACAGCCGTTTCTTCAATGAATCGGAAATGTCCAGACGCGCCCGTTCGGCTTCTTTGCGGAAGTTGGAAACAATCGGCGGGACACCCGCACTGCTCGGCACCTCGCCAATGTCTTTGCCGGTCAGCACGTGACCAACGATTCCCATCAACACCGCGCCTTCTGCATCCATCGAGCCTTTGACGAAACAACTGCGCACACCGTCGAGAAGGTCTTCGCGAGTTGGACCAGCATGACCTCGCAATGAAGCGAGCAACTGCGCCTGTTGCAACGCGGCGATCTCGTCCGCGGTCGATAACGAAAGCTGCGAGTCTTTCCTTCTGGTCAGTGCACCGATCTCGACGAGAATAGCCGTGGCTACTGCTGCGCGTGGTTCCGAGCTGCCTTCTTCAAACTTGGCCCATAAGCGATTGTAGTATTCAGGTGACGGCATACCGGACGCATAGCCGTTCAGCCGTTCGAGTTGTTCAAAACTGTAGCGAATGACTGACTGTTGGACTGAGCCTTGTGCCGGTGATGACGATGACGCGTCTTTAGCTCCGGCCGCAACTAGTTGAGGAAGCACAACACTGTGAAAACCGCCGGTAACTATCAGGATCTTTTGACCGGGCGCCAGTAGTTCCTGTTCTTGCACGATTGACGCGGCCATCGCCTCTTCGCGCGCAGTCGTGCCGTCGGCGACGAGCCAGTCGGCATGAGTGTCACAGCGCGTAAGGAAACAGTAACTGCCAAACTCGCGGATGAACGATTCAGTTGATTTCGATTGAAAATCAGCTTCGAACAGATGGTCCCACATCTCGTTGAAGTCGCGGCAGCCGCTGCGCTGCGCCAACGCTTGAAGGTAGGAACTCTCCTGCAAATGTGTTTCGCGCATCAACGACTCGATGCGCGGTTTGCCTAGCTGTTCTCTGTTTGTATGTTCGGCGAGGATCTGATCCGCATATTCGAGATCGATGAAACGCAGGCGCGCGCCGATCTCGTGGCCCACTCGCAAAGCAACCAGTTCGGGAGAGTAATCACAGAATGGATAGTAAGCGGCAAAACGCGCTGGGCCGAGATCGGGTTCATTCTCGCGGGGCTTGTAGATCTTTCGCGACGTGTCGATGAAATGTGTGTAGATCGCGATCGGTGCTCTGGTGTTGCGGTCGAGAATCGTGGGGATGAACTGCGTGAAACTGTTTGGTCCCTCGACGAGGATCGCGGCCGGGCGCAACTCCCGGATCAGACGCGCGACGTGCCAGGCGCAGGCAGGACTGTGATGACGGATCGGAAAGTAGACGCAATCTGAACTCTGAAGCTGGTCCAGGACCGCGTTCAACTCTGAAGAATAATCTGTGGCGGTTAACGATCGAGGCATTTGCGCGCTTCCCAGTATGATTGCCAGGCACGGCTCTTCTTCGCGCGAGCCTTGACGATCACATCAAAATACTGGCGCAGCTTTTTCGCATCTTCAGGATTGTCTTTGAGAACCGTGCCTAACAACTGGCGAGCGATGTGAGAACCGTCCATCTGACCGTTTCCAAAATAGTGCGCTTCGAGCCCGGCTGAAAACCCGACGGCAACGGCTTCAGCCGTAGACATCACGGTGGATGGTTTCTCCACTACAGTACCATCATCCGAGGCTCCGGAACGCAGATCGTGAAACGTGGAAACAAGGACCTCCATCACGTCCGGTGGACACGCCACCGGCACTCCCGCTTCTCGCAGTAAAGTTTCCGTCTGTTCCGTCACCAACTTGATCTCGAGCTTTCGCTCGCCGATGGGATTCACAGTCTCGAAGTTAAAACGCCGTTTCAAAGCGCTCGACATTTCATGCACGCCGCGATCGCGAATATTTGCAGTCGCCAAAATGTTGAAGCCGCGTTCGGCAAACAGCGCCGCATCGTCGCCGGTGAGTTCGGGAACGTGCAGCACCTTGTCGGACATGATGCTAATCAGGCAGTCCTGAATCTCAGGCTGACAGCGAGTGATCTCCTCAATGCGTACGACCAAACCGTGTTTCATCGCCATATATAAAGGAGACGGAACGAGCGCCGCCGGTTTCGGACCTTCCGCGAGTAGCATCGCGTAGTTCCACGAATACTTGATCTGATCTTCCGTGGTGCCCGCTGTTCCCTGGATCGTGTGCGTAGAAACACCCGAAATAGCAGCCGCGAGTAGTTCGGAGAGCATCGACTTTGCCGTACCTGGCTCACCGACGAGTAGCAATCCTCGATTTCCGAGCAGCGTGACGAGGCAACGATCGATTAGTGCATCGTCGCCGTAAAACTTTCGGCTGATCACTGTCGACTTGCCGATCGCTTTGCCATTTGAACCGGTTATGAAGATGCGTGCAGCTTGTGGTGAGAGCATCCAGCCGTCAGGTCGCTTCCCAGTGTCTGTTGCCGTAAGCGCGGCTAACTCGTCAGCGAAAAGAATTTCACATGGAGGTCGGAGTGCCCGGCGTTCACTTACATTGGTAGTCATTTTTCAGACCTCAGTTTGTTTTTCCCAGTCGGCGGCAAAGCCTGGTCCATCGGCGGCTGCTATTCGAATATCGTTCCAGCACTCAGCGAGTAGAACGCGCGGCAATTTACCCAGCGGCAACTCTCGCGACATCACCATCGTGCCGTGGCCTAGTCTGCGAGTGAAATAGAGGCGTTGTAGTGCCACAGTACGGTTCTCTTCGGGCAAACTGTTTCCAGTGAATTCGATGACTGCCTCCATGCCAAGGCTCAGAAACGTCTTTCGATACTCAAGAAACCAACCTCCATCCTCTGCTGCACCGCGAGTGTAACCGAGACGCGTGAGTCGGGTACGCAGCGAGAACGCCTTGACGATGTGTCCGAGAAAGTCCCGGATGTCGGTCTTATCTTTCATATCGTCAGTGAGAGTGAATTGCTGCTTGCCAAACTGTTGAAAGAGAGGCTCGACTTCATAGTCGGAGAAATGTTGTAGCCACGCGGTTCGATCGTCGTCAGCTAATGTCTCATCGTGTCCGAGACGAATCGGCGTGTCCTCGGTTAACTTGACTTCATCGTCCTGTCGATTCGTGAGCGTTCCGTCAGGAAGCGGTCGGAACGATTCAACAACGCGCTCGTCATCGTAAGCAACCCAGACGAGCCGCTGGCAGTAACGTCCGACGATCGGATGCTGGCGCAAGTAGGTGTCCCAATCTTCGAAGCGCCAGGTTCGCTGCGTGCACAGGGCCTCGTAGAGTCGATCGCGCTGCATTGACAACACTGATTTCAGTTCCTTGCGCGCACTTGATACTGCGGCTTTGGCTTGTTTGACCTTTTCCGGATCGTCTGACTGGTTACCGTCGGGTAGTGAGGCGATCGTCTTGGCATTCTCGTTAGTCAAAGCGATCGACATATCTTCCGAGAGAGTGACGATGAACTTGCGTGTGCCGTAGTCGAGTTCCATCGTCCCGGCTTCATCCAGGCCGGCGGTTGGAATGGTTCGATCGGACAGTTCGTCCATGGTCCAACCTTTACGATCGGCCAGCAGTTCACATAACCGCATGGCCTCTTCCTGGATGCCTTTGGTGCGAAAACGATTCGCGACCGATAAAACAACCTGCGTGGCATTCGGATGATCGACCCACGCCAGCACTTGTAACAACGCTTTACACTGCGCGGCACGCATTCCGTACCACTGCTTCACATAACGATGAACGGTGGGTGCAACATCACCGCCACAGCACGCGCCGGCGACAGCGAGTATTCCCTTGGTACTGTTTTGTGAACCTTCGGGTTGTACTATCAGCCAATTGAAATTCGTTTGGTAAACCCGTTGCTCGTCGAAGTCGGGATAATACTGCGGCGCTTGTTTTGCATACGCCGCCGTTTGCCGGGCCACTCGTTGGGCTTCCGCGGACGCCTGGTCCGCTGTGTATTTTGGTTTGGTGTCCTGGGCGATCCACGCTTCTAACACGAATCGTCCGAGACGTTCGCGATCCTCTTTGCGAAATAATGAGCAGTATCGCCTGAGTGCGGGACTGGCTTCCGCGGTCTTGAGTTTGTAGCCCTGAAGTATGAACCAGTGAACGATTGCGGTTGGTACCGGCTTTCCTGAGTCGGCCCAGACGACAGTTGGCAGTTCCGAAACCGGAAACCAATCGAGGTCTTTGGGGATTCCTTTCTTAAGTCCCTTCTCGGCTTCTTCATCGAGCCTGTCGAGATCGAGCAATTCATCGAGTGGAACTCCCATCAGTTCGAGCGACTTTATAAATTCGTCTTTAACAACTTCGCTCTTCTCTTTTGCGAGCGCTGTTCTGAGCGCCGGAATCGCGTCCTTGTAACCCAACGCGCCAAGCCATTGGGCGGCGGCAGAGCGAGTGTCTTGTTGCCGGCTTGCAAGCGCGGCAACAATCTTCTCTTCCTTGTTTGGAAAATTTTCCAGACACGCCTGGGCCGGATCGCGATCGCTCTTGTTGCCGCCGAGCGCAACCTCCCAGATTGGCTGAATAAGCCTTTGCGGTACCTGCGGAAAGAGCTGCAAAAGGCGAAAGGCATGCTGTCGCTGCGATTCGCCGAAGTATTCCTGGCTCGCTCTGGACCCAAGCGCTTCTTCAAGCAGATAGATTCGCTCTGCAAAATACGGCCAACACTTTTCCGGTTCAGCCTCCGGAAAAAATGAGATCGTGTACTCGTTGCGTTGAAGAACAGTGCGGCCGATGTCGCCTTCGTCCAAACCGATTGTTCTGAACACTGCTGCCAACTCACGCAGATCGATCGTCTTGTTCTGGATTTTCTGATAGCTCTGCAACGGGTTGTGCCAATGAAAACCCAGTTGCCAGCGATCGAGCTTTCCACTTACGCCAGCGGCGTGTTTTGCGAGTAGCAGGCACCAGCGTATGACATGAATGAGCTGAAATTCACTCGGAATCGGTAGGTGCAAAAGCGAATCGGTAACCCCGTAGGAATTGCCGAAGAACTCGCGTAAGTCAGGATCCTTAACGACGTAGTTTTGCAGTGCCTCCAATAATCGATCGGCGGCTTCGGGAGTGACCGGGGTCCTGGTCCAACCCTGCTGTTTTGCAAACTTATTATTGGCGAATTGAATCGCGGTGGCACTTTCCACACCGAGAATCTGTTCGCGCAGTATTGCCAGGCATTTCTTATCGAGTGGAGCCCGAACCGGGACTTCCGGAATCTCTGGAAAGTCATACTGTTCGATCGCCAGTGTTGCCTGCGTTGTCGCTAGCGCAAGCGTGTCTCGCAGTAGCTCACGAATCTTTTCTGACTTTTCTTTCTCCAGACGTTGCGACAGAAACTCACGTTCGCCATCTCCACCTAACCGAGCAAGCAAACGCACGGCATTAAAGCGTTCATCAGCGCTGCTTTGTTCTGCGTGGCGTTCTAACAGCTCTTTGAATAGTAAAAACTGCTGCGAGATCAAAGGTACGGCACTTTCTCGGACTTCTTTCGAACCGGCAACAGCAAGCGCGGCGACCTCTTCGGCGAATGGCTCAGGCGAGATCTGTAGTGCCGCTAATGCCTCGAGGACACCGGCCCTGCTGTGAGCTTCTCGCTGACGAAATGCGGGCCTGATTTCGTCAGGCGAGCTCAACACGAATTCCGAGAACTGGTCCAAACATTGAAACACCGTAGACGGTGCGCGGGTCCAACTGTTGAGCTGGGTCTTACCTTGTGCATCCTCGAAGAAGAACGGACCACGGCGAAGCACACCGGGATCGCTGCCACTTACTTCGATCATCGCGACCACCAGACCCGCCGGAAAGATTCGATCTTTTTGCTGTCCGTTAACCGAGATTTCAGTCAGAAACGTGCGCAACCAGGAGAACGATCCATCGAATGCGGGAATCACCGGAGCGCCAAAAGAGAAGGCGACTCCGACGCCCGCTGCGTGTCGCAAAGTGTCGTAAACCTTCGCCAGCCGCAGGAGGATTTCCGGATCTTGTGGCAGGTGAGTTATCAGCTTCGCCAATCCGCTTGGTTGGCCAAGATCCGCGGTGGTAAAAATGATCGCGGGACCGGTCTGAATATTTTTGAGCTTTGGAAGGGTCGAGAGAATACCGGGACCTTCGCCTGTGAGGATAAATCTGGCAAGACGGTCCGCCAGCCCTGCTGGCGCGCCGGGCAGTTGTTCGAGATCTTTAAACTCCGCGCGCAATTCCTCAACTGCGCTCGCCTTGGAGCCCCCGGTCAACTTGTCCTTAAGCCAACCAAACATCGACAGGTATTCTCCGTGAAGCGGGAAGTCAAAAGCAATAATTTGTTTCAGTGCCTAAGCAAATCACTCAATTTGCTCCGGGTTTGGAGTACAGTTGTAAATCAGTTGGCCCGCATGTATATTCTCCCTCCGGTCTCCCCGATAGGTGCTGCAAGTCTCAATCGTTAACCTTTATTTCATAAGATCAAAATGACTCGCATTTTTGTTTTTGTATTGCTGATTACAGCTATGTCCACCGCGCTGTGCGCGCAGGCATTGGCCCAAACCTGTTCCGTTCCCAGTTTTACGCAAACGCCTGTTTATCCAGTCAGCGCTGACGTGCGTTCAGTTGCAGTTGGCGACTTCGACGGCGATGGACGACCAGACCTCGCTGTCGCAAACGCCGACGCCTCAAGTGTGACAGTGCTGTTAAAGGCTGGCCGGCGCGAGCCTGCGATTATTGACACGCATACGGTTGGGACTTCCCCGCACAGTGTAGTTACGGGCGATTTTACTGGCGACGGGAAGATCGACATCATCTCTGCGAGCAACTCCTCCGCCACGATCTCCTTACTTCGCAATAACGGTGTTGGTGGGTTCGCACCAGCCGTTACGTTCAATACCAACTCGGGCGGAGTAGACATGGCGGTTGGCGATTTCAACAACAACGGAAGCCTTGACGTTGCTGTTGCTGTTGGTTCCGGCGTAAGTATTCTGTTGGGCAACGGCCAGGGAGGTTTCAGTGCGCCAACATTTCTTCAAGTGGCGGCGAATAGAATCGTTACTGCTGACTTTAATAACGACGGAAAACTGGATCTGGCAATTACGGGCAACAATACTCAAATCCGCCTCGGAAATGGCGCCGGTCAATTTGCCGATTCTGCCTGCCCGGTGCCATCCAATTCGGGAGGGTTGGCAGCCGGCGACCTTAACGGTGACGGGAAAATTGATCTTGTGCGGGCGAATACTCTCGCAGCGCAGATTCAAATTCATCTCGGTGATGGAACCGGGTGCTTAGGGGCAGCGACGAACATCGACGTGCTGAATTTCGGCCGGCCAGGATTTGTAGCTTTAGCGGACCTGAACAAAGACGGAAAGCTCGATATCGTTGCTGGCGCAACAGTGTTGCTGGGTGACGGGACTGGCGCATTTGGACCACCGTTCGCGTTTGGAATGGGTAGTCTTGGTAGTGACCCAGGTGCAAACACCGTCATCGCCGACTTCAATGGCGACTCGAATCCCGACATCGCATCAGCCTCAACTGGTACAGCCGGAATATTGTTCGGAGATGGTTCAGGCGGCTTTCGATTCGCTGCTGGTCCAGCCGGACGCGGCGCCTTCGGCCTCGCGCGGGCTGATCTGAATAACGATGGAAAAACCGACGCGGTAGTCATGAGTAATGGTGGCTTTGTCGTGTTGCTGGGTGACGGAACGGGAAACCTCATTACTTCTTCAACCGTCGCCGTACCCAGTGCATCATCGTTCGCTGGTCCTGTAGTCGCCGATTTCAATGGTGACACTAAGTTGGATGTCGCTGTGCTCGACGCCACTCACAACGGACCTAATGGCCTGCCGCGGTTCCATGTGGCTGTCGGTGACGGACTCGGTGGCTTCGGGTCGACAATCTCCACCAGCTTCGATGCCCCCGAACCATTTAGTGTGTCAGGGGGAGATCTGAACGGAGACGGTAAGATCGATTTAGTGACGGTGAATCGTGGCGGAGGAAACAACAACGAGGGATCGATCTCGATTGGCCT
>Ga0209216_1000137_pt1 | contig 14431 bp, 9 predicted proteins | sample TexAe_OM2H0_O2_FD_187940 | JGI IMG/M metagenome (GOLD analysis project Ga0209216, IMG submission 187940) | Forest soil microbial communities from Davy Crockett National Forest, Groveton, Texas, USA - Texas A ecozone_OM2H0_O2 (SPAdes) (version 2) | ecosystem: Environmental > Terrestrial > Soil >... | reverse complement strand
GCGCCAGGAGCGCCTTTGCCCACCCTACGGACTGGCGTGACCGCAGGGCGGAGCTGCGCTAACGTCACGCGGAAAAAGCAAAAAGGGGAACGCCCAGGTGTACGACACGATCATCGTCGGCGGCGGCTCGGCAGGCTCGGTCATGGCCCACCGGCTCTCCGCCAAGAGCGCCAACAAGGTGCTGCTCTGCGAGGCGGGGCAGGATACGCCGCCCGGCCACGAGCCGCCCGAGATTCGCGACAGCTATTCGGGCACGGCGTATTTCGATCCGCGCTTCCACTGGACCGGGCTCAAGGTCACCACCGAGATCGTCAGCCACAACAATCCGCAGGAGAACCCGCCGCCGCTGCGCAAATACGAGCAGGCGCGGGTGCTGGGCGGCGGATCCTCGATCAACGGGCAGTTGGCCAACCGCGGCGCGCCTTCCGACTACGACGAATGGGAGGCGCGGGGGGCCGCGGGCTGGAGCTGGAACGACGTGCTGCCGTTTTTCAAAAAGGTCGAGCGCGACCTCGACTTCGACGGGCCGTGGCACGGCAAGGAGGGCCGCATCCCGGTGCGGCGCATCCCGATAGAGCACTGGACCCGGCACGCGCAAGCCGCGGGCGAAGCCTGCAGGCTCGCGGGCTACAGTTTTTTGCCCGACCAGAACGGCGAGTTCGTCGACGGCTATTTTCCGGTGACGCATTCCAACCAGGCCGAGCAGCGTGTCTCGGCGGCGATGGGATATCTCGATACGCAAACGCGCAAGCGCGCCAACCTGACGATCTCGACCAACACGCAGGTCAGCGAGCTGGTGTTCGAGGGCACGCGCTGCGTCGGCGTCAAGGCTGAGGTCGACGGCCGCGAACAGGAGTTCCGCGGCCGCGAGGTCGTGCTGTCGTGCGGCGCGATCCATTCGCCGGCGCATCTCTTGCGCGCCGGGATCGGTCCGGTCGGGCACTTGAAAGAGATGGGCATTCCGGTCGTGATGGGACTGGAGGGCGTCGGCCAGCGGCTGATGGATCATCCCTCGATTTCGCTGTCGTCCTTTATCCGCCCCGGCGCGCGCATGAATGCGCACACCAGGCGTCATGTCCAGGTCGCGCTACGTTACTCCTCAGGGCTATCAGGCGTACCCAGCGGCGACATGTTCGTCGTGGTACTGAACAAGTCGGCCTGGCACGCGGTCGGCGCGCAGATCGGCTCGCTGCTCACCTGCGTCTACAAGACCTATTCCGAGACCGGCCAGGTAAAGCTCGCCTCGCGCGACCCGTGGGCGGAGCCGACCGTCGAGTTCAACCTCTTGTCCGACAAGCGCGACCTCGACCGGCTGATGAGCGGCTTCCGCAAGATGGCGGGCTTGCAGATGAGCGCGCCGCTGCAGGCGGTGACCGACAAGCCGTTCCCGGCCTCGTATTCGGACCGCGTGCGCAAGATCGGCGTGGTCAACGCCAAAAACCGGATTCTCACCGCGATTGCCGCCGCCCTGATGGATGGGCCGGCAGCGCTGCGCAGCACCATGATCGACAACTTCATTGTCGAAGGATTCACCTTCGACCAGGTGATGCGCGACGACGAGGCGCTGGAAGCTTTCGTGCGCAAGGCCGCGATCGGCGTCTGGCACGCCTCGTGCACATGCCGGATGGGCCGGGGCGACGATCCAATGGCGGTGGTCGATACCCAAGGGCGCGTCAAGGGAGTGCAGGGCTTGCGCGTGGTCGACGCCTCGATCTTCCCGGTCGTGCCATGCGCCAACACCAACTTCCCGACCCTGATGGCGGCGGAGAAGATCGCCGCGGCGATGGTGCAGCCGTAGTTGGCCAGCCTCGCATATCGCTTCGCTCATGGCAGGCTACGATTGCTCGCTCATTTCTGTTCGCCTGCTTTCATCTCGGCGGCCAGGGGCCGCAAGGCCTGGCCCATGTCATCGAGGCGCTTTTGCCATTCCGCGCCGGGCATGAAAGCGAGAACCGGCTCATCGCCCGGCGAACTCTTGATGTAATCGGGATCGCGCACGCTATCTGCAATTGCAGCTTCAAGCTTCTTGACGACGTCGTCGGGAACGCCCTTTGGCACCGCAAAGCCGCGTTCCGCTGTCGATACGATCGCAACGCCCGATTCTTCTGCCGTTGGAACGCTGGGAAGTGACGGAGAACGCTGCTTTGACATCATCGCAAGTGCGCGGAGCGGTCCCTTGTTGGTGCCGTGGAGCTCGGGAATTTCGCTCAAGCTGACCATTCCGACCTCCAGATGGCCGCCCAGAAGGTCGGTCCTTTGCGCTGATGTCCCGCGATAGGAAATTTCGTTGGGCTGAACGTTTGCAGCGCCCGCCAGCAAGCGGATCGCCAAATGACCGTTGGTGCCAGCACCGTTGTGACCGAATGTCACCGACCCCGGCTCGCTGCGCAATGCGGCAAGGACGTCCGAAAGATTTGCGAACTTGCTTTCCGCAGCCACCACGATCACGCCCGGATCGTCGACCACACGGGCGACAAGACGTATTTCATCCATGCTGTATTGGGTTTTTCTCGTCATCGGAAGGAAGTTGTATCCAGGCACGTTGACCACGCCCATCGTGTAGGCATCGGGCGCCGCGCGCGCAATCGAGGCGAACGCGATCTCCCCACCGGCACCCGGCTTGTTCAGCACGACGAATTTGGCCTTTCCATCGAGTCGTTTTTCGACAAAGGGCAGCAGCTTCCGCGCCATGACATCGGTCCCTCCGCCGGGAGCAAAGCCGATAATGACTTCAATCGGTTTGTCGTCCGGCCATGCCGCGAAGGCCGGTCCGCAGAATGCGACGCCGAATGCCGCGAGGAGTGCGAGGATTTTTTTGTGCACGGCGATCCGCCCTGTTGTTGTTATCGTAGTCCGTATGAGCGCAGCGATATGTGGGGCAGCCGGTCCCGCATATCGCTGCGCTCATGGCGGGCTACGATCTTGCCACGCATCGTTTACTGCTTACGGCCGGCCGCGGCAGGCGGGTTCGGCGGGATGCAGTTGATGCTGCCGATGCTGTTCGGACCGTACTGGACGAAGCCGGTTGCCGTCGTCGGCGTGTGCTGCACGGAAATCGGAAGATAGAGATAGCAGATCGTCCCGTCGACGGGATCGCGCCAGCGCTGGATCACGGTGTCCTGCAATGGCCCGGCGAACTGCCGCTCCAACTGCATCCGCGGCATCTTGCCCCATTCCGCGGATTGCTGGAATTGCTGCTGAGTCGCGGGCGGAGCAACCGGAGCCGGCTGCGCCGGCTGTTGCTGCGCAAGCGCGCCTGCAGGCCAGGCGGCGATCAACGCCAATACGGCAACTCGCCGGACGGCTCCATAACGAGGCATGCAAATCAGTTTCGACATTCCCAAGCTCTATCTGAATCAAAACCCGGCCGCCATGCTCCGCGACGTCAGTTCAGCGTAATCGATCCTCCGACGACTCCGCCGACGCTGCCCTGGCTCGGCACGCCCGACACCGATGCGTTGAAACGCAGACGGTTGGTCGCGGCATAACCGACGCCGAAGGCGAGGCCCGACTCGCCCTTGAAGTTTCCGAACGAACCCGCGACCGAGAGTTTTCCGGGCCGGTCGTCGTAGCGCAGCCCGCTCGCGGCGAGCGCAAGCGCCACGCCGCCGCGTGCCTCCCAGCGGTTGTCGTCGATCTGGGTTTGCAGGCCGCCGATCTGCGACTGGAATCCCGATGCGACCGACTGCAGCTGGCCGACGTTGACGGCATCGGTCTGGCTGATGCCGGCGGCGACATTGGTGAGGCGGCGTTCGTTTCCGGCCGAACCGAACGACACCGTGTTGGCCACGGCGTTGGTCGAGCCGGAGCCGACCGCGACCGAATTCGCCGCGGTCGCGGAGCTGTTCGGCCCCATCGCGGTCGAATTGGTTGCGGTTGCGACCGCGCCGTCGCCATAGGCCGCACCGCCGTTGGAGGCCGACGCGCCCGCGCCGACCGCGACCGAGCCGGTCGCCGTCGCACCGGTGCCGATCGCGATTGCATTGGCGCCGGTCGAAGCCGAGTTCACGCCGATGGCGATGGCGCCGGGCTGGGTCGCCTGCGCGCCGGTGCCCATCGCGATCGCGTTGGCGCCGCTCGCGGAAGAATTCGAGCCGATGGCGACGGCGTTGCTTCCCGACGCCGACGCCGCAGGTCCGCTGCCGTTGACCTTTACATAAGTATTGGATGCTGAAAGCCCTGCGACCGTGCTGCTGAGCGAGGCGATGTCGCTGGTGTTGGCGGCGACCTGCTGGTTGGTCGCAAATAACTGGCTGCCGTTGACGGCATCCGTGCTGCCGGCCGCGAGCGCACCGGCGGCGACGCCTGTGACGGTGCGGTTGCCGGCGGTGCCCGCGAAATTGACGCTGGCGCCGTCGGTGGTGGCGCCAACCGTGATGACGCGCGTTGCGGAATTCTGCTGCACCAGGCCGATCGAGCCGTTGTTGACCTGGTTTTGCAGGTTGGTGACGCTGTTGGCGGTGCTGGTCAGCTTGGTGTCCACGGCGCTGAACGCGCTGCCGACATTGTTGTAGGCGGCTCCCTGGATCGTATAGCTCGGCGCGATCAATTGGCCGTTGCCGTCGAGGCCGGCGCCGCCGCCGAACGCCAACGCGACGCGCTGGTTGGCGGTGAGCATCTGGTCGCCATTGATGGCATCGGTGCTGGCCGATGCGATTGCGCCTGCGCTGACGCCGGTCAGCTTTCGCGTGCCGGCGGTGCCGGTGAAGTCCACCACCGTGCCGTCGGTGGTGGCGCCGACCGTGAGCGGCGCACCCGGACCGGCCTGCTGCACAAGACCGATGCTGCCGCCGTTGATCTGGCCCTGCAGCGCACTGACGCTGTTGTTGGTGGCGAACAGCTGGCTGCCGTTCACCGCATCGGTACTGGCTGCCGACAGCGTGCCCGCCGCCAGGTTGACGATTCTGCGTTCGCTGCCGACAGCGCCGACCGACACCGTGTTGGCAACGTTGGCGAGCGAGCCGACGCCAAGCGCGACTGAATTCGCCGATGTCACCTGCGCGCCGTTTCCGAACGCGGCGCCGCTGGCAGTCGCGCTGCTGCCGGTGCCGATGGCGATTGCGCCTGCGCTGTCCAGCGTCATGCGCGCGACGCCGTCGGTTGCGAACAGCAGCTTGCCCGCAGTCCCGGTCGCCGAGTAGGCGTTGAGAAAGCCGGTACCGGCGCCGAGCGAGCCGGCGCCGTAACCGACATTGAGTCCTGCCGAACCGGCAGCCGTGGCGAGCGCCGTGGTACCCGCGGCCGGCGATGGGCCGAAATTGGCAAAGGTATCGGCGCCGGTAGCGCCGAACACATGCAGCTTCGCGGTGGGATCGATGGTGCCGAGGCCGACATTACCGTTGGCCGCCGCGGTAATGCTGTTGGTCGGCGCGCCGGGGCGGATGCGGAACGACAGGCTTCCGCTGTTCATGTCGCGGACGAAGAAATTCGCCTCGTTGGCGCCGATGTCCCAGGTCTGCGCCGCAAAGCCGCCCGAGGTGTTCTGTTCGAGCCGTATCGCGGGCGTGTTGCCCGACGTGATCTGCATATCGAGGCCGGGGGTCGTGGTCCCGATTCCGATCCGCTTGATTCCCGTCAGCGTCCGGTTGCCTGCGGTTCCACTGAAGTCCACCATGGTCCCGTCGGTCGTGGCGCCGACCGTGATCGGTTGCCCGGCGCCGGCCTGCTGCACGAGGCCAATGGTGCCGCTGTTGATCTGGCCTTGCAGCCCAAAGAGCTGGCCGCCGTTCACTGCGTCGGTGCTGCCCGCCGCTACGGTGCCCGCCGCCAGGTTGACGATCTTGCGTTCGCTGCCGGACGCGCCGACCGAAACGGTGTTGGCAACGTCCGCCACGGCGCCCTGACCGAGCGCGACCGAACCGGACGCGGTGGCGGTGCTGTTCACGCCGAGTGCGATAGCGTTGATGCCGCCGGCGCCGACCTGCGCGCCGGTGCCGATTGCGATGCCGTTGACGGCGGCGGCATTGACGAATGCGGCGTTGCCCGCGCCAGGGTTTACGCTGCCGCCGATGGCGATCGAGTTTCCGGCATTGGCCTGGGTATTCGAACCCACGGCCGTGCTAAAACCGCCGCTCGCGGTCGCGGCCGGGCCGATCGCAGTGGCGTTATTGCTGCTCGCGATGCTGCTGACGCCGACGGCCAGGCTGTTGATGCCGCTCGCCGCGCTGTTGAAACCGACGGCCGTCGCGGCAGTGCCGCTCGCGGTGGCGCCCGGTCCGAGCGCGGTCGCATTGCCGGCGCCGGCTGTGCTGCCCACGCCGAAGGCCGCGCTGTTGGTGCCGCTTGCCGTGCTCTGATTGCCGATCGCGGTCGCGTCGCTGCCGCTGACGGTGACGCCCTGGCCCATCGCGATTCCGCTTGCGCCATCACTCGTGATCGTGATCCCGTTGCCGATCGCGATCGCGGCGGTCGCATTCACGGTGTTGCCGTTGCCGAAGATCGAGGAGTTGGCAGCGCTCGTGGTGCTGCCGGGACCGGCGACCTGGTTGCCGCTGCCGACGACGTTGATAGCGTCTCCAAATCCGGCGGTGCCGGCGCCCGCATTCGTGCCGGTATTCACGTTGTTATTGTTGCCGGTCACAAACGTCCCGTTGCCGTTGATGACATTGGGATCGCCGAACGCGAAGCTGCCGATGCCGGTGACGGTGTTTCCGGTACCGAACGCGCCGCTGTTGGCGCCCGTCACAACATTGTTGAAGCCGACAGCCGTGCTGTTGTCGCTGCCGGCGCCGATGCGCGACTGATTGCCGATCGCGATCGCGTTGGCGGATGTCGAAGCGACGAATGCCGCATTGCCCGCGCCGGCCGTGGCGTTGCCGCCGATGGCGATCGAGTTTGCGCCCGCCGCGCTCGCATTGGTGCCGGCGACGGTCGCGTAGTTTCCGCTCGCGCTGCTCGCCTGACCGATGGCGGTTGCGCCGAGTGCATTGGCGGCGGCATTGAATCCGACCGCGGTGGCGTTGTTCTGGCCCGCGGCAACTGAGCCCGCCGATGCGCCGGTGCCGACCGCGGTGCCGCCGGAATTTGTCAGACCATTGCCCGGATTTCCGCCTGCGGCGATGGTGCCGCCCGCGAAGGCGTTGCGGCCGAGCGCGGTGGAGTTGGTGCCCGTCGCCGCGGTGGTGACACCGAGCGCGGTCGAAGCGGTGCCGAGTGCCTGCGCGTTGGTTCCGATGGCCGTTGAACTGGTGCCGGATGCCGTCGCAATCTCGCCGATCGCGGTCCCGGAGGCGCCGGACGCCGTCGCGCCGCGGCCGAACGCGGATGTGAAACTGGCGGTCGCCTGGGCCTCGCTCCCGACTGCAACAGAACTCGTGCCGCTTGCCGTGGAGCCGTCGCCGACCGCGACGGAAGTTGCCGCCGAGGCCGCGGCATTACGGCCAATCGCGACGTTGCCGGCGGCGCCCGCCGTTGCTCCGGATCCGGCCGCCGTCGCACCTGTAAAGTTCGCGCGCGCGCCGGAGCCGATACCCAGACCCTGGCTCGCATTTGCCTGCGCATCGGTGCCCAGAGCGGTCGCCGAGAGGCCATTAGCCTGCGAGTTGTATCCGACGGCCGTCGCGTTGTTTTGTCCGCTTGCGGTGGTGCCTGCCTGGGCGCCGGAGCCGAGCGCCGTTACGCGGATATTGCCGAACGTACCGCCCGCGAGCGCGCTCTGGCCGATCGCAATTGCGTCGCTGCCGTTCGCCGTGCTGCTCACGCCGAGGGCAAGGGCGTTAGTGCCGCCCGCCACCTGCGCCTGCGTACCGATTGCGATGCCATTGCTGGCGGCGGCAGCGACGAAAGCGCCGCCGGTGCCTGCGCCGGCATTGATATTGCCGCCGATCGCAACCGAGTTGGTCCCGTTGGCCTGCGTGTTCGATCCGAGCGCCGTGCCGACCAGCCCGGCGCTGGCGGCCGGGCCGATCGCGGTGGCGTTGGCCGCGGTGGCCTGGCTGCTGACGCCGAAGGCGGCGCTGTTGGTGCCGCTCGCCCCGCTGCTGGGTCCGATGGCGGTCGCGCTGGCGCCGCTGACGGCGCTGTCCTGGCCGACCGCGACGCCGCGTCCGCCGGTCACCGTGACGTTGTTTCCGAACGCGATCGCGTTCGCCGCGTTGACGGTGTTACCGACGCCGAATACCGCTGCGCCGGTCGCTGCCGCGGTGCTGGCGACGTTATTGCTGTTCCCGATCACGGTCGCGTTCGCGGCGCTGAACGGGCTCCCTCCGCTGGCGACGTTGTTGCTGCTGCCGAATACATTGACGTTGTTGCCGTTTCCGGCCGTGTTGGAGCCGTTGATGGTGTTACCGTCGCCGAGCACGAAACTGTTGTTGCCGTTGATGGTGTTGGGATCGCCGAACGCGAAGCTGCCGCTGCCGTTGACGGTCTGCCCGCTGCCGAACGCGCCGCTGTTGGCGCCGGTGACGCTGTTGTTGAAGCCGACCGCCGTGCTGTTGCCGCTGTTGGTACCGATGCTCGACTGGTTGCCGATCGCGACGCCGTTGCTCGAGGACGCGTTCGCGCCGAATCCGAGAGCGACAGCACTCGTTGCTGCGTTCGCCGTGAAAGAGTTGCCGCCGATCGCGATGCTGTTCAGACCGACTGCCCGCGCCGGGGTTGCTCCGACATAGTCGCCGCCGCCAATGGCGATGCTGTAATTTCCTTTCGATTGCGGGCCGAAGTTCTGAGAACTTTCCGGCGATGCCGTGCTCCCGATCGCGACGCTGTACAACCCGACGCCGCCCCCCAGATTGTTGGCGCCGGTCCCCAGACTCACGGCGCCCGCGGTCGCAACGTCGGTGCCGGCAAAATAGCCGAGCGAAACCGAATTGAGCCCGTGGGCAAACGTCGCGGTCCCGACCGCCGTCGCGTTTCCACCTGCCGCCTGCGCCCCAGGTCCGCATGCGAAATCGTTGGCGTTGGCGGCGCTCGCGCTACCGCCGGTTTGCGGATCGTTCCCGTTCGTGCTGATGCCGCAGACGGTCTGGGCTTGTGCCGTCGATGGCGCCATCACCATCACCGGGGACGCGGCGAGCAGCGCGACCGCGCCAAGGACGGGACCCGCTAGCCCGCGCGGATGTTGTCCCCGGACGCCGGCCGACGTCGCGAGAAGTGCCTTGCGCGCGGTCACAACAATTCCGTTCGCGCCGGCCTGCGCCGCGCTGTTGCGAAGAAAAATCATGCCCAGCCCCTCGTCATAAGGGGACGCCTGCAAAGTTTTTGAGAAATCGGTGTCCGACCCGCAAACGCCCCGTATTTTTCTTGTTCCTGTTCGACGCCCCGCCCTGACGCGGCGGAGATGGCGAAAAAAACGCCGGATTCCATTAGCGTTTAAATTCTCGTTAATGTCTCTGCAAAAACAGCGACTTGCATGGAATCCGCCGAGAAAAGGCGACGATGTGGCGCGAGCGCAACAGGCGATGCTGCAGCCTTCCATTGCCGTGCGCGGACGAGCTAATCTTTGCGTGTGTCACTTGAAAATGTGACTCACGGACCGCGCAACTGCACCGATGCAGTGCCGTAGGGCGGATTAGCGATCCCGTCCGCGCGCATTCGCGCGACCCATTGGCTAATCCGCTCCACGAACCGTAATATCACTGCGACGAGAACATCGCCGAAGGAGACCATCCATGCGCCGCCATCCCGATTTCGTGCCTCAAGGTGTGATTCCGGCGGTGCTGCTGCCGTTCCACGAGGATCTGTCGATCGACGAGGCGAGCTTCCGGTCGCACTTGCGCGACGTCGGCTCCGTGCAGGGATTGTCTGCGGTCACGATCAACGCCCACTCCACCGAGGTCGCCTCGTGCAGCGCCGACGAGCAGCGCCGCGTCATGGAGATTACGGCTGAGGAAGTCGGCGGCACGCTGCCGATCATTCACGGCATCTGGGCGGACGGCAGCCTGGAGGCCGCGCGCATCGCTGGGCGAGCCGAGGCCGGCGGGGCTTCGGCGTTGCTGGTGTTTCCGCCGGGTCCGTTCACGCTCGGCCAGTCGCCCAAGATGGCGCTGGCCCATTTCAAGACCATCGCGGACGCGACCGATCTGCCGCTGATCGTTTTTCAATATCCGGTTGCCACCGGCCAGGGCTATCCGGCGGCGACGCTGGAGCTTTTGTTCGACGAAGTGCCGACCATCCGCGCCATCAAGGACTGGACGCCTTTGGTGCCGCAGCATGAGAGCCAGATTCGCGCGTTGCAGGGCCGCGCGCGACCCATCAACGTACTCTCCACCAACAGCGCATGGCTGTTGAGTTCGCTGGTGCTCGGCTGCGACGGCCTGCTTTCCGGCAGCGGCAGCGTCATCGCCGATCTTCAGGCCAGACTCTACCGCGCCGTCAAGGCCAACGATCTTAAGGAAGCCCGGGCGTTAAACGACCGGATTTATCCGATGGCGCGCGCCTTCTACGCCGATCCCTTCATCGACATGCACAACCGCATGAAGGAAGCGCTGGTCCTGCTCGGCAAACTGCCGCGCGCGGTAGTGCGTCCGCCGCTGGTCAAGATCGCGGACGCTGAAATCGCGCGGATCCGGCAGGCGCTGACCGAGGCAGGGCTGCTCGACGTCGCAACCGCGCTGGGGCGCAATGCCGCATAGCCGCGTAGGGTGGGCAAAGCAGCCGGGCGCGAACGCGTCCGGCGGCGTGCCCACCATTGAGCACGAAGAGCGCGAGGCCATTCGATTCAAAAATGGCGGGTACGGCGCCAAGAGCGCCAATCACCTGACTGCCGTGCCGCACTTGACGCAGATCAAAGGCACATCGAAAGCGCTGCTCCAGGCAGAGAGGCTTACTGCTTTTCAACCCGTCGAAAAGGGGCGATCCCATGAGCACGTTACAATCATCGTCGGCGCCATCCGGCTGCGCAAGGAGATCGATAACGAGTGGCTGCTGATCCTCGGCGGCATTGTCTCGGTGCTGTTCGGCGTTGTCATGATGGCGGCTCCGGGCGCGGGCGCGCTGGCGCTGATCACGGTGATCGGCATCTATGCCATGATCATCGGCGCGCTGCTGGTGGCGCTGTCGTTCCGGTTGAAGAAGACGCTCGTTAAGGCGTGAAGCCTGTTTCCTCTGTTGGTCTCTCGATTTGGGCGTTAGGATTGTCCCTCGATGCAGGCCTTGGGGCGGTACGTCGATGAGCTTCCGGCAAAAAGCCGTACCATTTCGATCATTCTGCGCACGGACCCTCGTTGCTTCGCTGGCGATCGCAATCTTGCTCGCCACACAGGCGCACGGCCAGGCTGACCTCGTGCCCAAGCGGGTGATGATCCTGCATTCTGTCGGACGGGAATTCCGGCCATGGAATGCCTATGCAAAGGATATTCGAGCCGAACTCGATCGACAATCGCGCTGGCCGATTGACGTGCAAGAACATTCACTGGTCACCGCGCGATCGGACGACCCGAGAGCCGAGCAACTATTCCTCGAATATATCAAAGCGCTGTACGCGGGCGCACCGCCGGATTTGATCGTCAGCGTCGGCGCACCTTCAGCCGCCTTTTTCCAGCGCCATCGACAGGAACTTTTCCCGACCACCCCGATCTTGTTCACGGTTCTGGAACAGCGTCGTGTGCAGGTTCAAGGCTTGACCGGGAATGACACGGTTGTCGCCGTCAGGCATGATTTTCGGGTTTTATTCGATAGCTTTCTCAGCATTTCACCGGACACGAAAGTCGTCGCTATTATCAACGGCCGCTCGCCGAACGAAAGATATTGGCAGAAGGAAATGCGACGGGAGTTGCAGCCACTGGATGGTCGTATCGAAATCAGATGGTACGACGAGTTGTCCTACGAAGACATATTGAAGCAGGTCGCTTCGTTGCCGCCGCATTCCGCGATTTTCTGGTATCAAATGATCGTCGATGCGGCCGGCGTGGCGCACGAAGGAGACAGGGCGCTGACGAAGCTTTATGCGGCCGCGAACGCGCCCATCTTTACACATGATGATGCGTTCTTCGGCCAGGAAATTATCGGCGGTCCGATGCACTCGGCGCTGGGTGGAAGCCAGAGAGCCATGGCGGTCGCGATGCGCATCCTTGGCGGAGAACGGCCGGGTGATATCAAGATGCCGCCAAGCGATTTTTCTCCCCCGAAATACGATTGGCGCGAGCTTCAACGGTGGAACATCAGTGAAAGTCGTTTGCCCAACGGGAGCGAAATCCTGTTTCGCGAGTCGACCGCGTGGCAGCGTTATTCCTGGCAGATCGCGCTGATCATCGGCGTCCTGCTGTTGCAGGCCGGGCTTATCTCGGCGCTGCTGCATCAGCGCCGCCGGCGTCTGCTTGCCGAAGTGCAGGCCCGGCAGCGCATGGCGGAGCTTGCCCACGTCAACCGCTTCTCGACCGCCGGCGTGCTGACCGCCTCGATTGCCCACGAAATCAACCAGCCGCTCGGGTCCATTCTGACCAACGCCGAAACCGCGCAGGCCATCCTGAAATCTCCGAGCCCCGACATCGCCGAACTGAACGAGATCGTCGACGATATCGTGCGCGACGACCGCCGCGCCAGCGAAGTCATCCGCAGGACCAGGAGCCTGCTGACAAGGGCGCCGTTCGAACTGAAACGTACCGACCTCAACGACGTCGCGCGGGAAACCGCCGAATTTCTGTCGGCGCTGGCGATCGCCCGAAAGGTCGAACTGACCAGTTTTCTCACGCAGAACGCGCTTCCGATCCTCGGCGACCGCGTCCAGCTTCAACAGGTCATTCTGAACCTCGCGGTGAACGGGATCGACGCGATGAAGGATACGCCCGGCGAAAACCGCATCATCAGCATCCGGACGTCGCGCGTTGGAAAGTTTGCCGAGCTGTCGGTGTCGGATCGCGGACCGGGCATTCCCGAAGACAGGTTGAAGGGAATTTTCGAGCCGTTTTTCACCAGCAAGGCGGAAGGCATGGGGATGGGGCTGTCCATCGCCCGCACCATCATCGAGGCGCACGAGGGGCTGATATGGGCCAAAAATCGCGATCACGGCGGCGCGTCGCTCCGGATCAAGCTCCCGCTTTCGATGCAAGCTATTGAGACAGAGCAGGCTCAAACAACCGCAACAGCATGAAGGCAAAGCCGCCCGCCAGCCGGGTCTATCAAGTCCCGCGATATGCGAAAGAATCGTAGGGTGGGCAAAGGCGCCCTTGCGCCGTGCCCACCATCTTGATCCGGATGCGGTTGAACGGTGGGCACGCCATCGGACGCATTCGCGTCCGATGCCTTTGCCCACCCTACGGACTCGTCGTCCCCGCCTGCGCGGGGACGACGTGGCGAGAGTTCGGCCATGCCGAGATTGAGCTTTCCGCATCTCGCGAAAACAGGTCTAATCCGCACCGATGTTCGGACTCGCAAAAACCTTGGGAAGGAGCGCTGCTTGATGGAAGGTTCGGGTGCCAAACCGGAAAACAAGCCTCTCGCGCAGCCCTCCTGGCCCGACGAGGTCTACCGCGTGCTGAAGGAAGCCGGTGTGCGGCAGGTCGGGATGGTGCCCGATGCCGGCCACAGCCGGCTGATCAAAGCCTTCGAGGCTGACCCGGAGACACGCCTCGTTACGCTGACCACGGAAGAGGAAGGCGTGGCCATGCTCGCCGGCGCCTGGCTTGGCGGACAGCGCGGCGTGCTGTTGCTGCAGTCGAGCGGCGTCGGCAACTGCATCAACATGCTGTCGCTCCCCGTCATATGTCACATGCCGCTGTTGCTGCTGGTGACGATGCGCGGCGACTGGGGCGAGTTCAATCCCTGGCAGATCCCGATGGGCCAGGGAACGCAGGCCGCGCTCGAGGCGATGGGCGTCATCGTCACCCGCGCGGACGAGCCCGATGCTGTCGCGCCGGCCGTCCGGGGCGCAGCGAACCTCGCCTTCAACACCTGGCGGCCGGCGGCCGTGCTGATCGGGCAGCGCGTGCTCGGCGCCAAGAATTTCAAGGAGCTTGCAGGCAAATGAGCCATCCGAACGCGCTGCTGCATCGCCGCGACGTCGTTGTCGAACTGCTGCGTGACCGCGGCGAGCTCCTCGTCATCGCCGGCCTCGGCGCGCCGAACTGGGACGTCTCCGCCGCCGGCGACCACGCCAACAATTTTCCGCTCTGGGGTGCAATGGGCGCGGCCTCGATGATGGGCCTCGGCCTTGCGCTGGCGCAGCCCAGAAGGAACGTGCTGGTGATCACCGGCGACGGCGAGATGCTGATGAGTCTGGGCGCGCTCGCCACCATCGCCGTCGAGCGGCCGTCGAACCTGACCATCGCGGTGCTCGACAATGAGCGGTTCGGCGAAACCGGCATGCAGAAGACCCATACCGCGAGCGGAGTCGACCTCGCCGGAATGGCGCTGGCCGCCGGCATCCGGACATCGCGCATCGTGCGAACGCAGGAAGAGGTGACGGCGATCCGCGACCTCGCCCATCAGGGCAAGGGGCCGGCCTTCGCGCTGATCAAGATCAATCCCGAGGCGCTGCCCTTCGTGATGCCGCCGG
>Ga0209216_1000136_pt1 | contig 14449 bp, 12 predicted proteins | sample TexAe_OM2H0_O2_FD_187940 | JGI IMG/M metagenome (GOLD analysis project Ga0209216, IMG submission 187940) | Forest soil microbial communities from Davy Crockett National Forest, Groveton, Texas, USA - Texas A ecozone_OM2H0_O2 (SPAdes) (version 2) | ecosystem: Environmental > Terrestrial > Soil >... | reverse complement strand
TCTGTCTTGAGATAACGCATACACTTCCTTCGGCATCATCACCGCCCCACCCCAGGGATCCCCTTATGTGCCTTCCCCACCTCCGCCCGTTGGCTGGCGGCATCCTCATCGCGCTGGCCTCGACGGCCGCGGCGCAGGATGCGCGGCTCGCACCCATCGTGGTCACCGCCACGCGCACGGCACAGTCGCCTTATGACATCCCCGCCGCCATCGACGTGGTGGCGACGCCGCCGGATGGCTCGCTCGACGTGAACCTGTCCGAACGCGTGCAGGCGATCCCGGGCATCGTGGCCCGCGACCGGCAGAACTATGCGCAGGACGCGCAGGTGTCGATCCGCGGCTTCGGTGCGCGCTCGACCTTCGGCATTCGTGGCGTGCGGCTCTATACCGACGGCATTCCGGCGAGCATGCCGGACGGCCAGGGCCAGGTCTCGCACTTCAACCTCGACTCCGCCGATCGTGTCGAGGTGCTGCGCGGGCCGTTCTCCACGCTGTATGGCAACGCGTCTGGTGGCGTGGTGCAGCTCTTCACCGCCGACGGCACGGAGCCGCCGGAACTCCGCTTCGGCATCGCCGGCGGAAGCAACGGCAATTTCCGCAGTTCGGTGAATGCGCGTGGCGTGGATGGGCCGGTCGATTACAACGTCGACTTCAGTCACTTCCGCACCAGCGGCTACCGCGACCACAGCGCCGCGCGACGCGAATCGGGAAACGCCAAGATCGGCTGGAAGATCGACGACGACGCGAAGCTGACGCTCGTGGTCAACACGCTCGACGTGCCCGGTGCGCAGGATCCGCTCGGCTTGACCAAGGCACAGTACAAGGCCGATCCACGCCAGGTCGCTTCGGTCGCGGATACGTTCAACACGCGCAAGTCCGCGGACCAGGAACAGGCCGGCCTGATCTACGACCAGCGTATCGACGACGCCAACAGCCTGCGCGTCATGGCTTATTACGGCCAGCGCAGCATCACCCAGTACCTGTCGATTCCGGTCGCGACACAGGTGTCGCAACCGGGCAACTCCGGTGGCGTGGTGGATCTCGAGAACGAGTACGGCGGCGGCGACGCGCGCTGGACCTGGCGCGACACGCTGGCGGGTCGTCCCTTCGAGTTGGCCGCGGGCGTGGCGTATGACAACCAGGAACAGCACCGCCAGGGTTATAACAACTTCATCGGCGACGAACTCGGCGTGCGCGGCGACAAGCGTCGTGACGAGATCGACCGCGTGTTCGACTTCGACCAGTATGCGCAGGCGACATGGCGCGTAGCCGACGACTGGACACTGATGGGTGGCGCGCGGCACAGCGAGGTGCGCTTCCGTTCCACCGACCGTTACATCGTGGCGGGCAATCCCGACGACAGCGGCACGGTGAAGTACAGCGCGACGACGCCGGTGTTCGGCGTGCTCTGGCGCGCCGCGTCGTGGATGCATGTCTACGCGAACTGGGGCCGCGGCTTCGAGACGCCGACCTTCTCCGAACTGGGTTATCGCGCCGATCGCGGCCCCGGCCTCGCCTTCGACCTCAAGCCATCGCGCTCGCACAACGCCGAGCTGGGCCTGAAGCTGCGACCGACGGACCGCATCGAGGCGGGGCTTGCCGTGTTCCGCGCGGACAGCGACGACGAACTCGCCGTGGCGACCAACCTGGGCGGCCGCACGACTTACCAGAACATCGCGCGCTCGCGCCGTCAGGGCATCGAGGCGTCGTTCAACGAGGAACTCGCGCGCAACCTGCGCTTCATCGCTTCCTACACACACCTGCAGGCGACCTTCCGCACGCCGTTCCTCACGTGCGTGTCCGCCGGCTGCGCGGCGCCGGACACCCCCGTCCAGGCCGGCACGCGCATCCCCGGCGTGCCGCGCTCCACGGGTTACGCGGCGCTGAAGTACGGCGGCGAGCGTGGCTGGCAGGCGGGCCTGGATATGAATGCGATGGGCGCCACCTCGGTCAACGACCTGGGCACGGAATCCGCGCCGGGTTATGCCTTGTTCGGCCTGTCGGGTGGCTACGTGTTCGACGAAGGTCCGTGGCGGGTGAATACCTTCGCCCGCGTGGACAACCTCGCCGATCGCCACGTGATCGGCTCGGTGATCGTCAACGATGGCAACGGGCGATATTACGAGCCCGCGCCGGGACGCACGGTGCTGGTAGGCGTCGACGTGCGTTGGCGCTGAGGCAAGCGGCTGTCGCCTATCCTGAAATGGCCAGGCGCTCGGAGCGGTACAGCAACGCCGTCGCCCATACCGCCAGCACCGCAGCGACGAAGCCACCGGCCAGGCACATGCCGATCTGCCAGGCCGGCATGCCGTCGCCGCGCAGCAGTTGCACGATGCCCAGGTTCTGTCCCAGCAGCGGCACCGCGTACATCCACGGCTCGGCCCGCACCGGGATCACCGACAGCAACGCGCTCGGCAGCACCGGGATGATCATCAGGATCGACAGATAGGTCTGCGCCTCGCGATAGCTCTTGGCAAACGCGGAAACCAGCGACTGCAACTCGGCCAGCAACAGGATCAGGGGCAGCATCAGCAACACCACCTGCGCACCGAAGTGCAGCCCGAGATCCAGCGCGATACCGAGTTTCTCCACCGGGATGAACCACGGCGCGGTCGCAAAGGCCGACACGCTGAGAAGCAGGCTCACCAGCGAGAACGTGCAGATGGCCGCGAGCTTGCCGGCCAGCAGTTTCCATCGCGGTACGGGATTGACGAACAACGGCTCCAGCGACTGCCGCTCGCGCTCGCCGGCGGTGAGGTCGATGGCGAGGTACATGCCACCCAGGAACACGGTGAGCACGAAGAAGTACGGCAGGAAGGAAAACATCAACGCGGAGCGGGACTGCGATGTCGCCTGGTCGCGGTCGGCCACCTGCACGGGCCACGCCGTGGTCGGCGAGAGTCCACGGGCGATCAGGCGCATCGCACCTTCGCGCTTCCCGTAGCCTTCGACGATGTTGCGCACGCGCATCACGGGTGTCGACGCGTCGCGTCGCGACGAATCGTAGATGAGTTCCACCTGCACGGCTTCGCCGTTGTTCCAGGCCCTGGCGTAGTCGGATGAGATGCGCACGACGATATCCGCGCGCTGTTCCAGCACCGCGTTCTCGGGGTCCGGGATGCCGGGCGCCGCGTCGATGCCGGCGCCCTTCAGCGCCGCGACGAGGTTCGGCGCCATGGCGGCTCCGATCACGGGCACGGCCAGCGGGCGATCGGCTTTCGCGAGCTCGCGATTGACCATCACATTCATCAGCATGATGAACATGACCGGCCCCAGCAGCGGACCGGTAATCAATGCGTTGATGAGCGTGCGGCGGTCACGCAGGTTCTCGCGCACTTCCTTCCAGTACACGGCGGTGAACGCGTTCATGCGGCAAGCCCTTCGTCGGTACCGATGATCTTCACGAACGCATCCTCAAGCGTGGCTTCACCGGTCTGCGCAAGCAGTGCCGCCGGCGTCTCGTCCGCGACGACGCGGCCATGCGCGATCACCACGATGCGATCGCACAGTGCGGCCACCTCCTGCATGATGTGGCTGGAGAACAACACGCAGCGTCCCTCGTCCTTTAATTGGTGCATGAAGCGGCGCATGGCGCGCGTCGCCATGACATCGAGCCCATTCGTCGGCTCGTCGAGCAACACGTTGCGTGGGTCGTGGACCATCGCCCGGGCGATCGCGGTCTTCACCCGTTGGCCTTGGGAGAATCCCTCGGTGCGCCGGCTGGCGATGTCGCGCATGTCCAGGGCGTCGATCAGGGCTTCGCGACGCCGGCCGAGCAGCTCCGGCGCCATGCCGTGCAGCCGTCCGAAATAGTCGATGTTCTCCGCCGCGGTCAGCCGCTTGTACAGGCCGCGCGCATCGGGCAGCACGCCGAGCTGGCGGCGCACGGCGAGCGGGTCCGTCGCGGCATCCATGCCGTCCACCAGCACCTGGCCGGCATCCGGCTTCATCAACGTGTAGAGCATGCGCAGCGTTGTCGTCTTGCCGGCGCCGTTGGGGCCGAGCAGGCCGGTGATCTCGCCGTCGCGCGCGCTGAAGCTCACGCCGTTGACCGCGCGAACCTCACCGAAGGCCTTGTGCAGGTCCTTGACCTCGATCATGGGGTGGCTCCGTTGAATCCGACGAAGACAGGCAGCGGCGTCAGGCGATCGAGGCAGCTCGTATCGAGGCCCTTCGCATCCGCCTTGTCGATGAAGCGGTCGAGCAGGCGTGGCATGCAGCCGCGCGCGACGACGTTATGGCCCTGCCCTTTCAACACGACATGGCGTCCGTTCGGCAGGCCCTTGACCACTTCGTCGCCGTAACGTGGTGGCGTCACGGGATCGAACTCGCCGGACATCAGCAAGGCCGGGACATTGCTCTTCAGCGGCTGGTGGAAGTCGTCCGGTCGAACGCCATGCGGCCATACCGAGCAGGCGGCGCGGAAGGCTTCGATCATCGTGTCGCCCAGGATCGTGTCCTTGTCCTGCGGACGCGACTGAAGGAGGTCGGCATCTTCCGTACAGATCACGGAGTACTGCATGCCACCGTCCATCGTGTCGCCCAGGTCACCGGTGAGCAACTTGGCCTGGCCGAGCAGCGGGCCGACATCGCCACGTGCCGCGGCGTCGATCGACAGGGGCAGCAGGGCCGCCGTCTCCGGCGAGTAGGCGAACATGCGCACCACGGTGGCCAACGAGTATTCGCTGAGCACGCGCTGCACGGAGGCGTAGTTCTGCGGATCGCGGAAACTGACCTTGTGCGGATTGGCGCGCAGCGCGTCGCGCAACTGGTACAACGTCTGGTAGGGATCACTGAAGCGCTGGCGACAGGCCTCGTCGGCCTCGCAACGGGCGAACTGTGCCTTGAGCGCCGCGTCGAGGTTCACCGCGAAGTCTTCGCCAAGCACCAGCGAGTTCGGGGCGATGCCATCGAGGATCAGCGTGCGCAGGCCTTCCGGGTGCCGCATGGCGTACTGCTGGGCCACGCGCGTGCCGTAGGACACCCCGAACAGATCGAACTTTGGCGAGCCGAGCGCACGGCGCGCGTCTTCCAGGTCCGCGACGGCGTCGGTGGTGGTGTAGAAGCGGACGTCGGCCTCCTTCGACAGTTCGTCGAGGCAGTGCCGGGTTTCCTTGCGTACGGCGTCCGCGTCGAATCCGTGCGTCTCTTCCGCCCCGCCCGGTACGCCGGGCTCGTCGTCACGGCAGCTCAGCGGATGCGATCCGCCCGTGCCGCGCTGGTCCAGCAGCAGCAGGTTGCGGTGCGCCAGCAACGGGGCCATCGCGGGCGCGATCGCCGGGTAGCTTTCGGCGGCGGACTGTCCCGGGCCGCCGGCGATGAAGGCGACCATGTCCGGCGCGGGTACCTGTGCGCTGCTGCGCACGACGGCGAGGCGCAGGGCGATCTTGCGTCCGTCGGGATGCGCGCGGTCTTCGGGCACCTGGAACGGCGCGCACCATGCCGCGGTCGACAGGCCCGAATGCGGCTGCGGTAGTTCGCAGGGCTTCAGTTCCAGCGATCCGAGTTTCCATATCCGTGGCGGCGCGGGCTTCGTCGCTGCGGGCACGGTCGCGACTGCCGCCGCCGAAGCGTCATGCGATTCGGTCCTGTGGTGCATCCATTGCCGCCCCGAATAGGCGGCCGCGACGATCGCGATGACGATGGCGATCCGTGGCGCTCGTTTCATGCGGTCATTCCCCGGGCGTGAAGATGGATTCGATGGAAAGGTCGAAGAGCTTCGCGATCTTGAAGGCGAGTGGCAGGCTGGGGTCGTACTTGCCGGTCTCCACGGCGTTCACCGTCTGCCGGGAGACATCCAGCTTCTCGCCGAGATCGGCTTGCGACCAGCCCAGCGCCGTGCGTAGTTCGCGGACCCGGTTGTTCATCGGACGCGGTAATAGAACGTCATGCAGCACTTGACCGCGCCGTAACCGAACATCAGCACCGGCAGCACCCAGATTGCCACGGATTGCGCGGGCGGCGCCTGCAGCACGCCCGCATTGATGAGCATGCCGTACGAAAAGAAACCGAACCCCCCGATGGCGCCGCCGATCGAGATCGACTCCAGGTCGGTGCGCCGTTCCAGTTCGTCCTGTCCGCGAATCGCGCGCACCATCGCGCGGATGATGAAGGCGATGGGCAACACGGGGAGCAGGGTCACGGCGGCTCGTGCCACCGTTCCGTCCACCGACCTCAGCCATCGCACCGACAGATAGACCAGCAGCATGTAGATGAGCATGGCCGGAATGAATTCACGCAGGTAACGCTTGTGCACGGCACGCATCGCCATCCCCCCTTCAGTGCGCCTCGATGAAACCAGCAGTGCGTTCTGGACGTAGCGTGTCAAGCACGCTTGACACCATCCTGGGCCATCATCAGGGACCATGTCAAGCACCCTTTACACAAACGGTAGCCCAATTCGGCATCGTTAGGCCAATCCGGCATCCCCCCGTGAATTTCACACAGGGGCCAGAGGCGATTCCCCGATCCTTGCAACCGACGGAAACACGCCCTGCGGCGCGTCAACGAATCCGCGCCGTCACCAAAGGAGATCCGCCATGCATCACGTCGTCCGCCTCATCGCCGTTACCGCCCTCGCCACGCTGGCCAGCGGCGTTTCCATGAATGCCCTCGCCGCGACCGCGACCACCACGTTCAACGTACGCATCACCATCACCGCCGCGTGCGACATCAGCACCACGGCACCCACCGACGTGAACTTCGGCAGCCAGCCCTCCACCGCGATCAATGTCGACAACCAGGGCGCGCTCAACGTGAACTGCACGCCCAGCGCGCCCTACACGATCGCACTGGACAACGGCCAGAACGGCACCGACGCCAGCACGCGCAAGATGAGCAATGGCACGGCCCTGGTGCCTTACCAGCTCTACCGCAACGCGGGCCGCACTGCCGCCGACGTCTGGGGAAGCACCGCCGGCACGGGCGGCAATGTCTATGCGGGCACCGGTAGCGGCAGCGTGCAGAGCATCCCGGTCTATGGCCGCGTGCCGAGCACGAACTTCCCGGCGGGCAGTTACGCCGACCTCATCACCGCGACGATCACCTACTGACGGTGCATTCGTGGCCGTTCCGTGTGGCGATGGCCGGCGCGATGGCCACCGCGGCCCTGCTTGCGTCGGTGACGTGGGCCAGTGGGCTGCAGGTGTCGCCCATCGGCCTGCGACTGGCGGCGGCCACTCAGGCCGATGCGCTGTGGCTGATGAACACAGGCAACGACACCCTGCACGCGCAGGTACGCGTGTACCGCTGGACACAGGTGGACGGCAAGGACGTGCTCCAGCCTTCGCGCGATCTCGTGGTGAGCCCGCCGATGGTCACGATCGCGCCGGGCGATCGCCAGCTGGTCCGCGTGATCCGGCAGGTGGCGCCTGCCACGGATGGAACGGAAACCGCGTATCGCGTGCTGGTGGACGAACTGCCGGTGAATGCGGATGCGACGCCAGGGCTGAAGTTCGTGCTGCGCTATTCGATACCGGTGTTCCTCGCACCTGCCGGCGATCCGGCGGTGAAGGCAGTCCTTCAGGCCACCTGGGAGGAAACCTCATCGGGCATGGCGCTGCGCGTCCGCAACAGCGGCAACGGGCATGCGCAGATCGCCGACGTGGCCTGGCTCGGCCATGGCAACCAGCGAGCGATGCTGCTGCCGGGACTCGCCGGGTACGCGCTGCCCGGGGCCACCATGAGCTGGAAGCTGCCCGACAACGCACCACGCTCCGCCGGCGCGGTGCGCGCGAGGATCAACGGTGAGGTGTCCGAATCGACGCTGGTCGTGGACACGGGCCGCCGTTAGCGCCCTGGTACTCGAGGCTGGCGGCGTGGACGCATCGACCCGGGACGTGGAACCGGCGCCCCCACCTTCCACCGTGACGTCGCGCGTGCGCACGACGGGAGAAGACCTCTACCTCGAGGTGGTGCTGAATGGCTCGGCCACGGAAAAGCTCGTTCATTTCGTACGCCACGGCGACGTGCTGTGCGCCACGGCCACCGATCTGCGCGGGCTCGGCTTCGCCTTGCCTCCCGACGATGGCGAGCACTGCCTGCCCGACATCGACGGTCTGCACTACACCTACGACGTGGCACGGCAACGGGTGGACATCGACGTACCCAATGCGCGCCTGCACCTGCCCACGCAGGTGCTCAACCGACCCGAGCGTAGCGCGTTGAAGGCCACCAGCGGTACGGGCGTCTTGCTCAACTACGACATCTACGCCGCGCATGGCGATGGCCTTGGCAACATCAGCGGTCTCGCCGAGCTGCGGGGTTTCAGCGAGAACATGGGTGTGCTCAGCAACACGTCGCTCACCCGGCGATACCAGACACGCGGCGAAGGTTGGCACGGCGATACGGTACGCCTCGATACACAGTGGCGCCTGTCGTTTCCCGACCGCGCGCAAGCGTTGACTCTCGGCGACACCTTCACAGGGTATCTTTCCTGGACGCGCGCGACACGCATCGGCGGTGTCGCTTACGGCACCGACTTCGCGCTGCAACCCTATCGGGTTACCACGCCATTGCCGCAGTTCTTCGGAGAAGCGACGGCGCCGTCATCCGTCGAGCTCTATGTGGATGGCATCCGCCAGTACAACGGCAAGGTGCCCGCGGGCCCCTTCCAGTTGACTGCCGTACCCGGCGTCGACCAGGCCGGCCAGGCGCAGGTGGTGCTCACCGATGCGTTGGGGCGGAGCAGTACGGTCACGTTTCCGTTCTATGCGGCGCGGCAATTGCTTCGCCAGGGGCTGGACGACTGGTCGGTGGAACTCGGCACCGTGCGCGAGAACTACGGCATCACATCGTTTTCCTATGGCAGCGCACCCGTCGTGAGCGGCACGTGGCGACATGGCGCCAGTGACGCCCTCACGATCGAATCGCACGTCGAAGCGGGCGACAGCCGGGGCACGGCGGGCGCAGGCGCCGTATGGAATCCCACCGGAGCGCATGTGCTCAACGCATCACTGTCAGCCTCGCGCGGTGGCGGTGCGCAGTACGGCATCGGGTACGCATGGAACGGGCAGTACATGAACGTCGCGTTCGACACCTTGCGCGCGGACGCCACGTATCGCGATGTGGCATCCGGATACGGATCGCCACCGCCGCGCGTGAGTGACCGCGCGCTCATCGGATTCAACGTTCGCGAATCCAGTTTCGGGGCCAACTTCGTGCGCTTGCGCTACAGCGGCCAGCCTGCATCGCGTTATGCGGGGCTGTTCGCCTTGCGCAACCTCGGCAGCGGCATTTCGTTGAACGCCAGCTACAACCAGAACCTCGACGATGCGGCCGACCGTAGCGTCTTCATCGGCGTGACGGTATCGCTGGACGAACGCACGACCTGGAGCGCGTCGGCCCAGCGCGACCGCGACCGGAGTTTCGGTATCGTCGACGCCAGCCGGCCCATCGACGGCGACGGCGGCTTCGGCTGGCATGTGCAGGGACGCACCGGTGCCGAGGGTGGTGGCCTTGGCGAAGTCGGTTGGCTGGGCAATCGCGGGCAGCTGACGCTGGGCGCCAGCACGATGGGGCCGTCGACCTACAGTTATGCCGATGCCAATGGCGCCGTGGTGTTGATGGGCGGCCACGCCTTCGCCGCGCGACGCATCGACGATGCCTTCGCGCTGGTGACCACCGAGGGCACGCCCGATATTCCCGTGCTGCTGGAAAACCGCCGCACCGGCGTGACCGATCGCCGGGGCCTGCTCCTCGTTTCGCGGCTCAACGCCTACCAGGACAACCGCCTCGCGATCGATCCGCTGGACCTGCCGGCCGACGATCGCGTGCAGCGGGTCGAATCCGTCATCGCGCCCGCCGATCGTTCCGGCGTCGTCGTGCGCTTCCCGGTCAAACGCGTGCGCGCCGCGTCGGTCCTCCTGGTCGACGCGAACGGCCAGCCCTTGCCGCTGGGCTCACGCGTTGATTCGGGCGGGGGCGAGCCCGCCATCGTGGGATATGACGGCATGGTCTATCTCGACAACCTCCAGGGCAGCACGGCGCTCGATGTGACATGGCCGGACGGCCGGCATTGCACGGCGACCCTCGACTATCCTGCCAGCGCGCGCAACCTGCCTGAACTCGGACCGCTGGTCTGCCGGAGTCGCGCACCATGAAGTGGCTGGCGATCGTCCTCATAGCCATCGCCTCCCTGCTGGCGATGCCGCGCGCGCAGGCCACTACGACGTGCAGCATCACGAGCATCACCACGCTGGCATTCGGCACGGTCGATCCCACCGGAGGATTGGTCGACGGGACGGCGACGATCAACTACAGCTGCACCTATAACGGCGGCCTGCTGGGCGGGCTCTACGGCGTCTACGTCTCGGGCTGCATCGGCCTCGCGCCCGACGACCTCGGCGCCGTCTCGCCACGCACCATCGTGAACGCCAGCAGCGACCGCATGCAGTACCAGCTGTACAAGGATGCTCAGCGTACGAACGTGTGGGGGCCCGTCGGCAATGCCACGTACACACCGCTGCCCTTCCAGCTCACCTTCACTATCCTGACCAATCCACAGACGCGAACGGGCTCCGTCACGGTCTTCGGCCGCGTGCCCGCGGGCCAGTCGACGTTGTCCAGCGGGCCGTACAGCGGCAACCTCGTCAGCGGCGCCAGCGCCAATGGCATCGCGTATCGCTACAACGAGGTGCTGCTCAGCCTCGGAACCTTCCCGACCAGCTGCCAGGCGGGGGGAGGCGGTGGCGGCAGCGCCGCCGGCCCGCAGTCGACCGTCACCGCCTCCGTGTCCAAGCTGTGCACGATCGCCACGGCGAGCGACCTCAACTTCGGCAGCGTCTCTGGCCTGCTGCGTACGAATACCGACCAGACCTCGCTCGTGCGAATGACCTGCACGAACCGCGCGGCGTACCAGGTCGGCCTGGACAACGGCAAGAATGCCTCCGGCTCGATACGCCGCATGTCCTCCGGCCTGGGCTTCGTCACCTATGAGTTGTATCGGGACAGCCAGCGCACGCTGCGCTGGGGAAACACCCTCGATACCGACACCCGGACCGGCACGGGCTCGGGCGCGGAGCAGACACTGACCGTCTACGGGCGGGTGCCGGCCCAGCCCGCCGCGCGGGCCGGCGATTACAGCGACATCGTGACCGTGACCGTGACGTATTGATCCGCGGTGGCATTGGAAACACGACAGCGCTACCTTTCGCCACTCAGGGTGGACAGGAAACGAGGACGCACATGGGTGGGGAACTGCATTTCGCGAACAATTTCCGCGACCAGAGCCAGCAGTACGGCACCGGCGCGGGTTTCCAGTTCGATTTCTTCTGCGAGTCCTGCAACGACACGTGGCGCTCGCCGTTCGAACCGTACCGCAGCGCGCAGGCGGCCGGTTGGTTGCAGAAGCTGAGCGGTGTCGCCGGCAGCCTGCTGGGTGGCGTGGGTACCGCGCTCGACGACGCCGCGGAAGGCTACGCGAAGGCGAACTGGGGCACATCGCGCGACGAGGCGTTGCGCCAGGCGATCGAGAGCGCCACGCAACATTTCCATCGTTGCGCCAAGTGCAGTGACTATGTCTGCGCCAAGTGCTGGAGCATCGAGCAAGGGCTGTGCTCGAAATGCGCACCGAACATCGAAGCCGAAGTTGCCGAGGCACGGCATGCGGGCATGGTCTACCAGGCGCGCGAAGCCGCGCGCGAGGTCGGCATGGCGAATGCCGCGAAGGTGGATGTGAAGAGCGAGAAGCAACTCGCATGCCCTGGCTGCGGCGCCGCGACGCACGGCGGGAAGTTCTGCCCGGAATGCGGCCACGCGCTGAAGCAGGCGAAGACGTGTGGTGGTTGCCAGTCGGAGGTTCCGGCGGGGAGCAAGTTCTGTCCGGAATGTGGTGTGGCGGCGGGCTGAAGGGCATCGCCGCTGAAGCGGCTCCCACACGGAGCTGGCGTGGCCTTAAGGTCTTGGCGGGTCTTGTTGAAGGGCATCGCCGCTGAAGCGGCTCCCACAGGAAGGAAGGGCTGCCACCAGAAAGTAAGGGCTGGCTTGCATGTGGTGTGCGCCGGCTTTGTGTGGGAGCCGCTTTAGCGGCGAATAGCCGTCAGAAGGTCAACACCGCCCCCGTGCGCGCGCTCACGCCCGACTCGCCGTGCTTCCCCGCACGCATGCGGCTTGTCACATCCACGTAGGCGGTCACCCTCGTCCACAAGTGAAACCGCGCGCCGGTAGAAAGGTCGACGCCGCGCGCGGAACGACCCGTGGCGAAGCGTTCTCCTGAAAGCCGTACGGATGCGCCCGCATCGTGCGCTGCTGAATAATGCACGCCGACATACGGCGACCACGCGTAGAGAACATTCCCTTTCGGCATGAATGCCAGCTCCGCCCTGGCTCCCGTACGCAGCGTGGTACGTTCCGAAGCACCTACCCGCACGTCGACGCCGTCACGATCGGCGGCGCGACTGAAACGCAGGCGTTGCCATGTTGCGGACATGCCGGGCTCGATGCGGAGACGCGCGGCGGCCTGCCAGCGGTACGCTGCCGACAGCGCCGCCTCATGGGCATTGGCACGAAGACGTCCGAGCACTTCGCCGCGCATCGGGGTATGCACGTTCACGCGGTGGTGCGCGATCGCGTAACTGGACGTCACATGCCAATCGCTGCCTGTCGTCAGTGCCGCGTGAATAGCCAGCGCGCGTGAGTCGATCCGCGCGTCGCCGCGGCCGTCCATGGCACGAGGTATCACGCGGGTGCCACCGACCGATACCACCGCGCCAGCGCGCAACGTCGTATCGCCATGGGCATGGACAAGAAAGTCGTTGGCCACCTGGATGCCGCGATCGCGACGCGTATAGTTGAAGCCATAGGCTGCGAAGGGCAACGAACTTCGATACGCGATGCTGCCCCCGAAGGCACGAACACGCCATGCAGGGTCACGCGCACTCTCAGCGTCGACCGGACGCATGGCATCCAAGGCCGCCATGCCATAGCCGAACAGCGCGTGTGTCAGCACCAGGTAAACGGGTGCCTGTGGCACGAGCGTGGCGCGCGCTTCACTCTCCACCGACCCGACACGCGTGCTCTGCAAACGGAAATCCCAATAGTTGCCGCCGGCGCCCTCGAGCAGCCGTTGCCGCGGATCGCTCTGGCCCGGTTCGTAGGCATGCAGGCGGTACTGCCACGGTCCGACCGCGACGTAGTCGCCGGCGAGCCTGAAGCTGTCCGCGCTCGCCTTGCCACCGACTTGCACGAGCGTGATGCCATCGTCCGCTCCGTTGACGCCGTCGTCTCCAGCCGTGGCCGCCCCGGTGCCGCCCGTGGGATCGATGCGAACGGGAGTCACACCCGCGGCGTCACCCGTGATGAGGAGGCGGTCCGTCCCCTGTCGCTCGAGGCTGCCACCGGCATCCAGCCGCGTACCGAAGGTAATACCCGCCGCCCCCGCGTAAGACTCCCAATCACCCACGCGCAATGTCCTGAATCCCCTCGCCGTCCGGTCGAAGCCGATGCCGCCACCGCGTTGAAGACGCAGGCCGGCCACGTCGCTGTCGCCCGTGACGACCCATTGGCTGCCTTCAAACGATGCGGCCGACAGATGCCCGGCCCTGCCGCGCCAGAGACCTCCCTGCATGCGCAGGTCGAGCATCCCGTCACCGTCGCTAACGATGTCGCCCTCGATACGGCTGTCCACCGATACGATGTCGAGCCCCGCAGGGCCGTTGCCGATCCTTCCACGGATCGTCGCGTTGTCGAGGACGACATGCGAGGTTTCGTCGCCAGTGAAATGCGCGCTGATGGCATGCCCCTTCGTTGCCTCGACCGTCGTGCCACGCAACGTCACCTTGCCACCGGCAAGGGCGAGGGCGGTGGCCTGCCCGTTCACTTCGGGTGACAGTTCAACAAGGGAATCGCGCAGTTCCACCATGGCCCCGGGCTGCGCCAGGATGCCGATCACCGAGCGGCCACGGACGGCGATGCGACTGCGATCCAGGTTGGCCTCCGCGCCATCGTAGGCGAGGATGCCGTAACCATAACCCGCCTTGCCGTCATGGATCAGCGTGAGCGTATCCGCATCCATGCTGGCACGCGGGTACAGGTAAATGCCTACCGGTTTGTCGCCGGAAACATGCAGCGTTTCGCCATGATCCATCTGCAAGGCCTGCCCGTGATAGACCACGATATGGGCGGAGCCATCGTCTGCGTATACGGGGGTGGCAAACGCGCCGACGAGTGCGATCGCGAGCGCGTGGCGCCCGCGCGATATCGTGTCCATGATGACCTCCTTGCTTCGCGAGAGAGGCAAGGGACGTTAGTCATCGTGGTACGTCGCGTATGTCGGTCCAGAGCGCAACCGCTGTAGGAGGCGCGAGGATGTGGCGCGCGGTGTCAGTCCTCGCCGCGCGACCAATCGCCGCGACGGGGTTTACCGGCGGGCTTCGGCCCGGCCTTCCGCTTGAGGCGTGCCTCGAGCGTCGCGGCCTGCTCTTCGCGTTCGTCGTGCAGCTTCAGGTAATTG
>Ga0209216_1000135_pt1 | contig 14450 bp, 12 predicted proteins | sample TexAe_OM2H0_O2_FD_187940 | JGI IMG/M metagenome (GOLD analysis project Ga0209216, IMG submission 187940) | Forest soil microbial communities from Davy Crockett National Forest, Groveton, Texas, USA - Texas A ecozone_OM2H0_O2 (SPAdes) (version 2) | ecosystem: Environmental > Terrestrial > Soil >... | reverse complement strand
CCTTCGTCGCCGCCGTGGCCAGGCGCGACATTGCCTTGACGCCGTCGACGACCTTCGCCGTCACGCCCGGTCATGCGCCGAACGCGGTGCGGCTGGCATTGGCGGCGCCGACAATGGATCAGCTCGATAGCGGTCTGCGCACGCTGGCCGGGATGCTGAATGCCAAAGAGGACGATTTCGGTTCGACCGAATAACGAAGTGCCACGGGGACGAAAACTGCGCTAAGCTTGCCGCCAGTTCATGGCGGTCCAGTTGAGCGCAAAAAATGACTGACGAATCGGCAAGCGCACCAAGCCGCCGCGATCTGCTTTCGCTGATCGGCGCGGTAGCCGGAAGTGCTGCGATGGTCCATGCGATGACCGCGCTCGGCTTCGCCGCCGAGTCCGGATACAAGGGGCCGATAAAGCTCGAGGGCGATCCGAAGGGCGCGTCCGTTCTCATTCTCGGCGCCGGACTTGCCGGGATGACCGCGGCTTTGGAGTTGCGCAAGGCCGGCTACAAAGTCGAGGTCCTGGAATTCAACAGCCGGCCTGGCGGCCGCAACTGGACCCTGCGCGGCGGCGATAAATTCACCGAACTCGGCGGCGCCGCGCAGACCTGCGAATTCGAGCAGGGACTCTACATCAATCCGGGGCCATGGCGGATTCCCTATCACCACCACGCCGTGCTGGATTACTGCAAGCGGCTGAATGTGGCGCTGGAGCCCTTCATCCAGCTCAATCATAACGCGCTGCTGCATGCCTCAAAAGCGTTCGGCGGCAAGCCGCAGCGTATCCGCGAGATCAAGACCGACTTTCAGGGACAGGTTTCGGAATTGCTCGCCAAAGCCGCCAATCAAGGCAAGCTCGACGGCGCGGTCTCGAGGGAAGACAAGGAGATCCTGCTGCAGGCGCTGAAATCATGGGGCGCGCTGGACAAGGACTACGCCTACAAGGCCAATTTGATTTCAGCGGAGTTTCGCGGTTTTGCGAAGGAGCCTGGGGGTGGGCTGGACGCGGCGCCAAAGCCGGGCGATCCCATTGCGCTGTTGGACATCCTGAAATCGCGGATGTGGCGCTATTTGCAGAATTTCGCGCTGCATGAATTCCAGACCACGATGTTCCAGCCGGTCGGCGGCATGGACATGATCGGCAAGGCCTTTGCACGCGAAGTCGGCGATATTATTCGCTACGACGCCAAGGTGACGCAGATGCAGCAGGACGGCGGCGGCGTCATCGTGACCTATATGGATACCAAGAATCCCGCGACGCCGCGGCAAGCCAAGGCCGACTGGTGCGTCTGCACCATTCCGCTCTCGATTCTGGGCCAGCTTCCGCTCGATGTCGGTGCCCGCATGAAGGCCGCGATCGACGCCGTGCCCTATGTGTCGTCAGTCAAGATCGGGTTGCAGTTCAAGCGCCGCTTCTGGGAAGAGGACGAAGCGATCTATGGCGGCATCAGTTATACCGATCTGCCGATCCGGCAGATCGCCTATCCCAACACCGGCTTCAACGCCAGCGGCCGCGGCGTGCTGCTCGGCGCCTATCTGTTCGAGGGCGCCAATGCCTACGAATTCACTTCACTGGCGCCGGCCGAGCGTGTCGCGCGCGCGGTCGAATTCGGCGCCAGCCTGCATCCGCAATACAAGACCGAATTCGAGAACGGCGTCTCCGTGGCGTGGCATCGGATGCCGTTCACGCTGGGCTGCGCCGGCAACTGGACCGACACGGCAAGGGAAGAGCATTACGACAATCTGTGCCAGATCGACGGCCGCATCGTGCTGGCGGGCGAGCACGCGTCTTATCTTCCGGCATGGCAGGAAGGCGCCATCCTGTCGTCGCTCGATGCCATCGCGCGGTTGCACGAGCGGGTGGTGAAGACGTGACGGCGTTTATGCATCCAGGGATATGGGCAGTCACGTTGGCGCTGTCGCCCTTCGCGGCGCATGCGCAGAGCGCGGCGCATTTCAGTCCTGCCTTCCGGTTCACCGAGCAGAGCGGCGAACAACTCTTCGCCAATATCTGTCAGGGCTGCCACATGCCCGACGGCAAGGGCGCCGCCGGCGCCGGAATCTATCCGTCGCTCGCCGGCAACAAGAATCTCGAAGCCGGCGGGTACCCGGTTTACGTCGTGGTCCGAGGCCAGCGCGCGATGCCGTCGTTCGGCGTCATGCTGAGCGACGACCAGGTCGCCGCCGTGGTGAATTATCTGCGCACGAATTTCGGCAACGATTACAAGGACGCGGTGACGGCGGAGGATGTGAAGGCCGTGAGGCCGTGACGACCCTCATCCTCGCGCAACGGCTTCGCCGTTGTCGCGGGAGGAGCGGCCACTTGGCCGCGTCTCGAAGGATGGCCACAAACTCCATGGTTCGAGACGCGCCGCTACGCGGCGCTCCTCACCATGAGGACCGAAGATTGCTTTGACACACGGAGAGATAAATGAAGCCCGTAGCCTTGCTCACCCTCGCCGCACTTCTCGCCAGCACGCCCGCAACCCGCGCCGACGTGGTACGCTACCCTATCCCCAATTCGACCTTCCCGATCGCGCTGGCGGTGCAGGTCCCGTCCAGCGCCACGACCTATTACCTCAGCGGCCAGGTGCCGCCGGTCGCCAACAAGGACGCCGATCCGTCGAGCCCGCAGGCCTATGGCGACGTCAAGACGCAAACCGTCGGCGTTCTCAACAGGATCAAGGGCATCCTCGAAGGTCTGGGACTCGGCATGGCCGACGTGGTCAAGATGCAGGTGTTCCTGGTTCACGACGCCCGGGCGCCGATGGATTTCAAGGGCTTCATGGAAGGCTACACCCAGTTCTTCGGCGGCAGTCAGCCCAATCTGCCGGCCCGGACCACGGTCGGTGTTGCGTCGCTGGCCAATCCCGGATTTCTGGTCGAGATCGAAGTCGTCGCCGTCAAGGATGCCAAATAGGAGAGCGAAATGTTCCTGGAATCTTGCCGTCACGCATCGAGCGGGCATCTTTGTGCCGCGCTCATTGCAGCCGTGATTGCGGCGGCGCCCGTTTCGTTGCGTGCGGATGCCTTGACCCCACAGCAGCAGCTCGCCTTCGACGTCTACAAGGAACTGGTCGAGATCGACACCACCACCGCGACCGGCGACACCAGGCAGGCGGCCGATGCGATGGCGGCCCGGCTGCGCGCCGCGGGTTTTGCGGAAGGCGACGTGCAGGTGCTCTCGCCGGCGCCGCGCAAGGGCAATCTGGTCGCGCGCCTGCGCGGCAGCGGCGCGCGCAAGCCGATCCTGCTGCTGGCGCATCTCGACGTGGTGCCGGCCAGGCGCGAGGACTGGTCGTTCGATCCGTTCAAGCTCACCGAGCAGGACGGTTATTATTATGCGCGCGGCAGCACCGACGACAAATTCATGGCGGCGGCGTTTGTCGCCAACCTGATCCGCTACAGGCAGGAAGGCTACAAGCCCGACCGCGATATCATCCTGGCGCTGGAGACCGACGAAGAGATTCTGGACAACGACGCGCTGGGAATTCAATGGCTGCTGAAAAACCACCGTGACCTGATCGACGCCGAATTCGCATTGAACGAGGGCGGCGGCGTCGGGCTGAAGGACGGCAAGGCGGTCCGCAACACCGTGCAGACCAGCGAGAAAGTCTTCGTCAACTATCAGCTTGCCGTGAAAGACCGCGGCGGACACAGCTCGGTCCCAAGGCGCGACAACGCGATCTATCGCCTGGCGGAGGGGTTGGTTCGCCTTTCCAAATTCAGCTTTCCGCAAAAACTCAATGAGACCACGCGGGCCTATTTCGAGCGCATCGCGCAGTTCGAGAGCGAGCAGACCGCGGCCGACATCCGCGCGGCGCTGTCGGACAAGCCTGATCCATCCACGATGTCGTTCACGCGTCTCGCCGCCAATCCGTTTTATAACGCGCAACTGCGCACCACTTGCGTCGCCACCATGCTGGAGGGCGGACACGCCGTTAACGCATTGCCGCAACTCGCCAGCGCAAAAGTCAATTGCCGCGTCATGCCCGGCGAACCCGTCGAGGAGGTCAAGGCGACGCTGGAGCGCGTGCTCGCCGACGACCAGATCGTCGTGACGCAGCTCAATCAGCCAGTGCTTAGCGCGCCCTCGGCATTGCACGAGGAGATCATGGGAGCGATCGAGAAACTGTCGCGGCAGTTCTGGCCCGGCGCGATGGTGCTGCCGGTCATGAGCGCCGGCGCCACCGACGGCAGCTATTTGCGCAACGCCGGCATCCCGACCTACGGCCATTCCGGGCTGGCCGGTGAGATGAGCGATTTCCGCGCCCACGGCAAGGACGAGCGCGTGCTGGTGAAGTCGTTCTATGAGGGCGATGAATACCTCTACCGGCTGGTCAAGGTGCTGTCGGGCGGCGGATGAGGTATTTAACGGCCACGTGGCGTGGTAAGGAATTTCGCATCCCCACAACCCATCGCATAATTCGAGGGAGCGCCGAATGATCCGCATTACCCTGATTGCCGCTGTGCTATGCACGTCCGCATCCGCGTTCGCACAGGAGTTGACCGCCGAGCAACGCGACGCCTGCATGGGCGATTACGAAAAATATTGCAAAGGCACGGTACCCGGTGGTGGACGGATCATCGCCTGCCTCGCCAAATCCAGCGACAAGCTCACGGCAGCCTGCAAGAAAGTGCTCACCGAGGCGCAAAAGAAATAAGTCATCACAAATCGGAGTGATCGGGCCGCTCTGCCGCGCTTGTGAAATGCCCGGTTTGGGTTCACGCTCACGCCAGGTAGGCATTCGGAGGCATTGTCATGAGCGTGAGTGTTCGAGCGGCGTGCGTTGCATTTGCATGTTTGCTGTTTCCGGTTGAGATGGCCGCGGCGCAGCCCGCGAACATGGGATGCGCGACCGAGAGCCCGGCGAACGCGGCGCAAACCCTGCGCTGTGAAGGCGGCGTGACCATCATCGCTGAAAACGGCGCGCGGTTTACGCTGCAGGATCGCGACGGCAACGGCCGGGTGGATTCGGCCGAACTTAGCAGCAAGGCGTTGCTGCTCGACGTCCCGAAGAAGCAGGGCGGGAATCGCTTTCAGGTGACCACGCCGCAGGCGATCGCAGCGGTGCGCGGCACGAAATGGGCGGTCGACGCGGCGGAGGGAAAGACGTCGGTTTTCGTCGTCAACGGGCGGGTCGCGGTCGGCCGGCGCACGGGTACCCACAGCGTCACCCTCGGCGCCGGTGAAGGTGTCGATGTCGAAGCCACGCGGGGTCCGCTGACCGTGAAGCGGTGGCCGAAGGCGCGCGTCGCTGCATTGATGGCGCGGCTCGGGCAGTAACCTGACGAATGCGCGGCCGGCATCTCCAGACCCTGATTGCACTCGTGCTGGCGGGGTTCTGGGGGTTTGCCGTGTATTTCGCGCACGCCCATGGCCACTTGGGATTCCTCGATCGCATCGAATCGACGATGACCGATCTTCGAACGCTGGTTCGCGGCACAACGGTGCCGCCGGACCAGGTGACCATCGTCGAGATCGACGACGCGCTGGTGAAACAAGGCGGCAGTTACCCCATCGCCAGAGACGATCTTGCCAAAATCGTCGAGGCAATCGCGAAACTGGCGCCGAAGGTCATCGCGATCGATCTGCTGCTGGTCGACCGCGGAGCCGACGAGGGCGACGACGCGCTGGCCAACTCGCTCGCCGGCCGCCCCGTCGCGATTGCCGCGGCAGCGGTGTTTCCGCAAGCCATTCAATCGCTCGCAGCGGAAAATGACGGGCCGCTCGCCCGCCTGCCACGGGCCGAGAAATTTCTACTGCCGCAGCAGAAATTCGCGGATCATGCGGAAATCGGCATCGTCAATGTCGCGACCGACCGCAGCGGAGTCCCGCGCTCGATCCCGATGCTGTTTCGAACCAGCGACCGGATCGAAATGTCGTTTCCGCTCCGCGTCGCGGCGCTTGCGATCGGCAAGGAACCCACCATCGAGCCGGACCGTCTCGTGCTCGGCGAGCGCTCTGTTGCCACCGACGTCGATCATGCGCTGCCGATATCGTTTTACGGTCCGCGCCAGACCATCCGGACGCTCAGTGCGGCCTCGTTGCTGTCGGGCGAGATTGCGTCCCATACGATTCAAGATCGAATAGTCGTTGTCGGAGCCACCGTCACCGGCGGCGGCGATTTTTTCCCGACCCCGTTCGATCCGGTGATGCCGGGCGTGGAAGTCATTTCAACGGCGATCACCCACCTGATGGCCGGCGACGGCCTATTGCGGGACCGGTCGGTGCGCCTCGCTGACGCCGTGATTGCCGTTGTGCTTCCCATGATCCTGGTCGGCTTGCTGGCATGGCGGCGCAGCGCGGTCGGCCTGATCGCGGCCGGCGCCGTCGTGCTGATCTGGACCGTGGCTAATTTTGTCGCGTTCTCGAAAGGGATCTGGCTCAGCGCCGCAGTGCCGGTCGCAGCAAGCGCACCGCCTGCGATTCTGTTCGCCGCCGTGCAACTGTGGTCGGGCCGGCGGCGGGCGCAGTACTTCGCGATGCGAAGCGAGTTGCTCGAGCAGTTTCAGGCGCCGGGCATCCAGCAATGGCTGAGCAAGGATCCGGACTTCCTCAACCGGCCGGTTCGTCAGAACGCGGCAATCGTCTTCATTGATCTCTCCGGATTCACCTCGCTCAGCGAACGGCTCGGGCCTGACAAGGTTCGCGAACTGCTCAAGGATTTTCATGCGCTGGTCGACAGGGAGGCGGTCGCCTGCGGTGGAATGATCACGAGCTTCCTCGGCGACGGCGCGATGATCCTGTTCGGCCTGCCGGAGGCCGCGGCGGACGATGCCTTCCGGGCCGCCGAATGCTCGGTCGGTCTCTGCGTCAGCGCCGAGCAATGGCTCACCTCGCTGAGCCCATCGATCGCGTCGCGGCTGGGATTCAAGGTCGGCGCGCATTCCGGAGAAATCGTGGCCTCCAGGCTCGGCGGCGGAAGCTATCACCACATCACGGCGACCGGCGACACCGTGAACGTGGCGAGCCGCCTGATGGAAGTGGCGGCCAACCATGGCGTCGAACTCGCGGCAAGCAACGAACTGCTCCGCGCCGCGGGACGCGATTGCGCACTGTACAAATCGGGTGTCCTCACCGGACCGAGAGAGACGCGCATTCGCGGCCGTTCGGCCGCGCTCCCGGTCTGGCTTTGGCGCAGCGATCTGGCGGCGCAGGGCGGTGAGGGACTATCGACCTGGTAGCATCACTCCACCGCGATGTGCGACACCTTGACGATCTCGGTCAGCCGCTCGTGATCGGCTTTCATCAGTTTTGCCAGTTCGTCGAGCGGCATCGGCTGTCCCGGAATGTCGGCGTGGGAAAGACGCTGGATCACCTCCGGAGACTCGAGCGCCTTGTTGATCGCCTCGTGAATCCGTTTCACCAGTTCGTCCGGCGTCGCCGCCGGCACGTAGATTCCGTACCACGGCAGATAGGCGGCATCGGGATAACCCGCTTCCGCGATCGTCGGCACGTCAGGCAAGTCCTTCACCCGCTCCTTGGTGAACACGGCGAGGGCCTTAAGTTTGCCGTCCTTGATGTGGGGCAGCGCCAGCGCGAGGGATGCAACGGTGATGTGGATTTCGCCGGTGATGAGGTCGATCAAGGCCTGCGGCTGGCCCTTGTAGCCGATATTCGCGATGTCGATTCCTGCGATCCTGAACAGGTTCTTCGCCGTCAGATCGATCGAGGAGCCGATGCCGGGATTGCCGAAATTCAACTTGCCTGGCTTACTCTTCGCCAGTTCGACAAAGTCCTTCAGTGTCTTGACCGGCATATTGGCGGGCACAACCGCGGCGCTCTGATTCCAGACCACGAGTCCGACGCATTTGAAGTCGCGCATCGCGTTCCAGCCGGCGTCCTTGTAGATTGAGGGATTGACCAGCACCGCCGGTCCGGTCACCAGCCAGGTGTAGCCATCAGGCGTGCTGCGCGCGACTTCGGCGGTGCCGATATTGCTGTTGCCGCCAGGCTTGGCTTCGACCACTATCGCCTGCTTGAAATGCTTAGCCACCGTATCGGTGACGCTGCGGGCGACGATGTCGACAATGCCGCCGGCAGGGTAAGGCACGATGACGCGGATCGGCCGCGTGGGATATGCCGCTTGTGCGAAGGCCGACGTGCTGGCCGCGAGTAATGCCAGCCCCGCGGCGAAGCAACCCAATGCCCTGTTCATGAAGCCCCCTCCCAGGCACACTTGATTATGGATATCCGCAGGCTTGAATTGCCGCTGTATGATCGGTTATCCGCACTGGGCCTGGAGTCGTCAATGGAGTTCGATCTTTCGCAAGCGTCGCTTGAGTGGCGGGACCGGCTGCAAGCCTTTTTCGACAAGGAGGTGCTGCCTCGCCACCGCGACTGGGCCCGGCAGATTACCACCACTGGAACGGCCTCGTTCATGCCGGACCTGCAGCGTAAGGCGCGCACGGCGGGCTTATGGAATCTCGCAATGCCCGAACTCGCGGCCGACGAGCCCGGCACGCGATTGTCCAACCTGGACTATGCGCCATGTGCGGAAATCATGGGCCGGCTGTTCTGGGCGCCGGAGGTCTTCAACTGCCAGGCCCCCGACGTGCCCAACATGATCGCGCTGCAAAATTGCGCCAATGACGAGCAGAAGCGCCGCTGGCTGCGTCCGTTGCTGGAAGGGCAGACGCGATCGGCTTTCGGCATGACGGAGCCGGACGTCGCCTCATCCGATGCCACCAACATCGCGACCACGATCGTCCGCCAGGGTGACGACTACATCATTCGCGGCCGCAAATGGTTCATCACCGGCGCCGCGCATCCGCACTGCAGTTTTCTGATCGTGATGGGCGTGAGCCACCCCGAGGCCTCGCGCACCAGCCGTCATTCCTGCGTCATCGTTCCGATGGACGCCAAGGGCGTGCGCCTGGTCCGTCCGTTGCGCTGGATGGGGTGCGTCGACCATATCGCGCCGATCGGTGAAATCGATTTCGACGACGTGCGCGTTCCCGTGGAAAATCTGCTCGGCAAGGAAGGCGAGGGGTTTCGGGTGGCCCAGGTCCGCCTCGGGCCCGCCCGCATGCATCACTGCATGCGATCGATCGGATTGTGCGAGGTGTTGATCGAACTGATGCTGGCACGCGCAGCCGAACGCACGGCGTTCGGCCGCGCCATCATTGAATATGACACCGTGCAGCGCTGGATCGCCGAATCGCGGGTCGAGCTCGAGCAGGCGCGGCTGTTGAGCTATCGCTGCGCATGGCTGCTGGACCGCGCCGGGCATCAGGGCGCCTGGCGCGACGTATCGCTGATCAAAGTTTCAGTGCCGGCGATGCTGCAACGCATTGCGGACCGCGCCATGCAGGTATTCGGCGCCATGGGCGGCTCGGACGACACCCCGATCCATCAGGCGCTGGCGTGGGGGCGCCTGCTGCGGATCGGCGACGGGCCGGACGAGGTGCACCTGCGCCAGATCTTCAAGATGGAAACGCCGCCGTCCTGGAGCATCGCCGACTCGCCCTATCTGTTGCCGCGCCCCGTCTGATCGGATAGCTGGATGGCAATGACAAGAACAATTGAAGCAACCGCATTGCGGCTGAACGCGAAAGCGGCGGATGCTGCATCGCTTGCGCCTGCCATCGAACCGCGCGTGTTGACGCGCGAGCCACACGACGCGGTCGTGGAAATCAAGGCCGCCGGTATCAATCCCTCCGATGTCAAGGCGGCGACCGGCCTGATGTCCTACGCGGTGTTCCCGCGCACCCCGGGGCGCGACTTTGCCGGCGTGGTTATCGATGGGCCGCCTGAATGGATCGGCCGCGAGGTATTCGGCTCGTCCGGCGATCTCGGCATTCGCCGCGACGGCACCCACGCGACGCATCTGGTCGTCGAGGCGGCGGCGCTGGTCGAGAAACCTGCGTCCATCTCGATGGGCGAAGCCGCCGGCATCGGCGTGCCGTTCGTCACCGCGATCGAGGGATTTCGCCGCGCCGGCGGGCCTTCGGCGCAGGACACAGTTCTGATCATGGGCCTGAACGGCAAGGTCGGCCAGGCCGCAACGCAGCTTGCGACATGGCGCGGCGCAAAAGTGATCGGCGTCGTGCGCAAGGACGAGGCTTACGAGGGTCATGCCAACGGGCCGGTCGAAGTCATCAACTCGGCCACCACCGACGTCGTCGCGCGGGTGCGCGAACTGACCGACGGCAAGGGCGCCGACATCGTGTTCAACACGGTGGGCGATCCGTATTTCCAGGCGGCGCACAAGTCGCTGGCGCTCGGCGGTCGGCAAATCCTGATCGCCGCGGTCCATCCGGTGGTCGAATTCAACATCCTGGAGTTCTATCGCGGCCGTCACACCTATGTCGGCGTCGACACGCTGGCCTTCTCGTCGATCGAAAGCGGCGATCTGCTGCGCGAGGCGCTGCCGGGCTTTGCCAGCGGTCACCTCAGGCCGTACCCTGTTTCGCCAAATGCTATCTATTCCCTTAGCGATGCCAAATCGGCCTATCTTGCCGTCATCGGTTCCTCGCGGGATCGTGTCATCTTGAGGCCGTCGGCATAAGGCGCATTCGCGTAAGCAAAAAAATAAAGCGGGGAGAAAACAATGACACAACAACAGAGCGGCGAAGCGCCCAAGGATGCCTCCGCGTCCGTCATAAGGCAGCACGCCGCGACCCGCGCCGTGCTGCCGTTTTCGGACACGCGCGATTTCGACGACGCCTCCCGCGGATTTCTCGGCACCCGCGAGAATGCGAAGGTTATCTCGGAAGCGGGCCGCACGGTCTGGAGCCTCGAACCCTACGGATTCCTGTCCGACGAGGAAGCCCCGCCGACCGTCGACCCCAGCCTGTGGCGGCAGTCGCGGCTCAACATGAATCATGGGCTGTTCGAAGTGGTGCCCGGCGTCTACCAGGTGCGCGGGCTCGACATCGCCAACATGACGCTGATCGAGGGCGAGCGCGGCGTCATCGTGGTCGATACGCTGACCTCGATCGAGGGCGCCCGCGCCGCGATGGAGCTGTATTTCGAGCATCGCGGCCGGCGTCCGGTTGCCGCGGTGATCTTCACCCATACCCATACCGATCACTGGGGCGGCGCGCGGGGCGTGATAGATGACGCGATGCTGGCAGGCGGCCTTGTCCCGATCATCGCGCCCGATCTGTTCATGGAGCATGCGGTATCGGAAAACATCATCGCGGGGCCTGCGATGCTGCGCCGCGCACAATACCAGTTCGGGCCGTTCCTGAAAAAGGGTCCGCGCGGCCAGGTCGATTGCGGGCTCGGCAAGTCGATGGCGGCGGGCTCGGTGGCGCTGCTGCGGCCGACCGATCTGATCAAGGCGACCGGCGACAGGCGGACCATCGACGGGGTCGAATTCGAATTCCAGATGGCGCCGAACAGCGAGGCGCCGGCGGAAATGCATTTTTACATCCCGCGCTACAAGCTCCTGAACCTCGCGGAAAACTGCACCCACAATTTTCACAACCTGCTGCCGTTCCGCGGCGCCGACGTGCGCGGCGCATTGGCGTGGTCGAAATATCTTGGCGAGGCGCTGCAGCTGTGGGGCGGCAAGGCCGAGGCGATGTGCGGCCAGCACCATTGGCCGGTATGGGGCGCCGGGCGCGTCGACACCATGATCCGCCAGCAGCGCGATCTCTACAAGTTCGCCCACGACCAGACGCTCCGGTTGCTGAATCACGGGCTGACCGCAACCGAAATCGCCGAGACCATCAGACTTCCGAAGAGTCTCGACGGCGCATGGCACGCGAGGGGCTACTACGGCCATATCCGGCACAATGTGAAGGCGATCTATCAAAAATATCTCGGCTGGTATGACGCCAATCCGGCCAATCTCGATCCGCTGCCGCCGGTGGAGGCGGGGAAAAAGTTCGTTGAATATATGGGCGGAGCGGATGCTATTCTCGCCCGTGCGCGAAAGGATTTCGACAAGGGCGAATTCCGTTTCATCGCGCAGGCGGTGAGCCATCTCGTCTTCGCCGAGCCCGACAACGCGGCGGCCCGCGCGCTGCTGGCCGATACGTTCGAGCAGCTCGGTTATCTCGCCGAGAGCTCGACCTGGCGCAACGCCTATCTGTTCGGCGCGCAGGAGTTGCGCCAGGGCGTGCCGAACGCGCCGCCGCGGCCTTCGATGCCGCGCGAAACGCTGGCCGCGCTTCGCACCGGGCAATTGTGGGACATGCTCGGCGTGCGGCTGAACGGGCCGAAGGCGGAGGGCAAGACTATCGTCCTCAACTGGGCCTTCACCGATACCGGCGAGAAATTTACGCTAACGCTGGAGAATTGTGCGCTGACCTATGCCGAAGGCGTGCAGGCCTCTCACGCCGACGCAAGCTTTACGCTGCCGCGCTCGCTGCTCGACGCGGTGATCGCGAAGCAGGCGACGTTCCCGGAGGCCATGGCTGCGGGTAAAATCGCATTCACCGGCAACCCAATAAAACTCGGCGAGTTGATGGCGTTGATGGATGAGTTTCCACGCATGTTCGAAATCGTAGAACCAAAACGCACGGTGGTAGCATGAGCAAGAATGGCAAGACGGGCGTGAACCGCATCACCGGGCGATCGGCATTTTTGGCGCTGCTCAAGGACGAGGGCATCACGCATCTGTTCGGCAATCCGGGAACGACCGAGCTGCCGATCATGCATGCGCTGAAGGAGCATCCCGACCTCACTTATGTGATGGCGATGCAGGAAAGCCTGGTGGTCGCCATTGCGGACGGATTCAGCCGCGCATCCGGCCGTCTCGTCGCCTGCAACGTTCATGTGGCGCCAGGCCTCGGCAATGCGATGGGCTCGCTCTACAACGCCAAATTCACCGGCACGCCGATGATCCTGACTGCCGGCCAGCAGGAGCAGGGCCACGGCCTGACTGAGCCTGTGCTGTACGATCCGCTGGTCCGGATCGCCGAACCTTTGGTGAAGTGGGCGGTCGAGGTCACGCGGCTGGAGGACCTGCCGCGCATCGTGCGCCGTGCGGCGAAAGTCGCGATGACGCCACCGACCGGGCCGGTTTTCATCTCGCTGCCGGGCGACATCCTGAACTCCGAGGCCGGCCTCGAACTTGGCCGCGCGACCCGCGTCGACACGCGGGTAAAACCATCGGATGAATCGCTTGACGCCCTCGTGCAGCGCATCCTCAGGGCCGAGCGTCCCGTCATCGTCGTCGGCGACGAGATCGTAAAGAGCGACGCGCTTCATGAGGCCGCGGCGTTCGCGGAGGCACTCGGCTGTCCCGCCTGGCAGCAGACCGCGCCTTATGGCGCGCATTTCCTGTCGGAAAGCCCGTGCTACATGGGCTCGCTGCCGCGCGTGCAGCCGCAGGTCCGCGAGATCCTGGTGCCGCATGATCTGATGATCGTGCTCGGCTCCGATCCGCTGCGGATGTCGGTCTACAGCGAAGTCGATCCGCTGCCGGCCGGCCTGCCGATGGTGCAAATCGGCTTGGTCGATTGGGACCTTGCCAAGAATTATCCGGCTGAAATCGCGTTGAAGGCCGATGTGAGAGAAACCTTGCGGGCATTGATCCCCGCGCTCAAGGCCGCGGGCGGTGGCGCGCTCGATACGCGCGCCAAGAGCGGAATCGCCGCGATGGCGTCCAAAAACTGGACGGCGAAGCGCGCAAGATTGGTCGAGCAGATTTCAACCAAACGGGACGCGTCGCCGATCGATCCGGACTGGCTGGCATTGCAGGTTGTCGAGGCGATGCCGCAAAATGCCATCCTCGTCGACGAAGGGCTGACCTCGTCACGCTACATATCCGCGCTACGTCCGCATCGCGATCGATATGGCTATCACGGGCTTGCTTCCGGCGGCATCGGCTGGGGATTGCCGGCGTCCGTCGGCGTCACCCTCGCCAATCCCGACCGGCCGGTGGTGTGTTATTCCGGCGATGGCAGCGCGATGTACTCGATCCAGGCGTTGTGGACCGCGGCGCATCACAAGCTGCCATTGACGGTGGTGATCGTGAACAATGGCGGATACCGCATCATCAAGCAGCGGCTGCTCGCCTTCCACAAGGACGATCATTTCGTCGGCATGGACTTTGTCGATCCGCCGGTCGATTTTTGCGGGCTCGCAAAGGCGCTCGGGCTTGAGGCGATCCGTATCACCAAAGCCGAGGAGGTAGCTTCCGCGCTCGCGTCGGCATTTGGCCGGCCGGGCGCAAAACTGATCGAGGTGATGGTGGATGGTTCGGTGAAGTGAGGCCGCTGGCCGCTGGGGAAAAAGCGGATTACAGTTTTGTATCGTGAGCAGCGCTTGGCGCGCCGGCCAGCGTAGATTGCGTTGCAGACTGCGCCGTAGCCGGCTGAATCCGGTGCGGGTCCAGAAACGCGATCCGCGCCGCGATGAGGCAAATCACCACGATCCAGAACAACGCGGCGCCATACCACAGGCCGCGCCGATCGTTGGTCGAATCGATCGTGATCTTCTCGGCCCACGCCGCAAGGTCGGGCTCCATCAGCCGAAGCGGCGCGGCTTGATCGCGGTTCT